>Ga0247821_10000045_pt1 | contig 60670 bp, 86 predicted proteins | sample 13C_Glycerol_Day_FD_192481 | JGI IMG/M metagenome (GOLD analysis project Ga0247821, IMG submission 192481) | Soil microbial communities from agricultural site in Penn Yan, New York, United States - 13C_Glycerol_Day14 | ecosystem: Environmental > Terrestrial > Soil > Agricultural land | place... | reverse complement strand
GTGCGCCTGACGGTTACGGCTCGGCATGACAACGCCAGCGTCTATCAGGACCTCCTGATCCGCATCGGCGGAGACACCGGTGCCAACTACCGGCACGCGGGCAACTTCATGCAGGACACCACGCTGGGCGGGGCAAATGGTGCCGCACAGACCGCTGGCCGCATTGGATTCTGTGCTGGATCTTCGGTGGTTTCCGGACAGTTCACCACCGCCGAGGCGCTGTTCCAGGGCTGGAACTCGCCGCACGCCAACAACCTGACGGCCGTGGTGCGGTCCGGCTTTACCGGCACCGTGGGCGGGCACATGCTGACCTGGAACGGAACAACTACGTACCACGGCTCCAACGCCTACACGTCCCTGACTGTCCTGCCGCTAGCGGGATCCTTCATCACTGGTTCGCAGTTCGTGCTGGAGGGCTGGGAGTAGCCAAGCCTGCTTTCCGAGATAGAGTTAGGCAACTAGTAGCACGGGGAGGTGTTATGAGCGAAGAAAAGCACCACAGTGGCAGGTACACCAATGTGGGTCTTTGCATTGGCGGGCCAATGGACGGCGTGGAGCGAGAGTCTCGATTCCCCAAGGGGGCCGTGGCTGCCCACGTTCCGCAGGCGCTGGCTTGGGTCTACGACTGGGACAAAGAGCGCGGCGCATTCGTCTGCCGTGACGAAAGTCCGCGTCGCTTCATCCAGAGCAAGGCGCTGCATGCCGCCAACAGCCAGGACTGGGACGTCTGGGCGCTACCGGGTGAGAACCCTGTGGAGGAGGTGGAATCGTGACGTCTGCACCCACTCCAGAGATGCAGCACTACGCCGCAGAGGTGGTCAAGACCCGCCCCACGGCGGTGCACTCCGGCATCAACGGTGACCAGAGTCACTTCAAGTCCAACACGTACCACATCGGCATCAAGGAACTGCCGCAGCCAGGCGGGTACACGAACCGAGACTGGTTCGACCAGATGCCGGCAGCCGGCTCGAACCTGCTGTCCTCGGCTGTGGATACATCCAAGTCCACGGCTGACATGGTGGCGGACTGGGCCAACTTCGAGCGGTTGTTCTACGACCACTCGGACCCGCGCCGCGACGTCCAGGCGGAGTACATCGGCTGGAACGGCAAGGGCAAGGCCGAGCGCCTGGACTTCATCAGGAACACCCGTACCGTCGCGGACGACACGCACAAGTGGCACGACCACGACGCGCGGAAGCGCAACCTGGTCAACAGCCGTGAGGCCACCAACAAGCAGCTGAGCGTCCGGCGCGGGGAGACTAAGGAGCAGTACCTGGCTAGCGTCGGGTCAACTCCTCCCAGCAGCTCTGGGCAAAAGTCGGGAGACGAAGAGATGTACACGATCGAAGCCAACAGCAACGATGCCCAGGGCAAGGCCCAGAAGGTCGTCGCGCTGATCACCGGTGAGGGCGAGGTCATCGGCCCGTTCCTCTACGACACTCTCAAGGGCAAGACAAACTCGCTGAACGCGCTGTCGCGGGTTTGCCGGGCGCCGAGCGACAACCTCACTGCGGCCGTCTGGAACGACCTGATGGAGGTCTTCGGCGTGGAGGGCTGGCGCTACGGCGACGACCTCATCCTTCAGGTTCCGGCGGCCTGAGTCATGGCTTCCCGTTACCGCTTCATCTCCTGCCACCCGGTGCTTGGGAACATGCTTCACCCGAAGCTGGATCTCATCGACGCCAAGTGGAACTGGGTGCTGGGCGGTAACGGGCAGCTGACCGCCAAGATCACCGTACCCGAGGATGATGTTCCGCGCGCCTCCATCAAGGAGGCTACGACGCCATGGGCCTCGGCCATATACGTCAAGAAGCAGTCGGATAACTCATACCCCTGGGGCGGTCCGATCATCAAGCGGACCTGGAACCGCAGGAGCGGTCAGATAGACATCACTGCTGTGGAGTGGCGCTCCTGGCTGTACATGGTCATCATGGATCCGTTTACGGACTCCGATCGGTTCTACACCTTCGTGAACCAGGACCAGCTGATCATTGCGCGCACCCTGGTGCAGGACGTAACGCTGTTCGGGGCGGTAACCGGTTGCCCGCCCATCGACTACGACTTCTCCTTGCTGTCTGGCAAGTACCGAGATCTGAACTTCTACGGAACGCAGATGATCCGGGCAGGAAACGCCATTGATAGCATGGCCAATCGCGACGGCGGTTTCGAGTGGACCCTGGGCATCAAGCCCAACACGACCAACGGGCTTCCTCGTCTCAGCCTAGATCTGGGATATCCGGAGCGTGGATCATTCATTGATGGCTTGCATTTCAAGAGCACCCAGAGAGGGTCCAACTGCGAGCCTGGTGACGTCACAGAGGATGCATCCCAGCAATACAACCGTTTCTGGACGACGGGTGCGGGCCAGCCGCCCGACCAGATGTTCAGCTATGACTTCTTGCCCAACCTGGGCGGTGCGGGCGTTCTGCGTCTGGACGGTAGCGCCAGCTACCCGTCGGTCATCGAACGCAACACGCTGTTCTCGCACGCTCGACGGGCGCGTAAGTTCTACTCCGATGGTACGCAGACTATACCTGTGGAGCACAACTGGGGACAGATTGACCCGGACTCCTATCAGGTAGGAGACCGGGGACGTCTCCAAATCAAGGACCGGTTGACTGACATCGATCTCTCGGCGGCACGCGTAGTCTCCAAGGAAGTCAGCAACTCTGGGGCTGGGTCCGTCAAGGTCATCGTGGACCTCACGGACTACACCCTTCCCGAGGTAGACGCTGGAGGCGTAGTGTGACAGCCCCGCTGCGCAAAGACGGCGACCCCCTGGGGCGGTTCATCGCTGAGATCAACGAGATTCGGCGAATTGCAACACAGGGTACCTCTATGCCATTCCGGATCCCTGTAGTCAATGAGGATCCGTCCGAGTCAGACCCGACGAACCTCTGGCTGTTCCCGGACGGGCGGATGCGTGGACGGCACCTGAACACGGCTGGGACTGCCTACGTCTATCGGGAGTGGGCCACCGGGACGCCTGGTTCGGACACGTCCGCGACCGCCCCGGCTGCTCCGACGGCCCCTATCGTCACACAGGAGGACTCCTGGCCGGCCATCTGGTCGCAGTCGTACCGGCAGAGCGGGGCCGCCCGGACCGACCTAGGCGTGACGCACCTCTACTACGGTTCATCCGGGGACGCCTTCAACGGCAGGAACCAGAGCCTGATCGGATTCGACCACGCTTCCATAGCTTCCGCCTTGTCCGGCAGCACCGTGAACAGCGTCCGGCTGTCGATGACCAACGTGCACGCGTGGTACAACTCTGGAGTCCAGATATACTTCGGAATTCATAACTACAGCTCTGAGCCCGCGACCTGGGCGGGCGGCGGGATCCCCAGGCAACGCATTACGAACCATCACTTCGGCAAGCCACAGTTCCGCGAAGTCTGGATGCCGCTAGAATTTGCCACAGCGATACGAGACGGCTGGGGGAAGGGCGTCGCCCTGGAGGCCCCCAGTTCATCCAGAGAGTTCTACGGATACGCGGCAGGCGTTGGATCTGGTTATGCGCCTCCTGTGCTGACTGTGAATTATTCGAAGTGAAGGAAGGACGGACACGTGCGTGAGCCCAGACAAAATCCAACGTTACACCAGGGACACAGTGGCTCTGTTGTTGGGGGCCGGTGGGTTCATCAACGAGATGTTGAAGTCCAAGCCCGATCCATGGTTGTTGATCCTGTTCTTCGCCATGGTGTTGGTACCAATGCCGTTCGCGTTCCTGGCGATGCGCCAGTCTGGAGTGGAGCCTCCCCCGGCGGCTCCACCTATCCCCGGACCGCCATCTGGGTCTCCGCCGCCACAGCCACAGCCCTCCTCGTCGCCTACGTCTTGATGATCATTTTCAAGTAGAGCAGGAGATCCCATGGCGGCGGAAGACAAAGTCAGGCTCGAAAAGCCTCCGGCACGCGTGGTGGTTCAGGTCCACGGCTGGTACCCAATCGTGGTGCTAGTCATGGTATTCGTCGTTGCTACGGGCCTGAATATCATGTTCACGCTGTACGTGGACAACGAACGGAAGCAGTCCGAGCGCAAGGCGCAGGCAGCCGCGCAGGTGGCGGCGCGGAAGCAGTCCTGCCAGCTGGTAGTCGCGTTCGACGAGCTGTACAAGGAGACTCCGCCCCAAACTCCGGCTGGGCAGAACGTGGCCGCCCTGTGGGCGGAATACCGACGCACGTTGGGCTGCTAGGTATCCTCCGGAGAGGTACCTGAAACCCCAAGGAGGGGCATATGAAGATCTTCGGTAGGGACCCGTCTCTGATCGTGACGCTGGTCGGTGCGGTCCTGAGCTACCTGGTCATGCTGCAGCTGGACGGTCTGTCGGACCTCCAGGCCGCTGCCATCATGGGCGTTCTCACCGCTCTGGTGGGCGTTCTCAACGGCGTCATGGTCCGGCCGTTCAATCCGGCCTTGTTCAACGGTCTGATCGCGGCTGCGGCCGGCGTGCTGGTGGCGTACGGCTTCGAGGTCACGCCGGAGCAGGTGAACGCGTTGCAGGCCATCGCGGTCGCGGCGCTCGGTCTCCTGGCGGTCCGCCCCCAGGTGACGCCCAAGGTGGATCCGGTGCCGACCGCCCCTTCCGAGGGAGTCATGAAGTAGGAGCAGCGGCAGTTCGGCCGCCGGAGGTATGGTAGATAGGAAGCGCGCGGAGAGCGGTTGTCGTCCCCTTACGCCAATGAGCTCCGCGCCGGTGGAACCGGGTGGCCTCCAACACGCCTAGTCCGCCAGAAGCAGGGTCCAGGGCTTCAACCGGTTCCCCCGAGCCGCCTGGGCCCTGCTTCCTTTTGCACTGGTAAACACAACCATCCTAGGAAGCTAGGACGCCAGTTCAAGATTTTTGTAGCCATTGGAGTTGCCTTAGGGTAACGTTCGTGTTGCAAGGGCAGAGCAGGCGCTAGGGCAAGGGGACGAAGATGAGCATCAAGTGCGGGAACCACGGAACCGAGAACATCTACCACCCGACCATCCTGGACGTACGGGCCTGCTGCGCGGGCGCCAAGGGCGGAGAGAAGACCTACGGCGACGTCATCCTCACCACCGGTGAGCTGGCCAAGATCGACGCCGGTATCCGCGACATGGAGCGCGAGGGCATCCTCCCCCGCAGCAACCGGGGGGCGTTCACCGCTACCGCCCCGGCTCGGCAGGCTGTCCGGGTCACCCCCAAGGGGCGGCAGATCGAGGCCGGCTTCGGCGGCAGCGGTCCGCAGTACGACTTCATTTACGACCTGCTGGAGCAGCTGGGCGGAGTCTCCCCCGAGTTCCGCTGGGACGTGATCGTCAGCACCCGTCTGGCTTCCCAGGAGATCGACCGCCTCAAGGACCGGGTGCGCGAGGAGCGCTCCGCCAAGGTCCGCAGCGACTTCCACGAGGTCTACTCTGACGGCGCGGCGTACGACGCCAAGGACGTGAAGCGCATGGAGGCGCGTACGGCGGCCGTATTCGCCCCTAGCTCCAACGCTAACGACCTGGCGACGACCGACGGTATCTTCCGTAACCCGGAGACCGGGGAGATCTTCAAGGGCCAGTTCAACCGGGCACAGGGCGACGGCCGCCGCCTCTACTTCAAGCGCCTGGTGCTGGAGACTTCCGACTGGCCGGCTGGCCCGGATATCGTTCTCACCAGCATCCCGCTGACCGGCGAGAAGTCCGCCAGCGCCAAGCTCAGCTGGGATTACGCAGGCGGAGCTGCCAAGGCTGGTGTCAAGGCCTCCTGGCTGATGACGCCCGAGGACGCCGAGGCGTTCGGCGAGCTCTACGGGGTTTGCGTCCGGTGCCACCGAGACCTGACCAAGGAGGAGAGCATCGAGCGCGGCATGGGACCGATCTGCGCCGGCAAGCAGGCCTGGTAGCCGGAGGGCGGAGCCCCGGGGCAACCCGGGGTTCCGTTTGCTACGCCAATGGCGTATAGTCATTGGTGAAGGGGGCAAGTCGCCTCCGGGAAGGGAACCATGGGTCTGGGATTTAAGATCCTCATCGTTTGCGCTCAGGTGGCGCTGCGGGCGGTTCACGCGGACTGCGACTGGACGATGACCAGCCGGGGCTTCAGGCTTCGGAACGGCGGACGGCTCTAAGAGGCAACCGGGCGGGGGCCCAACCGAGGCTCCCGCCCTCCTAGAAGGGGACGCAAGTGGACGTTTCAGCATCAGAGGCGCAGGCCCTACTTCAGCAGCTGAAGAACCAGGCAGAGGAAGCAAACGTCATGCAGCGCGGGCTGGTGGCGCACCTGGATCAGATTGCGGATGGGCTGCAGGGCCTGTCGGCGCGGGGGTTCAACCCGGGGCGGATGGGGTCCGCTATCTCGCTGGCCAACGAGGCAAAGGGGAAGGCTTCTGAGAATGCCAGCCGGGTGCTTTCCCTCATGCAGGGCATCGGGGAGATGATCTGACATGGCCGCCAACACCGACAAGGAAGTCTACGAGGCGCTCCAGGCGTTGAACTCCTACCTCACCGAGATGGAGGAGCAGCTTCTGGTGGACCTGGTGGAGAAGATCCGGGAAGGATATCGGTCCGAGGCTCGGCAGGAATCTTGGAAGGGCATGACGGAGGCTACGCTGAAGCGCTGGATCGAGTTCGACGCGGCGGAGAAAGTTGCCGGAACCCCTACCGGATGACCCCAGGGTGGCGTAACGTAGTTGGCGTAAGGGGAACGTCAACCAGGAGGTAGAGATGAACAAGGCCAAGGCAAACCCGGCTAAGTTGGTTCCGCTCAAGCAGCAGGCCACCAACGCTATCCAGGCCGCTCTCACCAAGATGGTGACGCAGACCCGTGCCGGATCCGCCAGCAGGCGCCTGATGAACGACAAGATCTTCAAGGCTCAGGCCGCCTACCGCGCCGGGGACTACGTCAAGGCCGCTACGCTGGCTCGTACGGCGCACATCTGAAATTGATGCCGGGGGCGGGTAGCCATTGCCCGCCCCTTGGCGTAGAGTCAGTGACGTTGGAGACGTACTACCCAAGGGGACCGAAATGACTGACAAAGACCTCCGGGCCAAGTACCTGAACCAGGTGCGCGTGCTGCTGGACATGGCCGAGCGCCCCACGACCCCGCCCGGTGAGGCGGACGCGGCGCGTGCCAAGGCCGAAGCCCTCATGCGGAAGTACCGCGTGGAGGAGGAGGCGAAGATCGCCGCCGACCCGCAGACGCTGGCCCCGGTGACAGAGCAGATGGACGTTACCGAGTCGGACGAGTTCGCCTCCCACTACGCAACGCTCCTGGAGTGGGCGGCCCGTCACGTTGGAATCCGGGTGCGTAGCACGTACGCCTGGGACGGCACCAAGTACCTTGTGAAGGCCACGGTCGTGGGCTACGAAAGCGACATCCGGATGGCGGAGCTTCTCTTCACCAACGCGCGTATGGCCTTCGGGGAGCACCTGGAACCCAAGCCGGACCCCAGCGCGTCCGACCAGGAGAACTGCTACCGGATGCGCCGCGCGGGTCTGGAGCGCAACCGGATCGCCAACCAGCTGTGGGGCTCCGCCTTCAACGACGGCCCCGCCCACGGCAAGGTCGCCAAGCTGTACAAGGCCGAGTGCGCGGCGCGCGGGGAGACCGCTGCCCTGAGCGGGCGGGGTGTCAACGCCAAGCTCTACCGCAAGAACTACGCGGACGGCTTCCTGAACCGGTTCCACGCGCGCCTGCGGCGGGTGCGGGACGCGGCTGACCGGATCGGCGGGCTCCCGGCGCTCCACGGCCGGGAGGAGCGCGTGGCGGAGGCGTTCTACGCGCTCTACCCGGACGCCAGGCCGGTCCCGGCTGGGGCCGTAGCGCCCACGGAGAAGGGCAAGAGGGCCCCCAAGCCCTACCGCCTCACCAAGGCCGACATCCGGCGCTGGGAGCGGGCAGAACGTCCGGAGGCGCAGGCTGCGCGGGCTGCGGGCCGGAGCGCGGCGGACTCCGTAGCCCTGGACGGCAGCGCTCCGTCCCGGCGTCTGGACGACCGCACGCCGGACGAGCGTGAGACCACGCGGGTGGTGCGCGGAGCGCTAGGCTGAGAGACGCCCCCGGGGGCCACGAGCCCCCGGGGAGACGCGGTGGGGGCGGACGCTAAGAAGGCTCCGCCCCTACCTGCGTCATGTGGCGGCCTGGGTAGAATTAGGCTCGGAGGTAAGTCCTATAATGGCGTATAGATTGCTGGACCTATTTTGCAAGGCCGGAGGAATGGCCGCTGGTCTTGCTGCAGCAGGATTTGAAGTGGTTGGCGTGGACCATAAGGCGCAGCCTAGATACCCTTTCGAGTTCATCAAGGCTGACGCTTTGGAAGTCATGTCAGACTTAGACTTCATGTCCACATTTGATGCATACCACGCCAGCCCGCCTTGTCAGGTTGCATCGGCAATCACGCCATCCTGGGCGAGAGGGGGGCATCTGGATCTGATACCAGATACACGCCTGTTGCTTATGGCTACGGGCAAGCCGTATAGCATCGAGAATGTAGAGGGCAGCTCTTTGCTATCCTCTTCCGTATGGCTCTGTGGCAGCTCGTTTGGCTTACGCGTCCGTCGTCACCGTGGCTTCGAGGTGAACTTCCCTCTGGTAGCTCCGCCTTGTGATCACTCCTGGCAGGATCGGGACCCGCTTTACCGGCAGAGCCGATACCACAGAGGTAAAGAGAAACGATGGTCTGGAGTGGTTGGCGTGTACGGTCGAGGATGTGGTCTCGGGATGGGAGAAAAGAAGGTATGGCAGGACGTCATGGAGATAGACTGGATGACCATGTCTGAGCTGGCGGAAGCCATCCCTCCAATATACGGAAGCTACGTTGGGCGCCGGATGATCAGGCATCTGATCGACAGAGAGCGCTCTCCAGTACAAGGATCTTGACAAAGTTGTAGCCAGGCTGGGCCTAGTTGGAGTAACGTTCGTGTCGTAAGGGGAGCGACAACGAAGGAGACCAAGATGACCACCAACGACCAGAGCACACAGCCCCGCGCCGGCACCTCCCGCGCTGGGATGCGGATCACGGTCCCGATCCGCGCAGCCGGCAAGGCCAAGGCCGACGCAGTCAAGGCGCAGGCCCCGGACGGCTTCAAGGTCACCGTCAGCACCAAGGACGGCATCACCACCCTCCGCGCCAAGGGCGCGGTCAACGTCACGATGATCTGGGACGCAGCACGGGGAGCCTTCCTCTCCGGGACCGCTCAGGCCACCAACGGCAGCGCCAAGAAGGTCCGGAACGCCAGTGAGGGGCTCCGAGCGATGGGGGCCTAGGCCTTCCCTACCGCAGGAGCCCTCCGGGGCTCCTGCTTCGTTTCCGGGGGTCTGCGCTGCATCCTATGACGCTCCAAAAGAATCTTGGAAAAAGTTGCCATAGGGGGTAGCGCGCCAACTTGGCCCCAGGGTAACGTTCGTGTTGTTGGAGAACACGAGCTAAGGGGACCAAGATGAAGAAGTCGACGAACGCGAACGGCGACGGCGGACGCGGAAACGCTCGGGACCGCGCGGCGCGGCGGATGTGGCTGCTGAGCCCGGAGGCCGGCTTCGGCGGGAATGGCGAGAAGGTCCAGTGCGCGGCGGCGATGGACCGCTGCGAGGGACTGGTCTCCTACGAGACCATGAACGTGGACCGGATCGTCCCGGGGTGCCTGGGCGGGCGGTACGTCCGGACCAACATCCGGCCCACCTGCTTCACCTGCAACAACGACCTCTCCCACGAGCAGAAGCGCGAGCTCAGGGCCATCCGCCAGGACCTCCGCGAGCTGGTTGCGGCGTAGCCCACGCAGGACCGGGGGTCGAAAGGCCCCCGGGACCGGGGCAGCAGCAAAAAATCTTGCCGGAGGGGTAGCGGGGATACCCAGCCTGGAGTAACGTTCGTTGTGTTGGAGAAATACCTACCTAAGGGGATCGAGATGGCGAAGCGGATGACGGTGGCGGAGAAGGCGGAGCAGGCCGCGCGGACCACCAAGCGCTGGGCGGGCGGGACGTTCCTGCTGGGGGCGGCGGCTTCCGTAGCCGCGAACGTCCTGGTGGCGGAGCCCACCGCGATCGGCCGGGCGGTCAGCGCGTGGCCGGCCGTGGCCCTCCTGCTTACGGTCCACCTCTTCCAGCACGCGCCGCGCGTCTGGTGGATCAAGCTGATGGTGGCGCTGGTGGCCGGTGTGGCCGGATGGGTCAGCTACTGGCACATCGTCGAGCTGGCCCTCCGCGCCGGGGAAGGCGTCGTCAGCGCCCACCTGATGCCGGTGCCGGTGGACGCCATGATGGCGGTGGCCACGGCCGTCCTGATGGCCAAGCCCAAGCCGATCCGGCGCGCCCCGGCCAAGCGGGCTCCCGCGAAGAAGGCCGCGACCGTGACGACCCTCCGGAGCGTCAAGCCCTGAGAAAAGTTGCCGGGGCGGGTAGCCAATCCCGCCCCGGTGGCGTAACGTAGTTGGTGTTGGAGCAAGACCGAGCTAAGGGGACCAAGATGGACGCGACGTTCAGCCTTTACCAGACCGCCCTCAACGGGATGATGCTGGGAACCAGCCAGCACGACGTGGACCGGATGTACCAGGACGCATCCGACGGTCACCGAGACGGCGAAGCGCATCTGCTTCTCCAGATCTCCATCGCGCTGATGGACCTGGCTCGCGCGGAGAGCGAGCAGGCCGCCATCGCCTCCAGCCTGGAGCGGGCAGCCCAGGAGTTCGCTGCGCGGCCGACGGCCGACCGGGCGGACTGGTGCCGTACCTACGCAGAGCGCGCGGTCAAGGTCACAGCGGAGGCGCGGAGCGCGTACGCGCTGATTGGGACGCTGTGGAGCGCGTACGTCGCGATCACCAAGTAGCAAAAAATCTTGCCACCGGGGGTAGCCAATCCCCCGGTGGTGGAGTAACGTAAGCAACGTTGGAGAAGGCCTACCTAAGGGGACACCATGACCACCAGCGAGAACTACGGCCAGATGACCATACCGGAGTTGAAGACGCGCCTACTGGTCCTGGGCGTCAAGTCGGTATCCAAGCAGCGCAAGGGCGACCTCCTGAACGCGATCTTGAACGCGGAGAAGAAGGCCTCCCGCGCGGAGGAGTACCGGCTGGCCAACGCCGAGCAGGATCTCCTCCCGCAGGACGCCGACAGCCCCGGCGGGGAGTACATCCCGGAAGCCCCTAGCTCCAACGCTGCCGAGGCGGAGGCGGACGCGAAGGGCGCGGCCAAGGCTCTCAAGATCCAGGCCGCTCTGATGGACTCCGGGTGGGTTTACGCGTCCCTGGTGGCTGGCGAAGCCGGGCGGGTGACCGCCACCTTCACCCGGGGCCAGGAGGCGCTGACGGTGACGTGGGACGCCGGAGTCTTCAACTACGAGGAGACCGCCCACGCCATCGGGGACCGCGTTACCAAGGTCCGGAACGTCTCCGCCGCCATCAAGCTCGGGACCCGCCCCGTCGCAGAGGCGGAAAAGGATCTGGAGCGCGTAGTGCGCAACCGGACCTTCAACAAGGCCAAGGCGGCGGAGGGCGGAGCCCCCAAGCGGTCCAAGCTGCCGTTTGACCCAGGTACGGCTACGGAGGCCGAGCTGGCCTCTATCCTCGCCGGCAAGACCATCGAGTGGACCAACCGGATCACCCGGGGCACGGAGACCGCCCAGGTGACGGACCGGTCCTCCAAGTACTTCCGATTGGTTGACGCCCCGTCCGGGCGGACGCTGCAGTTCGTCTCTCCCGAGGGCTTCAAGGCTTGCCGGCTGGACGACATCGTGCGGGTGGGCGGGTCCCTCCGGAAGCGTGCGCAGAAGGTGTCGGAATGAGGGTCTGGCCGTTGATGCTGCTGGTCGCCGTTCTCTCGGCGGCCAGCGCCGGTCTATGCGCCGCAGTGCTGGTCTACGGGTAGCGTTCCGCGCGCCAGTGGCGTAGAGTCAGTGACGTTGGAGACGGAAGGGGACGGAAATGCCGAAGGATCACTTGCTGGTGGACTGGTTCCCGCAGGGCGAGCACACCCCGGCGGATGAGATCGAGCAGGTCCGCGCGGACTGGTTCGCGGAGGATTTCTGCCAGGACTGCGAGGAGGTCGCCAAATCCAGCGGTGGATCGTACCTGGAGTCCCGCCCGCTCGCCGGGGCATACCTCCTGAAGCTGGGCGACATGGAGTACGTCATGTGCCTAATGCACATCCAGGAGGATGACTTCCTGGAGGTGTGTCCGTAATGGGAAACCGCCCGCACCCGTTCCGCCGCGAGGACCAGGTTGCCATGGACCGCGAGGACGCGGAATGCTACGACGCGGATACGGAGCACGTAGCAGCCGCCGGACGGCAGGCCTGGCGCGGGGATGCAGCAGCCTTCGAGGCGGAGTGCGACCGGGCTTTCCTGGAAGGCTCTGCCCTGGAAGCCGCCGAAAAGGCCGCGCGGATCCGGGAGTACGAGACCTCCCCGGAGCAGGCCGACTGGGAGGCCGACGAAATCGAGCCGCTGGACCACTTTGAGAGGCCATGGGGATGAAGATCCGTCTAGCGCTTGAGATCCCGGACTACTCCCTGGAGGAGATGTCTGAATTGACGGTCGAGTTCCTCCATATGGACCGGACGCCGGATGCCGTGGACATGCTCATGGCCATACTGGATGGATCTCTGGAGATCACTTACTGCGTAGAATCTCAGGAGGCGTCGTGATCTCCATAGAGCTCGACAGGGACCGGATACGGCTGGAGGGCGGGTATACGCCTGGCCTAGCCAAGACGGTTCCTGGCGCGCGGTTCGAGCCCAAGAAGGGTGCCCAGCCAGCCCACTGGATGATACCGTTGAGCCTGGCTGCGTGCCACGCGCTCCGGGGTCGATTCGGTGACCAGTTGCGGGTCGGGAAAGCGCTTTCCTCTTGGGCTCGGACGGCCATCGAGGAGGAGAAGCGCTTGCTGGCGCTTGGCTCCGCCTCCGACGCAGATTTGCTGCGGGTGCCTGACGTCTCCCCGGTTCTCGCCAAGGCAATGGCTTCCCGGACGTATCAGCGCGTGGCCGCCCGCTTCATCGCGGAGGGGCGGAACGTGCTGATCGGTGACCAGCCCGGGTTGGGCAAGACCCTGGAGGCCCTGGGCGGGATCATCGAGTCCGGCGTCCCCGGCCCGTACCTGGTGGTGGCCCCCAAGACGGCTACGCACGCGGTCTGGAAAAACGAGATCCCGCGCTGGTGGCCCGGCGCGCAAGCGATCACGGTGCCGGACGGACGGGCCGTCCGAGACCGCATCCTGGATGAGTTCACACGGGCGGTCAAGGCCGAACCGGGCAGCGATCTCTGGATGGCATACCGTCCGGAAAGCGCTTTCCTGGTGGTTCACCCGGAGATGCTGAGGATCAAGCGGTGGTGGGTCTGTCCCCGGTGCCAGAAGCTCACGCAGTGGAAGGCGGGGCGGAAGTCTTTGGACTGCGTCACCAACTTCGAGCACTCGCAGGACTTCTCCTCGGAGCAGATCAAGGTCCAGGAAGATACTAACTTTCCCCAGCTGTTCGCGCTGGAGTACGGCGCAGTCGTGATGGACGAGGCGGACCGGATTCTGTTGCACCGGAATGCCTCCCAGACGCAGGCTCGAATCGGGGCGGAGTGCCTGAAGGTCCGCCCCGGCGGGCTACGCATACCGATGACCGGGACCCCCATGCACGGCAAGCCTTTCCTGCTGTGGGGCTACCTGAACTGGATGCTGCCCAAGGTCTACTCCTCCAAGTGGCGCTGGATCGAGATGCACTACGAGGTGAGCAACGGCTGGGGCGGGAGCCGGCAAATTGGCGAGCCCAAGAACGAGAAGGCGCTCTACCACGAGCTCAACCGGGTAATGCTTCGGCGCACCAAGGTCGAGGTAGCGCCCGACATGCCGGCCAAGACTTACGTCGGGACTCCGCTGCCTGGGGCAGCAAACGCCTCTGATTCCAACGTACACGACCGAGAATTGGTCGGGGTATGGCTACCCATGGACGGCGAGCAACGAAGGCTATACGACCAAATCCAGGGCCAGGGCCATGCAAAGATGGAGGGCGGAGACCTCAACCCGATCGGCATCCTTGCGGAGCTAACTCGTCTGAAGCAGTTCGCTACCGCCTCCGGCCGGTTGGGTCCAGATGACGAGTTCGTCCCCAAGATGCCGTCCAACAAGTTCGACTACCTGATGGGAATCCTGGATGAGTGGGGATTCCCCGAGGATCCCACCGAGAAGGTTGTGGTGGTCAGCCAGTTCACTTCTGTTCTGGCACTTTTCCAGACTGCTCTGCGCGCCAAGATGGACAAGGACTGGATCAAGCGACGCGGCGGCAGCGATATGGTCTGCGAGCTGACCGGGCGGGTTACCGGCCAGCGCCGGGAGGATACCATCGCGCGCTTCAACCAGGAGGTCGGCACGGACTCTCCGCACGTCATGTTCCTCAACCTGAAGGCGGGCGGTGTCGCCATCACGCTGGACACGGCGGACCACATGATCATGCTGGACGAGGACTTGGTTCCCGACAACATGGAGCAGGTGGAGGACCGGATTCACCGGGTATCCCGCCCCAGGCCTGTGTTCTACCACTACCTGCGGAGTCTGGGAACGGTGGAGGAGCACATCGCCGCAACCAATCTAGAACTGGCAATGACCAACCATGAGGTGCTGGATGGCAGGCGAGGCCTGGAGTTCAGCCGGAGAGTAGCGGCGAAGCTATGAGCGCGCTCGGATGGGTATGCTTCCTGGGTACGTTGCTCCCTGCCGTGCTTGCCATGTGGTGGGGCGGGTTCCTATCCGGACGCCGGTACGAGTCCGGCATATGGGAGCACTGGCTGGCGAACGAGGAGGAGGTCCAGGAATCCACCAAGGCCAAGCGTGGGGTAAGATTGCGAGTCATGAAAGTTAGGCGCTGAACAAGTTACGGCAGTTTCAGTTGTCCAGTAAGCTTGCGTAGAGCTTCAGATAGAAAACCAACGAAGGAGAGCAAGACATCATGGCCGACGAAGAGAAGGACTACACCGAGTACGCCGACAAGCCGGCGACCCCGCTCCAGCAGCGGTTCGCGCCGTGGTTGGTGGAGAAGACCGGCTACAACCCGGCGGTCGCCAAGACCAAGCAGCAGGCCTTCGAGGACGGCGTGCGGCTCGCGGTCTTCCTGCGTATCCCGTTCCAGGCGTCGCCGGAGAACCGTGCCGCCACCGAGGAACTGCGGGCCGCGCGGGCGGAGGAGGCCGAGGCCGCCCGTCTGGCGCGCGAGGAGGAGAAGGCCACGCGGGCCAAGGAGCGCGAGGAGGCGGCTGCCGCCAAGGCGCTGGCCAAGGAGGAGGCGGCTGCCACGCGCGCCGCGAAGTCCGCCGCGAAGACCGAGGAGCCCGCGCCGGCACCGGCACCCGCGCCTGCCCCGGCGAAGGCGACGCCGGCCAAGGCCACGGGGCGCGGCCGGGCCAAGCCCCAAACCCGTACGCCGGCACCCTTCTAGCAAGTTTTGCCCCGTACGGTCAGTGGCAGACCGACCTGAAGGCAGGGAAGTCCCAGGTTCGATTCCTGGCGGGGCAACGGAGCAGTCCACTTAAGGCTATAGGGAGCATATGCGCATAGGACCCCCGTGCGTGTGGCGAACAAAAGTGGTGGCGGCTCAACCTACTTCGCGGTTAGGTTGGGCGTGGCGTTGGAGAGAAGCTAGCGCTCTCCTGGACAGCCGGGTATGACCTTAAGGACTCCGGCAGAGGTTCGAAGCCTCAACGCCAGCTGAGGCAGGAAGCTCCTGCCGGTAAGGGGACTGAAGTGATCAAACGTATCCTGCTCGTGTTGGCGCTAGTACTGGCCGGAGTCGGGGTGGCTGCTTCGCCTGCAGCAGCGGACGACTCTTCGGAGTTCCCTTCGTGCACGTACTACTGGACCGGCATCGGTGCGGCGTACGGCGGCGGCACCTACACCGGCTCCGGCGATTGGTACGCCTACGGTCCGCAGTTGACGTCACCTGGCGGGTCGGCCTGCGAAGACATCCAGATCGTTGCGCCGTACTCGATGTCGCCGAACATGCGTTTCCGGATCCGGTTCTACCCGTCCGGCGGTGGCAGCTACGTCAACTCCTGGAAGCAGGCCGGCATGCCGTGCTGGTCGTGCGCCTGGATCCTCGCCACCAATGTCTCCAACGGCACGGTATGGCGGGTTGAGGGCGTGGACTGGGTGTGGAACTGCCCAAGCTGTACCCAGACGGTCGTGACCGAGAATTTTGATCTGAACGCATAACGTAAGCCCGCAAACGCGAAGCCAGCCCGTGCTGAAAACCTTGGATGGCACGGTACGGAGCGCGCTACCACCAGCACGACGCGGGGCTGTACCCGTCAGACCGGGCGCATCCGGCTGAAAGAGGTCCGGATAGGTCGAGCCGGCAACGTGGGAGGGCTTACGTAGCAATGGAAGGGGACGTAGTGGTACCGATTCTTAGGACGTCCGAGCGCAGGGATCTGGGGCGATGCCCCCAGCGCTGGTGGTGGGCGTGGCGCGAAGGCCTACGGGAACGCGGCGCGGAGGCGGACGCGCTCTGGTTCGGCTCGGGCATCCACGAGGCTCTTGCCGCTTGGTACTGTGGCCCCGGTACGAAGCGAGGCCCGCACCCGGCGGAGACGTGGCAGAAGTGGGCGGATGAGGACATGCGCTCTATCCGCACGGTCGAGAAGTGGGACGAAGAGCGGGAAGCCGTCTGGGTGGACGCCAAGAAGCTCGGCACCGTGATGATGGAGGGGTACGTCAAGCTCTACGGGGAAGACGAGCACAAGCTGGTGCTTAGTCCGGAGATGACGTTCAGCCTTGACGTCCCCTGGCCCAAGGACCAGATGCTATACGAGGAGACCCCGGAGGGGTTGCTGCTGCGGTACGTCGGGACGTTCGACTCGGTATGGCGGCATGCGGATACCGGCCACATCTGGCTGGATGAGCACAAGACGGCTGGACAGATCGCAACCGGGCACCTCACACTAGACCCGCAGGCCGGCAGCTACTGGGCGGTGGCCGGGCGGTACCTCCGGGACGCCGGCAAGATCGGTCCCAATGAGCAGCTATGGGGCATCGAGTACAATTTCATGCGCAAGGCGCTACCCGACGACCGCCCTAAGGACGCGGAAGGCTTCGCTACCAACAAGCCTATCAAGGCCCACTACGCTGAGCAACTCAGCACTTGGCTGGTAGAGACCCCGGAGGGGCGTGCTAGGTCTCCCATCACGTCATCTGCTCTGGCCAAGATGAAGCTGGAACAGTTGCAGGGCTTGGCCTCTGGCTGGGGCGTTACGGTGATCGGCGAGCGCTCCAAGACGCAGCCGGCCGAGAACTTCCTGCGGTACCCGGTTCACCGTACCCGCCCAGAGCGCAACCAGCAGCTGATCCGGCTCCAGAAGGAAGGCCTCCTGATGCAGGCGTACCGGTCCGGTATCCTGCCTGTGACCAAGGTTCCGGACCGTACCTGCAACCAGGGTGCGTTCCGTTGCCCCTTCTTCGAGATGTGCGAACTGGATGAGGCGGGTGGATCCGAAGCAGTCGAGGACTTCAAGCAGGCCGCGTTCGTAGTCCGGGACCCGTACGCCGACCACCGTTAGGAGACGTCAATGACCGTATGGGCTACCGACTGGACGCACTGGCAGGGCGTGCGAGTTCCAGCTAAGCAGATCGCCGACGAGGGATTCGGAATGGTGAAGCTGAAGGCGGGCGGATCCTCTCGGGAGGGCTGGTCCTTCGAGGACCCCATGTTCCAGGAAAATGCCGATGCGTTGTTGGCGGAGCCCCGTCTGGTCCCGGCCGTGTACTGGTACCTGGTTCCCGGTCATCAGCACGCGCAAGCGGGGCTGTTCATGGATCTGCTCATCAACACCGGGGCCGTCGAGAAATGGGCCGCCTACGTGGATGTGGAGCAGGATGGGCTGAAGTGGTTCGACTTCATGTTCTTCGTGGAGGCCTGGAATGCCATTACGGAAGGCAAGACGCTTTCCGTGTATACTTCCAAGAGGTTCTGGACGGCCAACATGGAGGGCCACGACGGATCGCGCGCTTGCCCGGTCCTCGAAGAGGCACACTGGGTGCCGGAGGCGGTTCGGAAGGATCCCGCCCGGCCGTACGCTTCTCAGCAGGCAAAGGCTATCCAGCCCTCTTGGTGGACGGATGGGTACGTTGGCTGGAATCCGGCCGGCATCCAGTTCACCGACAACGCCCTCATCGCCGGCAAGCGAAACGTGGCGGCGCAGTACCTCGGTAGCAATGAAGAGCTCAGGGCGCGCATCGTCTAGCGGCAACCGCCGGAGCGCGGTAGGATGAATCTCCCCGAACAACAGGTGACAGGTAACAGGTGAGAGAAGGGGAATATGGCGCCACCACGTGTACCCGCCATGACAATGGCGGAGTGGGCGGAGGGCATTACCGACATCGGTGATAGCACCCCGTCCGCAAACCTCATGATCTACGGTGCTCCAGGTTGCGGCAAGACTGCCCTGTTGAGCGAACTCCCCTCCGCGCTCCTGTTGGGCTTCGACCCCGGTTATGCCACTGCGAAGACTCTCGGGCGCAAGTGCCAGGTTCGGCCGGTGGCGGACGAGCGAGAGCTCATGGCCGGTGTACACTGGCTCAAGGACGGCGGCCACAAGAACTACAAGTGGATCATCGCCGACGGCTTGACCATCCTGCAGCAGAAGATGACTCTGGCCAACGCCAAGGAGGCCTGGGAGCAGGACAACACCAAGCGGGTCAACGCCTTCCAGCCCGACAAGCCGGACTACTTCAAGCAGCAGAACGCCTTGAAGAACGCTGTTGCGGCGTTGTGCGATCTCCCTACGTCGGTGGTGTTCACCGCCCACGCGCAGATAGGTGACGCGGACGACGCCTCCGAGTGGATCCGGCCGCATTTGGAGGGCCGAGAGTACAAGTTGGGCAACTTCATCTGCGGTCTCATGTCCTCCATCGGGTACATGGCAGTACGGGAGAAGATGAAGAAAGCCAAGCAGGGCACCAAGACCATTGAGGTGCCGAGCGGAGAAGTAGCGCGCCGGATCCTCTGGGAGCAGCGCTATAACCCGGACAACGGCCAGACCATCATGGCCAAGGACCAACTCAACGTCTTTCCCAAGGTCCAGGAAGATACCACGGGCGTTGAGATCCATGAACTCGTTGCGGGCGCTGGGCTCGCGGCGTAAGGCCCCTTCTGGGGGAGGGGCGGGCATTTCGGTTTCCAGCCTTGGGGTGCCCGCCCCGTAGGCAACCATCGCCTGGTGACAGGTAAACAGAAAGCAGGTGCGCAATGGCGAAGGTAACGTGGGGCGGGGCGGATCTCGAGTCCGCTCTGGACGACTACGAGGACGACGGCAATCAGTACCCGGAGTACACTGGGGAACGTCCGCCCAAGGGCGTGTACCAGTGGAACGTGCGGATGGACAAGACGGTCTCGTCCGGCGGCTTCAACCAGCTGATCGTCCACCTCACGCTGGAGCCCCACAACGCGAAGACCAAGCCCTACAAGGGGTACTACTGCCGGGACTACATCATCGTCAAGGAGGATGGCTCCACAGCGTGGCGCGTCCGGCCGCTCCTGGACGCGCTCGGCGTGACCGCCAGGCAGTTCCGTACCATGACGATCACGGCCCCGACGGACCGGACCAACGCCCAGGGCGGGCCGATCGAGCAGGTCACCAAGATCGGGCCGATCAAGATCGAGGGCCTGGTGCTCACCGCCTCCATCCGGCCGGACCGCAAAAAGCCGGAGTACGAGTCCATCAAGTACATGGCACCGGCCGGCGACGACAGCGGTAGCGGGTCCGACGACGCGAACGACGCAGACGACGCCGGGGCCGACGACGACAACGAGCCGCCGTTCTAGCGTGCTGAGGCGCTGCTATCTCTGCCGTCGGGTGGTACGGTAGAACTGGGTATGTAGCAGCGTAGGAGCGGGGAGAGGTACCCCAAATTCCGCCGATGTCGGGGTGCCTCTCCCCTTTCTAGGCAAATGTTTCGACGGCTTTTACGGAGGCAGCAGATGGACGTTTGCCAGACGGGGGCAAGCGTACGCGCTGCTGCCTGCGTAAGGGCCATCGACCGCGACCTATCCTGCCGGGTTACGAACGATAGGATGAGCTACATGACTACGCACCGCCCGGACTGCGCGGGCAAGTCCCTCCTGGAGATGCTCTGGGACCAGTTGATGGGTTGCTACGTAGAGCTTATGGAGGTCGACTGGGAAAACCCAGTGGATGATGACATCCGGCTTCAGGGCCACACCCTGGGTCTTGCAGAGGCCATCTCCATCATCGTAAACTCATACGCGCCGAACGTGGACGCGGTACGAGCAGAGGCGGCGGAGCGCTATGAAGCAATGGGCTAGGCGGGCCATAGCCACGGCTGCGATCGCGGGTCTATGCGCCGCCCTGGGCGGAGTCGCAACGTACATCTACGATCGTCAGAAGCGGGAGTGGGAACACTTCTGGGAGGAGTGCGGGTGATTTTCAGTAGGAAGCCGAAGAAGGCTGCCATCCTGGGCTGCGGTCCGGCGGGGATGTTCGCGGCGCACGCGTTCAACGAGGCCGGCTGGGATGTGACCATCTACTCCCGGAAGCGTCCTAGCCAGATGTTCGGCGCGCAGTACCTCCACATGCCGATCCCTGGCCTTTACGAGCGACGGTCCAAGATCGAGTACAAGCTGGTCGGAACTGCCGAGGGTTACGCGGAGAAGGTCTACGGCGGTACGGTCCCGCCCGGTCAGGTTTCCCCGGCAACGCTGGAGGGCCACCACTACGCCTGGGATATCCGCATGGCGTACTTCGATGCATACGAGCGATACGAGTACCAGGTGACGGATGTCCGCATTACTCCGCATTGGATGCGGTCGCAGTTCGGTAACCCGTCCGCAAGGAAGTACTGGGGCGCCATCGTCAACACGATCCCCGCCCCGGCAATCTGCGACGACGACCGACACGAGTTCCTGTCGCAGAAGGTCTGGGCTGCAGGGGATGCCCCGGAGTTGGGGCGGCACTGCCCGATCTCCTGCCCGCCAGATACGGTGATATGCAACGGGGATCCAGACCGTGCGTGGTATCGGTTATCCAACGTCTTCGGCCATACGACATGCGAGTGGCCCGAGGCGCGGAAGCCTCCGGTATCCGTGGCCGAAGTCACCAAGCCCATCCGGCACAACTGCACCTGCTGGGGAGACCGGATCGTCGGCCTGGGGCGGTACGGATCCTGGAAGAAAGGGGTGCTGTCTCACGAGGCATACGAGGCGGCACAGAAGATCGCGCGGAGGTAATCATGCGTACCAACGGATATGGCATCCCCATTGTGTCAGTTGACATTGACGGGACTCTGGCTGCGTACCATCAGTGGTTCCTGCAGTTCGCCGAGCTATACCTGGGGAAGCCGATGCCCCGGGAGCAGGAGGCTACGAACGGCCAGCCTATCCATGACCTGATGGGGGTGACCAAGGAGGTCTACCGAGAGGTCAAGCTGGCCTACCGGCAGGGCGGCATGAAGCGGAGTATGCCTTGCCTGGATGGGGCCTCAGCGATGATCCGCCGTATCCGTTTGGAGTTAGCCGCAGAGGTCTGGGTCTGCACTACCCGACCATACCTCCGCCTGGACAACATCGACCCAGACACGCGGGAGTGGTTGCGGCGCAACGATATCGGCTACGATGCCCTGCTGTTCGATCCGGCCGACGGAGACGAGAAGTACCGCGAGCTCAAGCGGCAGGCGGACGGGCGGGTCGCTTGCGCCCTGGAAGACCTTCCGTCGCAGGCGATGCTCGCTATTGCGTACGACGTTCCCGTAGTATTGCTGAGGAATCAGCCGTACAATATGAAGTGGGAGCACCGTTCCGCCGTTACGCGCGGACGGGTCAAGCGTTGGGGGGACGCGGCTCAGGCGTACGAAATGGTTCGTATCGCCGTTGCCGAATGGAAAAGGGGACAAGTAAGTGGAGACACCTGAGTATCGTGCAGACCCGTTCGGGCACGACCAGCGGCGCGTCGTGGTGCTGGGCGGAAGCTCCGGCATCGGGGCGGCCGTTGCCAACATGACCGGGGCGGATATGGGGATTGAGACCTACGCCTTCGGCATCAAGGACTTCCACATCGATGACTACGTGCGGTTGCGTGATGCGCTCTTCGGTATCCGCCCCACGCACCTGGTCTACTCCGTTGGGTTCAACCAGCTGGACTGGGCGGAGCACCTGTTCAAGGAGAACTGGGACCACACCATGAACATCAACGTCTGGGGATTCGTCCAGACGATGCAGGTTCTGATGGATCTCCATGCCCAGACTTCGATGTCGTACAAGCCTTCCGTGGTTGCGGTTAGCTCCGACGCCGCCCGGCGGCCCATGCGTACCTCGGTGGCCTACTGCGCCAGTAAGGCCGCTCTGGACATGACGGTGAAGGTGCTCGCGCGGGAACTCGCCGGCAGCGGTTGGAGGATCAACGCGGTCGCACCGGGCAAGGTGTCCGGCACCAGGATGACCGAGTATGTGGATGCGCGCGTGACACAGTTGCGCGGGTGGACGCCGGAGTACGCGGAAGCCTACGAGCGCGCCTCCTCCGCCCTCGGCAGGCCGGCCACCCCCGAAGAGGTCGCGCAGGTGATCTGCGACGTGCTGTTCGGACCGGCCGCCCTCAACGGCTCCATAGTGGAAATCAACGGAGGCAGGTAATGAGCGACCTTGGGGACGCGGTACGCAGTGCGGCGGAGAACGTCAGAGACTTCGGGCGCCATCTGGAATACGGCGACGAAGAGCAGCCCATAGGCTGGCTCGACAAGGGGGAGCCCACCGGCGCGGACGGGCGGTATATCCGGGACCGCCTGATGCCGGAGTTCTGGGAGACGTTCGCGCGTAAGGCGGCGGACTACAACGACAACGAGAACGAGAACCACCGGGCGCTCGGCGTCCGTGGGCAGTTCGCGGACATCTGGCGCAAGATCGGTAAGCTGAAGAAATCCCTCTGGGAGGGGCGGAGTCTGGCCGGAGAACAGCCGCGCGAGATCCTCATGGATCTCATTGCCCACTGCTTCCTCACGATCGCCATGATGGACGGGGAGCAGCCTCCGCCCGGCCGGCTGGGGGATGCGCCCATGGTGGATGGCGAACGATGGCAGGGCCGGACAAAGCCCCGGCCTCAGGGCGTCGTCCTGGAAACCATCACCCGGCCCGACGGCACAACCGAGCGTTTGGTCAGGGGTGCCGGGGATCAGCCTTGGCCGATGTGCGGACGGGAGAAGTGCATCGCCTGCACCAGGGCCACGCTCCGGACGGTGCTCCAGAACACCAACAACAAGATCATCAAGGGTCCTGCGGACGGCTGGGACAACAAGCACCCGGAGCCGCTGGATCGTGGAGTAGCCCACAGCGTAACGGCTGCGTCGCAGAACGCCTGCCCCTGCCACGAATGCGTGGACGGACATGCGTAGCCTGGGAGACGTTTACGCGGATATCCAGACCGACCCGTTCTGGGACTACCTCCGGCTACCGGGTATCCAGTTCGTGCCCGGCCGAGGCCAACGCTACGAGCCGCGCGTCATGATCGTGGGGGAGGCGCCAGGGGCGACCGAGAACGCCCAGGAGAAGCCATTCTGCGGGCCGTCCGGTACGGTCCTGAAGCACCTCATGGACGTTGCCGGCCTGCGGGCGGAGCCGCTGCCTAACCGGTACGCCATGACTCCGGACGGACACGAGGGGATGACGCACGAGGAGGATTCCGAGCTATGGGACGCAAACGCGTGGATCACGAACGTGGTGAAGTACCGCCCGCCGCACAACGCGACACCGAACCTGGCAGCGATCAACCACGCCAAGGAGAGCCTGCGGGCGGAGTACCGGGCGCTGGGAAGCCCGCCCGCGATCATCTGCGTCGGAAGCGTCGCGCACGCCGCGATCCACCCGGAGTACCCGATGCTCAGCGTCAGCTACGCGAGGCACGCCTTCCACAAGCCGCGTCACCCGGAGACGGGGGAACGGATGGAGAAGGGACCGTGGATCATCTCGGCCTTCCATCCGGCCTATGGCCTCCGGCGGGGCCAGCGGGTGCAGGAGATGATGAGCCGAGACTGGGAAGAAATTGGCAAGATGTTGCAGGATATGGAGATCCTATGAGGATCGCAACCCGCCCCAAGGACTGGGCAGAGCCCGCACGCAGCATCCTATTCACCCAGGCGCAGATTCGGTACGCGATGGAGCGGAGGCAGCGCGGATGGGGCGGGTAACGTTGTCGGAGGTCCGCCAGGAAATGGCTCGGCTGACCGGCGTTCTGATGGATGCCAACCGGAAGTACCTGGAGCGAGAGCAGGAGGTCATCGAGCTGCACCGGATGCAGGCGAACGGCTATACCGGGAACCTGGTCACCGTGCTCAACAACGACCTGCTGTTGAACGGCTACTCCGGGCTGAGCAAGACCGCTGCTACCCTGGTGACTGGCATGGCTGCAGTTATCCAGGCGGAGATCATCTACGCGGACTTCATGGCCCCGGAGTCCGAAGCCGCCAGGCAGCGTATGGCCGACCTACGTACCGCCTTCAGGCGAGCCGAATCAGAAAAGTACAGGAGGACTAATAACGCAGTCGGGGGGCCCAGTAGAGAAGTTGCCGATGCATTGGCTAAGCAGCAAATGATGAGAGAAGCACGAGGCCAGACATGACGCAGTTGGTTGATTGGCAGATCCGGGAGCAGCGGAAGATCCAGGAGGCCAACGGTATCAACCTGATTGAGCCGTTCAACGAGAGCCAGCTGCAGCCGGCCTCCTACGACCTGCGCCTGGGCGGGCAGATCCGCACGGAGACCGGACTGGCCTACGACCTCATGGAGTACAAGGGTCCGGTTCCGGGCTGGAGCAAGGCGCTTGCACAGGAGGACATGGAGCCCGGTCGGTTCCTTCTGGCCCACACCATGGAGACAATCCATGTCCCGCCCCATCTATGCGCTCGCGTGGAGGGCAAGTCTACATGGGCTCGGATGGGCCTCCAGGTTCACAGCGCCGGGTTCGTGGATCCCGGGTTCAAGGGCCAGTTGACACTGGAGCTGGTGAACCACGCCAACCTGAAGCACTTTAAGCTTCGGCGCGGCATGCTGATTGCGCAGATCTCGTTCTTCGCGCTGGCTGCCCGACCCGAACGTCTCTACGGCGACCCCGGCGTCGGCTCGCACTACCAGAACCAGGTAGGCGCAACGCCAGCAGCGAAGTAGGATAGCTACATGGGGATGACACTGAAGATCGTGCCGAAGGGGCGCCCGTACGTCATGGTACGGCTCGGCCCCGGGTGGATCTACGCGGAGAAGGGCGGAGGCTGCGTACTGCGGCACGAGGTATCCTGGCGGAAGATCAGCGGCATACGCCTCAACACGAAGTGGGGGTGCTACTGGTGGAACTTCCGGAGAAGCCACTAGGTTGGCCGTTGACGAACGTGCCGTGGGGGCTGTGCGGGAACCGGGCGGATCACAAGCCGCACCTAGTCACGGACTCCCCCATAGGCATTTTCTTCTGCACCGCCCGGCAGCAGGATCGGCTGCCGTACTCCAGGGAACGGCGTCGGGATGGGCGTTGATTGGCAGGATTATCAACGATGCCCGATATGCTTCCGGGCGTACGACTGCCGACAGATTCGCACCAGAGCTCCGAGTCGGCGCGTGCGCCACATGATACCGATAGAGGACAGCAACCATAACGTGATCGGGTATCAGTCGATATCTCTGAGGACCGTCGCGGCGGGCTGGTACGATCGAAGCCTCAAGCGACCGCACAGGGGAAGGCGTAGGAAGCATGCCCAAGCCGAGCGATAAGCGGAAAATCTGCTGGCCGGTCTTCGACCGGACCTGCCTGGAGGGCGGGTGCCTATGGTGCTCGGAGGGCAGGCTTGTCCAGCTCGATACCATACGCCGCAAGGTTTCCGCCTCGGAGGATGTCCTGATGGAGCGCGCCTACCGAGCCGGCCTCTATAGCTCAAAGGTAGAGTGGCAGTGAAGTACGTCAGCCTGCACCACCACAGCACATATAGCTTCATGGATGGCTATGGGACGCCAGCGCAGCACGTAGAGCGCCTGGCGTCTCTTGGCTATGAGGCTGCCGTGCTTACTGAGCACGGGAACGTCTCTTCGCACCCGCAGCTGGAGAAGGCTGCGAACAAGCACGACGTCAAGCCGATCTTCGGTCTGGAGGCGTACACGGAGCTCAGCGGCGGAGAGCGCTCCCGGCGGAAGTTCCACTTGACATTGCTCGCCATGAACCAGGTTGGGTATGTCAACCTGATGCAGATCGTGACGCAGAGTTGGAGGGACTACTACCAGTGGCCAACTGTGTCTGGGCAAACCCTTGCGGAGAACGCAGAGGGCATTATTGTGCTCAGTGGATGCGCGGACTCCCTGCTTGCCTGCAGCCTACTGGGCGGGAAGACGATCGATCCGGCGGACGCGTCCTACGCGAGGGCGAAGAGGCAGGCTCTGAAGTTCAAGGAGATATTCGGTGATCGGTACTACCTGGAAACTCAGATGTTCCCTGAGTTGGCGCGGAGTAAGGAAATCAACCAAGCCTACGAGCGGCTTGGTAGCGAGCTTGGGATTCCGCTGGTCGCCACCGCAGATTGTCACTATCCGCTCCCGGACGATAACGAGATGCAGGTCATCCTTCACGCCGCAGGGCGGGGAGCTGGAACTGTGGACCAGCAGCAGGCCAGTTGGGAGTACGACATCCGCCTGGCTCCGCCGACGGACGATGATGTTGTTTTGCAACGGCTCCGTGATACGGGCCTCTCGCGGAGATCTGCATCGGCTGGCCTTGCCGCATCCGCCGAGATCGCGGCACGGTGCAACGTGGTGCTACCGAAGGCTGAGCGCCTCCGATTTCCCGTGGCCGCAGCGCTTCTCGAGAGTCCAAAAGCCAGGGAAGTACTCGGCAGTGGTGCCACCTCGCTCGACCTCATCTGGCATTGGCTCCGTGAGGGTTGGGCCTATCGTATCAGGCAAGGCAATCGACGCATGGCTGACCGGGCAGAACGGGCCAGCTACTCTGCCCGGCTGAAGCACGAGATGGAGCAGATCTGCGAAAAGGACTTCGTGGACTACTTCCTGATGCTGAGTGACATCGTCAGGGCTACCAAGGATAAGGGCATCCCCGTCGGGCCGGCTCGCGGCAGCGCGGCTGCCAGCCTGGTCGCGTACCTCCTGCGGATCACAGAGATTGATCCTATGGAGTACCCGCTGATGATGTTCGACCGTTTCATCGACCCTACCCGAACGGACCTCCCGGATGTTGATCTGGACTTCGACGACGAGCGGCGATCCGAGGTACGTGAACTGGCCGTCGCCCGATATGGTGCCGATCGTGTTGCTAACGTTGCGAACTACACGAAGTACAAGGGACGTAATAGCATCGATGACGTCGCCCGAGTTTACCGTATCCCGAAGCACGCAGCGGAGACGTTGAAGGGCCTGATTATCGAGCGCTCGGGCGGAGACTCCCGCGCGGATCAGGCGCTGGAAGATACCATCAACACCTTCGAGAGCGCGCGGGCGGTGGTGAACAAGTACCCGGAACTGATGAAGGCTGTGCGCCTAGAAGGCAACTACCGGGGGATGAGTATCCACGCAGCCGGCCTCCTGGTGGGGAACTCAGATATCACTGATGTCTGCGCCATGTACCACAAGAAGTACGCCGACGGCCGGGAGTTGGACTCCGCCTCCGTGGACAAGTACGACTGCGAGTACCTCGGCCTTCTGAAGATGGACTTCCTTGGGCTCTCTACGATGGGCATGATCCGGCACGCGCTGGAGATGGCCGGGCTTACGGTCGAAGACCTCTACAAGATCAGCACCGAGGACTCCGACACGCTGAAGGCGTTCGAGCGCAACGACGTTATCGGGATCTTCCAGTGGGAGGGGCGGGCTACCCGCCTGATCAACAAGGAGATCAAGCCCACATCATTCGAGGTGCTGACCCATATCAATACGCTGTCCCGCCCCGGGCCGCTCTTCTCCGGCACCACCACGGAGTACATCGAAGTCAACCGGGGCACCAAAAAGCCAACGCGGTTCCACCCCATCATCGACGAGCTGACGGAGTCTACGCGCGGGCAGATCATCTTCCAAGAACAGATCCTCAAGGGACTCGCGCGGTTCGGCGGGCTGGAAGTGGGGCGGGTACATGAGATCCGACGAATCATCTCCAAGAAGTTGGGCGAGGCCCAGTTCAACACCCACTCCCTGGACTTCATTGCCAGAGCTCAGAAGCTCCACGGTGTATCAGCTGACACCGCCAAAGCCGTATGGGGACGACTCGTCACCGCTGCATCTTACGTATTCAACGTCCCTCACTCCGTTTCGTATTCCCTCCTGGCATTCTGGTGCATGTGGCTCAAAGTCCACTACCCGTATGAGTTCTATACCGCGCAGCTGCGCAAGACGGAGCCCGAGAAGTGGACCCGTCTCGTTCAGGATGCCGAACGGCACGGAGTCCGAGTCCTCGGCGTAACCCCCGGTCTATCCGGCACCGACTGGCAGATCGTAGTCCGACCGGGTTCTGACCGCGTGATCGTGGCCGGCTGGGGGCAGCTGAAGGGCGTCGGTCCGGTGACGGTGAAGCGGATCCTCGCGTTGGAGGCAGAGCTTAGGGAAGCCGGGCAGCCCGCCCTCTCCAGCGCTGACGACTTGCTACTGGTGAAGGGCATAGGCCCCAAGACCCTAGACAAGTTCCGCCACCAGATTGGCGACGAGGATCCCTTCGGGCTGAAACGGACGGGGCGGGTCCTGACGGAGATACGGGACGATATTGGGTTCGGAGAGATCCACCTACCCGCCCCCAACTGCACCTCCGACGACCTGTACGGAATGCCAGACGCCGCAACGGTTCGTTGGCTGGGGATGATTGCCAGCATCAACTATCAGGACTACATCGAGAACCAGCGAAGCCGTACCGGGCAGGAGGTGGAGGAGATCATCAAGACCATGAAGCGTCGGGATCTGGTTACCTCCTGCGTCCTGCGGTGCTACGACGACGGCGACGAAGACGTCTACGTCCGCATCGATCGCTTCACCTATCCCCGGTACCACAAGATGCTGCAGGGGCTCCAGCCGAACCATCATGTGCTCTACGTCCTGGGCAAGCGAAGCACGGGCGGAGCCGGGTTCGGCATATCGGTCCAGGTCATGAAGCTGGCCGTGATTGACCCGGAGGCCTAGCCTCGGGCCGTGAAAACGCTAGCCGATTCAGGTAGCGGCAGCTTTCGACCGCAGAGTAGGTTTGTATCGCTGGCCGGGCGGACCGCCAGCCGGACGAACCAGGGACGCCTGTTGAATCCTCTGGCAACGGTAGGGACCCGCCCGGCCAGCCCTAGAAAGGGGACGAAAATGGAATACCTGAAGCCTGACGTTATTGCCCACGCATCGCCGGTGGATGGCCGGGAATGGCACCCGGTGATCATCCTGCTGCGTCGCGACGACGCCGGCCGGTTGGCCGTCGGCATCAACGCCGCACTGCGGGCGGTGGCGCGATCCGGCGAGATCACCAACGACGCCAACGCCTCCGAAATGCAGATGATGAACTCTGCCTGGGGGCTGTTGAGGGATCTGTCGCAGATGGCCCCGGAGACCCGAAGAGTCATGGCCGAGGTGGCCCTGGCGTTGGACGTGCGGTTGGTTGCCGTCCCGAACCAGACCGGTGCCCAGGACCTGAAGGCGCAGTCGCGAAGCGCGCGGTGGAGCCGTCTCTACGATGCCATGGCCGACGACATCAACCCGGACTCCAAGGCCTTCAACGAGGAGCCCGGTAGTCTCTACGCGCGATGCGGGCACAAGAAGGTCGCCGAGGTCGGTGGTCGGATTCGTTGCGGCAAGGCCGATTGCCCCAACTACGTCCGCAAGGCGCTGGCCGAGTGGGAGGAAGAAAATGGGGCGGCACAACCGGGCCAGGGAGCCAATTAGCGTTCGCAAGTTGCTAAGCGGCCTAGCTACGTTGGCCATCGTCGGGATGGCTGTCAGCGTAGTGCTGATACTTCTGTTGACTGAACTGGATGTGATATAGGCATGGATGCCGACCGTCGCAACTACCTGGAGAACAGCGTCATGGGAACCGTACCTAACCGGCTGCCCGGCAGCCACTACCTGGCGAAGGGTACCCGGGTGTACATCGCTGGGCCAATCGCCAGGAAGCCCAACGGAAATCGTCAGGCGTTCGGTCTGTTCGCAGACGCGGCGCGGGAACGCGGCTGGGAGCCGGTCAACCCGCACGAGGTCGACCACGGCCACTCGGGCGAGTGCACCGGGGCGGAGGTGCCCCGGATGGATGGCGATTTCGACTCCATCCACAAGTACGGCTGCTACATGCGCGCCGACATCAAGGCCATGCTGACGTGCGAGGCGGCCATCTTCCTGCCCGGTTGGCCGACGTCGGCCGGGGCGTCCGTAGAGCGCCAGGTGGCGCAGATCTGCGGGCTGACCATCATCGAGCACTACGAAATGCACGAAGTGGAGGGCGGCGCATGAGGCTCAGGGGTTACGTCCGGAGCGCCTGGCTGGGCGGAGCAGTCTTCGGTGTTCCGGTGGGGTGGTTCATAGCGGACCAGTACTGGGTGGCGCTGATGACTACGATCGGCATGTTCGTTCTACTTCGAGGCGCTATTTGGATCGGCATGCAGAACGGCCGCATGTCGTCACAGTCCGTCACCAACAGCACCGTCGGCGGAAATGTTACTCAGGTCCGAGGCGTACGTGGCGGTTACAGGAGCCACCGATGAGCTACGCGAGCGACCGGGAGAAGGGCGTGAGCTACACGGACGGGCAGGGCAACTACATGGAGGAACCGGTGCCGTCGGACGACAGTAGGCCGGTACCTGCTGCGCTGACCAAGGAGCAGCAGGAATACTTGGCTCGTGCTTCGGCGGAGGCCATGGCGAACCTGGCACTCGTAGTTCCGCCCGTCCTGACTGCCTTTCAGCAGATGGCCGCTTCCGCCCTGCCCGCGCTGAAGTCTGCTATTGAGCCGTTTTTCCAGGCCCTGAGCGAACTTCAGATCGACTCCGACACCGCCGTGAAGGAGATGCTCCGCTTGAGGGCCGAGGAGGAGAACGAGTGAGCCGCGACAAGTTGGTGCGGTGGGCGGATCGCGCGCAGTACCACAGTACGCCCATGCCGGAGGAGACGCGTGCCCCCGGGGGCGGAGCCCGCCCCACGGTCGTGCTGCTGAATGCGACGCCGGACCCGTTGGGGTCCCTAGCCGCGCTGTGCGGCATCTACGAGGGTAAGGTCATCAGCCGGCTCGCCGACGTTACCGACGAAGACCGCCGGGCGGCATGGAAGGCCATGCAGGAGACCGTTCTCAACGGTCCTCTGGAGGCCATCCAGTTCCACTTCCTGATCCAGGGCGTGACCCGCGCCTTCACGCACCAGGCCGTGCGCAGTCGGTTCTCGTTCATCGCACAGGAGAGCATGCGCTTCGCGGTCGTGGATGGCGAGCAGTGGCTGGACCGCCAGGCGTACCCGCCCTCTCTGGCGGCGAAGCCGGTGCCGTCGCACGTTGCTACAGGGGTCGACGGGGTGAACGGCGACTGGGCCGAGAACCCGGACTATGGACCCGACGATAACGCCTACGCGCTACAGCGGGACGCCTGGGACGACGCCATCCTTCAGGCGCAGCAGTCGTACCAGAATCTCGTGGACGCTGGCGTGCCCGCCGAGGAGGCGCGGGGCCTGATGCCGCACGCGATGACTACGCGGTACCACTGGGTTGTCTCGGTGCGGACGCTGCTCGCGGAGGCCGGCAAGCGCCTGTGCACCCAGGCGCAGTTCGAGTGGCGCGTGGTCATGGCGGAGATCGCCAAGGCGATCCGAGCGTATGGTGACCATCTGGCTCGCAAGGTGGGCCAAAAGCACCCGTCTGAGAACCTGTCATTCAGCCAGTATCGGTGGAAGTCCGGGCACCCGGACTGGTGGCAGTTCCAGGCGATGGCGGACGCGCTCAAGCCGGTGTGCTACCAGGAGGGGCACTGCGGCTTCATGGCCAAGTTTGACCGGGGCTGCACCATCCGAGAGCGCGTCAATCGCTTCGCCGCCAACAACGTCCCGTCTACCGAGTGGCACCGTGAGGGGCACTGGGACAGGGATGCTGGGGCCGAGCCGGGTGTCGACGGCCTCATCGGTCGTGGAGATCCGCCCCGGCGGCTTATCCCGATCCAGCCCATAGAGTGGCTGACGGATCCCGGGGCGGCGCGGACCTGATGGATCCAGACCTTTGCAACGACACGTTCTGCGCTCGGCGTGGGCCGCACATCGCCCACCGGGCGCCCAAACCTAGCCCAGGAGGCGCAATGGAAACCCAGGCATTCAGCAGTGAACAGATGAAGTACGCGGAGCTCATGTACGCCGTGATGGACGAGCTCAAGCGCGCCACCACCAAGTTCCCCGGCCAGAGCTTGCCGTGGGGCGGCGGACCGGGGCGGTTCTGGATGATCACAGGCCCCATCGGCGTCGCGTCGCAGATCCAGCGCGCCGTGGTGGACGCGGAGCTACGGAACGGTACCGCAACCTGGTTCGACGTCATCGCCGAGGAGTTCCTGGAGGCCGGGGCGGAGACCGGCAACAGCAAGGACCCCTCCGACGGCCCGCAGGAGGCGCACGACCGGCTCAAGGCGGAACTGGTTCAGGTTGCGGCCATGGCGCTCCGGGCGGTCGTCGACCTGGACGCGCGCCGGGAGAAGCTCAAGGACGATACGGTTCAGGGCTACCTGGGCGCCGAACATCGTACGATGGGCAACCCGCCGATGGAGCCTCTGCTGCCTCCGGGCGGGCGGCACTCGGGCAACTGCCGGTGCAAGGGCTGTGCCGAGCCCGAACCTGCACCGCTGCCGGGCTTCCGATACCTGGATGACGAAAACGAGTCCGAGGCCAACGTTCCACCCAACGCGGGGAGCGTGAGCTGAGGCCATGACCTATGATTCCCGTCTGGCCAAGGATACGTTCACCAAGCGACGTCCCGCCCCGGAGCCCGGCACCCCGGAAGCCAACCCGGCCGCAACGCTGATCGAGCCGAAGGCGCGCGTGGGCGGGCGGTGGTTCCGGCGTCGGGACCCCGACGACCCCGCGTTGTGGGTGGCGGTGTCTGCTACGTCGCACGGAGACGGACGCAGGAGCCCCGGGGCGAGGGTAGTTGTGCGTATGCCTATGCGAAGCCGCGTAGTGCGACGTACGGTTGGGACAGCGGACCGCTACGCGGGCGGAACCGTACGAGGCTCGGATTGGAACAATGGGTGGCGCTGGTGGATGCAGATGGCTGCCGCGTGCTACCTGATACTGATGGGCTGGAGCATGCTGGTGATGGGGGCAGGCCTCATCGGATTGCTGGACTAGGAGATCAGATGGCGGATGTACACAAGCCCAACGGCATGTCCGACCGGGGAAGCGGATGGCCGAAGGACGAGAACCACGGCCCCACAGTCAAGCGGGTGCGGGAGGGCGAACACTACCCGGCCGGACTCCGCCCACAGGGCGTGCGGCCGGGGGATCCGTACCCGACTGAACCGCCCGCCGACGGGCAGGACGAGCCGGCCGAGGAAGGCCGGTGCAACTTCGAGCTGATCATCCGGGGCAGCTGCGTGGATACGCCGCAGTCCCGGGAGGCCATTCGGCGCGCCGTGGAGCGGGCGCTGGCGTCGGACCGGGACAGCTCATCCATCCTGGTCCAGGAAGCGAAGGTTGAGTTGGGAGCGGTGGTGATGAGATCATGAGCTGGATCTGCTGGCTGCTATGCATTTCCTGCCATGGATAGGCGCGGCTTCCTGCGGCGCGCGGCGCTGTGGGGCGGGTTGAGTGCGGCGCTGGCGGGCGGAGGCGGAGCCGCCTTCTCGGGCTGTGGCAACTGGAGTGACGACGACCCTCCGCCTACCGACCCCATCGAGTACGAGGACTGCGACGCCGACGATATGGCCGAGGGGGACTCCGACTGCGACCCTAGTCGGCTGCGCCGTACCTCTACGCCCAGGCCGGCCAACACGCGCGGCACCACGGCTCCGCGTACGCCCGGACCAGTCAGGACGACGAAGAGATGAAGTGGCTGGCGAAGCTGTGGAAGTGGTGGAGAGCCAACGACAAGAAAGAGTTGGACATCTACACGACGCAGTGGTAGCACACACAACTAAGTAGCGAAACCTGGGACCGCCCGTGGCTACCGGCTGCGGGCGGTTCGGCAACCCAGATATATTTGGCTTTGCTTCAGTTTTGCTTGGCTTTGCGCGACCAGATAGAGGAGTGACCATGGGGGTGCTCGTAACCGGGCTGGAGTCCGGTCTATGGAACGTTATTGGCTTCGATGGCGGTGGTACTACTGGCTGGGCAGTGCTGAGCGTGCGCAGTAGCTACTTCATGTTTCGGGGCCAGACGTTGGTAGACAACGTGGCCTTCTGGGCAGCAGGTCAGTACATGGGTCCACGACCCGCCCAGGTTGCGGAGGCTATCGCGCTAGTGGAAGCCTGGGCGCCGCAGTACCCCGGTGTCGGCAAAGGCGACTGGGCGCCCCTCGACAGCCTGGCCGTGGTAGCGGAAAGCTTCACGCTCCGCCAGTACCGCATGGACCCTACGTTGCTAGAACCCGTACGGTTCAACGCTGCCATGGAGCAGGAGCTATATAATATGCGCCCGCGTCGCCGGCTCGCCGAGCAGGGGCCATCCATGGCTCTCGGGGAGGTACCCGACAGCAAGCTACGCGATATCGATGCATATGCTGCGCTGGATCCGGCTGTGCGGGGCGGGTACCTGAGCGCGACGGCCAGCCGGCCGCACGCACGCGACGCCTTACGGCACTGCTTCACCTTTGCCCAGCGGGAGAAGATAGCCCGCCGCACCCCCAGGAACCAAGGCGGCGGATATACGTTGGTACCTCTGGCTCCTGGGGAGCAGACGCTTACCTACGATACCGCCCTCTACGGGGCCTAGGCCGGACCGGCGTAGGCTACGGATCTTCCGCTAAAACGCTAGCGCTTATTCACGGGAGGCCATATATGCCAAGGCCATTGATAGGGCCGAAGGTTGACTTCCGCCTACCGGAGGAGGTGATCAAGGAGGTTCAGCAGTGGGCAGATACGGATGGCTGCGCGCACGATGCTTTGTTCCGAGATCTGCTCCTCCGGGGGTACGTCACTGAGCAGCGCCGTAGGCGTAGGGAACCTGTTGGTTCCGCCCAAGGTTCCGCCCAGCGTGCACGGGTTGCAGCGGAAGACCTTCCGACGGTCGGGCGTTGGGGAGCCGAGGCGTGACTACGCCGTACAAGGCGTGGGCACGTCAGTACCTGGCGCTCGGATGGAGCCCCATACCGCTCAACCTACGCTCCAAGGATCCCGTACCGGAAGGCTACACCGGCGCAAAGGCGGGCGACCGCTACGTTACCGCCGAGGAGGTGCGCGCCTGGACTCAGCCGCGTGCCGTAGTTCACGTGGGCAAGCTCGCGTACCCGCCCGGCAACATCGCGCTACGGCTCCCCAAGGACATCATCGGCCTCGACGTCGATGCGCACTCCGGGAAGGCAGGCGCCGCAACATATAAGCGCGCCGTAGCCGAGTGGGGCACGCTCCCGCCCACATGGAAGTCAAGCTCCAAGGCCGGCTCGCCGCTGAGCGGCATCTACCTCTACCGCGTACCCGAGGGCCTGGCTTGGCCGGGCAACCTGGGGAAGGCCGCCAAGGCCTGGGGCATCACAGATGGGGGAGGTGTTGCGAGTAACGGTAGTGCATCGGGCGCCCCGCCCGTTACCGGCGGCATAGACCTCATCCGCTGGGACCACCGGTACATGGTGGTTGGCCCATCGCAGCACGACAAGGCCCCGTTCGCTGAGTACTTCTGGGTAACGCCGGACGGCCGGACTATCCGGCTGCCATGGAAGCCCGAGGATGTAGATGATCTGGATCCCAACGCGGAGTTCGAGCTGCCTAGCCCCGACGAGATCCCCGATATGCCGGATGGGTGGGTATCCGGGCTCACCGAAGGCCGGCAGTGGGCGAGCAGCGGGTCGGTAGGGCCGGACGGCGCACCTACGGCCGACGAGGTACGGGAGTGGGCCGCTACGCGCGACCGGCGGAGCGTCGGGGGCGCCTACGCGTCTGGTATCTGTCCGCAACTGGAGCGGACGCTTACCCGGCACCTGGCCGTGATCAGGACGGCCGGGGAGGATGGCGGAGCGCACGACGGGTGTCGTGATGCTGTGTGGGCGGTTATGGGGGACTCCGCCTCTGGGCACTACGGCGTAGCTAAGGCTCTCGGCCGGATCAAGGCTGCCTTCCTGGAGGCCGTGAAGGTACGGCGCTCGGAACGCCAAGCTAAGTTGGAGTTTTGGCGGATCCTGCGTGACGGCGCGGGGAAGATCATCAACGAGTACACCGATGAGGATGGAGGAGAGACGTATGAGGAGGAAGACCCCTGCTCCCAGCTTGCCACCGCCGGTCGTGGCGCTAGGGATAACCATGGAAACGCCAATGACGGAGGTGGAGGCAATAATTCGGGGTCTGGAACGGGGCGCGGCTCTGGCGGCCTGGATGAAGGCGTTGGTCGGAAAGGTCGAGGAAGCAGCGCCTTCGACTTCAAGCAGGACGACATCGGAAACGCTCAGCGCCTGCGGAGACACCTAGGCGGCGAGGATCTCGATGCTATTTGGTGCGGACCGCTAGGTGGTTGGCATGTCTGGCAGGCGGATGACGGGCTGTGGAGGCCGGACCCCGAAGGCATCCAGATGCTCGCGGAGACTATGGATATGGTCCGGGCCATGGATGCTGAGGCCAACTTCATCGAGAAGGATGACATCCGCCTCAAGTTCATCGGCTTCATTTCCAAGTCCTCCAACATTGACAAGATGAACGCCGCTATCAAGGGCCTGCGCAGCTTAAAGGGCGTGGCCGTAGATGGCGAGCGGTTCGACGCCAACATGAATGTGCTCCACGTAGCTAACGGCGTCGTGGAGCTCAAGATGGATGGAACAGGGTTCCGAGATGTAGACCGCAAGGATTACTTCAGGTATTCCACGGGCGTCCGGTACGTGCCCGGGGCCCAGCACGAGCTGTGGGAGAAGTTCCTGGACCGGTTCCTGCCTGATCCGGGGATCCGCGCCTGGGCACAGAAGCTCGCTGGGTACTCGCTCCAGGGCGAGAATCCCGCGCGCGCGCTGATCATCTGCAAGGGCAAGACCTCTACCGGTAAGACCACCTTCGCGGAAGCGCTGCGTACCGCCCTGGGCGGGTACGCCTCTACGTTCAACCTCTCGCTGTTCCGGGCCTCGCAGGATGAGCGCCCACGGGTAGATGTGCTCGAAGCGCTGCCGAAGCGCTTCATCATGGCGGAGGAGGTCTCGTCCGCCTGGCACCTGCACGCCGATCAGGTAAAGCGGGCTACGGGCAACGGGATGTGGGAGGCGCGCGGCGTTTACGGGAAGGGATACATCAGCCGCGTACCGGCGTTCACGCCATGGATCGCCACGAACAACACGCCCACCATCGATGGCGCGGATCCCGCCCTCATGCGGCGACTTCGCAACATCCCCTTTACCCAGCAGGTGTCCCAGGATGAGGAGGATGGCCTATATAAGAGCAAGCTCCGCGCCCCCGAGGTCCTGGAGGCGATCCTCGCCTGGGCGGTCGCCGGCTGGCAGCTGTGGCTAGCCGACGAGTCGCTGACGGATATGCCCGACTCCGTACTGGAGCAGTTGGCAGAGATTGGCGACACTATCAATGACTTCTCCGAGATGATCGCCGAGGTGTTTGATCGGGACCCGGTGGCGGCTACCCCGTTCGATGATCTGTACGAGGTTTACCAGACCTGGTGCGCTACGAACGACGTCGGAGAGAAGGATCGGCTCCATAAAGTGGCCTTCGGAAGGAAGCTTACACAGGCCGGATATCCAATTGATAGGACATACATCGATGGTAAGCAGGTCCGAGTCCGGGTTGGAATCCGGGTTAAGCAAGGATCGGTTACTCTCCGGTAACTACGAGACTAATCCGACAAGACGGATACCGTCTTACGGCGAGACGAAGTAACGGAGTGACTACTTAGCGATTATTGGGTAATTGATTAGCTACGGAGAAGGAATGCAGATTGCTGAGAGTAGCTGAATGGTAGTAGACGAGACGAATCCGAATCGTCTTGTCGGGGTATTCGTCTTGATATTGGTCTTGTGGGCTTGACCAGGGCAAACCTTTCCTTTTTTCTTCTTATAAGACGACAAGACGAATAGAAAAGGAAACTAGTCGCGGGGAAGGATCAACCACTACGGTCGTAGTAGATCTTCCGGGGTCGCGTTTTTCCCGGGGGGTATTTCCGGGAAAAAGTCGTCTTGTCGTCTTGTCGTCTTTTCGGCTAAAATCTTGTGCATTGGAGGGGGAAAATAATGGCATACACGGCTAGCTCAATCCCCAAAAACCACGGCGAGTTTTCTGGCGGACCGGGGCTCATTGACCCCGAGACCCGCAAAGACCGCGAGGGGCTCACCGTCGACGAGCAACGTATGGAGGTCATGTTCACCAACCCGGATCCGCCGGGCACCGCCGCCCTGGGCGGGTACGCCGGGCCACTGACGCTCAACGACGTCGAGGCCGAGGCCGCCTTTGCTAGGCGGCGCAAGGAGATCGAGCTGGAGAACGACCCCGAGACAGTTCCGATCCCCCGGATTCAGGGCCTGCCCGTGGAGGCGGAATGAGCGCCTTGGAATGGGCCACTATGGCTATTGGGTTCACGTCCCTTTTGGCCATGGCCATAGTGGCGGGCGCTGAGCTCAAGCCCTGGAGCCGTCTGTGGAGGCGTAAGTGAGCCGTCTGGACTACAACCCGACCCAGCAGAAGGCGACCCGAGACCTGCCCTCGGCTCGAGCCGCCCGCCGGGGCGGGTACGCCAAGCTGGGTTCTGGCGAACTCTGCGGGGCGGAGCACCCGTCTCGCAAGGACGGATTGGGGAACAAGCTCAAGTGCAGCCGGCCAAAGGGCCACAGGGCCAGGAAGCACAAGGCCAAGACCAAGGCCGGAGAAGTTTGGTGGGGCTAGTCCGCTGCATTAGCTGCGGGAGGATGCACGGGTACGAGGACCCGTGCCTTCCCACCGAGTAAGGTGCCTAGCTCCACGCGTACGTGGCTGCGTGCATTAACCCGAAGCCTTCCTGGGGTACGGTAGTCGCAACTCGTTAGCGTTGGAAGGGAGGGCCTCGTGGTCAGCGACCGGGGCGGGAAGTATGGGTTCGTATACAAGAGCCGTCAGGACGTCTACAAGAAGCTGGTCGGCAAGTACGGCAAGGAGGGCGCAGCCCGAATCGCCAACGCCGGAAAGACGAAGGCGGGGCGGTCTAGAATGGCCAAGAAGGCCGCACGCACCCGCAAGCGGCGCGGAGGCTGAGGAGAGCCATGGCTGGAAAGAGAAGGTCTCCATTCGGGGATCTGTCTAAGATGCCCCGAGCCGGTGCGGTCGCCGGCCGGACCTCGCTTGCCGTCAAGCCCACGACCCGAAGGGTCGGCGAGAGCCGGTATGACAAGGACGCCATTCGGCGAGGGCTGGAGGCTCACGGCGCGCGGACCGGCAAGGGTGGCGCAACAGTCTCCTCCAAGTCGGGGCAGAAGTTCATCCGTGACCGCCTGGGGCGGTTCGCCTAGAGAGGTTCGCCTGATGGCAAACAAGTTCGGAAACAAGCTGGCCCCCAACGACCCGGACCTGCCCAAGCAGCTGCGTACGGTGCAGAGCCAGAACCTCGCCGGCTCCCCGAAGGGGCCGCGCGTCGGACCCGTGGACAACACCGGTCCCGTTCCGCCCGTCAAGGCAGTCAAGCGCGGGAAGCGCGGACGGCCGATCAACAGCTAGCGCTCTGGCAGCCCTGTTGGGGAAGGCAGGCGGGTCCAGTAGCGGCAGAGCCAGACCCCCGGTACCTTTGGCCCGGGGGTCTGTGCTATCTAAGGAGAAGCAATGGTCACCGCCATGCTGTTTGCGCTAACGCTGTACGGAAGTCTGTTCCTGTTCTTCAAGTTGTTGAACTGGGCGGACTCGGCACCGCCGGAGGTCCAGGAGGTGGCTGGACTGTGCAGCTGTCCCGTGGATCCAATGGCTGGCGTCTATGGCCACTGCTCTCACAAGAAGGCGCGGACCCCGGAGTACGTTCCAAGGCACGCTGTCGTCTAACTGAGGAGCATCAATGAACGGGGACAACAGGGAATTCGGGCCGCCGCGCGACCCGGCCTACACAGAGCGGGGATGGGTCGGACCGGCTCCGCAGCTCAGGCCGAGGCGCCGCAACAAGACGGTGTTGGTCGCGGGGATCATTCTCATAGGGTCGATCCTCCTGTGCGGGCTGGGTGCGGTGGCTATCCTGGCCTCCTCGGCCCCGAAAGCGGGTGGAGATCCTATAGTGGAGAGTTCCAACTACGCGAACAAGCTTTCTACGTCTCCTCCGATCGTGCTGACGGTGGAGGGCATCGGGAAGGCCGACATCTCCTTCAATATCAACGGCTCCGGCGGTAGCGAGACCGACGCCGTGTTGCCCTGGACGAGGACCCTCGGCCCCTTCGACGGGCTGGTCGTGGCATCCATGGTGGCACAGGACAAGACCGGATCCTCGAAGCAGAAGATCACCGCCAAGATCTCCTTCGGCGAGAAGTCCTTTCCCTGCGAGGCAATAGGCGCCTACGCCGTAGCCACATGCACGGGAACCTACCAGTGAAGCGCGACCGACGGCTCCTGGGAGCGCTCGCTGTTGGGATGCTCGGATTCGCAATTGGTTACGGAGTCTGGGCTTGGCGTAAGCTGGGCAACTTCGACGACCAGGAGCGCGTACACTAGCGCCCATGGTACGAGGCAGGCCTACGAAGGCGGTCGGGGCCAAGGGCTTTGACCCCGACACGCCCCGCCCGGCCAACACAGCAGCAGACAGGGACTTCATCCAGGCCAACCTGGATCAGTTCCTGCACAAGGATGGAAGCCTGGTCTGGAGCGGGCGATCCGAGGACATCGGGCACCCGTTCCAGCTACCGCCTCCCCATCTCCGGTGTAGCGCTCAGCGCCAACTCCGTGACGACGAGGGCGGGCCCATCCTTGACGTGGACATGAACCCGTTGCGTAGGCGTTGCCCTATGTGGGCGATGAACGGCGCGGACCGGTGCGTGGACCACGCCAAGGGTAGCAAGTCCGTTATGGACGAGGTGCGCAAGCGGATAGCCGCTGATGCCAACGCCTACTACGGACAGCTACGGGCTATCGCCATGAACCCGCACGCGGAGGATGCGGACCGGATCCGCGCTCTCAACTCGATGCTGGACCGGGGCGGGCTCAAGGCCGGCGTCGAGATCAGCGCTGACACGGACTCCTGGGGCAACATCTTCAAGCGGATCATGGGGGAGGCGGAAGATGGGCACGATGCGGCCAACGGCTGAGAACTGGAGTTGTGGCTACGAGCCGGAGAGCGTGCCAGCTACCTGGTGCGCCAAGCCGGCCACATGGCACGGATTTCAGATGAGCGTGGACCTGACCGAGATCGCAGCCATGCGCGCCTCCTGCGACGACCACTTGGTATACATGGGAAAGAACGCTGACTGGGTCCACCCAATGAAGTCCGCGTGCGGGATCCCGGGGAGCCGGTTCGTCTGGCCAGAGAATTTCTGCTATCTGGAGACCGGGGCGGAGTCTCTGCTTGCTGCGGCCGAGGCGGTATCAGCGTGAGCGAGCAGGGCTGTCAGGCGTGTCCGCCGGAGCTACGCTGCATCTGCGACCGGAGCGTGCCGTTCCTGGATCCGTTCGACCCTGACAACCCGAGGCCAACGCCCCGAGTCGTAGAGGGCTGCCCCGCCCACAAGGCTAGGCGCGCGTACCAACGATGGGCGGAGGCCAACGGTGACCGCCGAGACGGTTGAGCGGCCTAGGCTGCTACCGACGCCGTCTCTACCGGGACGCGTCCGGCGCGCCTTCTGGGATGAGCTCGGATGGCAGCCGCATGAACTGCAGGAAGCCGTCCTGCTGGATCCCTCCCGCAACAAGGTGGTAGCAGCCGGCCGACGGGTGGGGAAGTCCCAGACCGGCGGCCACAAGCTGATTCCCGAGGCTTTACGGGCCAAGGGAGAGCTCGACGATCTCAAGGCGCGCGGGCTCCGCCGCGAGTACTGGATCGTGGGGCCGGAGTACTCCGACGCCGAGAAGGAATTCAGGGTGGTGTGGGATGCCTACACGGCGCTCGGATTCCAGATGGACCACCCGGGTAGTTATAACAATCCGCTCTCCGGAGAGATGCGAATCTCCATGTTCGGAGGCCGGTATGTGGTGTGGGCTAAGTCCGCTAAGTACCCGGGCACTTTGGTGGGAGAAGGGCTTTCCGGGGTGGTCTTCTCGGAGGCGGCCAAGCTCAAGCCGTCCGTCTGGGACAAGTTCATCCGGCCGACCCTAGCAGACTTTGGTGGGTGGGCCTTTTTCGGGTCTACGCCGGAGGGGCGGAACTGGTTTTACGATCTTTGGATGATCGGACAGGACGACCGCCGTACCGACTGGGCATCGTGGCGTGCGCCCTCCTGGGCCAACCCGCACGTATACCCCATGGGGGTAGACGAGGCCCTGCTTGATCTGTTCCGGAAAGCCAAGAAGGCCAAGCAGATTGACGACCTGCTACAGACGATACCGTTGGTAGCGACCGATATGGGCCTGGTGCCGGCCGGGATCGACAGCGAGATCTGGGCAATGTTCCTGGACCAGAGCCTGGAGTCGTTCGGCCAGGAGGTAGCGGCAGACTTCACCGAGTACATCGGCCGGGTGTTCAAGGACTTCGATCCGGAGATGCACCTGGACTCGCAGGAGCTCAAGCGAAGCTGGACTACCTACGCCTGTAAGGACTCCGGTTTCACCAACCCCACGGTGTGGCTGATCCTCCAGGTAGACCCGCACAAGGAGCGCGTCCATGTCGTCCACGAGTACTACGAGCGCTCCCGTACGCCACACGAGGCGGCCGTGGAGATCAAGAGTAGGGGCCTGGCGCCAACTGGTGGCGACATTGGAATCAAGGCCTTCTATGGGGACCCTGCAGACCCAGGTGGCAACCGAGACTTTCAGAACGTGCTACAGATCCGGAGCCTGGGCGGGACCGGTGGCGAGATCCAGGACCGGTTGGAGTGGATCCGGCGGTTTCTGAAGCCCAACCCCATGCTGGCACACCTCCCGGTCGGACACCCGGAGCGTGTGCCAGGGCTTACGATCCACCCGCGTTGCAAGAACACGATTCGCGAGATGGGCGCCTACCGGTACAAGGAGACTGCGGAGCAGGCGGAGGCCAAGGACCGAGCTGCCCCAGAGGTTCCGCTACCGATTGACAACCATACGCCCGAGGCGCTTGGGCGGTTTTTCAGGGGATTCTTCGGCGTACCGTGGTCGACGCCACACGGCGTTGGCTCTCGGAAGGCCAGGACAGGGAGGAGACGTTAAGTGGCTGCGCTGAGCCCATACCAGACCGTCGCAGACTTCGGCAAGCCGTTCTCCGATCTGCTACCCGACGGAGCCGAGGACGACAGGCTGCGGCTGCGCGCCTACGACACGTACGAAGAGATGTACGGCAACGAGGCCACGCTCTTCGAGAAGGTCATGAGCGTCGACAGCGAGAACGCGCTGTTTCGCCGGCTGGTTCCTGTGGCCCGCTCCATCGTCGAGGGCACGAACCGGTACCTGGCCAGGGATCTGGAGTGGGTGGCTATCCAGACTGCCCCCGGTACCGGGACAGAGGCCGGGCAGGGGACGCCGGAGGCGGGCGGCGAGGGAGCCGCGCTGTTCATGCAGACGTGGAAGGCGCTCCAGGACCGCGAGGAGTTCGGCGCCAAGTTCCTGAGCCTGAAGCGCTGGATGCTGATCCGGGGCGACGCCATCCTGCACGTGACGGCCGATCCATCCAAGCCCGAGGGCCAGCGGCTATCCATTAGCGAGCTGACGCCTTCAACGTACTTCCCGATTGCGGACCCTACCAACGCGGAGCGCGTGACCGGTTGCTACATCGTCAACGTCATCAAGAACGACGAAGACGAAGACATCGTGGCGCGCTTGGAGTATCAGCGCGTCCTGACGCCGGAGAGGGCGGCCGAGCTCCAGGGCGCCACAGTGGGTGGGATCTACACGCGCCTCACGTTCTGGGAGAAGGACAAGTGGGACGCCCGCAACATGATCGAGGCGGACCTGGCGGAAGTCCCCGCCCCGGCGCGGTTCGCTGGTCCGGCCTTCGTAACGCTGCTTTCGGGCCAGATGCTACCGACGGATATCCAGGCCATCCCGGTCTACCACTTCCGCAACAAGCGGATGGGCGGGAAGCTGTTCGGACTGTCGGAACTGCAGGGCCTGGAGACGCTGCTGGTCGGCGTCAACCAGACGGTCACCGACGAGGAGCTCGCAGTCGCCCTGCAGGGCCTCGGGTTCTACTGGACAGACTCCGGGAACGTCAAAGATGCCAACGGAAACGACGCTGACTGGGTCATCGCGCCTGCCACCGTGGCACAGGTCGAGGAAGGAAAGCAGTTCGGCCGGGTGCAGGGCATCAACACGGTCAACCCGTCCCAGGAGCACATCAACCTCCTCAAGCGCGAGATGCAGGAGACGTCCGGAACGCCTCGCATCGCCATGGGGGGCATGGACGCGGCGAACCCGGCCTCGGGCGTAGCGCTCTCCATCGAGATGGCCCCCATGGTGGCCAAGAACGAGGAGAAGGAGGAGGAGATTGCCTCCAAGCTCCGCCAACTCTCCTACGACATGGTTACCGGATGGCTCCCTGCCTATGAGGGCGTGGCGGATACGGGCGTCCGGCTGGAGCCGGTGTTCTCCGACCCGATCCCGGTCAACCGAGAAGCGGTGATGAAGGAGATCATCGACCTGGTGACGGCCAAGATCATATCCACAACGTACGCTCGGGTTCTCATCAAGGAGCGCCTCGGATTCCAGGTGCCCGATGGGGAAGAGACTGCGCTGGCGGCGGAAGCCCAGGCGGCGATGGACTTGCAGGGTTCGCGTATGGATTCCGAGCTGGGTGCAGGACCGGAGGCGTTGTGACGGGTAGCAGTCTGGCGGGGATCATCACGGCCCTGGCCACCCTGATCACGGCCCTTGGTGGCGTGATCGTGACGTTCAAGATCATGATACCCAACAAGAAGACCAACGAAGAGGCGGCCAGGGTCGGCCAGGAAACGCACGTAATCGTTAATCAACAGCGCACCGACATGGAGAAAGTCGTTTCCGACCAGGCGAATTTCATCCGAGCTCTGAGCCGGGCGTTGAGCGCGCACGGAATCGACATCCCCATCGACCAGAGCAAGCCGGATCCCGAACCAGAGTCATCAGGAGGTTGACGCAGGAATGGCCCAGCCGGAGCCGCAGGAGGTGCTACAGGCGTATGTCCGCATTCAGAAGGCGGCCGACGCCGAGATCCTCCGCGCGCTCCGGGATGCCTACAGGGATGTCAATCGTCGTCTGGGGCAGATGTCGCGCGCCGGGGCGGGAGACCTAGAACGCAGTCGGGCTCTGGCCATCAAGAAGGCCATCCTGGACGCTCAGGCGGAGCTGTTCGAGCGTACCGGCAAGGTCGTGGAACGACGCCGGGTGGAGGCAGCTGCACGGGCTATCCAGGTGGCCGGCCGATACGACGAGGCAGCCTTCGCGGCTGTGGGGCGGGAACGGGACGCCCGAGCGGTAGCGGAGGGCCTCGAGGCCACCGAGGCGCGTGCCATAGATGCGGTTGAGGCGCGGCTGAGCGGAGCTAGCCGGCAACCGCTGAGCGAGCGCGTGTACCGGGCACAGGCCTGGAGTAGCGGAGTACTGGAACGGCGTGTCAACTCCGCCCTAGCACGCGGACTGAACGCGCAGGAGTTCGCGCGAGAGGTCCGGGATCTGGTTAACCCCAATACTCCGGGTGGGCCACGGTACGCAGCGCTCCGGTTAGCGCGTACGGAGATCAACAACGCCTACCATGCCATGGCCGTAGCGGCAGCGCAGGCCAAGCCGTGGATTACTAAGGTAGAGTGGCACACTAGCAAATCCCATGCGCGTAGGGACATCTGCGACGAGCTCAACGGCCGGATGTTTGCGCCGACGGAGGTACCGCTCAAGCCGCACCCGCAGTGCCTGTGCTACATAACGTCGGTCATCGACGAAGACGACGACGCGTTCCTGGACGCCTTGGTAGACGGGGACTTCGACGAGTTCATCGACAAGTTCGCTGAGCGCCAGGGCATAGACCTAACGCCGGAGTCTGCCATTAGCGGTGCTGCGGCGCCCATTCTGGCCACGCCTACCGAGATAGCACCCGCACTCCCTGAGGTGACCCAGTCTCCGGCGCTGTCTGGCGCGGCAGCCCTGGACAGCGTGCGGACCGGTTTGATTCGGCGCGGTAGCCTAACTCCTAAGCAGCGCAAAGCCTGGAGAGAATACGAGTCGTCATTCTTCGTATTCATCAACAACTACCTACGACGCGGCCGTAAAGACGTAGACGGCAAGCAAGACGCGCGTACGGACGGGATCATCGCGCAGATGGATCCTACGTTCCAGCCGCTAGGCCAAGACGTAGACGTGTTCCGGGGCATATTCCGCGCTCGCCGGCTGTTCGGCGGATCTCTGGACGGAGACCTGGGCGGATTCGAATGGACGGAAGATGGATATAGCTCGACTTCCGTGGATGAACAGATGAGTCGGGAGTTTGCGCTATCTGCGGATAGCGCAGATGATGAACGGATAGTCATGCGAACCCGCGTTAGCAGAGGAATTGGGGCGTCTGCTGTTTCTGACACCAGGGCAAAGGGAGGCCAGGGAGAGATAGCCTTGCAGCGCGGGGTGCAGTGGAAGATCATTAGAGACCTGGGAACCGACCCAACGGGGGTTCGGTACCTGGAGGCCGAGGTGACCCTGCCGTGAAGCCAAGAGAACGGGCACGCCAGCGGATGGACGGGGCGTACGAAGTGCCCCCGAAGAAGGTCCGGAAGCCGAGGGTACGCAAGCCAATCCCAGCCTGGCAGCCTAATTTGCGGATCGTACCGGACGCATCCGCTACCCTTGCGCCTACGCGTAAGGTATAACTGAGAGGTACCACCATGACCCAGCCCGAACCGAGCGCACTGAGTGGCGCTCCAGGCCAGCCCGGACCGAGTGCCGGCACGGCCGGCGACGGCACCGCAGTAGCACCACCGCCGGAGGGTGGCCAGAGCGCCACACCGCCTGCGGAGCCGGTACAGCCCGCGACGGTGAGCGCGGCAGAGTTCGAACGGCTCCGCGTGCAACTCTCGGCTGCCGACAAGAAGCGCGAAGAGGCTCAGCGTGAGCTGCAGGCCATCCGCGACAAGGATCTCCCGGAAATCGATCGGCTGCAGCGAGACACGGCAGCCCTTACGGAGACCAACCAGCGGCTGACCAACCAGCTCAAGGAGCAGGCGGTTGAGCTGGCGTTCCTGCGGGACAACAAGGTCCGCTGGAAGGACAGCGCTGCCGCGCTCAAGCTTCTGGACCGGACGCAGGTCCAGATCTCGGATGACGGGACCGTCGACGGGATCAAGCTGGCGTCCGAGAAGTTGGCGAAGCAGTACCCATGGATGGTCGACGACGCCAAGCCAGACGGAGCCCCAACGGCTACGCCTCCGGCCGGCGGAGCGCCACCCATGAACGGCAAGTCGGGCAGTACCGACGGCGGCAACACCAAGGGAATGGTCAGCCGTCTTCCTGCTCTCGGTAGCCGTCGCAGGCCTAGTCAGTAACTCCTCGCGCCCGGAGGGCGGATCACGGGGACTGAACCTCCGAGGGAGGGTTGCAAGTTGGCACGCTTTGACAAGTACGAGCCCCGGGCTGGGGGATTCCGTGCGGTCCTGAACGCTGCGATCGCCGCTGTCGACGTCGGCAAGATTTACGCCGTCGCCATCAACGGCTCCAACCGCGTGATTCGGACGGGTATCAGCGCTACCGCTGACATCGCCGGTGTGATCTGCGCGGTCCGTCCGATGAACGCCGGTGACGTCATCGACGTCATGACCCACGGCGAGATCGTGGAGGCGCTCGAGACCGCCGGTACCGCGTTCGCGGACGGGGCGAAGGTGTACGGCCACACGGACGGCACCATCGACGACACCGCCACCACCTCCAAGTACCTGGGACAGGTCGTGGAGGCCACGGGTTCGGTGACCAACGGCAAGCGCCTGGTGATCCGCGTGGCCCTCGGGCCTGCGGCAGGCCTGACGGCGTAAGGGAGGGTAGACCATGGCACAGGGTTACAACGCCTCCGGGGATATCCTCACCAGGACCCGTGATGGCCAGGATCTCAACGCGATCTGGACCTCGTACCAGCAGAGCCTGGCGGAGTTCAACGCGGCCCGGCAGCCGCTCATCAACCTGCTGAGCTTCACCACGACGTCCGTCATCGAGGACATCGTCCAGCCCGGCACGGAGCGCTTCGAGAAGGCGTCCGAGTTCGGCATCCCCAAGTCCCTGCGACCGGCTCTCACGCCGACCGCGCGGGCTTACCCGTTCGAGTGGTTCGACGCCCGGCACGCGTACACCTTCCAGTTCCTGGCGGGCGGCCCAGGTCACAGCACCGGTGCCACCCAGCGCCAGCTGGACGCCATCATGGACATGATGCTGGAGGCCGACAACGCGCTCCAGTTCGAGATGGTCATGAAGGCGCTCTTCAACAACGCCAACCGGACCACGCTCATCGACGGCACCTCGTACACGGTGACGGCGCTGTACAACGCCGACTCCATGTACATCCCGCCGTACCGGGGCAACACGTTCAACCCGGCGACCCACACGCACTACACGTTCTCCGGCCAGGCTTCGCAGACGGCGTTCGACCCGCAGGACCACCTGGACCTGGCGGCGCTGGTCGAGGAGCACGGCTACAACCGGGCCAACGGTTACAACATCGTGTTCCTCATGAACCCCATCGACGCCAACGCCGGCATCGTGGGCTTCCAGCGGGGCGTTGCGAAGGACTACGGCGCGGCGGTGGACCCCGTGTCGCTGTACGACTTCATCCCGTCCGCCGGGGCGAACATGGCCATGATGCTGCCGCCGGGCTTCACGCTGGTGGGCGGGCTTCCGGGCAACTCGTTCGCCGGCATGGACGTCGCCGGCTCGTGGGGGCCGTACCTGGTGGTCACAGACCGCCAGATCCCCGCCGGTTACATGGTGGCGTTCGCGGTCCGGGGCAACGACACCCAGACCAACGTCATCGGCATCCGGGAGCACGAGAACCAGGGTCTCCGGGGCCTGGTCCTCCTGCCGGGCAACCGGCAGTCCTACCCGCTCATCGACTCGTACTTCGTGCGGGGCATGGGCACCGCCGTCGGACCGCGCGGCGCGGCTGCGATCATGCAGCTGCACGCTTCCGCGTACTCCGTTCCCGCTGCGTTCGCCTGGTAAGGGAGGGGAAACAATGAGCCGTTACGTGGACCCGAACAAGCCGCTGTCCGATTCGGACCGCGCATACCTTCTGGCGCGCGGGTACGACGAGCAGGTCGCCACGATGGACGCGCGGGCGGAATCCGCCGAGCGTGGCGAACTGGAGGTCGAGACCGAGCTGGTCGTCGACGACGATCTGGTGCCGTACGAAGAGATGCTTCTCCCCGCGCTTCAGGAGGAGTGCCGGCAGCGAGAGCTTCCCGTCGGCGGTACCAAGCCGCAGCTCATCAAGCGGCTGGAAGAGAACGACGCGCTGCGCGAGCAGCAGTCGTAGTCAGCAGACCGGCGAAGCCGCCAGACCGTTCCCCCGTGCGGCTGGCGGCTTCGTCTTACACGGGAGGTCTACATGGCCACGGCAACTGAGATAGCGTCTCTGCGCCTCCAAATCGCAGAGCCCGACGAGACTCGCTACACCGATGCCACCCTGAACAGCCGGCTGGATGCGGCGGCAGCCCCGGCCGAGACGCGCATCGCCTGGGAGATTTGGACTGAGAAGGCCGCGTACTACACCTCCCTGGTCGACATTGCGGAGGGCGGGTCCTCGCGGTCTAACGGGGCGTTGCAGGACAAGGCGCTCAAGATGGTGGCCATGTTCAAGCAGCGGCTGGACGACTCTGCAACGGAGCCCACAGTCATCACTGGCACTCGGCTCCACCGGCTACGGCGGTAACCCATGGCGCCGTTGCCTTTCATCTCGGAGCCGTTCACATACCCTGGCGGTGGGATTGCGGCCGGTGTACCGGTAACGGTGCTATACGGCGGAACTGAAGTCCTGGCCTCGATCTACTACGACAGCGTGGGCGCCCGTAAGGTCAACCCGCTGCGTACCTCCGACGACGGCAAGGTGGACTTCTACGCTGAGCCAGGCGACTACATTCTCCGCGCTAACGGCGTTGATACGCCGGTCACCGTAACTGGGTTACCTACTGGAGATGCGGCTTATAGCCACGATCTGAGCGTGGGCGGATCGGGTGGGCCCGGCACGGGAACGGCCAGGATTTACAACGATACCGGCCGAGACCAAGCAGTGGTGTCGATCCGGGTGACTGCGCTGGATGTGGGCTCGGGCGGTTTGACCGTGGACGTCAACATCGACGGTGTCTCCATCTTCGCTTCGCCGGCCGAACGGCCTACGCTGCCGGTAGCCTTGGGCACGGGAACCACCGTAGTCTGGGTGGATCCGGTGCCGTTCCTGGACGGCAGCTACCTGTCGGTCGATGTGGATACCGGTACGTTCGCCCACCTTGTGGTGCAAGTCTTCGTCCGGTAAGGAGGAGTAGTGAGCGAGTTCCAGATTCTTACCGTGCGTAAGCTGGCCGACAAGGAAGGCCAGGAGCGCGTGCGGAAGTTCGATCCCGAGACGGGCCAGCCGAAGCTGGTCAACCCGGCCACGCCGGGCGACGATCACGAGGCCTGGCCGTTGCTGGGGGTCACGGTGGAAGGCGACCCGCCAGAGCGCACGACTGCCGGCCTGTCATGGGTGAATGCAGCGGTCTCTGAGGGCTGGCTGAAGCGGGTCAACGAATCCGCTGTTGTCCGCCCCGGCGGCACCCAGGAGCAGCCGTGGTCTACCGCGCACACCTTCATCCATGCCGATATGCTGGTGATCAACGATCACCAGCGGGGGCCGGTGGCCTACAAGGTCACCCAGCAGCCCGATAAGTACGACGCGGCCGGGGAGCCCGTCAAGGAGTGGACTGCCCGCGAGACGGACGTCCGCTGGTTCTACGAGCTGGAGCTAGTACCGCCAGCGATGAACCAGGTGGTCGTCGGAGGCAAGGAGGGGCGTCGTGGGTGACCTGGCCTTCAACATCACCAAGGGGCGCGTCGGCGAATTCGTCGTCCGGATCAACGCCAATGACCCCACCAACTCCGTGTTGGTCTGGTCGCTGTGGAACATCACGCAGTCCGATGCGGTCCAGCGCGACCTGGACGACATCGCGGCCATCGAGGCGTCCGGTTCCAACGCGGAACTGACTTCCGGTACGAACGCCAACTACGTTCGGAAGGTTCTCAGCGACGCGTCGGGCATTACGCGGACGGTTGACGATACCAACGACTGGGTGGACATCGACTGCCCGGACCAGACCTGGACCGCCCTGGGGGCGGGAACGGCCATCAACCACGCGTTGAACGCGTACGACTCGGACTCCACCGGTGGCGCGGACTCCGCTCAGCTTCCCGTTTCGCAGCACGCGGTCGCCATCACGCCGGACGGATCCGACGTGACGCTGGTCATCGCAACCGGCGGTTTTTACCGAAGCAGCTGACCCGTGGCAGTCAACATCGGGGCCTCGGTTGATCTGGCGGAGGGTACGGGCACGCGCGCTATGCCCGCCCTTACGACGGCCACAACTGACGTCATCGTTTTCTCAGTTATTGCTGAGGATGCGGTTGTCACGAATGTGACGCCGAGCAGCTCTCCCACGTTGACTTGGACAAAGCGGCCGGACGTGGGTTCGGCCAGCCACACCCGGAACCAGATCTGGACCTCCTCAGCGGTTGGCGTGACATCTGTTACCGTGACGGCCACGCCATCCGTAGGCGGGCGGAACTACCGATGCCGTGCTACCGCAGCCGGGAACGTTACCGGGTACGGCGGCACGGCTACCTCGGGGACGGCGCAGACGGCCAGCCTGGCTCGGTCCGGGACCAACAGCGCCGTGTTCATGAATGTCGGGGACTGGAACACGGGTGCAGTAGGGTCGCCGGCCTGGACCCCAGGCGGCTCCACAGTTGCTAGCCAACAGGGTTCCGCAGCCACATACATACTTGGACTATGGTCCAACAGCGGATCCAGCGGCACGGCCAGCACGGGTATATCCAGCCCCTCGTACACGACGCCTGCGTTTGCGGCGCTGGAGGTACTTGGAGCCGGTGGCCTGACAGGCAACGTTGGACGCGTCACCGTAACGGAGACCGCGCGGACCATCACCGCTGCCAAGACGGTAGCCGTAGGTCGCGTGACGGTAGTGGAGTCCGCCCGTACCGTAGCCCGAACGAAGAGCGTTGCCGTAGGAAGAGTCTCGGAGACTTCGTCCGCTAGGCCGGCATCTCGGCAGAAGGCTGCCTCGACGGCTCGCGTCACGGTTACGGAGGCGGCTCGGACCGTAGGACGCACGAAGACCTATCCGGCGATCGGGCGCGTGACCTCCACAGAGTCCGCGCGAACCCTGGGACGACTCAAGACTGTGCCGCTGGGGCGGGTCACCGAGACGGCTCTGGCACAGGTGATCCTGAAGGGCGGAACCTCCGCGCCAGCGAACCGTGTGACGGTTACGGAGACCGCTCGGTCGCTTGCGTCTGCTAAGGCCATTACGTTGGGGCGGGTCACCGTCACAGAGTTGGCTCGTGCCGCAGGGAGGGCCAAGGCAGCCGCCCTAGCTCGCACCGTAACGACCGAAACTGCCCGGACCCTTACCCGTGCCAAGGCTCGCACCTTGGTTCGCGTATCTTCGGTAGAGACCGCCCGAGCCGCCACCGCATTCAAACGGCAGGCCTCCGGACGCGTCATGGAGATGGCATCCGCCCGTACGCTAACCGTTCAAGGGCCGCAACCGCCAAGCGGGGCTGGCCAGGTCTGGGGCGTCGATATGGGGCTGAGGTAGCCATGCCAGTGATCCCTCCGGTGCCGGTGGGTCCCAGCAGCGCTGAACTCGCCGTCAATCGGTTAAACACCAATGCTTTCATCGCAGGAAACCCGGCTGCGGTAACGCTGATACCACGCGTCATGCACCGCTCGGGGTCTGGCTCGCGCTGGGAGGAAAAGGACCCCCGTCCGCTGCAGATTGGGCGGTTGGTCGACCAGACCGCCGTTCGAGGCGCCACATCCAGAGAGCGCGGGGAAGATACGCACCAGACGAAGCACGAGTTCCAGCTGCTGCTCCCTTGGGACGCTGAGGTGGAGCTGAACGACTTCTGGTTGGACGCGGACGGTGTGCGGTACGAGGTATCCGGCATACTTCCCTACAACGGATACGAGCGCAGAGCGGCGGTGACACGTTTTGGCCAGGAGAGGCAGCCGATCCCTTAGCTGGAACACGGCCAGCGTGGCCGGTCTGCTGCGGGAGGTTGAACAGCTGGATCCGCGCGTGGACGCTGCGGCCGGCGTCGTGATCGAGCGCCAGAAGGATATGGCTGTCGCGTACATGAAGGCCAACGCGCCTTGGACGGACCGTACTGGCAACGCTCGCGGCGGCCTGGACGGCATCGTGTTCAAGCGCTCTGGATCCTGGGTCATGAACCTGTTCGGCCGGGCCAACTACCAGATCTGGTTGGAAGTCAAGAACGGCGGTAAGTTCGCAATCATCACGCCGACTATCCCGATTTGGGGACCGCGTGTTATGGCCAACCTGACCGGGTTGATGGATCGACTTCGGGCGAGAGGCCGGCTGTGAGCGCGCGTGACTTCGTATGGGAGCTACTGGGCGACGACCCGTTGCTGAACCAGATGGGGCTGACCCGTGACAACCTGTTCACCAACTGGTCCGGGGACTCACCAGCTGCGCATTACACGAACTGGATAGCGCTCCGCTGGGGTGTTGCTGAGAGCCCGCCGGGGCGGGACGCCCTTGTGCGTCCGGTTCCGTTGGGTGTGTGGTGCTACGACCGAGAGCCGCATTACGGCAACATTACTCAGCGGCTCTGGCGGGTGCGGGATATCTTGCTGGCTGTTGCGGGGGCTCGGATCCCCGGAGGCGGTACGCTCGTTCAGGCTGACTGGGCGGGGAGCAGCGAGGACCTGCACGACGAAACGATGCAGGCGGTACTCCGCTCAGAGACCTACAGAATCGTCACTGACGCCATCTAGGAGGTGAGAAAATGGCAAGGGCTACCAAGGAGCAGTTCGATGCTGATGTCAGCGCGGAGGAGCAGGATGCGGAGAGGCAGGCTCAGGACGCCGGTCTGACCGACAGCAAGAAGGTCGTGCGTTGGTACGGGCAGCCGGGGGTTGACTATCGGGAGATCTCGATCGTGGACTGGAAGCAGGCCGGCGTCGACCTGGAGAAAGGTCCGGACGGAAACGACCGCGCGGGCGACGGCCCGACCCCGCTGGGCGGAGGTCCGGTTCAGACTGTGCGCTGGGACGACGCCAACGACCGTGTTGTTCCGCTGTCGTTCCTGGAGGCTTTCCTCACCGAGGACCAGATCAAGTCGTACATCGTCCGGGACTCCCGGTTCAAGATCGAGGACAAGTGAACCACGACGTCAGGTGTAGCAAGCTCTACGGGCGGCTGGTTCCTAACCCAGCCGTACCGGGAACACAGGTCCTGGAGATCAAGTGCGACTCCCGGATCTGCAAGGGCTGGACTCCTGGCGCGGTTGTCCTCCACTACTTCAGCCTGGTCGATGGCCAGCTGTTGGAAACGAAGCGATTCCGGAATCCTCCGGCGTTGCTCGAGATGGGAAATGAGGTGAAAAGCCAATGACTCAGCCAATCTCTCTCCCCTATGGTATGAGGGATCTGAAGGTCCGTCCGTTCACGGACAACACCTACACCGCATACGGTACCACGGTCGACCTTCCGAACATCCGGTCCCTTAGCTGGAGCGAGGTCGCCGAGAGCAACACGCTCCGGGGAGACGACGAAGAGATCGCATCCCACGAATCCGCCCCGGCGGTGGAGTGGGAGACCGAGAGCGGTGGTCTGCCGTTCGAGGCGGTCAAGATCATGTACGGCGGGACCATCGCGGAGACGGGCGTCGCCCCGAACCGGGTCAAGACGTACTACAAGACCACGCAGGACCAGCGGCCGTACTTCTACATCGAAGGCCAGTCCATCTCGGACTCCGGCGGCGATCTGCACCCGGTTATCTACCGCGCCAAGGCAACCGGTGACCTGACGGGCACTTTCTCGGATCAGGAGTTCTTCCTGACCGGGGCGTCCGGTCGTGGCATCGGCTCCAAGGTGGTCGCGACCCTCAACCGCGTCTGGGCATTCGTCCAGAACGAGACCGTTACCCCGGTGGCCTGATATGGCAGCGTTGACGAACATCAACCCTCCGGCAATGGTTCCGGTGGCCAACCCGCTGACCAACACGTGTACGGCTGGTCCCGACACGATCCCGCTGCAGTTCGGCGGGAAGTACCAGCTGCGCTTCGTGAACACCGGCGCGTTGGTTACGGTGACGCTAGATGACCCGGTGAGCCAGAACCCTGGCAGCGCCACCGCCTTCAACCCGGACGTCCCGATCTCCGTGGCAGCGACCACCGGGGTGCGGACGGTGACGATCAGTGCGGATCGGTTCCGGGATCCGGTTACCGGCAACATGACGCTGACGTACTCCATCAGTCCGACCATGACCGTGGAAGTTCACGGACCCCTGTAGACCCAACACGATCAGGAGCCCCAAGGAGGCCGATCATGGGAAAGAATGGCAAGAAGTACGGACTGGGCAAGCGCGGCGGCGAAGAGTTCGAGCACAAGCTGCCGTCCGGAGAAGAGTGCCTCATGCGCGCCATCTCCATCGAGGACATGCTGGAGATGGGGATCACGGACAGGATTGACTCCCTGTCTGCCATCGTCCAGGTCGAGCATATCGATCGGGTGGCGGGGAAGAGCAGTCCGGGGACGGACCACGCGGTGGCCACGCTGGCGGCGTTGAACCCCTCGACCGCAGAGGGGCGGGCAGCGCTTCTGAGCCTGCTGAAGGACAAGGAGCGTTGGACCAACCTCCTGGACTTCGTTGACAAGGTGGTTCTGAAGGCCGTGGTGGAGCCGTCCGTATACGACGGCCGCTCGGGAGATCAGGTGCCGCACCACGTCCTGGAGAACGGCGTCGACGTTCACGCCGTGGACCTACAGGACAAGTTGTCCATCATGAACGCGGCCATGACCAGACTCCAGGGCGGGGTGGTGGCGGCGGAGCCGTTTCGTGAGGGACGCGAAGACGATGTGGCGGACGTACCGGATGTCGAAGGACTTCGCTACGAGGCCGAGCGTCCTACTAGGGGTGACAGCCCGTCCGGCGGCTGAGTTCCTGGACCGGGCGGTATGGATCTTCGGTTCTACGATGGAGGCAGACATTGATGAAGCAGTCAATGCCCCTCACCGCAAGACCGATAGCAGCAAGAAGCTGGCAAAGATGGTACGGATGAATGCCTGGCTAGGCTTGAACGCGTACCGGAAGCCGTAGGGGAGGAGGCGAAGTGTCATACAACCTGGGAACGGCGCAGGGCAATATCCGCATCGAGTACGACTCGCGCGGTGTTGCTAGGGCTCGCGACGACCTGGGACGCTTCGTCTCTCTGTCCAACCTGTTCGGCGACGACGTGGACCGGGACACGGACCGTGCCTCTAGGTCCTGGCTGAAGTTCGGATCTACGCTGGCGAAGTCCATCGCCATCATCCTGGCTGCCGGTGCAGCCGCAAACGTCTTGAACGGCGCCATACTAGGCGTGGTAGCCGTGGCACAGTCCTTTGTGCCGATCATAACGGCAAGCCTAGCAACACTTCCAGGCATTCTCCTGGCCGCTGCCGGCGCGGCAGTCGTCCTAAAGCTGGCCATGTCAGGCGTAGGCGATGCTATCAAAGCCGCCTTTGCTCAGGATGCCTCCAAGTTCCAAGAGGCCATCAAGAAGCTGGCCCCGGAAGCGCAGGCTGCTGCCAAGGCTCTCTACGCCGTTGGTACCGCTGTTAAGCCGCTCCAGCAGGCAGTCCAGAACGCTTTCTTCGCGGCCACTGCGCCTCTGGTCAGCGCGCTGATACCTGCCATCAAGTCCCTGACACCCATGCTGACCCAGGTTGCCACCGGTTTCAACGGGATCCTGAAGCAGATCCTCGGGTTCGCTAGTAGCCCGGCCTTCATCGACGCAGTTGGCAAGGCACTGGCTGGGGTCTCTGAGTTCCTGACTCTCCTGGCGCCCGGATTCACGCCGCTGCTGAACGGGTTCTCGCAACTGGCCGGCCAGGCAGGCAAGTTCTTCGCTAGCTTCGGAGACCGTGCTGCGCAGGCTATGGCTACCTTCGGGGAGTTCCTGGGGCAGCTGGACCTGAACGCCATGTGGGACACCGCCGGGGCGGCAATAAAGAACCTGGGGGCTCTGTTTGCCGGCCTGGGTGACATCATCGGCGCCGTGGTCCGGGCGTTCAGCGGAGCCGGTCAGGGCATGGACGACCTGTCGAGTTCGGCCGCCCCGCTAGCGAACGGTCTGGGATCGGTAGTCTCCAAGCTGGCGGAGTTCTTCAACTCCGCCCAGGGTTCTGAGATCCTGAACGCACTGGCTATGGCTATTCAGGGCGTCGCTGAGGCGGGCGGAGACGTTCTCCTGTCTCTGCTGCAGAACCTGACACCGATCTTCTCTGAGTTGGGGCCGCTGGTCCAGAGCCTCGCTCGCGCGATCGGACCGGTGCTAGGTGCTGCGTTCTCGGCCCTGAGTCCAATGCTAACGGCCGTAGCCAACGCGCTCCGCACTAGCCTTGGCCCTACGCTCCCGCGCATCGTAGAGGCGTTTACACAGCTTGCACCGGTCATCGGGCAAATCGCTGCCATATTCGGAGGCGTCCTCGGATCCGCGTTGACCACGCTGGTTCCGGTCATCGGCCGGCTGGCGACCATCTTGTCAACGGTGCTCCTGGCCGCCCTCACGGCTCTGCTGCCGTTCATCGAGGAGTGGGGCCAGGCATTTGAAGAGGTTGCGGCACAAGTGCTTCCGCAGCTGCTGCCGCTCCTGGATCAGCTTGGACCACTGCTTGTTCAGTTGGTACCGCTGTTCGTGATGATGTCGCAGATCCTGTTGACGCTACTGGTTCCGGCCATGCGACTGGTCGGGCCCATCTTCTCTGTCTGGATCACGTATCTGAATGGCGTCATCTCGGTCCTATCTGTAGTCATTGGTTGGATCGGTAGCCTGGGCGAAATTGTCAGCGGTGTATGGGGCGCTATCTCTAGCGCTACCTCCGGGACTTGGGCCACATTCCAGGCCACCATATCCAACGCGGTCAATACGGCTAGGAACGCGGTAGCGTCTGCAATCGGCGGGATCAGGAGCACGATCGCTACGCTATCTGGGATTGCAAGCCAGATTGGTGGATACTTCCGAGCAGCGGTCTCCGCTGTCCAGGGCGCCATTAGTTCGCTGCTGGGCGTGGTTCGGGGCGTCCCTGGCCAGATCCAGGGCGCCTTGGGCAACCTAGGCGGTCTCCTGACGGGCGCGGGGGCGGCACTGATCCAGGGCCTGATCAACGGCATCAGGAACATGGCAGGGGCGGCTGTCTCGGCGGCTCGAAGCATCGCCCAGTCAGCTGCCGCAGCGGTCCGAGGGGCCTTGGGTATCTCCTCCCCGTCCAAGGTCGGCATCCGGCTGGGCGAGTTCTTCAGCCAGGGCCTGGCCAAGGGCATTCTGTCCGCTGCCAACTTGGTGGATAGGGCTGCCGCAGAATTGGCCGGAAAGATCCCTGGGGCCTTGTCCACGAACGTAACTGCAACTGTTCTCGGCGGTCAGGCCTCCGTGGGCGTGGGCACCGGGGCGCTGGGATCCGTAGAGGCGCCTCCGGCTGTGCCTTCGGTCGTAGTCACCCAGAACATCACAACCTTGCCGCACCAAAGCGCTGAAGAGATCGGAGCCGCCGCCATCCGGAGGCTGGACCTCGGTGTTGCGACTGGTACATCTAGCCTGGTTCCTGGAGTTGCCTGATGCCTACCATCTTCCGGGACAAGGTGATCCTCAACGACGTCACCTTCAATGACGCGCTCAGCCTGCCTACCGGGGCGGGCGACTTCGCCATCGATGTGATGTCCGGCTGGAGTGAAACTCCGGAGCTCGATGCTCAGTTCGCGCCCAAGGGCATAGTTGACGGCGTCGTGCCGCCGGAGAACTTCCCGTACGGTGGGCGGATCATCCTCCTGGGCGGGTACGTCACAGCTGTGTCGCGGCTCCGCCTGGAAGAGCTCTGGGACGTGATCGTCAGGGACGCGCTCCCGCGTGGCCTTCCGCTACGTCTCGAACGACACGAGGCCGTGCCGAAGTACGTTACCGCCTACCTCTCCGGGCCTCGGGAGCCGGCATGGTTCGGCAACTCGTACGCAGGTCCGACCGGATTCCGTTGGGGTGCAACGATCCTGTGTACGGACCCGATGAAGTATGGTCTGACTCCACAGATTCTGTCTGCCGGGGTGGCTGGTTTCGCGTCCGGCGGGCGGACGTACCCGCGTACATACCCGTTGGAGTATGACACCACCCTCGACGGAGAAGGCGAAAAGGTCACCGTTACCAATAACGGAACGGGGTCCAGCAAGAACCTGGTGCTGGACATTACCGGACCGTTGGTGAAGGGTGCATGGAGAGTCACCAATGAAACCACAAACGAACTTCTCAAGTTTGATGTGGGGCTATCTGCAGGTGACCATCTGATCATCAACTTCCTCAACGAGACGGCTTTGCTCAACGGGTTCCCTGTCTCCGCTAGCATCGTAGGAGACTTCTGGGACCTGGACCCAGGCCCCAACGTTATCAAGTTGTTCGCAGACTACGATCCAGCCGCTGGGTTCACCGCAACCGCATACCCAGCTTGGGAATGAGGTGAGCTATGGGCCTGCAAGCCGTACCCGGGTACATCGCTAGTCCGGGATTCCAGCACCCCGCCACGCTCGACCGAAACCTGGTCGAGCACGTATTTGGCGGCCGACAGGGTGCCGTCCGGTCTGGGCAGTTCGTTGTGACGCCAGGGGTTGGTACCCGGGCCATTCAGGTCAGCCCCGGCGGGTTCCACGTTCTGGGGACCGAGAACGCGCAGCAGGGTGGGTACTTCGCGTGGAGTGATACGGCGGATACCTTTCTGCTGGCCGCAGGCGTTGGAAACCCTCGGATTGACACCCTTCTGTTGCGCATCCATGACGATCAGTATGGGTCTATCCCTGGAACTCCTGGCGCGTACTTCGATGTGGTGCAGGGCGTGTCTGCGGCTTCGCCTACGTCGCGTGCGGACTCCGATTTCAACGTGGGTGGATCATTCTACATCCCAGGGGCCTGGGCGCGGATCGCCGACGCGCGGGTGAACGTCGGTGACGTCTCGATCCCCGGCGGGCAGATCACCAGCCGCCGAGGATTCGTGCGACAGGCCGGCTGGACTCTGTGTAGCTCCACCGACAGGCCGGCTGATCCGGTACTGGGAGACCGGATCTACGAGACGGACACTGGTTTCCAGCGGCACTGGAACGGTTCGGCCTGGATGCAGTCGGCGCCCTGGGTGGCATCGAACACCCTAGGCTCTACGACGGCCAGCGTGACGTTCTCCAGCATCCCGACCACGCTGAAGACGGTGCGCCTGACGGTTACGGCTCGGCATGACAACGCCAGCGTCTATCAGGACCTCCTGATCCGCATCGGCGGAGACACCGGTGCCAACTACCGGCACGCGGGCAACTTCATGCAGGACACCACGCTGTGCGGCAC
>Ga0247821_10000043_pt1 | contig 60994 bp, 62 predicted proteins | sample 13C_Glycerol_Day_FD_192481 | JGI IMG/M metagenome (GOLD analysis project Ga0247821, IMG submission 192481) | Soil microbial communities from agricultural site in Penn Yan, New York, United States - 13C_Glycerol_Day14 | ecosystem: Environmental > Terrestrial > Soil > Agricultural land | place... | reverse complement strand
GACGCTATCGCGGGGCAAGCCCGCTCCCACGCTACCGACGCCTTTCTCCCACACGACACCACCTGCCGATCTCAAGACAACAAAAAGCCCCGACAAGTCGGGGCTTTTTGTTCAACGCTGAAGGCTTACTGCTTGGCAGTCTCGCCCGCAACGGAAGCGGCGGCTTTGGTACCGGCCATGTGCGGCAGCGAGTTGTAGTACTGCTCGCCTTTGACCGCGTCGTACATGCCTTCCCAACGTGCGATAACCAGGGCAGCCAAGGCGTTGCCGATCACGTTCAGGGCAGTCCGCGCCATGTCCATGATGCGGTCGACACCGGCGATGAACGCCAGGCCTTCCAGCGGGATACCAACACTGCCCAGGGTCGCCAGCAGCACCACGAAGGAAACGCCCGGCACACCCGCGATACCCTTGGAGGTGACCATCAGGGTCAGGACCAGCAACAGCTGTTGGCTCCAGGACAAGTCGATGCCGTACAGCTGGGCAATGAAGATCGCCGCGATGCTCTGGTACAGGGTCGAACCGTCGAGGTTGAACGAGTAACCGGTAGGCACCACGAAGCTGCAGATCGACTTCGGCGCACCGTACTTCTCCATCTTCTCGATCACCCGTGGCAGCACGGTCTCGGAGCTGGAGGTGGAGTAGGCGAGGATCATCTCGTCTTTCATGATGCGCATGATCTTGATGATCGAGAAGCCGAACATCCGCGCCACCAGGCCCAGCACCATGAAGGCGAAGAAGGCGATAGCGAAGTACACCAGCACCACCAGCTTGGCCAGCGGCAGCAGGGACGAGAAGCCGAAGTTGGCGACAGTCACCGCGATCAGGGCGAATACACCGATCGGCGCGTAGTTCATGATCATGTGGGTGACCTTGAACATGGTTTCCGATACGCCCTGGAAGGTGCGTACCAGCGGCTCGCGCAGGTCTGCCTGCAGGCTCGACAGGCCCAGGCCGAACAGTACCGAGAAGAAGATGATCGGCAGCATCTCGCCACGCGCCACGGCTGCGAAGATGTTCGATGGGATCAGGTTGAGCAGGGTCTCGATGAACGCGTGCTCATGCTGCACCTCGGCCGCAGTGGCCTGGTACTTGGAGATGTCCACAGTACCCAGGGTGCTCATGTCGATACCGACACCTGGGTGGAACAGGTTGGCCAGGCCCAGGCCGACGACGATGGCGATGGTGGTCACCACCTCGAAGTAGATGATGGTCTTCAGGCCAATGCTGCCCAGTTTCTTCGCGTCGCCAACCCCGGCGATGCCCACGATCAGCGACGAAATCACGATCGGGACGACGATCATCTTGATCAGGCGAATGAAGATGTCACCGGCTGGCTGCAGAACATTACTGATCCACCATGCCTTTTCTGCACTGAAATGGTTCAGCAGCGCGCCGATTGCAACGCCCAGGACGAGTCCGATGAGGATCTGCCAGGCGAGGCTTAGTTTTGCCTTCTTCATGTCGTTACCTTTTCTTCTAGTGGTCATGGTCGTCGAGCGGAAACGCGCGTTCCAGAGCCTTTAGAAGCATGCTGGGCAGCGAATTTAATCCGTACGACGGCTCCATCGAAGGTCAGCGCAAGCGAGCGTGTCGGCGCTCTGGCTAGCGAAAAAGGCCGCAACTATTGCGATGGAGAGGGAGGCAGTCTAATGCCGGAAACGACTACCCTATACCGATTCGGCATGAGATCAAGGGACAAAAAGTCGCACCCGAAGGGGCTGGATATACGCCGTTCGGATTTCCGAACAAGACCAAAGCGCCATTTTTCGGCCGATTTGGCGGCACTAAAAGGAGGGATCGGATGCCTTGTTCGACAATCCGAATGGTCTAAATGGTACATCGGGCGGGTAGTGCCAGACCCTAAAATAATTCGATGTACGGTCGAGACAAAATGTGTCTTGAAGGCAAATTCCTACAAGCTACACAAAGCCTTCTATATATAGGTGCTTCGGAAGTCAGGTCGGCTTCGGTGCTTGGCAGCCCCGAGCAACCTGATACTTCCGATGCCACCTTGCCTGACCCGGCCCGTGCTCGGAGGTACTCCCTGTACCCCTAGGCCACTCCGATCCTGGAACAATCAGAACAGCCCGGCCCCTTGGTCATGTGCCGCCCCTCCTCGGGGCTGCGCATCATAGAAGCCAGAACCTTAGAAAGGTTCAGCTTCTATAGCGTTACATTGACGTGAACCTTATGCGTACGCTGACGCCTAGGCTCTGTACGAAAAACCTTGATACTTGGTCATGCTGCGTTGAAAACAGCCTCGGAATGCTCATTTACTCCAGTAAACTCCGCTTCCTCGGCTGTTTTCGCCTTGCCTGACCGGCGTCTCAAGACTTTTCATACAGACCCTAGTACCACTTCGGATCACGCTTGAGCTGCTCTTGCAGCATCGCCTTCATGCCGTCATCCGGCTTGCCCAGCCAACGGTACTGCGCATGGCGGGTGGGCGACTTGTCGGTCGGCAATCCTTCTGGCACCTCTACCAGCATCCCGTAGGCATCGTCCTTGTCCCAGCTGAACGCTACGATCAGGCGTTTATAGGTGCAGTTGTCGTCCGATTCACACAGAGGCCCGACCAAGTACTTGTCGCCATCCTCAGTCACTGCCGACATCTGTTCTTGCGAACTGCCGCTGAGGTTGATGACCCACTCGGGTAAACGCTCCTCGTCTTTGAGGGTGTCCTGCCAGGTCTCACGGTATTCGGGGTCCGTGCCAAGCAACTGGCTGACACGAACCTGGCCGTCATTGGCCGCCATCGCCGCCGCGCTACCGCCCAGAAGCAGGGCGGTAGCCAGGGCTTTGCAAAGCATCCGGCTCATGGTCTAGCCCCTGCCGCGTCCGAAGAAGAAGGAAGCCACGAACAACACCAGGAAGACGATGAACAGGATCTTCGCAATCCCCGTGGCAGCACCGGCGATACCACCGAAGCCCAGCACGGCAGCGACAATGGCGATAATCAGGAAAGTGATAGCCCAACTAAGCATGGTGGTTCTCCTTTCTTTTTTGAAATCGATCCAGCAGGTCGCTTAGAACACCCAGCGGTCCTGCGGTACTACGTTTTCCAGAGTGGCCGGAGAGCTCGCCTTGGCGGTCGGCAGCGGGTCAGCTGCCCTCACCAAGGTGTTGGCACGGGTCGCCTGAATCTGCGTCAACAATGCCGTGTGCGCCGCTACTTGCTCGGCGAGCCGGGCGGTCTGCCAGCTGTAATAGAACTGGCCGGCGGCCAGGGTCACCAGCAGTGCCAGACCGAGGAACAGGAACTGGCGCAGCGGCAAAGCGGTGGACTGTAAGCGGTTGACGGATTGGCGGTTCATGCCGGCTCCTCCTGCTGTGTTCTTATTCAAACTCTGAACAGGTAATTGCAGCCTGCATGCCAGCCTTACAAATTAATAAATATCCTTATAAATCAATTACTTAGTAAGATGAGAGGGGGTCTGCAAGGACGTATCCTGCACGATGACCCTTTTGCCGTCGTGCGATTTGCACGACTTCAGCCCTCCACCTTGGTCGCGATCTTCAACAGGTCAGCATCTACGCCACGTACACCGATGATCTGCCGGGCGATCTCCACGGCGATGGTTTTCTGCTCGCTGCTGACCACCTCGCCCGATAGCCGGACCATTCCTTGCTCGCTGGCAACCTTGATGTTCAGCCCATCCAGATTGCGGCTGAAGCGGTAGCTGCTTTGGATCTTGTCGAGGATCCAGCTATCGCTGGGCTGCGGCCCCGTTGGCGCGCCCACAGGCGTCTCACGAGCCTTGGCCATGGCGGCGGTATCCAGGCTCACCAGGTTGTTGACCAAATGAATACCATCAGTGGTCCGCGCCAGGACACCGGCAAGCTCCTTGGCTTCGACGCTGTCGACCCGTCCGCGCAAAGTCACTACACCCTCGCGACTTTCCACCTCGATCGGGGCCTTTTGCGTGACCCGGCTCCATGCCAGGCGCGAGCGCACAACAGCCGCAAGCGTGGCATCCTCAAGCCGCTGCGCGTAGGCACGCAGCTCCAAGGGGCGCTCGACCAGCTCGGCATTGACCTGCAATTGGTTATCGACCTGCTCGATACCGCGGGTGGCCAGCGCCAGGTGTTCAGCCAATTGGCGCTCCACCTCGCTCTCGACCTCGCCCGTCAAGCGGGCGCGCGCGCCTTCTACATCGACTTCAATACGAAAGGGATTGAGCAAGCGGTTCAGTGACAGGGCGGTTTGCAGCCCTCCTTGCAGACGCGCGTCCTGGATCGGATCGGCCAAGGCCGGCGTGATAACCGACAGCAGACTGGCCGCGAAAACGGCCATACGAGGGGAAAAGCGCATGACTGCACCTCCTTTTGTGACAAAGCTAAAGATCTTCGCAACCCGCGTGCCAGCTGATTTATCGCCTAAAAACTCAATATTTTCAGTTAGTTAGATAAAGAAGCGGCCAGTAGCTAGCATGCAAAGGACAGAATCCTTCAGAATTGACCATGCAACTTGCCCGATCTTTCCGACACTAATTGAGATCAATCCTAAAGGAGCGTAGGAAAATGGAATCTGCCCAGGACAACCAAGGCCGCATCCTGCTGGTGGACGACGAGTCCGCCATCCTGCGAACCTTCCGTTATTGCCTTGAAGATGAAGGCTACAGCGTAGCCACGGCCAACAGCGCCGTGCAGGCTGAGGCGCTGTTGCAGCGGCAGGTGTTCGACTTGTGCTTCCTCGATTTGCGCTTGGGCGAGGACAACGGTCTCGATGTACTGGCCCAGATGCGTATCCAGGCGCCGTGGATGCGGGTGGTCATTGTCACCGCCCATTCGGCTGTGGACACCGCGGTCGATGCTATCCAGGCCGGCGCCGCCGATTACCTGGTCAAACCTTGCAGCCCGGACCAACTGCGCCTGGCCACCGCCAAGCAGCTCGAAGTGCGCCAGTTGTCTGCTCGCCTCGAAGCGCTCGAAGGCGAAGTGCGCAAACCCAAAGACGGCCTCGACTCGCACAGCCCAGCCATGATGGCGGTGCTGGAAACCGCGCGGCAGGTGGCGACCACCGATGCCAACATTCTCATCCTCGGCGAATCCGGCACCGGTAAAGGCGAGCTGGCCCGCGCCATTCACGGCTGGAGCAAGCGTGCACGCAAGGCTTGCGTGACCATCAACTGCCCGTCGCTGAACGCCGAATTGATGGAGAGCGAGCTGTTCGGTCACACCCGCGGTGCCTTCACCGGTGCCAGCGAGAGCACCTTGGGCCGAGTCAGCCAAGCCGACGGCGGCACACTTTTCCTCGATGAGATCGGCGATTTTCCGCTGACTTTGCAGCCAAAACTGCTGCGCTTCATTCAAGACAAGGAATACGAGCGGGTCGGCGATCCGGTCACCCGCCGCGCAGATGTACGCATCCTCGCCGCGACCAACCTCAACCTTGATGACATGGTCCGTGATGGGCGCTTCCGTGAAGACCTGCTGTACCGCCTCAACGTCATCACCCTGCACCTGCCGCCACTGCGTGAACGCAGCGATGACATCCTGACGTTGGCCGAGCGTTTTCTCGCCCGTTTCGTCAAGGAGTACTCGCGACCGGCCCGGGTGTTCAGTGACGAAGCACGTGCGGCGCTGCTCAACTACCGCTGGCCGGGCAACATCCGCGAGCTGCGCAACGTGGTCGAGCGGGCCAGCATCATCTGCCCGCAGGAGCGAGTCGAGATCAGCCACCTGGGCATGGCCGAGCCCACCACCAACAATGCCCCGCGTATCGGCGCCGCGTTGAGCCTGGATGAGCTGGAGCGGGCGCACATCGGTGCAGTGCTGGCTTCCAGTGACACCCTCGATCAAGCAGCGAAGACACTCGGCATCGACGCCTCTACGCTGTACCGCAAGCGCAAGCAATTCAACCTATGAAGTGGCCGATGAAGCTGCGCACGCGGCTTTTCCTGAGCATATCGGCATTGGTCACGGTGGCTTTGCTTGGGCTGTTGCTGGGGTTGGTCAGCGTATTGCAGATGGCCACGGTACAGCAGCGCTTGGTGCGCGACACCACCCACACCCTCGAGGTTGGGCTCAAGCTCAGGCAAAACCTGGGTGAGCAGTTGACCCTGATCCTCGATGAGGACACCGCGCCCAATAGCCTGGTGACCTTGCAGGAGCAGTTCCAGAGCTTGCTCAACCAAGGGTTGGAGCAGGGTGGCGAGCGCACCGGTTTCAGTAAGGCCAGCAGTAACTACCAGACCTTCTTGCAGGCCTACCGCGATAGCCCGGCCCCCTCGCGCAGCATGGGTACCGATCAGCCATTGGGCGCAGCTTTCAGCCAGGTGCGCGTCGACCTGATCGACTCTCACAAACAGGCCTTGGAGCACATCACCCGCAGCGAGGAGCATACCCGCGACCGCGCTCTGCTGGTCAGCGGCCTGCTGGGCCTGATGGGCTTGGCGGTGCTGGTCCTGGGCTTCGTCACCGCGCACAATATCGCCCGCCGCTTCGGCCAGCCGATCGAAGCCTTGGCCAAGGCTGCCGATGAGGTCGGCCAAGGGAATTTCGATGTCACCCTGCCGGTTACCCAGGCCACTGAACTCAACCAGCTGACCCGCCGTTTCGGGATGATGGCCGATGCCTTGCGCAAGCATCAGGCCACCAACATCGATGAGGTGCTGGCTGGCCAGCAACGCTTGCAGGCGGTACTCGACAGTATCGATGACGGCCTGCTGATCATCGATCGCCAAGGCCGCCTGGAACACCTCAACCCAGTTGCCCAACGGCAGCTGGGCTGGGACAGCAGCCGGCTCGGCACGGGTCTGGCCGAGGCGTTGCAACGTCCAGAACTGGAGCAGCAACTGCGCCAGGTCCTGCGTGGCGGCAGCCTGGATCGCCCGCCCGATGACTTGAGCATCGATATCGAGGAAGAAACCCGCCTGCTGACTTACAGCCTGACCCCGGTCAGCCACCCTCAGGGGCCAATCCTCGGTGCAGTGATGGTGCTGCACGATGTCACCGAACAGCGTGCTTTTGAGCGGGTGCGCAGTGAATTCGTCTTGCGTGCCTCGCACGAGCTGCGCACCCCGGTCACCGGCATGCATATGGCCTTTGGCCTGCTGCGCGAACGGGTCAAGTTCCCGCCTGAAGCCCGCGAGAACGACCTGCTCGACACCATCGGCGAAGAAATGCAGCGTCTGACCCAGTTGATCAACGACCTGCTGAATTTCTCTCGCTACCAGAGCGGGCTGCAAAAACTGGAGCTGGCTCACTGTGCGGTCGACGATCTGCTCAAACGTGCCCAAGGGCGTATCGCACCGCAAGCAGCGGATAAGCAGATCGACTTGCTGATCGAGCTCGAGCAGCCCCTGCCACGTATCCAGGCCGATGCCGCCCAGCTCGATCGGGTGCTCGATAATCTGTTGCACAACGCCGTGCGCCATACGCCCAGCGGGGGGCGCATCCGCTTGCATGCGCGGCGACATGGCGAGCGGGTGATTGTCAGTGTCGAGGATAATGGCGAGGGTATTGCCTATGGCCAGCAAGGTCGGATCTTCGAGCCATTCGTTCAGGTGGGACGCAAGAAAGGTGGCGCGGGGCTGGGCCTGGCGCTGTGCAAAGAGATCGTCCAGCTGCATGGTGGCCGCATGGGAGTGTTTTCGCGGCCAGGGCAGGGGACGCAGTTCTATATGGCGTTACCGGTTTGAAATTCGCAGTTATCAATCAGCACTGTCTTCGCGGGGCAAGCCCGCTCCCACGTTATTCCGGACACCGAAGAAAGCGTGGGAGCGGGCTTGCCCCGCGAAGAGGCCGGTGCAGTCTGCGAACAAGGCTACCTACAGATCAGGGCTCATCATCTATCCGCCGAGCACTGACCCGTCGCCCGCGAGTTATCAACTCGGCAAACTGCCGGGCATTGAGCGGATGGGCAAACAACCACCCCTGCCCATAATTGACCCCTTCACTGTTGAGCAGTACCGCCTGGTCCTCACATTCGATACCTTCGGCGATCACCCGCAAATGCAGGTCATGGGCCATGCGGATGATATGCGGCGCCACGCCGCTGCTCGCCGCATCATGGCCCAGCGCATCGATAAAGGCCTTGTCGATCTTCAAACAATCCACCGGCAAGGTCTGCAGGTAGGCAAGGCTGCAGTAGCCAGTGCCAAAATCGTCAATCAGTACCTGATGCCCAACGGCGCGCAAGGCCTGCAAATTGTCCCGCGCCACCACCACATCGATCAGGCCCCGCTCGGTCACCTCGAAAGCGATCTGACTGGCGGGTACTCGGTGATGAGCCAACAGCCGGGCTGCCACCCCACCAATACGCGGCACCATCACATCGCAGGCAGCCAGGTTCACCGAGATATATAAGTTGCGGTTGGCCCGCAGTAACTGCCCCAGTTGCTCCAATACCCGCTGCAGGACGAAGTCGGTGATCTGGCGAATCTGCCCGGTATTCTCCGCCAGCGGAATGAACAGATCCGGGCTGGTCAGGGTGCCATCGGGCCTGCGCCAGCGCACCAGGGCCTCAGCGCCGACACAGCGCCGACTGTCCAGCTCGAAGATTGGCTGGTAGAGCACCTGCAGCTCGCCTTTGCGCAGCGCATTCTGCAGCTCGGAGCTCATCGAGCGGCGTTGCAGGATCAACTGCAGCACCAGCCAGCCAATACAGCACGCCACAAGTACGCTGCCAGGGAACAATAGCCAGAGCACGCCGTTCATCTTCAGAGGCAAACTGGCGCGAGGGGCAATCAGCACTAACTGGTAATCGGGTGACTTGGTCGGCATGCGGTAGATCAGCCGGTCACTGAACTCAGACAAAGCCTTGTCCGAGGGCGGCGGCCAATCGGCGACTGGCGGCCAGGGTTGCGCCGGGCCCAGCACCGGAATAGCGCGGCGTCCATGATCCAATACCACCAGCAGGCTACCGCCGGGCGGCAGGTCAACCACATCGGTGAGGTGACCACGCGAAGTAGAAACCAAAAAATTACCGCGCCCAAGCATGAGCGCAGCGAGGTTCTCGTCGGGCTCGGCAGTGGTATTGAGCCAGTAGCTGTAGGTCGGACCGCGAATATCCGGCGGTCGAAAAGGCTCGATGTTACTCACCCCTCCACGGCTAGAGCAGGCGACATTACCCTGCACGTAGGCCGCTTCGTAAATGAACCGCGAACTCAGGCCGACTTGCTGTAGTGCCGCCAAGGTTGTCGAATCGCACCCACGCAAAGGCAGGGAGTGCAATTGATCGACACCTTGACGCAACTGACCGAAGACTTGCTCTAGACGCTCCAGAAAACGCTCGCCCTGGGCGTTCATCTGCGCGCTCTCGCTTTCCTTCATCTGCTGCAGCGCCACACCCACGCTGCCGGCCAGCAACAGCACGGCGCTAGCCAGGGCAGCGAGCGCTGCCAGCAGCCAGGGGCGGTGGAGAATTTGGCGCAACCCAACGAGGAAGGCTGACATCGGATATATCCAGTTGATTACCAAGAGGTATAGCAACGGAATGGTCAGTCGGCACGGCCGTTGGGCGCGCGGGGTTCAACGCTTTTGGTTGAGCACCTGCAACATCGCCGCAGTTTGCGCATCCGGCATGCCATCGAACCGCTGCGGGCGGAAGCGCATCTGGAAGGCCGCCAGCACATGCCGAGTCGCTACATCCAGTTCGCCGGTCTGTTCGATGGAGTAACCAAAGCGCAGCAACTGTTGCTGATACCAGGTAATCGATGGCGGATTGACCTCGAAGTACGCCCGCTGCCGCGCGACTGCATTGGCTTCAGGCCAAATGCCCAAGCCTGCATCTGCCAAGCGTTTCCATGGGAACAGCGGCCCAGGATCGAGCTTTCGCAAGGGCGCGATGTCGCTGTGCCCGATGATGTAGCGCGGCTGGATGTGGTTACGCTTGACGATATCCTGGAGCAACGCGATGAGCGCCTGAATCTGCGCTTCGCTGTAGGGGTGCCAGACCCGACCATTGGGTGTGTCGGTGAACCCCGGGTTGACGATCTCGATGCCGATGGAGCTGGAATTGAGCCAGGTGCGACCGTCCCATTGGCTATCGCCGGCATGCCAGGCACGTTTGCTCTCGTCAACCAACTGATAAACCGTGGCCGGACCATCGCCGATCAGGTAGTGGCTGCTGACCTCGCCGTGGGTCAACAAGGCCAACGAGCGTTCGAGTGAGGCATTGGTGTAATGCAGGACGACGAACTGGATGCGCTCGTCCTGGTTCGCCGAGACATGGCTGCGGTCGATGCGCAGGCCGCTGGCACAGCCAGCAAGCATTACAAGGAGAAATGCTGAAATTACAGTTTTCATCGAAAGAGAGCACATCATGAAGAAGTGACAAGTCGCTACAGTATAACGTGCTCTCTCTCAGGCGCTTGTAGGAAACAACGCCTTAGCGCATACACATCACCAGGAATTCCAACGAATTGTCACCACTTGCGCCTTTAACATCGACCAACTGGGTCAGCACCGTGACGCCTTCAGCTTTCGGCTTACCAATGACTTTGGCCTGCCCATGCAACAGACGATCCTCGGTGCTGCCATCAATGGGCGAAACCGTGCAAAAGCCTGGGTCTTGATGCACGATGCGGTTGTTGAATATCAGCTTGTACTGACTGAAATAGTTAGCGTTCGCTGACAGCTCTACATTTTCGATCCATTTCGGCCACTGCCGCAAGACCGTCCCATCTTTGCCAACATGCGCAGTCCAGTAGGTGTCCTTGGCCATGGCACTCGTCTGATAGGCGATACTCATGACCAGCAGTAGTACCCATTTCATCATCTTCATCGCGTCGCTCCTGATTAGAGTTACTCAAGCCTCGAAATGCCGAAGGTCTCTGCATTTCGGCGAAATCATCATGAGCAACCGTGGCATCAGGAATGCGGTAGATAGTTAGGCCAGTTCCACCCGATTGCGTCCCAGATCCTTGGCTCTATACAAGGCTTCGTCGGCACGCTTGAGCACCTGATCGCCACGCTCGCCGGTGCGGAATGCGCTGATGCCAATGGAGGCGGTAATCACCACCCGCTCGCCCTTGAAATGGAAAGGGCATGCTTCGATGGCGGCGCGCAGGGATTCAGCCACTTGGGCGCCAGCAGCCGGTGACGTTTGCGGCAATAGCAGGACAAACTCTTCACCGCCAAAGCGTGCGATGAAGTCGCGGCCACGCAGGCGCTTGCGTAACTGGTCGGCGACGATCTTCAACACCTTGTCGCCGGCCAGGTGGCCATAGCCGTCGTTGATGCGTTTGAAGTGGTCAAGGTCAAGGATCGCCATCAGCAAGTGGCCGCCGTTTTCCTGCCAATCCTGCACTTCGCGCTCGACCTGTTCTGACCACGCGGCGCGGTTGGGCAGCCCGGTTAGGGGATCGATCAGGGCTTTCTGGCGTTGCTCCTCAAGGTGCTCGCGATACCCCAGGGCTTCCTGTTCCATGTTCGCCACCCGCTCGGCCAAGCCATGCAGGCGTCCGGCCAGTTCCTGCTCGCGGCGGTCACGCTCGTGCTGGTGATCGTCGATGGTCACCAGCAGGCCTTCGAGGCGATTGTCCAGAATGTGCTTGAGGCTATCGAGGTCAGCGGCGCCCTGGACGCTGCTTTGCAGACCATCGACCTGTTCGCGCAATTGGCTGTCCAGCTCACGCGCCGCAGTACTGTTGTCGGCATGCCCGGCGCTGGCTTCGTGCAGATGGCTCTGGAAGGTTTCGAGGCGCTCGTTGAGCTGCTGCAAGTAGGCCTCGAACTCATGCTGGCCGCTGTCGGTGATGGCCAGCATGAGTACCGCCAGATCATCCAGCACCGGGATCAGTTCGTACCAGTTCAGCCCTCGCGCCACGCGCTCGCGCATTTCCAGCGCCTGGGCCTTGTGCCGCTCGGGCAGGCTCAGGTCATCGAGCAAGCCGATCAAGGTTTGCTCGATATGCGCAGCGACTTGGCTGTAGGGTGGCTCGACGGCGTTAGGCAGGGCATAAGGGCCATCCTCACCGTCGAGCAGTTCGACCTGCTCCGGCGCCGCCTCTGGCTCTGGCTCTATCGCGCTAAGTTCGTCAGGCTCTGCTTGAGCAAGTATCGCTTGCTCTGGCTCGTTTGGCTCCTGACTGGCAATGACTGGAGCGGGCTCAGCCTCAGGCGCATCAATCAGCGCCGGCTGCGAGGGCTCCAGCAGCAACGCCTGCGCCACTTCTGCCGCAGGCGCCTCTGTTTGCTCCTCAGTGATCAGTGGTTTGGCTGCAATCGGTTCCACTGGCTCTGGCGCAGCGGCCATGATTGCAGGTGCCGAGGGCTGAAGCACTTCGTCTTTGACGGGCTGCAGAGCAGATTCGCTCTCGACAGCAGGCTCTGCCAAAGCTGGCGTTGGAACCGGTGCAGGCTGCGGCGATTCTGCGTGTTCCGGCCGAGACTCTTGTTCAGCTTTACCGAAAAGCCGCTGCAAAAAGCCGGGGCGGGCCTCTTCTTCCGGGCTCTGCAGCAGGGTCAGGGCTCGGCCCTGCAAACCACTGAGCTCACCAAGCAGGGGCGGCAACTCGCGCGATTGGCTGACACCACCATCGAGTTTCTTCGCCAGTTTTTTCAGTGGCCGAGCGACATCACCGGACAGCGGCAGGGCCTGGAGCTGAGTGACTAGCGCGGTCAGCGCATCGCTAACCTGGTTCATGCGGGTTTCGCGACGCTGCTCGGAGTCGAGTACCGCCTTTTCCAGACGCGGAATCAGGTTGGCAAGCCCCGCGTCCATGTTGTCGCTGCGGATGACCTCGCGCATTTCCTTCATGCACTGGTCCACCGCCTTGTCGCTGCCCTCGGCGGCCAAGGTACTGCGCACCAGGCCACGACGCAGCAAGTCGAGACGGGCATCCCAACGGCGCTCGAGTTTTTCCTGCTGTTCGATGCTTTTTAAGTATTTTTCTTTCCAGCGCTCGGCGTCTTCGGTCATGCCTGGGTCCACTGCGGGGTGATGGCAATTAGCTCAAGACCGGCAGCGTATCCACAGTCAATGCGTCAGGCAATCGAATCTCGACGGCAACGGGAAGGTGATCGGAAATCGGCTGCGCCAGCACCTCGACCCGCTCCAAGGTCAGGCTTGGGCTGAGCAGGATGTGGTCCAGGCAGCGCTGCGGGCGCCAACTTGGGAAGGTGGCCTCGACTTGCGGTGCAATCAGGCCCAGATCGCGCAGCGGCGAGTGTTCGAGCAAGTCGTTGGCATGGGTGTTCATGTCCCCCATCAGCACCTGATGACGGTAGCCGCCAATCAGCTCGCGGATGTAGCTCAATTGCAGGGCGCGGGTCTTGGCACCCAGCGCCAGGTGCATCATCACCACGATCAGCGCGTCCTTGCCCTCGCCGAACTGCACCAGGATCGCACCCCGACCGGCTGGGCCGGGCAGGGGATGGTCTTCAAGGTGCTGGGGCTTGAGGCGGCTGAGTACGCCGTTGCTGTGTTGGGCGAAACGCCCGAGGTTGCGATTGAGCTGCTGATACCAGTAGGGGAACGCCCCCAACTGGGCCAGGTGCTCGACCTGGTTGACGTAGCCCGAGCGCAGGCTGCCGCCATCGGCTTCCTGAAGGGCGACCAGGTCGAAGTCGCTGAGCAGCGCACCGATCTTCTGCAAGTTGCCGGCACGCCCGTTGTGCGGCAGCAGATGCTGCCAGCTGCGGGTCAGGTAGTGCCGGTAGCGTTCGGTGCTGATGCCCACCTGGATATTGAAACTGAGCAGCCGCAGTCGACCATCCTCAGGCAGGCCAGGGGCCTGCAGGTGATGCTCGTTGACCTGCGGCTGGTGCAGGCCAACACCCCGGGTGGAGCGCAAGCGAGCCATGAGTTCGCCGCTTACTTAGCGGCGCGCTCCTTGGCGATCAGCTGGTCGGCGACGTTCAGCACGCCTTCCGGACCGCCGGCAGTACCCAAATCGAAGCGGTATTTACCGTTGACCACCATGCTCGGTACGCCGGTGATTTCGTACTTCTTCGCCAGTTCACGAGCCTGGTTCACTTGTCCTTTGATGGCGAACGAGTTGAAGGTAGCGAGGAACTTGTCCTTGTCTACGCCCTGGGTAGCGAGGAACTCGGCCATTTCGTCTGGCTTGACCAACTTTTTACCCTGCTCCTGAATTGCTTTGAAGACAGCGGCGTGCACCTTGTGCTCGACGCCCATGGCTTCAAGGGTCAGGAACATCTGGCCGTGGGCGTCCCAAGGGCCGCCGAACATGGCTGGAACGCGCTTGAAGTTGACGTCCGCCGGCAGTTTTTCAGCCCACGGATTGACGGTCGGTTCGAAGTGGTAGCAGTGCGGGCAGCCGTACCAGAACAGCTCGACGACTTCGATCTTGCCTGGCTGGGAAACCGGAACAGGGTTGCTCAGCTCGATATATTCCTTGCCCGCTGTTGCAGGCTCGGCGGCCTGGACGGCGGTCATACCGAATACGCTGGCGGCGACCAGCGCAGCGCTGAGAATCAGTTTACGCATGCTTTACTCCTGAGCAGTCATTGGTCGCCTCGACGCGACCGGTGCTGTGACAGGTCGGGAAGGGCTTGAGTTCTGTAGTGTAACGGCTACGGACAAAAAAAAGGGCGGTGTGGGCCGCCCTTTCATCTTTAGCCATCGACCATTAACTGAGTGTTAAACACTTAGGTTGCCGGGGCCGCGTTGCGGCCCTTCGCGGGTGAACCCGCTCCCACAGGGTCCGCGCTGCACGACGGACTGCAAAGCAGCCCTAAGGACATTGCCTCAGTGCAGCCCCTGGATATAGCTGGCCAGGGCGTCGATGTCCTTGTTGCTCAGCTTGCCGGCGATAGAACGCATGGTCATCGCGTCGCCATCGTTGGTGCGGTTGCCCTCACGGAAATCTGTGAGCTGCTTGGTCACGTACTGGGCATGCTGGCCGCTCAGGTGGGGGAAGCCGGCCAAGGCGATGCCGGCGCCGTTCGGCGAGTGGCAGCCAGTGCAGGCAGGCATGCCTTTTTCCAGATCGCCGCCATTGAACAGCGCACGACCGCGTTCGACCAGTTTCGGATCGGCAGCGCCGACACTGCCCTTCTGGCTGGCGAAATAAGCGGCGATGTCGGCAAGATCCTGCTCGTTGAAGGGCTCGAGCATGCCGGTCATCTCCAGCACCGTACGCTTGCCAGACTTGATGTCGTGCAGTTGCTTCTCAAGGTATCGCTGGCCTTGGGCGGCGAGTTTGGGGAAGTTCGGCGCCAGGCTGTTGCCGTCAGGGTTGTGGCAGGCACCACAGACGGCAGTTTTCGCCTGACCGGCGGCGGCATCGCCTTTGATAGGGTCCGCAGCATTGGCCGCACCTGCAACCCCCATGGTCAACAGCAGACTCACGAATAGTTTGTTCATCAGCTAATCCAACACGGCTAAGGGTGAAATGTTATGTATCGGGACTACCGGTCATCCAGAGGATGACCAAACGGTAGTCCTCGGCACTGCAGTCCATGCACAATCCACGCGGCGGCATAGCCTTGAAACCCCGAGTAACATTCGCTACCAATACCTCCATACCCTGCGCCAGCCTTGGCTCCCAAGCTGCCGAGTCACCCTTCTTGGGTGCCTGAGGCAGTTGTCCGGCGTGACAGGCAGCGCAGCTGCGGTTGTACAACGCCTCGGGATCCTGTGTAGCCTGTGCGCTGAAAAACGGTAGGAACATACCGACAGCCAATAGCCATTTCGCCTTGCGGAACGACCTTTCAGGGTTGGGGGCCGCGCTGCGTTCTATTGCGCGAGCTAATGTTCGACACCCCATGTGCGCTCTCCTTCGCTGGGAGAATGCACACACAAAAACTGGGGCATTATATACTTCCGTCCTCCAAACGGAAACGACACTGCCTGGATTAGGCAACACCCACATCGGATATCCCATGCAAGTCAAGAACCCCATCCTCGGCCTCTGCCAGAAAGCCACATTCGCCCTTAGCGCTGCCAAGGTCGAACAATGCCCGGAAGACCAGGGTTACGAGGTGGCTTTCGCCGGCCGTTCCAACGCCGGTAAATCCAGCGCCCTCAACACCCTGACCCATGCCAGCCTGGCGCGTACCTCGAAAACCCCAGGGCGCACCCAGCTGTTGAATTTCTTCAGTCTGGACGATGAACGGCGATTGGTCGACTTGCCGGGCTACGGTTATGCAAAAGTACCGATTCCGCTCAAGCAGCACTGGCAGCGTCACCTTGAAGCCTACCTGGGCGGACGTGAGTGTCTGAAAGGGATCATCCTGATGATGGACGTGCGCCATCCAATGACCGACTTCGACAAGATGATGCTCGACTGGGCCAAGGCCAGCGGCATGCCCATGCACATTCTGCTGACCAAGGCCGACAAGCTGACCTTTGGTGCGGCGAAGAACACGCTGCTCAAGGTGCAAGCAGAGATTCGCAAGGGCTGGGGCGACGCGGCGACCATCCAGTTGTTCTCGGCACCCAAGCGCCAGGGGCTGGAAGAGGCCTATGCTGTATTGGCGGGCTGGATGGAGCTGGAAGACAAGCCGGCGGAGTGATTTAGATTTTTGGGGCTGCGAAGCGGCCCCCACGCTGTGAAATCCTGAATCGCAGGCAAAAAAAACCCCGGACTTCATATGGGGAGGGGGAAGTCTGGGGTTCAAGTCTGGACCGCTAGGGCGGGGTCCAGGTATCTGCCAACACTTAACACAACATAGGAGCATCGAAAGGCTTCACCAGCCATTCAGTTACTCTGAGTTCCGCTTCACCGGTTTAGTTCCGAAGCTCTGGAAACTATTTGCGATAGTTTCATGAAACTCCCGTTCTAATGGCACCAGGCCAGCGTCGGATCCGCGACACTACAGCGCAGATCCTACACATCTTTCCTACGCCGTTTAGTGAGCTTCGTCCCAATTCGAGCCAACACCTACTTCGACCAGCAACGGCACGTCGAGCTGCGCGGCATTGCTCATGTACGGGCGAATTTGCTCCTTCACCTGCTCGACCAGGTCTTCGCGCACTTCCAGCACCAATTCATCGTGCACCTGCAGGATCACTCGAGCATCCAGGCCGCTGCCCCTCAACCAGCCATCCACCGCGACCATGGCGCGCTTGATGATGTCTGCCGCCGTGCCCTGCATCGGCGCGTTGATCGCCGTGCGCTCGGCACCTTTGCGCAGCGCCGGGTTTTTCGCGTTGATGTCCGGCAGGTACAAGCGACGGCCGAACAGGGTTTCGACGAAGCCCTGTTCGGCGGCCTGGGCGCGAGTGCGCTCCATGTAGGCCAGCACCCCAGGGTAGCGGGCGAAGTAACGGTCGATGTAGTCCTGCGACTGTTTGCGATCGACGCCAATCTGCTTGGCCAGGCCGAAGGCGCTCATGCCATAGATCAGGCCGAAGTTGATCGCCTTGGCGCTGCGACGCTGGTCGGTGGTAACAGCCGCTAGATCCACGCCAAACACTTCTGCAGCCGTCGCCCGGTGCACATCGAGGTCATTGCGGAAGGCATGCAACAGGCCTTCGTCCTTGGCCAGGTGGGCCATAATGCGCAGCTCGATCTGCGAATAGTCGGCAGCCAACAGCTTGTAGCCGGGGCTGGCCACGAACGCCTGGCGAATACGCCGTCCTTCGGCAGTCCGAATCGGGATGTTCTGCAAGTTCGGGTCGTTCGACGACAAACGCCCCGTGGCCGCCACCGCCTGCTGATAGGAGGTGTGGATGCGCCCAGTGCGCGGGTTGATCTGGTGCGGCAGCTTGTCGGTGTAGGTGTTCTTCAGCTTGCTCAGGCTGCGGTACTGCATCAGCACCTTGGGCAGCGGGTAATCCTGCTCGGCCAGCTCGGCCAGCACCGCTTCGGCGGTCGAAGCCTGGCCCTTGGTGGTCTTGCTCAGCACCGGCATGCCCAGCTTGTCATACAGGATCACGCCAAGCTGCTTGGGCGAGCCCAGGTTGAACTCTTCACCGGCCAAGGCAAAGGCTTCGCGCTCCAGCTCAGCCATCTTCACGCCCAGCTCGCCACTCTGGATCGCCAGCAAGTTGGCATCGACCAGCGCGCCTTGGCGCTCGATCTTGGCCAAGACCGGCACCAGCGGCATTTCGATGTCCATCAATACCGGCTGCACGCTGGGCGTCTTGGCCAGGCGTGCCTGCAACGCTTGGTGCAGGCGCAAGGTGATGTCGGCATCTTCGGCGGCGTAAGGCCCGGCCTTGTCCAGGTGAATCTGGTTGAAGGTCAGCTGCTTGGCGCCTTTGCCGGCGATGTCTTCGAAGGCAATGGTGGTGTGGTCCAGATACTTCTGCGCCAGGCTATCCATGTCGTGCCGGGTAGCGGTGGAGTTGAGCACGTAGGATTCGAGCATGGTGTCGTAAGCCACACCGCGCATGTCGATGCCGTGCGCCTGGTCGCCACCAATCGCGCAGTTGGCCAGGATATTGATGTCGTACTTGGCGTTCTGGCCGATCTTGCCCTTGGTCGGGTCTTCCAGCAGCGGCTTGAGCGCCAGCAGTACAGCGTCGCGATCCAGTTGGACCGGGGCGCCTTCGTAGTCATGGGCCAGCGGCACATACGCGGCCACGTGCGGTTCCACCGCGAACGACAGGCCGACCAACTTGGCCTGCTGGGCATCGAGGCTGGTGGTTTCCGTGTCGAAGGCAAACAGCGATGCCTGGCGCAGTTTCTCCAACCACAGGTCGAAACGCGCCTGGTCGAGGATGGTTTCGTATTGCGGCTCGACCTTGGCCTGCGGTTCTTCAACTGGCGTAATCACTTCGCCAACCTTGACTGCATCGCGCTGAACTTCGGCGATCCAGCTTTTGAACTCCATCTCGGTGTATAGCGCCAGCAAGGCTTCGCGGTCCGGTTCGCCACACACCAGCGCATCGACTTCGATATCCAGCGGCACGTCGACCTTGATGGTCGCCAGTTCGTACGACAGGAACGCCGCGTCGCGATGCTCCTCCAGCTTGGCCGGCAGGCCCTTGGCGCCGCGAATCGGCAGGGCAGGGACCTTGTCGAGGTTGTCGTAGACCTCGCGCAGGCCACCGCCGATCCCGGTCAGCAGGCCCACGGCGGTCTTCTCGCCGACGCCTGGCACGCCAGGAATGTTGTCGACCTTGTCGCCCATCAGCGCCAGGAAGTCGATGATATGTTCCGGGCCGACGCCGAATTTCTCGTGCACGCCAGCAATATCCAGCACGCTACCGGTCATGGTGTTGACCAGGGTAATGTGCCCGTCCACCAATTGGGCCATGTCCTTGTCGCCGGTCGAAATGATCACCGGACGGCCGGCTGCCGCACTGCTGCGGGCCAGGGTGCCGATCACGTCATCGGCCTCGACGCCTTCTACGCACAGCAGTGGATAGCCCAGCGCCTTGACGCTGGCGTGCAGGGGCTCGACCTGCACGCGCAGGTCATCCGGCATGCTTGGGCGGTTGGCCTTGTATTCGGCGAACATGGCGTCGCGGAAGGTCCCGCCCTTGGCGTCGAAGACCACCGCGAACAAGCTGTCAGGGTATTGCTTGCGCAGGCTCTTGAGCATGTTCAGCACGCCCTTGACCGCGCCGGTCGGCAGACCTTTGGACGTGGTCAGCGGCGGCAGCGCGTGAAAGGCGCGGTAGAGGTATGAAGAACCGTCCACCAGGACGAGAGGCGCTTGGCTCATGAGGAGAATCAACCTTTTCGGCGGGTCCGGCGCTAGAATAGCCGGAGTCATTGACGACAAAGGGACAAGGTTATCATGCGGACACTCAATCGCCTGTTACTGCTCGGCCTTCTGGCAACCACGCCTATCGTCACCCAGGCGGCGGACGACGCCCCATCGGCAGATCCCGATGTGACCATTCGCACGGAAGGCGATCGAACCATTCAGGAGTACCGTCAAAACGGCTTCCTGTATGCGATCAAAATCACGCCGAAAAACGGCAAACCTTATTTCCTGGTACGCGCCGACGGCTCCGACGGCAATTTCATTCGATCCGACCAGCCGGACATGCTGATTCCGTCGTGGAAGATCTTCGAGTGGTAATCTGACGCGTACCGTTCACATCAACCTGGCACTTCCCGGCGGAAGTGCCCGCATGGGCAACTTTTCATCATGTCAGTTTTCACCCCTGTGTCCCGGCCCGAGCTGGAAACCTTTCTGGCGCCGTATGAGCTGGGCCGTCTGCTCGACTTCCAGGGCATTGCCGCCGGTACCGAGAACAGCAATTTCTTCGTCAGCCTCGAACAGGGTGAGTTCGTGCTGACGCTGATCGAACGCGGCCCTGCCGAAGACATGCCGTTCTTCATCGACCTGCTCGATGTGCTGCACCAGGCCGACATGCCAGTGCCTTACGCCGTGCGTGATCGCGAGGGTAATGGCCTGCGCGAGCTCAACGGCAAGCCGGCACTGTTGCAGCCACGACTGTCGGGTAAGCACATCAAGGTGCCGAACAATCAGCACTGTGCTCAAGTTGGCGAATTGTTGGCGCACATTCACCTGGCCACGCGCGACAACACCCTGGAGCGCAAGACCGACCGAGGTCTGGACTGGATGCTGGAGTCTGGCGCCGAGTTGATTTCGCACCTGAGCGAGGCGCAACAGCGCCTGTTGCAGCCTGCACTGGATGAGATCGCCGCACACAAGGCGCAGCTTCTCGCGCTACCACGGGCCAACCTGCACGCTGACCTGTTCCGCGACAACGTGATGTTCGAAGGCACCCACCTGACGGGGCTGATCGACTTCTACAACGCCTGCTCGGGGCCGATGCTGTATGACATCGCCATTACCGTGAATGACTGGTGCCTGGATGATAAGTCCGGCATCGACCTGCCACGCGCGCAGGCGCTGCTGGGGGCCTACGCCGGGCTGCGGCCGTTCACTGCGGCGGAAGCCGAGCTTTGGCCGGTGATGCTGCGGGTGGCCTGCGTGCGCTTCTGGCTGTCGCGCCTGATCGCAGCCGAGTCGTTTGCCGGGATGGATGTGATGATCCACGACCCGAGCGAGTTTGAGGTGCGACTGGCGCAGCGTCAGCAAGTGGTGTTGAGATTGCCGTTCGCCCTTTAAAACAAGCCGAACCTGAAATCCTGGGGCCGCTTCGCGGCCCTTCGCAGCCGGTTCGGCGCCCCGACAAACCCACCCCCACAGGTATTGCGCAAATCATCCGGGCAGCGCTGTCCCTGTGGGAGCGGGCTTGCCCGCGAAGGGCTGCAAAGCAGCCCCAATGCAGACGACGCTACTCTAGAGCTGCTCCAGGCACCCCGCCAGATCGCTGCCCAGCTTCTCCAGCAAGCGCTCATAGCCCTTGCCATCCACAGGGTCCGTGCCACCCAAGGCATCCAGCTCGGCCAGGCGCACCGGTAACCCGGCAGTCAGCGTCTCAGCCAAACGCGGGCGCAGCGGCGGCTCGCTGAATACACACGTCTTGCCCACTTCCTGCAGGCGCTTGCGCATCGCCGCCACGTGCTGCGCCCCTGGCTGCACTTCCGAGGCAACGCTAAATACCCCAGTGTGCTTGAGGCCATAGTTGGCCTCGAAGTAGTCGAAGGCCTCGTGGAACACGAAGTACGGCTTGTTGGCCACCCCAGCCAGGCGTGCCTTGATACGCTGGTCCAACGCGTCCAGCCGCTCGTCGAAGGCTTTGAGATTGCCCTGGTAACGCGCCGCATTGGCTGGATCGACCTTGGCCAGGTCTGCGGCCATCTTCGCGGCAATCACCCGCGCATTGACCGACGACAACCACAAATGCGCATCCAGGCTGCCTGGGCGGTGATCATGGTCGTGATCGTCATGGTCGTCGTGCCCACCTTCATCGTGCGAATGGCTGTCCTCGCCAAAGTGGCGCAGTTGCATGCCGGGCAGCGACTGCACGGCAACGCTTGGCTTGCTGCGGGCGTTGAGGACGCGCGGCAGGAAGTTTTCCATGTCCGGGCCGATCCAGTACAACAGGTCCGCATCGCCCACGCGCCGTACGTCGGAAGGGCGCAAGGCGTAGTGGTGCGGCGAGGCACCAGGCGGCAGCAGCACGTCAGGGCTGCCAACGCCGTCCTGCACCGCCGCGGCAATCTGCTGCAAGGGCTTGATGCTGGTCAGCACGCGGACGTCAGCCTGGGCAGAACAGGCGATAAAAGCGACAAAAAGGACAAGGAAACGGGGCACGGTGAATACTCGACTTGTCAGAAACAGGTAACATAATAACGTCTCCATTCAGAACCGTCGCCGCTCATGTCCATCACGCCGCTGGCTCACCGTCCCCACGACCATTCCCATTGCGTGCACAGCGCCCTGGCCGAAGCCGATGCCATCTGCATCCGCCAAGGCCTGCGCCTGACTGCCTTGCGCCGCCGGGTGCTGGAGCTGGTCTGGCAGAGCCACAAGCCGCTGGGCGCCTACGACATCCTCGCAGTGCTCAGTGAGCAGGACGGCCGCCGCGCGGCGCCGCCAACCGTGTACCGGGCGCTGGATTTCCTCCTGGAAAACGGCCTGGTGCACCGCATCGCCTCGCTCAACGCGTTTATCGGCTGCAGCCATCCTGAGCACGCGCACCAGGGTCAGTTCTTGATCTGCCGCGCATGCCACGTGGCCATCGAGCTTGAGCAAGACAGCATCAGCGGCGCCATCGTCGCCAGCGCCAAGGCCGTCGGTTTCAGCGTCGAAACCCAGACCGTGGAAGTGGTGGGCCTGTGCGGCAACTGCCGAGGCGCGGCATGAGCGATGCACTGATCCGCCTCGAACAGGTCGGGGTCACGTTCGCAGGCGAAGCGGTTCTGGACAACATTGACCTGGCAGTGGCGCCTGGCCAGATCGTCACCCTGATCGGCCCCAATGGCGCCGGCAAGACCACCCTGGTGCGTGCCGTGCTGGGCCTGCTCAAGCCCCATCGGGGCAAGGTCTGGCGCAAGCCCAAGCTGCGCATCGGCTACATGCCGCAGAAGATCCAGGTCGACCCGACGCTGCCGCTGTCGGTACTGCGCTTCTTGCGCCTGGTGCCCGGTGTAGACCGCGCGGCAGCCGTTTCAGCGTTGCAGGAAGTGGGCGCCGAACAGGTCATCGACAACCCGATCCAGAACATCTCCGGTGGTGAGATGCAGCGTGTGCTGCTGGCCCGGGCGCTGCTGCGCGAGCCGCAACTGCTGGTGCTCGACGAGCCGGTGCAGGGCGTCGACGTGGTCGGCCAGACCGAGCTTTACAACCTGATCACCCGCCTGCGCGACCGCCACGGCTGCGGCGTGCTGATGGTCTCGCACGACCTGCACCTAGTGATGAGCACCACCGACCAGGTGGTCTGTCTGAACCGCCATGTGTGCTGCTCGGGCCATCCGGAGCAGGTCAGTGGCGACCCAGCCTTCGTCGAGCTGTTCGGCCAGAACGCACCTAGCCTGGCGATCTACCACCACCATCACGATCACAGCCACGACCTGCATGGCTCGGTGGTCGCCCCCGGCACCCATGTTCACGGAGAGCACTGCAAGCATGGCTGATTTTCTTCTCTACGCCCTGCTCGCGGGACTGTCCTTGGCTGTGGTGGCCGGCCCCCTGGGGTCTTTCGTGGTCTGGCGGCGGATGGCCTACTTCGGCGATACCCTGTCCCACGCCGCTTTACTCGGGGTAGCACTGGGTTTCGTGCTGGACGTGAGCCCAGCGTTGGCGGTGACGGTTGGCTGCCTGTTGCTGGCGATCCTGCTGGTGACCCTGCAACAACGTCAGCCGCTGGCCTCCGACACCTTGCTCGGCATCCTCGCACCCAGCACCTTGTCGCTGGGCCTGGTGGTGCTGAGCTTCATGCACGATGTGCGCATCGACCTGATGGCCTACCTGTTCGGCGACCTGCTGGCGATCAGCCCGACTGACCTGGGCTGGATCCTCGGCGGCAGTGCGCTGGTCCTGCTGCTGCTCGGTGCACTGTGGCGGCCACTGCTGGCGATCACCGTGCACGAAGAGCTGGCGATGGTCGAAGGCTTGCCGGTGGCGGCCTTGCGCATGGCGCTGATGCTGCTGATCGCGGTCGTGATTGCCGTGGCGATGAAGATCGTAGGCGTGTTGCTGATCACCTCGTTGCTGATCATTCCGGCGGCTGCGGCGCAGCGTCACGCCCGCTCGCCCGAGCAGATGGCGCTGGGCGCCAGCCTGCTGGGGGTCACGGCGGTATGCGGCGGCCTGGCGATGTCCTGGTTCAAGGACACCCCAGCCGGCCCATCGATCGTGGTCTGCGCGGCGGTGCTATTCTTGCTGAGCCTGGCGGTGCCGAAGCGCTGAAAAATCTGGGTGCGCGCAGGCGCATCCTGCAACCTTTTCGCGGGTAAAGGGTCTGTAAGACTTGTTTTCGAGCGTGCGCACCTGGGTGTAGACTTGCTCGCTTTTTGCGCAAATAGAGAGTCGCAGGAATGAAGCCGTTCGCCTCCCGTTATCTGCTTGTTGCCGTGTTTTCGTTGTTCCTGGCCGCGTGTTCCAGCGCCCCGGTCGAACAATCGACCGCGCCTGCCCAGCCTGATGCCTGGGGGCAACTGGAGCAGAGCATTGCCAGCAACGAGCTGGCCACAGCCGAAGATCAGTTGACCGCCTTGCAGGCGCAATCGCCTGACGATGCCCGTGTTGAGCAGTATCAGCGGCAATTGGCCGAAGCCTATCTGCGCCGTAGCCAGATCGTGCTGCAAAAGGGCGATGTCAATGCTGCCGCCACTGCCCTGGCGCGGGCGCGGGCACTGATGCCGCGTGCACCTGCCATCACCGGCGGTGATGCCGTGGCCCAGGCACGCAAGGCTGAGCTTGAGCGCGCGGAGGCTGCGCTCAAGGCGGCTGAGGCCAAGCCCAAGGCGCGAGTGATCGATCCGTCTGCGCCGAGCACTGTGGTGGCGCTGAAGACCACCGACAGCCGCGCCATGCGCCGCCAGCTCGATGACATTGCCGCGGATGTGGTGAATTATCAGTGCGACGTGGTCTTCCAGGTGCCGCGCACTGACGATGCGCCCTGGTTGAAAACCTTGCTGGAAAAGCGCGTGCGCAAGCTCGACAGCGGCTTTGAGCTGAAGCAGAAGCATGAAATTCAGCGCTCGCTGCCAGCGCAGGTGGTTCTGGTACCGCATCAGGGTTAAAGATTTTGGGGCTGCTGTGCAGCCCCAAAAATCTCACGCCGGAACAGATTCAGCGGCCGCCTCGCGCTCCCAGACTCGATGCCCTTCCACTGCCTTGACGAAGGCATCGACTGCTTTCTGATCATCTCCGACCAGCAACCCCTTGTCTTCCTTGAGCCCCAGCTTGTCCAGCAATGCCTTGGCGTCCTTAGCCAGGCCTATCGCCTTGAGGTGCTTATAGGCCTCAAGCAAGTAATGCTTGGCCAGGCCACTTTCACCCAGCGCCTGCAGCGAAGCCTTGCCAGCCGGAACCAAAACCCCGTCGACCAGCACCGACGGCATCCCCTCCATCGACGCATCCACCGCCAGCGCCTGGCCATCGGCAGTCTTCACTGGCGCCGAACTCGGCCCCAACAGCAACGGCCGGGCACTTTGCGCTTCCAGCGCCTTGACCAACCTGTCGACATCCGCGCCATCGACCCCATCGGCCACCAGCAGGGCGATCTTGCGCCCCTTGATCCCCACGCTGCCGGGGTGATTCATCTGGCTCAACGCCGGCGATTTGGCCAGTTTCGAACCCTTGACCTGCACCGTGCCCTTCTTCGGCGCCGGCAAACCCAGGTTGGCCGCCACTGCCGCCGCCAACTTCAGATCGATGTTGGCGAGAATCTCGTTCACCTCGCGCGCTCGAATATGCTCGCGCTCAACTTTGCCCAACTCAAAGCTGTAGGCCTTGATGATGTGCTGTTGCTCATGCGCGCTCATGCTCTGGAAGAACAACCGCGCCTGCGAGAAGTGGTCGCTGAACGAGTCACTGCGTTGGCGGATCTTGTTGGCGTCGATACGCTCCTGATAGCTCTCGAAGCCGCCATCTTGCGGGGCAGGTGGGGTTTCCTTAGGCCAGCCGCCGTCGATACTGTTGGGCTCGTAGGAGGCGCGCCCCTTGTCGATGGTCATGCGGTGCAAGGCATCGCGCTGACCGTTGTGATTGGGCGCAACCGGGCGGTTGATCGGGATTTCATGGAAGTTCGGCCCACCCAGGCGGCTGATCTGGGTATCGGTGTAGGAGAACAGCCGGCCCTGCAAGAGCGGGTCGTTGGTGAAGTCGATACCCGGCACGATGTGTCCGGGGCAGAAGGCGATCTGCTCGACCTCGGCAAAGAAGTTGTCCGGGTTGCGGTTGAGCACCATCTTGCCCAGCGGGGTCACCGGCACCAGCTCTTCGGGGATGATCTTGGTCGGGTCGAGCAGGTCGAAGTCGAACCTGTGCTCATCCGCCTCCGGCACGATCTGTACGCCCAGCTCCCACTCCGGATAGTCACCCGTTTCGATCGCCTCCCACAGGTCACGGCGATGGTAGTCGGTGTCTTTGCCTGCCAGTTTTTGCGCTTCGTCCCACAATACCGAGTGCACACCCTGACGCGGCTTCCAGTGGAATTTGACGAAGCTGGCCACCCCCTCGGCGTTGATCAGGCGGAAGGTATGCACGCCAAAGCCTTCCATCATCCGCAGGCTGCGCGGAATGGCGCGGTCAGACATGGCCCAGATGACCATGTGCGCCGACTCCGGCACCAGCGAGACGAAGTCCCAGAAGGTGTCGTGGGCCGAGCCTCCAGTGGGGATCTCGTTGTGCGGTTCGGGCTTCACCGCATGGACAAAGTCGGGAAACTTGATCGCATCCTGGATAAAGAACACCGGCATGTTGTTGCCAACCAGGTCGAAATTGCCCTCATCGGTGTAGAACTTCACGGCAAAACCGCGCACGTCGCGCACCGTGTCGCCAGAGCCACGCGGCCCCTGCACTGTGGAAAAGCGCACGAACACCGGGGTGATTTTCTCTGGATCGCGCAGGAACCCAGCCTTGGTCAGCTCGGCATGGTCGCCATAGCTCTGAAAGTAACCATGCGCACCGGTGCCACGGGCGTGGACGATACGCTCGGGAATGCGCTCATGGTCGAAGTGGGTGATCTTCTCGCGCATGATGAAGTCTTCGAGCAGCGAAGGCCCGCGCGCGCCGGCTTTGAGAGAGTTCTGGTTGTCGGCTATCTTCACCCCCTGATTGGTGCGCAACGCTTCGCCGGTAGCATCGCCACGGAAGTTTTCCAGGCTCTGCAGCTTGGCATTGGTGTTGGCGCGGTCGGGGGTCTGGGTGCCGGCGAGCTGGCTTTCACGGGGGGCGTCGGGGTTCTTGCTGGGCATCTTCGGCTCTCCTCATCAGTCTTCAGGCTGCCCTTACGGGCTTGTTCTAGTAGTGACTGGAGGGTGGCGACAGGCGTTCAATCAGGTTTACCGGCTGTCGCGTTATATCCGCGCGATTGGTCGGTTACGAAATAAATGCTAAGAACAGCTATGGGAAAAGGCTAAAATGCGCGCCCGGCTTACCGCTGACCCAACTTCCATGCGCCCCACAAGGTTCGCTACGTGATCGAGTTTCAACATGTGCACAAGACCTACCGCGTCGCCGGTAGGGACATCCCCGCCCTCAATCCGACCAGCCTGACCATTGAAAATGGCCAAGTGTTCGGCCTGATCGGCCACTCCGGCGCCGGCAAGAGCACCTTGCTGCGCCTGATCAACCGCCTTGAAGCGCCAAGCGGCGGCAAGATCATCGTCGATGGCGAAGACGTCACCGCGTTCGACGCCAACCAGCTGCGCGGCTTCCGCCAGCAGGTCGGGATGATCTTCCAGCACTTCAACCTGCTGGCCTCCAAGACCGTTGCCGACAACGTCGCCTTGCCGCTGCTGCTCGCCGGCGAGCTGTCGCGTGCCGAGATCGACAAGCGCGTGACTGAATTGCTCGCCCGCGTTGGCCTGCAAGACCACGCCAAGAAGTACCCCGCCCAGTTGTCTGGCGGGCAGAAGCAGCGCGTCGGTATCGCCCGCGCCCTGTCGACCCGGCCGAAGATCCTGCTGTGCGACGAGGCCACCAGTGCCCTCGACCCGCAAACCACCGCCTCGGTGCTGCAGCTGCTGGCGGAGATCAACCGCGAACTGAAGCTGACCATCGTCCTGATCACCCATGAAATGGACGTGATCCGCCGGGTCTGCGACCGCGTGGCGGTGATGGACGCCGGCCAGATCGTCGAACAAGGGCCGGTGGCCGAGGTGTTCCTGCACCCACAGCACCCGACCACCAAGCGCTTCGTTCAGGAAGACGAGCAAGTCGATGAGGGCGAGCAACGCGACGACTTCGCCCACGTGCCAGGGCGCATCGTGCGCCTGACCTTCCAGGGTGAAGCCACCTACGCGCCGCTGCTGGGCACTGTGGCCCGCGAAACCGGTGTCGACTACAGCATCCTGGCCGGGCGTATCGACCGCATCAAGGATGTCCCCTATGGGCAGCTGACCCTGGCCGTGACTGGCGGCGACATGGAGGCGGCGTTCGACCGCTTCAAGGCAGCTGATGTACATATGGAGGTACTGCGTTGATGGACGCCCTGAATTTCTTCGCTAACGTCGACTGGGCCGAAATCTGGCTCGCCACCATCGACACCATGATCATGCTGTTCGGCTCGCTGTTCTTCACCGTGCTGCTGGGCCTGCCGCTGGGCGTGCTGCTGTTCCTGTGCGGACCGCGGCAGATGTTCGAGCAGAAGGGTGTGTACGCGCTGCTGTCGCTGGTGGTCAACATCCTGCGCTCGCTGCCGTTCATCATCCTGCTGATCGTGATGATCCCGATCACCGTGCTGATCACCGGCACCTCGCTGGGCGTCGCCGGGGCTATCCCGCCACTGGTGGTCGGGGCCACGCCGTTCTTCGCTCGTCTGGTGGAAACCGCCCTGCGTGAAGTGGACCGCGGCATCATCGAAGCGACCCAGTCGATGGGCGCCACTACCCGCCAGATCATCACCAACGCACTGCTGCCAGAGGCCCGTCCGGGTATCTTTGCCGCGATCACCGTGACGGCCATTACCCTGGTGTCGTACACCGCGATGGCCGGCGTGGTCGGTGCCGGCGGGCTGGGTGACCTGGCGATCCGCTTCGGCTACCAGCGGTTCCAGACTGACGTCATGATCGTGACCGTGGTGCTGCTGCTGATCCTGGTTCAAGTTCTGCAAAGCGTCGGCGACAAACTGGTCGTGCACTTTTCCCGTAAGTAACCCCAATGGGGTCGGCCCAGCCGACCCGTTCGGGGGCCGTCGCGGCCCTCACAAGGAGTGATTGATGAAAAAACTGCTTGCTGTCGTCGCCGCCGCTGCGGCCTTCTCGGCCAATGCCGACACCCTGACCGTTGCCGCCACCCCGGTGCCGCACGCCGAGATCCTCGAGTTCGTGAAGCCGCAATTGGCCAAAGAAGGTGTCGATCTTAAGGTCAAGGTGTTCACTGACTACATCCAGCCAAACGTGCAGGTCGCCGAGAAGCGCCTGGACGCCAACTTCTTCCAGCACCAGCCGTACCTGGATGAGTTCAACAAGGCCAAGGGCACCAACCTGGTCAGCGTGGCTGGCGTGCACCTGGAGCCGCTGGGCGCTTACTCGAGCAAGCTGAAGAAGCTCGACGAGCTGTCCTCCGGCGCTACCGTGGTCATCCCTAACGACGCCACCAACGGCGGCCGTGCCCTGTTGCTGCTGGACAAGGCAGGGGTGATCAGCCTCAAGGACAAGACCAATATCCTGTCCACCGTGAAAGACATCACCGGCAACAGCAAGAACCTGAAATTCCGTGAACTGGAAGCTGCGACCATCCCGCGTGTGCTGACCCAAGTCGACCTGGCGCTGATCAACACCAACTATGCGCTGGAAGCCAAGCTCAATCCTGAGAAGGATGCCCTGGTGATCGAAGGCAGCGACTCGCCTTACGTGAACATCCTGGTGGCGCGTCCAGATAACAAGGAATCAGACGACATGAAGAAGCTGGCCGCAGCCCTGCATTCGCCTGAGGTGAAAGCCTTCATTACCGAGAAGTACAAAGGTGCAGTGATTCCGGCGTTCTAAGCCGCCTGGAACGCTAATCGCGGGGCAAGCCCGCTCCCTCGCCAATGTCCTGCCTAGAGCAATGGCGTGGGAGCGGGCTTGCCCCGCGATGCTTTTAGGTCGATTCAGTCGCGCTTAACCAGCCCAGGCAACTGCGCCACCAGCTTCTGGTTATTGAACGGCGCCCGGATGAACCCGCGCTGACGCCCATCCGGCCCGACAATCGCCAGGTTGCCGCTATGATCCACGGTATACCCAGGCTTGCTGGTGTCGGCCGGGATGAACGGAATGCTCAAGGCATTGGCCAGTTTCTGGGTATCCTCGATCGACCCCGCCAAACCTACGAAATCCTTGTCGAAGTAGCCCAGGTACTGCTTGAGTTGATTGGCCGTATCGCGGTTTGGATCGACGCTGACCAACACCACCTGAAAACGCTCCAGCGCTTGCTTGGGCAGCTCGCTCTTGACCTGGCGCAGCTGGGCCAGGGTAGTTGGGCAGATGTCCGGGCAGTAGGTGTAGCCAAAGAACAGCAACGACCACTTGCCCTTGAGCTCATCGAGCGCCACCGGCTGGCCGTTCTGATCATGCATGGTCACATCCGGCACAGTGCGGCTTTGCGGCAGCAGGATGATGCCGGCATCGATCAGTTCGGTGGGGTTGGCCTCGCCGCGACCATTGAGCACCTTGTTGACGGTCAGGCCGAGGATCAACGCGACCACGGCGACGAGGATGAAGACGGTTTTCTGGGTTCGGGTCATAGATTCAGCAACAAGTAGTGATCAACGAGCAGCGCGATGAACAAGGCAAACAGGTACCCGATAGAGTACTTGAAGGTCTTGATCGCCGCGTGCGGCCGGGTGCCACGGTACAACACCCAGGCCCACTGGACAAAGCGCAGGCCCAGCAGCAGCGCACAGCCCAGGTAGAGCGGCCCGCTCATGTGAATGGCGTAAGGCAGCAGACTGACCGCCAGCAGCACCCAGGTATACAGCAGGATATGAAGCTTGGTGTAACGCTCGCCGTGGGTCACCGGCAGCATGGGGATTTCGGCCTTGGCGTACTCCTCGCGGCGGTGAATAGCCAGGGCCCAGAAATGCGGAGGGGTCCAGGCGAAGATGATCAGTACCAGCAACAAGGGTTCAGCACTGATATGCCCAGTCACCGCGACCCAGCCGAGTAACGGCGGGGCAGCTCCGGCCAACCCACCGATGACAATGTTCTGCGGCGTGGCGCGCTTGAGAAAGCCGGTGTAGATCACGGCGTAACCGAGCAGCGAGGCCAGCGTTAGCCAGGCAGTGAGGGGATTGGTAAAGGTCAGTAGCAGGGCCATGCCCAGCAGCGCCAAGACCAGGGCAAAGCTCAGCGCCAGCACCGGCGCGATTCGCCCCTCAGCCAACGGCCGCTTATGTGTACGCGCCATCAAGGCATCGATACGCCGGTCGACCACATGATTGACCACTGCCGCAGCGCCCGCGCACAAGCCAATTCCCAGGTTGCCGAACACCAGCACAGCCCACGGCACACCCGCGCGGGTGGCGAGGAACATCCCCGCCAGCGAGGTGATCAGCATCAGTACCACCACCTTGGGCTTGGTCAGCTCCAGGTAATCGCGCCAGCCGGCCTGCTGCCGGCGTTCACTCAGAACCGTCGCCACGTGTCATTCCTCATCGGTACATGCGCACCCGCCACGCGGGTGAAGCGCCAGCCATGGCCCAGGCGAACCTTGTCGACGACCCGAATGCGGTAGTTCACCAGCATCATCGTCAACAGCAACGCGGCGCCGCCAGCGTTGTGCGCCACGGCCACCGCCAGCGGCAGGTGCAACAGCACATTGCTGATACCCAAGCCGATCTGCAGCGCCAAGGCCAGCAACACCAAGCGCGCCAGGCCGGCCAGGCCGTTGCGATAGAGCTTCCAGCTGAGCAGCAGCAACACCGCCGTGACCAGCAGGGCGCCCAACCGGTGGCTGATATGAATGGCCGTGCGGGCGTCACTGTCCAGCTGCCCACCAAGGTAGTTTGGGCCGACGTGCTGGGTCAGATGGAAGCCGTTGCTGAAGTCCGCCGCCGGCCACCATTGGCCATGGCAGGTCGGCAGGTCTATACAAGCAACTGCGGCGTAGTTGGCGCTGACCCAGCCGCCCAAGGCGATCTGGCCGATCACCACCAACAGCGCCAACGCCGCTACCCGGCGCACGCTCAGCGGCAGTTTTGGCAGGGGCACAAAGGCCCGGGATAGACGCAGGGATAGCAGGAACAGCAGGCTCAAGGTGGTAAAGCCACCAAGCAAGTGCGCGGTGACCACCTGCGGCCAGAGTTTCAGGGTTACCGTCCACATTCCGAACGCCGCTTGCGCCAACACCACCCCTAGCAACAACACCGGCAAGCGATAGGGCTGACCGTCACGCGCATGGCGGCGCACGGCCTGGAAAGCGAGCAGGGCAATCACCAGTGCCAGGGCCCCGGCAAAGTAGCGGTGGACCATCTCCGCCCAGCCTTTGGCCGCTTCCACCGGGTGTTCGGGGAAGTGCAGCTCGGCGTGGGCCAGCTGCGCGTCGGACTTGGGCACGCTGATAAAACCGTAGCAGCCCGGCCAGTCGGGGCAGCCCAGGCCTGCATGGGTGAGGCGGGTATAGGCACCGAGCAGAACGACCACAAGTGCCAGCAGGGTGGCGAACACGGCGAGGCGGTATCCGGGTCTGGCCATGGTTTGGCTCCTATCCGATGTTGGACAGCTTGAGCAGGTGACGCAGATCGTCGAGCACGTGCTTGCCCTTGACCTTGGCGTCGTAGCGCAGCACCAGGTTGCCGTGCGGATCGACGATCCACAGCTGCGGGCCAGGCTCGCTGACCTTGTGGCCGTAGCGTTGCAGGTCGAGGGGATAACGCTGTAGTTGCGGGTACTCGCGGCCGAGCAACGCTTGGTAGTCAGCGGCCAATGGCTGGGCACTGGCCAACGCATGGCTGGCACGGCTGGCGTCGCGACCCAGGCCGACCTGGATCTGCCGGGCCAGGTACACCAGTTGCTGGCAATCCTCCGCGCAGGCCGCAGGTGCGCTGACCAACAGCTGCCAGCGCTCACCCTGCGCATCGATACCGATATCGGCCCGAGTCTGGCCGTTGCCGATCATTGCACCGTGATAGCTGCGCCCCTCAGGCACCCAGAACTTGAACTTGTACATGCTGGTGGCCAGGATCATCGGGCCGACCGCCACCAAAAGAATCAGCAGCAGCTGCAAACGCCCGCGGGCTCTAGGTTTGCCGCCTTCAGGCACGTCCAGTGGACTCGTGGCGGTGCTCATGGTCGTTCTCCTTTTTGTGGTGCCAGCCGAAGTACAGGTAGAGCAATACCAGCGCCGCCGACAGGGCGAACCACTGCACGGCATAGCCCAAGTGCTTTTCCGGACCCATGGCGACTACCGGCCAGTCCAGCCGATAGCTGGCAGGGCCAGGCTCCAGGCGCAGTTCATGGGCAAAGCCGTCGCGGCCTAGCTGCTGCCACAGCTGGCCGGCGTCGATGGCGGTCAACAGCTGCGGCCATTGCTCGCTGACTGGGTCGGCGTGTAATTGGAAGGCGCTGCCTGGCGTTACGTAGACCGAGGCGTGCAGGGTCAGCGCTTGTGCGGGGGTGTCGAAGGCCACTGGCACGCGCCGATCCGGCCACGGCAACCAGCCTCGATTGACCAGCAACCACAGGCCGCTGGCCTGATCGTGGAACGGTTGCAGCAACTCGACGCCAGCGCGGCCATCACGCAGGCGGTTATCCAGCAGCAGGCTGTGCTCGCTATCGAAACGGCCATGCAGGTGTACCCGGTAAAACGCCGGATCGGGCAATTGCTCGATTTGCGCCATGGCCAGCGGCGCCTCGACGCGGCGTTCGGCATAGGTATCGAGCAGCACGCGTTTTTCATCGGCCCGGCGCAATTGCCAGCAGCCGAGCGCGATCAAGCCCGGCAGCAGCGCTAGCACTACCAAGGTGGGTACCACGCCTGGGCGAAACGGCTTCACCGGGGCCTCGTCAGGTCGAGCGCTATACTCAAAGTCATCACTGCATCCCCCCGGAGTGCCGCCATGCTCAAGGCCGCGATTGTCCTGTTGCTGTTGGCCACCATCGCCAGCCTGTTCAGTGGCCTGGTATTTCTGGTCAAGGACGATGAGAACTCGACCCGCTTGCTCAAGGCGCTGACGGTGCGGGTCACCCTGGCGGCCCTGACGCTTGCGCTGGTCACCTGGGGCTTGATGAGCGGCCAGCTGGTGTCTCACGCGCCCTTTTAGATAGCGATTGCACAATCGTGGGAGCGGGCTTGCCCCGCGATGCCATGCTCAATTCACCTGCGCAATCGCGGGGCAAGCCCGCTCCCACGTCGCCGTCATCTGCTACAGGACGTACACGAAGATAAACAGCCCCACCCAAACCACATCGACGAAGTGCCAATACCAACTGGCCGCCTCAAAACCAAAGTGCTTGTCGGCATTGAAATGCCCACGCAACACCCGACAGAACATCACGATCAAGATCAACGTACCCAAGGTCACATGCGCGCCGTGGAAACCGGTAAGCATGAAGAACGTCGCCCCGTAGATCCCCGACCCCAGGGTCAGGCCCAGATGGGTATAGGCCTCGTAATACTCATAGGCCTGCAACGCCAAAAACGACAGCCCCAAGACAATGGTCAGCCCCAGCCACAGTTTCAGCGGGCCACGGTGATCCTTGCGCAGCGCATGGTGGGCGATGGTGATGGTCACACTGGAGCTGACCAGCAAGATGGTGTTGATCAGCGGCAAGTGCCACGGGTCGATGATGTCCTTGGGCGGCGGGAATAGTTTCGGGTCCGGCGTATGTAGCAGAGGCCAGGCAAACTCGAAGCTCGGCCAGAGCATGTGCGCCACGCCCTTGTCACCCTCGCCGCCCAGCCATGGCCCGGCCAGCACCCGCACGTAGAACAGCGCGCCAAAGAAGGCCAGGAAGAACATCACCTCGCTGAAGATGAACCAGCTCATGCCCCAACGGAACGAACGGTCCATCTGCGGGCTGTACAACCCCGCCTTGCTCTCCTTGATCACCGCGCCAAACCAACCGAACAGCATGTAAGCCAGGCACAAGGCACCAACGAAGAAGATCAGCGGCCCGAGGGAATCCGGGTGGCCAGCCTTCATATCATTGAACCAGGTACCCAGGCCGAACACGGTGATGAACATGCCGACCGTGGCGATGATCGGCCATTTGCTCTGCGCCGGGACGTAGTAGTGATCATGACTTGCCATTGCTGTTCTCCTTCCCTCAGCGGGCGCGCTGGACGTCCTCGGCGGCGACATGCGCAACCGGCGGGTGACGAGCGGTGATGTCGAACAAGGTGTAGGCCAGTGTCAGGTGCTTCACGTTGCCCGGCAGGTCGCGGTCAACAATGAAGCGCACCGGCATCTCGATGCGTTCACCGGGCTGCAGCACCTGCTGGGTAAAGCAGAAGCACTCGGTCTTGTGGAAATACGCTGCCGCCTCGGCCGGGGTGATGCTGGGGATGGCCTGGGCGCTCATGGGTTTGTCGGTCGGGTTGTGGGCAACGAAGACCATCTGGTTCACCGCCCCCGGGTTGACCTCGATCTGGTCAGCGGTGGAGTAGAAATCCCAGACCATGTCGCTGGCATTGGTCGACATGAACTGCACGCGCACCGTGCGCGAGGGGTCGCTGACCTGGCTGCCCGCGTACTGCCCGCCAGTCTTGCCATTGATGCCGAACGCCTTGCACATCACGTCATAGATTGGCACCAGGGCAAAGCCGAAGGCGAACATCACCACCGTCAGCAGCAGCAGGCGTCGCACCAGGCGTTTGAGAGGCAGGCTGGTCATCGAGGCGCTCCTACTTCACTTGCGGTGGGGTCTGGAAGGTGTGGTACGGCGCCGGCGAAGGCACCGACCACTCCAGCCCCTCGGCACCGTCCCAGGGCTTGGCCGGTGCCGGGGCGCCGCCACGAATGCACTTGATGACGATGAACAGGAAGAAGATCTGCGTGGCGCCAAACATGAATGCGCCAACCGACGAGACCATGTTGAAGTCGGCAAATTGCAGGTTGTAGTCGGGAATCCGCCGCGGCATGCCGGCCAGGCCAACGAAGTGCATGGGGAAGAAGGCCAGGTTCATACCGACGAACGACAGCCAGAAATGCAGCTTGCCGAGGGTTTCGTCGTACATGTGGCCGGTCCATTTCGGTAGCCAGTAGTAGGCCGAGGCGAAGATGCCAAAGATCGCCCCCGGCACCAGCACATAGTGGAAATGCGCGACCACGAAGTAGGTGTCGTGGTACTGGAAGTCCGCCGGGGCAATCGCCAGCATCAGCCCGGAGAAGCCACCAATGGTGAACAGAATGACGAAGGCGATGGCAAACAGCATCGGCGTCTCGAAGGTCAGCGCGCCCTCCCACATGGTGCTGACCCAGTTGAACACCTTCACCCCGGTGGGCACTGCGATGAGCATGGTGGCGTACATGAAGAACAGCTCACCGACTACCGGGATGCCGACCACGAACATGTGGTGGGCCCAGACGATGAACGACAGGAAGGCGATCGCCCCAGTGGCATAGACCATCGAGGTGTAGCCGAACAGCGGCTTGCGCGAGAACGCCGGGATGATCGAGCTGACCGCGCCGAATGCCGGCAGGATCATGATGTACACCTCGGGATGGCCGAAGAACCAGAACACATGCTGGAACAACACTGGATCACCACCGCCGGCGGCGCTGAAGAAGCTGGTGCCGAAGTGGATGTCCATCAGCATCATGGTCACCACGCCCGCCAGCACCGGCATTACCGCGATCAGCAGGAACGCGGTGATCAGCCAGGTCCAGACGAACAGCGGCATTTTCATCAAGGTCATGCCGGGCGCGCGCAGGTTGAGGATGGTGGCGATCACGTTGATCGCGCCCATGATCGAACTGACCCCCATCAGGTGAATGGCGAAGATGAAGAAGGTCACACTGGCTGGCGCGTAAGTGGTGGACAACGGCGCGTAGAACGTCCAGCCGAAGTTCGGCCCACCGCCGGGGCTGAACAGGGTCGAGACCAGCAGCAGGAAGGCCGCTGGCAACAGCCAGAAGCTGAAGTTGTTCATCCGCGGCAGGGCCATGTCGGGCGCGCCGATCATCAGTGGGATCATCCAGTTGGCCAAACCGACGAAGGCCGGCATCACCGCACCGAACACCATGATCAGGCCATGCATGGTGGTCATCTGGTTGAAGAACGCCGGCTCCACGATCTGCAAGCCCGGCTGGAACAGCTCGGCGCGGATCACCATGGCGAACGAGCCGCCCAGCAGGAACATGATGAAGCTGAACCACAGGTACATCGTGCCGATGTCCTTGTGGTTGGTGGTCAGCACCCAGCGCATCAGGCCCTTGGCCGGACCGTGGGCGTGCTCATGGCCGTGGGCGTGGTCGTCGATCACTGCACTCATGTCCTGTCTCCTGCAATCCACTGGCTGCGGCGGGGATAGCGGTTCATTGGCCTTCTGCCTGCTTGAGCGCCAGTACATCCTTCGGCGTGACCATGTCGCCCTTGTTGTTGCCCCAGGCGTTGCGCTCGTAGGTCACCACGGCGGCGATATCGACCTCCGAAAGCTGCTTGCCGAAAGCCGCCATGGCGGTGCCCGGTTTGCCGTGGAAGACAATCCCAAGGTGCTCATCCTTCGGCCCGGTGGCGATCTTCGAGCCCTTGAGCGCCGGGAACATCGGCGGCAAGCCCTGGCCCTCGGCCTGGTGACAGGCCACGCAAGTGGTGTGGTAGACCTTGTCGCCACGCTCGACCAGCTCTTCAAGGGTCCATTCCTTGCTGGTCAGCTCCTTGAGCTTGGCCGCTTCTGCCTTGCGCTCCCCAAGCCAGGTGTCGTAGTCGGCCTTGGACTTGACCTCGACCACCACCGGCATGAACCCGTGGTCTTTGCCGCACAACTCGGTGCACTGGCCGCGGTAGATGCCGGGCTTCTCGATTCGGGTCCAGGCCTCGTTGACGAAACCAGGGATGGCGTCACGCTTGACCGCGAAAGCCGGCACCCACCAGGAGTGGATGACATCGGCGGCAGTGACCAGGAAGCGCACTTTGGCGCCCACCGGCAGTACCAGCGGCTGATCGACTTCGAGCAGGTAATGCTCGTCCTTGGGGGCCTTGTTCTGGATTTGCTCGGCGGGGGTGGCCAGGTTGCTGAAGAACTCGACGTCCTGGCCCAGGTACTTGTAGTGCCATTTCCACTGGTAGCCGGTGACCTGGATGTCGATGTCCGACTCGCTGGCGTCATAGATGTCGATCAGGGTCTTGGTGGCCGGGATGGCCATCACCACCAGAATCAGGAAGGGGACCACGGTCCAGAGAATTTCCACCCAGGTATGTTCGTGGAAATGCGCCGGCTGCTGGCCGGTGGAGCGGCGGTGGATGACCATCGACCAGAACATCGCGCCGAATACCACGATGCCGATGACCACGCAGATCCAGAAGATGGTCATGTGTAGGTCGAACACAGCGTGGGAGACTTCCGTAGCCCCCGGCGCCATGTTGACGGTCCATGCGCCGTGCGCCTGACCGAAAACCGACCACAACAGAAGGCCCATCCAGACATGTGGATGTCGCATCATTGCGGGTTCCCCTTATCGTTCTTGTAGTCCCGGAGGCGTAGACCTTGGGCAAGGGGGGGCGGCAGTCAAGACAGCCTACTTCGACGACCGAGCTCCTCTGCAAACTGCAGGCGGGCCTCATCAACGAATCACGTTCAACCCGAGTATAGACAGCGACCAATGGCGCGCAATGCAGCCTATGAAATGATCGTCACGAATCCACAAAAACACTTGAAAGCCGCATGAATGCTGGGCTCTGGCACAATAGTGGCACCGTGATATATCGCAGCGCGCACACGTTTGCCTGTTTTATAACAAATGCGTCTTAGGCATTCCGTATACCGAGCTAACTTAGAGTCTTCCGTAAAATATGTCTTCCGTTTGTCATCCCTTGTCCCTGGAGTTGTCATGAACATCGCTGCTGTACGCGAGCAGATCAAACAAGCCCATCAACATGAGAGCCTGACCGGCCAACTGAAACAACGACTCGAGGCGCAGCTGCCTCACCTGCATCCTTCGATCCAACTCCCCGAGCAGGATGCCCAGGGCACCATGGCGCGCTTCGTCGGCGCCTACATCGACGAGGTTCCGGAATTGCTGGAGGCTGCCCATGAGGTGGCGCGTGAGGCCGGAATCGAATCGCAGATCAAACCGGTGTTGAAGATCGCCGAGGCCTACTTCCTGCAGCCGCCGAGCGTGATGGCCGGGCATGTTGGCCTGGATTGCCTGCTGGATGAGGCGTACTTGGCTCATCGTTTGGTAGAGGAGGTCAATGACCTGTACATCCGCCACTTCCAGCAGCCGTTGATTCCGGTGGATACCACCGTGGCCAACCTGATTGCCCATCAACTGATCGGCGAGACGTTTGCCAATCAGCTGGATGAGGTGGTGCATCATTCGGTGGATGAGATGTTGAATGATGAGAGCTTTGCGCTGGAATCGGTGGAAGCCTATCGGGCCAAGCTGAGCAGCCCTGAGACGGGCGCTGCGTGGAAGCGTTGGCCGTGCCTGTCGCGCCAACTCGGAGTCGAGCTAGGCCAGCCGGCCTGAAGTGTTTTGATCTAACGCCATCGCGGGGCAAGCCCGCTCCCACGCCAGGCATTACGCAGGCTGCGTGGGAGCGGGCTTGCCCCGCGATGGCGTTTTCCGGGTTTTAAACCCCCACGCCAGCCGTAGTCCGAATCCTGCCCTCGATCCTGCGCTTCAACCGCCGCTGCTCGATCTTCAACCTCGACCCCTTGGCGGCATTACTGCGTCCCCAGTCCTCGAGCAATTCCACGCACGAGTGGTCGATATAGCTGAGATTACCCAACGGCACATGCAAGGTCGTCCCGGCCGGTACCGCTTCGAGTACCTGGGTCAACGCCGGCACCTTGAGGAAAGTGGCCGCACCGCTCAACCGCAGCTCCATATGCCCAGGCTTGTCTAGCGTGACCAGATTGATCTTCAGCCGTGCAGCTTTGAACGCCAGCTTCAACAGGGTCAGGGCAAAGCCCAACAGCACCCCGGTCAGCAGGTCAGTGAAGATAATCGCCAGCGCGGTCGCCGCGTAGGTGAACATCGGCATCCGCCCATATCGACCAAGTCCGCGGAAGGCCTTGAAATCGACCAGTTTGACTCCGGTGTAAACCAACACACCGGCCAGGCTCGCCACCGGAATCTGTTGCAGCACGCTGCTCAGCACCACCACGAATGCCAGCAGCCAGAGGCCATGCAGGATCGCCGAGGCGCGGGTCTGTGCACCGGCCTGGACGTTGGCCGAGCTGCGCACGATCACCCCCGTCATCGGTAGTGCGCCAAGGATGCCGCAGAGCATGTTGCCGATACCCTGGGCCGACAGTTCCTTGTCGAAGTCCGAACGTTGGCCACTGTGCATGCGGTCTACCGCTGCCGCCGACAGCAGGGTTTCGGCACTGGCGATGAAGGCCAGGGCAAAAGCGGCTACCAGCAAGGTCGGATCGGCCAGTTTCAGCAAGTCATCAGGCCGTAGCCAGTCGATCGCCTCGGACAAATCCGCCGGCACCACCACGCGATTGACTGGCAGCGCCAACCACATGCTGATCATCGTCATCGTCGCCACGCCCAACAGCGCACCGGGAACAAAACGCAGACGCTGCGGACGCCAGCGCTCCCAGGCCCACATCATGGCGATGGTGCCCAGCCCTAATGCCCCCGCCTGCCAGCCACTGCCTGCGTTTTCCAGCGGCATCGCCGCCATTAACGTTGCTGGGAATTCCAGCAGGTTTTGCATCCCGGAAGGCTGCGGTGCGGTGTCGAACATCACATGCACTTGGGACAGCACGATCAGCACGCCAATACCGGCGAGCATGCCGTACACCACGGCAGGCGCGGTGACCCGGAACCAGCAACCTAGGCGAAAGCGCCCGGCCAGCAGTTGCAGCAGACCGGCCAACAGCAGGATCGGCCCGAGCATGGCCATGCCATGCTGGCGGACGAGCTCGAACACCAGTACCGCCAAGCCTGCGGCAGGGCCGCTGACTTGCAGCGGCGAGCCTGCGATAAAGCCCACGACGATGCCACCGATGATGCCGGTGATCAGGCCCTTGGCCGGCGGCATGCCCGAGGCAATCGCGATGCCCATGCACAAGGGCAGGGCCACCAGAAAGACCACTACCGACGCCAGCAACTCACGCGGCAGGGCCGCTTTGATCTGTGTCTTGTTCACCCTACTTCTCCTTTCTCTATCACACGGCCATTCCGCTGGCCGTGGGCACGTGGGACCCCTGACTCGCGCCCAGGCGCGGGCCGCCAGCAGCTATGCCGGCAAGGCAGTCAGGGAAATTCAAGGCAGCCGAAGGCCGTACCACACCCCTAGGGGTGTAGCCGGCTATCAAGGTCTTAAGGTGTCAGGGTCGCTTAGTAGCGGCCTCTCGGGGTGGCGCTGGGGATCGGCTCGCCTGCGGTCAACGGCAGGAAGCGGTCGCTGGCGGCATCATAGGCTTCAATCTTGCTGGTCTCGATGTCGTAGATCCAACCATGGATATACAGCTGGCCGGCAGCCAGGCGCGAGGCCACAGAGGGGTGAGTGCGCAAGTGATGCAGCTGGGCGATGACGTTTTCTTTGGTGACCACTTGCATGGTCTCGTGCTCACTGCCACACGAGCAGTTGTCCTCGACCACCGTGCGCGCGACCTCAGCATGGCGCAGCCAGGCTTTGACCGTTGGCATCTTCTCCAACGAATTGGGGTTGAGTACCGCACGCATGGCGCCGCAGTCAGAGTGGCCACATACGATGATGTGGTGCACGCCCAAGGCCAATACGGCGTATTCGATGGCGGTGGACACGCCGCCGTTCATCTGGCCGTACGGCGGCACAACGTTACCGACGTTACGAGTCACGAACAGATCGCCAGGCGAGCTCTGGGTGATCAGCTCAGGGACGATGCGCGAATCGGCGCAAGTGATGAACATGGCGCGCGGCTTCTGCGCGGTGGCGAGCTTCTTGAACAGCTCCTGCTGCTCCGGAAACACGTCATGGTGGAAGCGCAGGAAGCCGTCGACGATATGCTTGAGGGCGGCATCGGCGCTCTCGGCGGGAGCATCAGCCGGAGTGGCCTTGGATGGGTCCTTGATGGGCATGATTCATCCTCTTGACGGTGTGTAGGTAAGTTCCATTTTACCGGTTAAAGATTATGGCTATGCGTGGAATTAGATGACACGCAGGGGCCATTAATCACAGTCGGTGTGGACTGATTTCATACGCTACGGGAGAAAACTTAATTGAAACTGAATTTGAAGGCTCTAGAACGGGCGTTCCAGCTTCATGAGGCGGGACTTTGATAATAGCAAAAAAACATCAAACGCCAAGACCCATTAGTAAAAATAGTGTGAAGTATTAGTTGGACTAGTTCTATGTAAAAGGCGATATGGCCTCATCACGTGGGAGCGGGCTTGCCCCGCGATAGGGTCGGCCACTGTGTGCATCGCGGGGCAAGCCCGCTCCCACGCGGCCCGTATCGACCTTAGAGCAGCCTGCTCACTGACTAGAACAACGCCATCTGCCCACCCGGTGGACAAAACGCCGAGCAGTCCAACACCTGCGCCTCTCGCCCCTCGAACTGCAACCTGCGCATCGCCCGGGCAAACCGCTGCGCCAGCAACTCGGCAAACACGCCTTCACCGCGCATCCGCGAACCAAAACGGCTGTCATACAACTCGCCGCCTCGGCTTTGGCGAATCAAGCTCAGCACATGCGCCGCCCGCTGTGGGTAGTGATCCTGTAGCCACTGCTCGAACAATGGCGCCACCTCCAACGGCAGACGCAGCATCATGTAGGCCGCGCTTTGCGCGCCAGCTTGCTTGGCAGCCTCCAGCAGATGCTCCAACTCGCTGTCATTGATCATCGGAATCATCGGCGAGCACAGCACGCCCACGGGCACACCTGCCTCGCTCAACACCTTAATTGCTCGCAAGCGCGCCTTTGGCGCAGCCGCCCGAGGCTCGAGTACACGCTTGAGCTCATCGTCCAGCGTGGTCAGGCTGATCATCACCCGCGCCAGGCGCTGTCTCGCCAGCTCAGCAAGCACGTCAAGATCGCGCAGGATCAACGAGCCCTTGGTGACGATGGTCACCGGATGGCGATAGCGCAACAGCACTTGCAGCAGGCGTCGGGTGAGCTGCTGTTCACGCTCGATGGGCTGGTAGGGATCGGTATTGGAGCCCAGATTGATCGGCGCGCAGATGTAGCCAGGTTTGCTCAGTTGTTGCTCGAGCACATCGGCAGCGTTGGTCTTGGCGATCAACTTGGTTTCAAAGTCCAGGCCTGGGGAGAGATCCCAATAGGCGTGGCTGGGGCGGGCATAACAGTAGATGCAGCCATGCTCGCAGCCGCGATAGGGGTTGATCGAGCGATCAAAGGGCAGGTCGGGCGAGGTGTTGCGGGTGATGATGGTCTTGGCCGTCTCGATCCGCACCTCTGTGCCTTGGGTAGGCGGGACTTCCTGGTACCAGCCATCGTCCTCGGCCACCGAACGGTTAGCGGCAAAGCGGTTGTCGGGGTTGTGGGTCGTACCACGACCTCGAACCGGTGCTGGAGTGTGCATGGCTGTGCCCTGATACTGTTTTTATATACAGTATACGAGCACATGCATTTGCTCCAGCACCGTTGGGCATTATTCCGGCGCGGCCTCCAACCTATTCCAGCGCAAGTAGGCATCAAGGTTCAATGGGCGATCCAGGAAGTCTGCGACGCTATCAGCCAGGGTTCGCGATGCTCCATGCGCAATGAATTTCTCGCGCAAAGCATGCCCCGTTGCCCCGTCGCGCAAGCCCACTTGCTCGAAGCGGGTAAATAGATCGACGGCGTGGGCATCCGACCAAAGATAGGAAAAATAGCTCGCATCGTAGCCACCCACCAGATGCTCGAACGCCTGGGCTGGCCGCTCGAAATCAGCCAGTGGCCTGCCAAATACCTGGCGATAACTGTCCTCTACACGCACCTGTAGGGCTCGACCGTCCTTCACATTGCGATGCAGATCCAGGTCCAACAGGGAAAGCACCACCCCCATTGCAACTTCACCTAAAGCATCCCGCTGCAAGCGCTTGAGCACAGGTTGCAGTGTCGAAACGGGCAGCCTGCCCCCAGTTCGGTAATCCGCTGAAATGCTGGCCAGAAACTCTGCCGACCAGACCCAACGCTCGAACAACTTGCTGCACACCTCATTACCAACCCTGCCCAACCGGCGGGTATCGGACAGCAAATGATTGTGGGTTCGCAGCAAAAGATGCTGCAGGGCATGGCCGAACTCATGGAACAGTTTGCGCAATGCCAAGTGGTCCAGCAGGGGCGGTGCGCCGTCAACGCCCTCGGGCACATCACTAAAGACCATTGCCACAGGCCCGTGATAGACACCCTCGGCATCGACCCGGCGATTGAAGGAATAGCTGGTGTAGACACTTCCAGGCTCCTTGCCCTCCCGGGCAACGCCATCCACGTAGAGGTGACCGATGATTGCGTGATGTTCAACCAGCTCGAAAGTCAGCACCTCAGGATGCCAAGCCTGCACCGAGGTCACCGGTACCAAGGCGATACCGAACAGCTCCCGAGTCAGCTCTACAAGCGCCGCGATAACCTTGTCGTAGGGGAAAAATGCGCGTACCTGTTCTTCATCAAGTGCCGTTAGCCGGCCTTGCAGCGAGTGCTGCAGGTAGGCGACATCCCAAGGTTTGAGCTGATCAAGGCCTTGCTCCTTGGCCTGTTCCAGCAATGTGCGCCAGCGCCCCAGCATCCGGGGGGTGACCCTTGCTTGCAGGTCCTGCAGAAAACCTTGGACTTCACTCCAGGACCCCAGGTTCTTCTCCTCCAGGCTGAGCGCCACGGCATCTGGAAAGCCAAGCAACTCCGCTCTTTCCTGCCTGACCTCGGCTAACGCCTGTAGCAACGGGCCGTTATCGAGCGTGGGATCATCGTGCGAGCCGCGGGTGTGAAAGGCCCGATACACTTGCTCGCGCAGCAAGCGATCCTGGGCGTACTTGAGTACCGCCTTGCAGGGCTGTTCTTCACAGGGCACCAACCAGCCTTGAAGGCCTGCGGCGTGGGCATGAGCGGCCAGCTCTGCAAGGTTGCGCGCAGGCAGGCCGCGCAGACGCTGCTGATCTTGGACATGTATTTTTCGATCGCTCACCGAGCGATCCAGGTTGTCGCCAAATTCACGCTGTAGGCGGGCAATCGTCGTGTCTAGCTCACCCAATCGTTGCCGCGCCGACTCATCCAGCAGCACGCCCGCCAGATGAAATTCGCGCAAACGCTTCTGCAAGGTCAGCTGCTTGTCCGCAGAGAGACCACGGCCAATTTCGCTCTCAGCCAAGCGCTGATACAGCCGGTACAAACGCAGGCTTCTGTCCTTTTGCTTGAACCAACTGTCGACTTTGCCCAATAGCTCTAGCACCAGGTCAGCCCAATCAGGGCCGCGGGTGTGCAGGGGCATAACGCTATAAACCGCGCCCTGCAGGCGCGCTTCCAATTGATCCACAGCCAGCACCAGGTCATCCCAGGTCGGCAGCTGTTGCTGGCGCTCGATGATCTGCTCAAGCACCGCTTCTTCGGTACTCGCCAGCGCATGCTCCACTGCTGACTTCAGGTGTTCCAGGGTGACCTGGTCGTAGGCGATCAACCGATCGCCACGCAGCAAGGGGTTTGGGTTAGGCATGGGGCATCCTCGGACCTTTGGAGAAAGGTCCGAATGTGGGCCACCCACCGGCAATACAGGTGCTAAATAGCTAACACCGCACCGCCCAGGCAGAGGCCTGAGCGGTGGGTGAATTTACTCCGCAGGCTTCTTCAGCTTCGGATTGGGGAAGAACTGCACAGTCTGCACCTTGACCGGCTCGGCTTTGACCGCCAGCTGATTGACCCGGGTGCCCAGTTCTTTGGGCACCGACAAACCCTGCTCATTGAGGGTGTCGGTAAAGCCACAGGCGACGCACTCGCGGTGCGGCACGCCATCCTCGTTCCACATCATCAACCGGTCTGGCTCGCTGCACGCCGGGCAGACCGCCCCGGCGATGAAGCGCTTCTTGGTCTTGATCACAGACACCTCACTCATGCCGCCGCGTCCTCGCTCAGGCCACAATGGCGCAGCAAGGCATCGATGGAAGGCTCACGGCCGCGGAAGTCGACGAACAGCACCATGGGCTCACGCGAACCGCCACGGGCCAGGATTGCCTCACGGAAGGCGCGGCCGGTCTCGGCGTTAAGCACGCCTTCTTCCTCGAAGCGCGAGAAGGCATCGGCCGACAGCACTTCGGCCCACTTGTAGCTGTAGTAGCCCGCCGCGTAACCACCGGCAAAGATGTGCGCGAAGCTGTTGGGGAAGCGGTTGTAAGCCGGCGGACGCATGACCGACACCTCGTCTCGCACGCCTTCGAGCACTTGCAGCACGCTGCGGCCATCGCCATGGCTGGCGTGCAGCTCGAAGTCGAACAGCGAAAACTCCAGCTGGCGCACCATCATCATCCCGGACTGGAAGTTCTTCGCCGCCAGCATTTTGTCCAACAGGTCCTGAGGCAGTGGCTCGCCGCTCTCGTAATGGCCGGAAATCAGCGCCAGGCCTTGCGGCTCCCAGCACCAGTTTTCCATGAACTGGCTCGGCAGCTCGACCGCGTCCCAGGCCACACCATTGATACCCGACACTCCCGCGTGCTCGATGCGGGTCAGCAGGTGGTGCAGGCCGTGGCCGAACTCGTGGAACAGGGTGGTGACTTCATCATGGGTCAGCAGCGCAGGCTTGCCAGGGGCGGCCGGGGTGAAGTTGCACACCAGGTTGGCCACTGGGCTCTGCAGACTGCCCGCCTCGGTACGACGACGGTCGCGGGCGCCGTCCATCCAGGCGCCGCCACGCTTGTTGGCGCGGGCATACAGGTCGAAGAAGAAGCGTCCGACATGCTGGCCGTTTTCTTTGATCTCGAACAGGCGCACGTCCGGGTGCCAAGCATCGAAGCCCTTGAGTTCAGCGATTTCGATGCCGTACAGGCGCTGGACGATGGCGAACAGGCCAGACAGCACCTTGTCGATCGGGAAGTAGGCGCGCAGGGTTTCCTGCGAGACGCTGTAGCGCTGCTCACGCAGCTTCTCGCCGAAGTAGCCAGCATCCCAGCTGGCCAGCTCCGGGCAACCCTGCTCGGCAGCGTAGGCCTTGAGCTGGGCCAGGTCCTGGGCGGCAAATGGCTTGCTGCGCTTGGCCAGGTCACGCAGGAAACTCAGTACCTGGTCGCTGGATTCGGCCATCTTGGTCGCCAGGCTCAACTCGGCGTAATTGGCGTAACCCAGCAGTTGGGCCAGCTCTTGGCGCAGGTCGAGGATCTCGCCCATCACCGGGCCGTTGTCGAACTGGCCAGCGTTCGGGCCTTGATCCGAAGCGCGGGTGCAGTAGGAGGCGTACAGCTCTTCGCGCAGGGCGCGGTCGCTGGCGTAGGTCATTACCGCGTAGTAGCTGGGGAATTCGAGGGTAATCAGCCAGCCGTCGAGGCCCTTGGCCTGGGCAGCGGCGGCCATCTGTGCCTTGGCCGAATCCGTCAGGCCGGCCAGGGCGGTTTCATCGGTAACGTGCTTGGTCCAGGCCTGGGTGGCATCGAGCAATTGGTTGGAGAAACGGCTACCCAGTTCGCTGAGCTTGCTCTGCACTTGGGCATAGCGCTGCTGCTGGTCTGCCGGCAGGTCGATACCCGACAGGCGGAAGTCGCGCAGGGCGTGTTCGAGAATGGTTTTTTGCGCCACGTCGAAACCTGCCGCTTCCGCGCTGTTGGCCAACGCCTGGTAGGCTTCGAACAGCGCGCGGTTCTGGCCAAGTTCGGTGGAATAGGCGCTCAACGCTGGCAGGCACGACTCATAAGCCTCGCGCAGCTCTTGGCTGTTGCACACCGCATTGAGGTGGCTGACCGGGCTCCAGGCAGCGCCGAGGCGGTCGTTGAGTTCGTCCATCGCCAGCACCAGGCCCGCCCAGGTCGGGGCTTTGCCTTGCTCGGCGAGGATCTGGGCGATGGCTTTGCGGTTGTCGGCCAGGATCTGTTCGATCGCCGGCAGCACATGTTCGGCACGGATCGCCGAGAAGGGCGGCAGATCGTAGGACTGCAGAAGTGGGTTGTTCGCACTCACGGTTTAGATACCTTGGCAGGAGAAACACGGGACCATCTTAATTACAATCGACGCCGTCCGCAGCAGGCAGCCCGCCTATTGGCAATCAAGAGAGGCGCTATCATGGCCATTCGAAACTTCCAGCAACACACTCCGAAAGTTGGACCACGCGCTTTTGTCGACCGTTCGGCGGTGGTGCTGGGGGATGTGGAGATCGGTGAAGACAGCTCGGTCTGGCCACTGACGGTGATCCGCGGCGACATGCACCGCATCCGCATTGGCGCGCGCACCAGCGTGCAGGATGGCAGCGTGCTGCACATCACCCATGCCGGGCCGTTCAACCCCGATGGCTTTCCACTGATCATAGGTGACGAAGTGACCATCGGTCACAAGGTCATGCTGCATGGCTGTACCCTGGGTAGCCGGATTCTGGTTGGCATGGGCAGCACCATCATGGATGGCGCGGTGGTCGAGGATGAGGTGATCATCGGTGCCGGCAGCCTGGTGCCGCCCGGCAAGCGCCTGGAGAGTGGTTACTTGTACGTGGGCAGCCCGGTGAAGCAGGCGCGGGCGCTGACTGACAAGGAGCGGGCGTTTTTCCCGTACAGTGCCAGCAATTACGTCAAGCTCAAGGACCAGCATCTGGCCGAAGGCTACGACCAACCCGAATGACGCTATCGCGGGGCAAGCCCGCTTCCACGAGAGCTCCGCAGCCTTATGGGCTATCGTGGGAGCGGGCTTGCCCCGCGATGAGGCCCTCAAGAACAACCCCAGTGGACCGCACCGCATGCACCAGCAGAACATCCTCTTCGACCTCGACGGCACCCTGACCGACCCACGCCTGGGCATCACCCGCTCGATCCAGTACGCGCTAGCCAAGCTGGGCATCGACGAACCCGACCTGACCCGCCTGGAACACTTCATCGGCCCGCCGCTGTTGCAGGCGTTCATGCAGTTCTATTGCTTCGATGAGGCCAAGGCCTGGGAGGCGGTGAATTTCTACCGGGAACGCTTCAAGGTCACCGGTCTGTACGAAAACCTGGTGTTCGACGGCGTGCCGGAGTTGCTCCAAACGCTCAACGGCCAGGGCCGGACCTTGTATGTCGCGACCTCCAAGCCATGGGAATTTGCCCGCGAGATCGCCCGGCATTTCGACTTCGCCCATCACTTCAAGGTGATCTACGGCAGCGAGCTGGATGGCACCCGCACCAACAAGGTCGAATTGATTGGCCACCTGCTGGAGCAGGAAGGTCTGGACCCGGCGCAGACACTGATGATCGGCGATCGCAAGCATGACCTAATCGGCGCCCGCAGCAATGGCGTGCAGGCGGTGGCGGTAGGGTATGGGTTTGGTAGTCGCGAAGAGTTGGTGGCTGAGCAGCCGGCGTTCCACTTTGAGACGCTGGCTGAGTTGCATCAGGCCTTCATCAACGGCTGAGCCGTCCGCCCTCATCGCGGGGCAAGCCCGCTCCCACGCAGGCCTTCGAACGCATCTATGGCATGGGAGCTATGGCGTGGGAGCGGGCTTGCCCCGCGATGAGCGCCGCCAGCGCTGCCTTGCGCTGATCCGCCGGCATCCGCCCCAACTGCTCAACCCGCTGATAAAACCGCGCCCAATCCCCACCCACCTCGGCAAACAACGCCGCAAACGCTGGCACCCACTGGTCATACAGCCCAAACGGCAGCAACTTGGCATTGTTCATCGGCGCATACATCCACGCGTCATAACGCCCATCCCCCGCCCAAGCGCCATCGCGCAACTGCCGATACTCGCGGCGCAGGCGCTCGAATTCAGCCTGCTTCGCCGCCCGTTTGCCTGCATCGTTCAACGGCCCGGCATAAATCTCCTGCAAGCGCTCACGGCTGGCGAGCACCAGCCCGATGAACTGCTCCCGCTGGCGCCCAGCGCCCTCTGCAACCGCTGGAAGCCCACGGCTGGCGCGCCATTGCCGCGTTCCCTGCTGCTCGACAAAGGTGGCGAATGACTCGTTGAATTCAGTGTCGTCCTGCACATAGAAGCGCTGGTGTGCCAGCTCATGGAAGATCAGCGAGGCCAGTCGCTCATCACCCCAGCCGACCATCGACGACAGCAACGGGTCGTCGAACCAGCCCAACGTCGAGTAGGCCTCCACCCCGCCCACGTAGACATCCATGCCTTGCTGGCGCATCAGCGCCGCCGCGCCGCGTGCGGCACCTTGGCGGTAGTAGCCGCGATAAGCCACGCAACCGGCGATGGGGAAGCAATGAGTGACCGGTTGCAGCGATAGCTCCGGCGCGGCGAACACGTTCCACACCACGTAGGGCCGACCCAGATCGGCGTAGACCCGGTAACTGCGGTTATCGGGCAGTTTCAACTGTTCACTGGCAAATACCCGCGCCTGCTCGGCGTGCAACAGGCGCTGGCGCAGCGTCGGCTCAGTCGCCGGATCCGCAAGCAAGCGCTCCACCGGTTGACGGGCGCGCAACAACTGCCATTGGCCCTCGGCCAGCTGGCTGTAATAGCTGACACTGCTGCAACCACTGAGCAGAAGCGCGGCAAGTACGGGAACAAAAGCGGTTAAAACGCGGTCGAGTGCCCCAGGGCCTGAGCGCTGGAAAAGAAAAATTCGAAACATTGCAGCTGTCTATCTCGCTCAAGGCCGGTGCCAGTCAAAGATTATCTCGCCAAGGGGGAGTATCGCCATGCGTTCACAGTTAGCCATCGGCACATTGCTGCTGTTGTCAGGTTGCTCCACCCTGCCAGATCCCGACCCGAACCAGGCCTGGATCGACCTGGCCCCGCACGATGACACCTCATTGCACGCCGTGCAGGTGGATGAGCGCGACTGGGCCGATAACCGCTATTTCGAAGTCGCCCCCGGCAACCATGAGCTGACCGTGCGCTACCAATTTCCTGTCGCCCCGAGCAATATCGGCCCCGTCGCCGAGCCGCTGTGGCGCGATTGCCAGCTCAATGTCAGCTTCAAGGACTTCAACGCTGGCCAGCGCTATCGCCTGCAAGCGGGCAGCATTGGCTTCCGCCCGTGGATCAAGCTGTATGACCAGCAGCAAAAACTGGTGGGGCAGGGCGAACCGGCAGGCTGCCAACGCACCTGAATGTGCTGATTGGCGCTATGCTTGTGCCTTGTGAACGTGCAAGTGGGAGTTTCACCATGCGCCAGCCCATGATGCTGATCGCCCTCAGTGCACTGGGGGCTTGCGCCAGCCCCTTGCCCCCCGCCGACCCCAAGCAAGCCTGGATCGACCTGTACACCATCACGCCAGGTCGAGTGATCATGGCCGATCGCCTGGATGGCAAGCGACTCAACGATGGGCGCTACTTCCAGGTCACCCCTGGCAAACACGAGTTGGTCGTGCGCTTTGACTACGAAGTGACCAGCGGGCTGTTTACCACCGACCCCACCGAACGCACCTGCTACCTGACCGTGCGCTTCGATAATTTCGAGGCTGGCCAGCGTTATCGCCTGGAAGCCCGGGCGCCAGCGATGCAGCCGCAGGTGTACCTGTACGACAACAGCCGCAAGGTGTTGGTCGATGAGCCTAGCGACATCTTCTGCATTCCCTAGCGCTGTTCAGGCAGCCCGCTGGAACGACAAGCCTACTCGCCAAGGGCCGCCAAGCGGCCCTTGGCTCAGACACTACTGATCATTCTTCTGGTAAATGATCTTCTTGGTTCCAGCATCACAGCTGCCAACGACCATGTTCTGATCCTTGACCTCGCTATTAGGGACGATCTCCAGCGTGTATGAGGCTACCCCTCGCGCTTGAATCTTCGCTTCGATCTCAGCCTTGAGTTCCTCACACGGCTTGACCGCCGCCAACGCGGACGTTGCGAGCAGGGAAGCCAGCACGGCGATTGCAACGCGGATCATGGAACGGCTCCTGAAAGGGCAGGCAAACTGCCAACGCCCTTTAGACTACAGCAAACGCCCGCCGTTGCGCCGCCTACGGCACCAAGGTGGCGTCCAGGCTGATCTGCGCGTTGAGTACCTTGGATACCGGGCAACCGGCCTTGGCCTTGTTGGCAATTTCCTGGAATTGCGCGTCGTTGGCGCCGGGCACCTTCGCCTTGAGAATCAGGTGCACCGCCGTGATGGCGAAGCCGTCGGGCTGCTTGTCCAAGGTCACCTCAGCGATGGTATCGATCCGCTCCGGGGTCAGCCCCGCCTCACCGAGCATCATCGACAGCGCCATCGAAAAGCAGCCGGCATGGGCCGCGCCAATCAGCTCTTCCGGATTAGTGCCTGGGGTCCCTTCGAAGCGGGTATTGAAGCCATACGGATTCTGCTTGAGGGCGCCGCTCTCGGTAGACAGCAGGCCCTTGCCATCCTTGAGACCACCTTGCCAAACCGCCGATGCTGTCTTTTTCATTGTTGCCTCCTGGGCATGGGTTCGTGTGCCTAAGGTTGAGAGGACTGTGCCTACGGCAAGTTCAGAACAATCGCAGGCCTTGGATTGAATCCGTCGAATCTGCCCATACAGAGTCTAAAAGGCCCTTGGCCAACCACTTCTGCGGAGGCTCCAATGACGCACCTGCGTGACCTGAAGATATCCACCCTCGACCTGGTACCGGTGCGCGCTGATGCCGGCCCCGCCCAGTCGCTGCGCAACTCGCTGGATCTGGCGCGCAACGTCGAGCGTTTCGGCTACAACCGCTTCTGGGTGGCCGAACACCACAACATGGACGGTATCGCCAGCTCTGCAACGTCGGTGCTGATCGGTTATTTGGCCGGCGGCACTTCGACCATTCGTCTGGGCGCAGGCGGGGTGATGCTGCCCAACCATGCGCCGCTGGTCATCGCTGAACAGTTCGGCACCCTGGCCAGCCTGTATCCGGGCCGCATCGACCTGGGCCTGGGCCGCGCCCCCGGTTCCGACCAGATGACAGCCCGCGCGCTGCGCCGTGAGCGCTCAGGCAGCGCTGATGACTTCCCGGATGATGTCGAGGAGCTGGTGCGCTATTTGGGTCCACGCACGCCGGACCAGCGTGTAATCGCCGTGCCAGGGCATGACACCGAAGTGCCGATCTGGCTCTTGGGATCCAGCCTGTTCAGCGCACAATTGGCGGGGATGCGTGGTTTACCCTACGCGTTCGCCTCACATTTCGCGCCACGCCTGATGCACGAGGCGATTCGGATTTACCGCGATCACTTCAAGCCCTCGACGGTGCTCGACAAGCCCTACGTGATGCTCGGCGTGCCGATGGTGGTGGCCGAGACCGAAGAACACGCTCAATACCTCGCCACCTCGGTGTATCAGCGCATTCTTGCCCTGATGCGGGGCCAGAGCCTGATGCAGCGGCCACCGGTCGAGAGCATGAATGGGTTGTGGCTGCCGCATGAGCGCGAGTCGGTCATGAGCTTCCTGGGGCTGGCGATGATTGGTAGCCCGCAGAAGGTGCGGGCCCAAGTCGAGGTGCTGCTGGAGCAGACCGGGGCGGATGAGCTGATCTTTACCTGTGATCTGTATGAACATGCCGACCGAGTCAGGTCTTATGAGCTGCTGGCTCAGGCCTTGAAGACTGAGTGAGACTCATCGCGGGGCAAGCCCGCTCCCACGCCAGTGATTTGAGCTGCGCCCCGGATGATGGATGGGTGTCCAACATTTGGGGCGCAGCTCAATTTGCCGTGGGAGCGGGCTTGCCCCGCGATGGCCTCAACCCCGGCGGTAGACAATTTCCTTGGTCCCACCTTCACAGCTCCCAACCACCTTGCCCGCCGGCTCACCCTTGTTGACGATCTCCAGCGTGTAGCCAGTAACCCCTTTGGCATCCAGCTTCGCCGCAATCTCAGCCTTGAGCTCCTCGCACGGCTTACCCGCCGCCATCGCGCCACCTGCCACCGCCAGCAAACCCATCGCTAATAGCAGTTTCTTCATCGATCGCTTTCCTTGTTCAGATCAAAGTCGAAAAGGGCGCCGGCTGGGCGCCCTGTATCTGTATTACCCCATCGCGCCGGGACACGCTAGCCCGGCACTATTTCAGCTATTGGCGATGCGGAAACCGACTTTCAGGGTCACCTGAAAATGCGCGGCCTTGCCATCGCGAATGTGCCCACGGGTATCCACTACCTCGAACCATTCCAGATGCTTGATGCTCTTGCCGGCTTCGGCAATGGCATTGTTGATCGCGTCTTCGATGCTGGTGGGCGACGACCCGACCAGTTCGATCTTCTTGTAGGTGTGGTGATCGGACATGAGCGCTCTCCTTGAGTGAAGTGTCGGATTGAGCCTAGCAGCGCAGGCCTGGTTTACCTGCGAGCCATCGCCACCGGTGAAAGTTCGATCGCACTTTCGCCACACCGCGCAGTCGCAACCCTAACAGCCAATCCACTGCGAAGGAGAGTCAACATGGCCCGCAACGCCCTGCGTAAAACCTCACTGGAAAACATGGAAGCCGAGATCGAGAGCCTGCTCAAGACCCTGGAGACCCTCAAGCACGACGCATCCGAGGAGTCGCACAAGACCATCAAGGCGATCCGTGGCAATGCGGAAAACGCGCTCAAGCACTCGCGCAGCGTGCTCAGCGATGCGTATGACGAGGTCAAGACCCGCACACGCCAGACCGGTATCGCCACCCGCGACTATGCCCAGGAACACCCTTGGACCGCCGCTGGCGTTGCCGTCGGCGCCCTGGGCCTGCTGGCCGCCTATCTGTTGACCAAGCGCAACTAAACCGCCTGCTGGTCCAACTCACGGCGCAGCCACTGCGCCAACTGCTCGGCGCGCCCATCTGCGGCGCGCCGCGGCACCCACAGCGCCAACGCAGCCTGGGTGGGCGAGAAGCCCCACGGGGCGATCAAACGCCCGGCGCGCAGGTCGTCCGCCACCAGCGGTTGCGGCGCGATGGCCACGCCCAAGCCTGCAACTGCCGCCTCCAACAAGTAATACAAATGCTCGAAGGCCTGGCCGAAATGCAACGCGCCAGCGTCCAGACCGTGCTGCATCGCCCATGCCGGCCACGCCTGCGGACGCGAGGTGGTATGCAGCAAGGCCTCGCCGAGCAACGCCTGCGCGGGCGCATTACGTAAACGCTCGGAGCCTGCGAAGTGCGGGCTGAGCACCGGTCCAATACGCTCCTCGGCCAGTACATGCACCTGCATATCTGCCGGCCACGGCGGCTCGGCATACACCAGCAAGGCATCCAGCCCGGGACGGCGCGGGTCAAGGTCGCCTTCACCCGCCGACAAGTGCAAACGCAACTCCGGCAAATCTGCCTTGAGCCGACCCAGGCGGGGGATGAACCAGCGCGCCAGCAGGCTGCCCGAGCAGCCAAGGACGAACGGCGCCTCACTGACATCTCGGCTCAATTCGGCGCAAACCCCACGCAGCCGGTCAAACGCATCAACGCTGGCATCGCGCAGGCGCACGCCGGCATCTGTGAGTTTGACGCCACGCCCGTCCTTGACGAAAAGCGCCACCCCTAGATGCTCCTCGAGCACCTTGATCTGCCGACTCACGGCCCCATGAGTCACGTGCAGCACCTCGGCGGCCTGACTGACGCTGTTGAGCCGGGCGGTTGCTTCGAAGGCCCGCAAGGCATTGAGTGGAGGCAGATCCTGGCGCATGGGACGTGTGAGATTTCCTGACAAGTTGTAGCAATCTTATCGGTTTTCAGCCGAGCCTGTCGTGGTTAGAGTAAAGCCCATCACTCATTCATAACGCCCTGGAGCGCCCCATGACCCAGACCCAATTCCGCGCCGGCCCCGACGCCAACGGCCTGTTCGGCTCGTTCGGTGGCCGCTACGTGGCAGAAACCCTGATGCCGCTGGTGCTGGACCTGGCCCGCGAGTACGAAGCGGCCAAGGCCGACCCGAAATTTCTCGAAGAGCTGGCCTACTTCCAGCGCGACTACATCGGCCGCCCCAATCCCCTGTACTTCGCCGAGCGCCTGACCGAGCACTGCGGCGGCGCGAAGATCTTCTTCAAGCGTGAAGAGCTCAACCACACCGGCGCGCACAAGGTGAACAACTGCATCGGCCAAGTGCTGCTGGCCAAGCGCATGGGCAAGAAACGCCTGATCGCTGAAACCGGCGCTGGCATGCACGGCGTGGCCACCGCCACCGTCGCCGCACGCTTCGGCCTGCCTTGCGTGATCTACATGGGCGCCACCGACATCGAGCGCCAGCAAGCCAACGTGTTCCGCATGAAGCTGCTCGGCGCCGAAATCGTTCCGGTCACTGCCGGCACCGGCACCCTCAAGGACGCCATGAACGAAGCGCTACGCGACTGGGTGACCAACGTCGACGACACCTTCTACCTGATCGGCACCGTTGCCGGCCCGCACCCCTACCCAGCGATGGTCCGTGACTTCCAGTCGATCATCGGCAAGGAAACCCGCGCCCAGCTGCTAGAAAAAGAAGGTCGTCTGCCTGACAGCCTGGTTGCCTGCGTAGGCGGCGGCTCCAATGCCATGGGCCTGTTCCACGACTTCCTCGATGACGCCAGCGTACAGATCATCGGCGTTGAGGCCGGTGGCCACGGCGTCGACACCGACAAACACGCCGCTAGCCTCAACGGCGGCGTACCCGGCGTGCTGCACGGCAACCGCACCTACCTGCTGCAGGACGCCGATGGCCAGATCACCGACGCCCACTCGATCTCGGCGGGCCTGGACTACCCAGGCATCGGCCCCGAGCACGCCTACCTGCATGAAGTGAAGCGAGTCGAGTACGTCAGCATCACCGACGACGAAGCCCTCGACGCCTTCCACGCCACTTGCCGCCTGGAAGGCATCATCCCGGCCCTGGAGAGCTCCCACGCCCTGGCCGAAGCGATCAAGCGCGCGCCGACCCTGCCCAAGGACCACCTGATGGTCGTGTGCTTGTCCGGCCGTGGCGACAAAGACATGCAAACCGTGATGAACCACATGGCCGCCCAGGAGAAACAGGCATGAGCCGTCTTGAACAACGCTTCGCCGACCTGAAGGCCGAAGGCCGCTCGGCGCTGGTCACCTTCATCACCGCTGGCGACCCCGGCTACGACGCCTCGCTGGCGATCCTCAAGGGCCTGCCTGCCGCTGGCGCCGACGTGATCGAGCTGGGCATGCCGTTCACCGATCCCATGGCCGATGGCGTGGCCATCCAGCTCGCCACCCTGCGCGCCCTGGAAGCCGGTCAGACCCTGGCAAAAACCCTGCAGATGGTCCGTGAGTTCCGCGTCGGCAACCAGACCACGCCAATCGTGCTAATGGGCTACTACAACCCGATCCATCGCTTCGGCGTGGAGCAATTCGTCGCCCAAGCGAAAGAAGCCGGTGTCGATGGCCTGATCATCGTCGACCTGCCGCCAGAGCACGATGCCGAGCTGGCCACCCCGGCCCAGGCGGCGGGCATCGACTTCATCCGCCTGACCACGCCGACTACCGACGATGCGCGCCTGCCGCGCGTGCTGGAGCGTAGCTCCGGGTTCGTCTACTACGTCTCGGTAGCGGGTGTGACCGGCGCAGGTTCGGCGACTACCGAGCACGTCAGCGAGGCTATCGCGCGTCTGCGTCGGCATACCGATCTGCCGGTCAGCGTTGGTTTTGGTATCCGTACTCCAGAACAAGCGGCTGCGATCGCCCGCCTGGCGGAAGGGGTGGTGGTAGGGTCGGCGCTGGTCGACAAGATTGCCCAGGCCAAAGATGCCGATCAGGCCGTCAGCGATGTGTTGAGCCTGTGCTCGGCGCTGGCTGAAGGAGTGCGCTCGGCGCGTAACTGAGTCGCCTGCCTTGCGAGGGCTTCGCCCTCGTTCGCGGGCAAGCCCGCTCCCACAGGGAATGCGCAGCTGTGACAATTAGCGCTATCGCTGTGGCGGCGCGCTTGCCGGCGAAAAGGCCACGATCAATCTTCGAAGATGGCCAGGTCCAGTGGCCTGATCGCCCCCATCCAGATCGCATGATCGCGATGATCGGCCAACTCATCCCCCGTCAGTGGATGCAGAAACACCACCAGTCCCTTGCGATACAGCGCCAGCCACGGCAGCACCACCCCCACCAGTTCCGGCTCGAAGGCCAGCTGGCAGCTCCAGTCCGGATGCGGCCCGACCGGCTTCTGGTGCATACGCCCCATGCTCACCCCAAACAGCCGCGCAGCCTCCTCGCACAGCGCCCGGGCCTGCTCCATGGTCTGCGCATCGTAGTAAATATGGGCGTGATAGCCCTTGATCCTTTGCACGATAACTCCTGAATGCGGTCCAACGATCATCCCCACCGGCACAGGGAGCGATCAGGTGAAAAATGCCGAAACCCCAGTCTTCAAACTGGTCCTGTTCGGGATCCAGAGCAGCCTTGGCAGTGCACTGGCGGTCGAGTTGCTGTCGCGCCAGCACGAGGTTACCGCAGTGGTTGACGACCTCAACCGCCAGGCGCCGCGCCCAGGCCTGCACTTCAAGATAGGCGGGCTGGGCAGTGCTGACCAGGCGCAACAAAGCGTGGCTGGAGGGTCCGCGGTGATCGTCTTGCTCTCGGCGCTGGCACCCGGCGATTGGCTGGCGCAGCGGCAGATGAGCCAGGCACTGGTGGCTGGGCTTGAGCGCACGACTATACGCCGGCTGTTGCTGGTGGGCGATTTTGCTGTGCTGGATACGCCGGGGCAGCAGGTCGACGAGGCCAATCAGATCGTCTATGTGCTGCAACGCAGTGGATTGCATTGGACGTTGATCAATGCACCACAAGACGCGCCAGGGCTGGGCATCGAGCATTTTCGCAGCGCCGATGGAACGCTGGAACCGGGGCTGGCTGCGCCTTTGCGGCGGTTGGCCGGGGTCGCGGCGGGGATGGTCGATTGCCTGGAGCTGGATCTGCATCGGGGCGAGCATGTGAACTTCGTGTCATAGCTTCTGGGGCTGCTGTGCAGCCCTTCGCGGCGGTTCGGCGTCAATAACCTGTGGGAGCGGGCTTGCCCGCGAAGGGCTGCGCAGCAGCCCCAAAACCTCAAATACGACGCTCACTTTCCAACCAATCGACAAACCGCTCGATCAACGCCCCACGCCGCTTACGCGGTGGCAGCACCACGTAATAGCCACGCTCCGAGCGCAAACTGCCCAGCAATGGCCGACACAGTAGCCCCTGTTCGACCAGCCCATCGACCAGATGCGCCCAGCCAATCGCCACCCCCTGCCCAGCAATCGCCGCCTGGATCAGCAAGGTGTAATTGTCGAACCGCAGCTGCCCAGCCGGCGGCGGGCTGGACAAACCCAAGCCGCGAAATACCCCCGCCCAATCAAACCAGCGGCTGGCCTGCTCACCGCGCAAATGCAGCAATGGCAATCGTTGCAAAGCCACGGCTGACAAGGGTTTGCCATGAATCAGCCGTGGGCTGCAAACCGGAAAAACCTCTTCATTGAACAGCCAGCGACTCTCGCCCTGATGAAAGCGCCCATCTCCAAACAACACAGCTACATCGATATCCGGGCGCAACATGCCCTGGCTGCGTTCGCCGGTCACCAGGCTCACATCCACCTGTGGATAGGCCTCATGGAAACGTTGCAAACGTGGCATCAGCCAAAACGCGGCGAAGGCAAAGTCAGTCGCCACCTGCAGCACTTCACGCTGGCTGTGGCCGCTGGCCTGGGCCACACCTTCATCCATCGCCTGCAAACCTTGATGCACCTGCTCGAACAGAAGCTGCCCCGCTTCAGTCAGGGTAATGCCCCGGTAGATCCGGTCGAACAGCCGCGCGCCTAGCTGCGCCTCCAGGCGCTTGACCTGCTGGCTCACCGCCGGCTGGGTTGTACCCAACTCCAGCGCCGCCGCAGTGAAGCTGCGCAAACGGGCAGCGGCCTCGAACACCCGCAAGGTATCCAGCGACAACTCGGCAAGGTGCTCAAACATAAGCTCAGCTAATCCCAGTCATTGCCCGCCATGGGCTTTACCCATGTTATCCACAGTCGCATCCTCGATCGCAAGCCGCTCGCATAACTCTCGACGATGGAAGCCACCATGAAACGACCCAATATCCTGTTCATCATGGCCGACCAGATGGCCGCGCCCATGCTGCCGATCTACGCCCCTTCGCCGATCAAGATGCCGAACCTCAGCCGCCTGGCAGAGCAGGCGGTGGTGTTCGACGCCGCCTACTGCAACAGCCCACTGTGTGCGCCCTCGCGCTTCACCCTGGTCAGCGGCCAGCTGCCCAGCCGCATTGGCGCCTACGACAACGCGGCCGATTTCCCCGCCGACGTGCCTACCTACGCCCATTACCTGCGCCGCCTCGGCTACCGCACGGCGCTGTCAGGCAAGATGCACTTCTGTGGGCCGGACCAGTTGCATGGCTACGAAGAACGCCTGACCAGCGACATCTACCCGGCCGACTACGGCTGGGCAGTGAACTGGGACGCACCCGAGCAGCGCCCCAGCTGGTACCACAACATGTCTTCGGTGCTGCAGGCCGGGCCGTGCGTGCGCACCAACCAGTTGGATTTCGACGAAGAGGTGGTGTTCAAGGCCCGCCAATACCTCTATGACCATGTCCGTGCAGGCGACGACAAGCCGTTTTGCCTGACCGTGTCGATGACCCACCCGCACGATCCGTACACCATTCCCCAGCACTATTGGGATCTGTACCAGGCTGTGGATATCCCGATGCCGGGTGAGGTGCTGGCGCAGCACGAGCAAGACCCGCATTCGCAACGTCTGCTCAAGGTCTACGACCTGTGGGACAAACCGCTGCCTGTGGATAAGATCCGCGACGCCCGCCGTGCCTACTTCGGTGCTTGCAGCTACATCGACGACAACATCGGCAAGCTGCTGCAAACCCTGGAAGAATGCGGGCTGAGCGATGACACCCTGATCGTGTTCTCCGGCGATCATGGCGACATGCTTGGCGAGCGTGGCCTTTGGTACAAGATGCACTGGTTCGAAATGTCGGCGCGCGTCCCCCTGCTGGTGCATGCACCCAAGCGGTTCGCTGCCGGGCGGGTCAGCGCGGCAGTGTCTACCTGTGACCTGCTGCCAACCCTGGTCGAACTGGCCGGTGGCCAGGTGCAGGCCG
>Ga0247821_10000041_pt1 | contig 61945 bp, 51 predicted proteins | sample 13C_Glycerol_Day_FD_192481 | JGI IMG/M metagenome (GOLD analysis project Ga0247821, IMG submission 192481) | Soil microbial communities from agricultural site in Penn Yan, New York, United States - 13C_Glycerol_Day14 | ecosystem: Environmental > Terrestrial > Soil > Agricultural land | place... | reverse complement strand
AGGAATGCCGGGTCGCTGAGCAGGCGTGCCAGAACGGCAGGGACCTCAGCGTCGTCGTACGGTCGGATGGCATCGAATTCGCCCATCATGCTCTCTTGTTGGAAACGGCTAGGGTAATAGGTAGGGATCGGTTCCGAAAAACGGCTCGGACACACGCAGGCCCTGTAAATAGACCGGCAATTATACGCACAAGTCACTGCGGAGGCCGCGATGCTGGAATCAGCCATCTACGACTGCCCATATTGTGGTGAAGAGGTCGAGACCACCCTCGACTTGTCGGGCGGTGATCAAACCTACATCGAGGACTGCCAGGTCTGCTGTCGTCCTATTCTGTTCATCCTGCAGGTGCATGGTGAAGAATGGATGCTCGATGTGAAGCGCGAGGATGACGCCTGATGCAACGAATCTATGAGCCCGAAGGCCTGCTGGAGGCCGAATTGCTGCTTGCCATGCTCGCCAGTGAGGGCATCCATGGGCACCTGGTCGGGCGCGACCTGGTCGGCGCCGCAGGCGAGCTGCCGATGCAAGGGCTGCTTGGGCTGGCAGTGCACGATGAACAGGCCGAGTACGCACGCCAGCTGATCGATGCGTACAATGCTGCCCAGCCACTTGCTGGCGACGAGCCGGAAAGTGTTCCCGGAACCCTGATTTGCTAGGTTGTTTATTGCCATGTGTGGACGTTATGCCCTGTTTCGCTGGTCCCCGGCATTTGCCGCGTTGCCGGGATACCCTGCCGACCAACAGGCGCAATGGAACATCTCACCTGGCGCCTCGGTGATCATCCAGCGCCAGGTCGACGGCCAGCCGCAGCTGGCCAGGGCCCGCTGGGGCCTGACCCCGCCCTGGTTGACCGACTTGTCCCGGACTCCGGCCCAAGCCCGCGCCGAGACCCTCGCCGAACAGCCGATGTTCCGTGAGGCGTTCCGCCAGCGGCGCTGCCTGATGCCCGCCAACGGCTTTTATGAGTGGCGCGGCAGCGTGCGCAAGCGGCCTTACTGGCTGACGCCGGGCGAGGGTGCTTCGCTGTTTTTCGCGGCGGTGTGGGAGGCGTATCCTGTTCAGGAGCAGGTGTGGCTCAGTTGTGCGGTGGTCACCCAGGCGGCGGTGAATCAGCGCCGGCCGTTGATCCTTGACGAGGCAGGGCAGGCGGCGTGGCTTGATCCGGATACGCCGGTGGCACGTTTGCAGGAGCTGTTGGCGAGCCCACCGGCAGCCTTGCGTGAGCGGGCGTTGGCCAACTTCGTCAATGATCCGAAGCTCGATGCGCCGGAGTGCCTGACCCCGGCTTGATGGACTATCAGAAAGTCCTCGCGATAAATCTTCCCTGCGGCTCTAGCGGCCTCAAGCGTCTGGCCCTAGGATACGCGGCACGTAAATAGGGAGTGTTTTATGCGTAAGTCATTTGTTGTCAGCATGTTGAGTGCCAGTGTCCTGCTCGGCGGCTGCCAGGCGGTGAATACCACCAGTGGTGGCGCCGTAGGCGTGGAGCGCAAGCAGTACATGTTCAGCATGCTCTCGACCGATGAGGTCAACCAGATGTACGCCCAGTCGTACCAGCAGACCCTCAGCGAGGCATCGAGCAAAGGCGTGTTGGACAAAAGCAGCGCCGAAGCCAAACGCGTGCAAGCTATCGCCGATCGGCTGATCGCCCAGGCGCCACAGTTCCGCCCGGATGCGGCGCAGTGGAAATGGGAAGTCAACGTGATCAAGAGCGACGAGCTCAACGCCAACTGCGGGCCTGGTGGCAAGATCATCGTCTACACCGGCCTGATCGATCAGCTCAAATTGACCGATGACGAAATCGCCGCCGTGATGGGCCACGAAATCGCCCACGCCCTGCGTGAGCATGGCCGCGAAGCCATGTCCAAGGCGTATGGCGTACAGATGGCGCGCTCCGGTGCCGGTGCCCTGCTGGGGTTGGGCCAGGACAGCATGGCGCTGGCCGACACCGTGGTGAACTACGCCATGACCTTGCCCAACAGCCGCGCCAATGAGAACGAGGCTGACTTGATTGGTTTGGAGCTGTCGGCGCGTGCCGGCTACAACCCGAACGCTGCGATCACCCTGTGGAACAAGATGAGCAAGGCCTCCGAAGGGGCCCCGCCTGAGTTCATGAGCACTCACCCGGCGTCCAGCAGCCGGATCGCTTCGCTGCAAGCGGCCATCCCCAAGGTGATGCCGTTGTATCAAGCGGCCAAGAAGTAACTTGAAACGACCGGGGCTGCTGTGCGGCCCCAGTCATTTCATGATCCAGCCCCTTAGCCTATCCAGCCACTGGTCTTCATCGCCGAATACACCGCGACGATCGCCAGCACCACGAATGCCGCAGCCGCCAAGCGTCGAATCAGCGTCAGTGGCAGTTTGTCGGCAGCAAAATTACCCGCCAGTACCACCGGCACGTTGGCAATCAGCATGCCCAGGGTGGTGCCGATGATGACCATGATCAGGTGCGGATACTGCGCAGCGAGCATCACCGTGGCGACCTGCGTCTTGTCGCCGATCTCTGCCAGGAAGAACGCGATCAGCGTCGTCAGGAAAGGCCCGAACCGGCGCGCAGCGCTGCTTTCGTCATCGTCCATCTTGTCCGGAACCAACGTCCACAACGCGGTGGCGGTGAAGCTGGCAGCCAGGATCCAGTGCAACACGCTCTCGCTGAAGAAACCACTGACCCACGCACCGACCGCGCCCGCAGCGGCATGGTTGGCCAGGGTGGCGGCGACGATACCGGCGATGATTGGCCAGGGCTTGCGAAAGCGAGCGGCGAGAATGAGCGCGAGCAATTGCGTCTTGTCGCCGATTTCAGCGAGCGCAACGATTGCGGTGGGGACTAGCAGGGATTCCAGCATCAGGGTTCCTACGGGGGCGGGTCGACACGGCTATGACACGTACAGCCTTCCCGCCCCGGGTAAGGTGTGCGTGTCATAGGTCTTGTCAAACCCTGGATCCGTCTGCGCGGACCGTGGGTCGTACGCGCCATGGTCTGTGGACCAAGTGTGTTGACGCGTACCGGGCAAGCGAGGGTGCTTGCGGGAGACTACTCCCCTAGGACGGAGCGGATTCTGCCTACGCCAATGCGTTTGGGCAAGCGCTATTTTTCAACCGCGCTTGGCCTGGTAGATGCGAAAGCCGCCTGCTTCGGTCAGTGTCCGGCAGTTGCCCAAGGCCTCCTGGATGAACGGTTGGTAGCGCAGGAAGGTGTTGGCCACTAGGCGAAGTTCGCCACCGGATCGCAGATGTTCTGCTGATTTTTTCAGCAGGTTTTCCGAGGCCTGGTAGTTGGTATGTACCCCGGTATGAAACGGAGGATTGCTCAAAATGACCTGCAGATCGCGCGGCGCCGCATCGATGCCATCACCGCTGATGACCTCGCCCTGCAGACCATTGGCGGCCAAGGTCAGCCGGCTGCTGGCAACGGCAAAAGCATCCACATCGAGCAAGGTGACCTGGCTGTCCGGGTAGCGTCGCTTGATGATCGAGCCGATCACCCCGGCGCCGCAGCCAAAGTCCAGCACATGGCCGACCGGCAAGCCGTCCAAGTGCTCGAGCAATAGCGCAGTGCCGCGATCGAGGCGACCATGGCTGAACACCCCGGGCAGGCTGACGATCTTCAATGGGCCGTCGGCCAGCTCCAGCTCAAAGCGCTCAGCCAGGCTTTCCAGGGGTTTTGCTTGCGGGGCGTTTTCCACCGTCACCTGCCACAGCTGGCAATGCCGGGCGCTGTCGAGCTTGCGCGGTTTGCCGAAGGCCTGCAGCTGCTTGGCCGCGCCTTCGATACCACCGCGTTTCTCGCCAACCAGATACAACTCGCGGCCGGCCAGGCGCGAGGCCAGGGCGTTGAGCAGGTAGGCGGCAAGTTCGCGTGACTTGGGCAGAAACAGCACGGCGGCGTCGAACGCTACGTCCGGCACATCGACGCCATGCTGGTTGCGTCCAGCGAAGCGTGCCTCGAGCATCGCTTGATCGCCAGCGTGCCAGGTCCAGCCATGGGCCTGCGGCAACTGGCCGAGCAGGTCGTCGGCGGGCAGGCCGGCGAGCAGCACCGAGCCTTGGAACAACTCCGCCTGACGGAGCAACACTTCACTGCGCGGGTCCATGGACGACGCCTCCTGAAAAAAGTCGCGCAGTGTAGCAGAGGCCGCCTTGGCTCAGCTGACCACGCGGCGCGGCTGACCAGCAAAGAACGCATGGGCGTTCTCACCCAGCTGCCCGACGATACGCTGGCGCGATTCCACCGCACCCCAGGCGCTGTGCGGGGTGATGATCAGCCGTGGAATGTCGCTGGCCAGCAGTGGATTGCCATTGATCGGCGGCTCGACACTGAGCACGTCGGTGGCCGCACCGCCCAGGTGGCCGCTGCGCAGGGCATCGGCCAGGGCCTGTTCGTCGATCAGGCCGCCGCGGGCAGTGTTGACCACCAACGCGCCAGGCTTGAGCAACGCCAGTTGTGCGCTGCTGATCATGTGCCGGGTGTGGTCATTGAGCGGGCAATGCAGGGTGAGGGCATCGACTTGCGGCAGCAGCTCATCCAGAGGCAAGCGTTCGGGGCGCTCCGGGCGCCCCGGGATCTGCCCGCTCAGCACGCGCATGCCGAACGCTTCGGCCAGACGCGCCACGGCGCCGCCCAGCTCGCCATGGCCGAGCAGGCCGAGGGTTTTGCCTTCCAGCTCGACAATCGGGAAGTCCAGCAGACAGAACTGGCTGGCCTTGGCCCATTGCCCGTCGCGCACCGCCTGGTTGTAGTCGCACAGGCGCGTGGCCAGGGCCAGCAGCAGGGCGATGGTGTGCTGGGCGACCGAGGGGGTGCCGTAGCCTTGGCAGTTGCACACGGTGATGCCTTGGGCGCGGGCCGCTTGCAGGTCAACGTTGTTGGTGCCGGTGGCCGCTACCAGGATCAGCTTGAGCTGCGGGTTGGCGGCCAGGGTCGCGGCATCGAGCTGGACCTTGTTGCTGATTACCGCGGTTGCGCCCTGCAAGCGCTCGGCGACCTGCTCGGCACTGGTCGACGGGTACAGCTGCAGGTGGTCGAATTGGCTAGCCAGAGGTGACAGGTCGAGGTCACCCAGGTCCAGTGACTGGTGATCAAGAAAGACGGCGCGGCGCGGGCTGGGCATGAAAGGCTCCGGTGGCTGGGGCGTGATCGGGGGCTGCGCAACAGCCCCAGGCGTGCCCCAGTGTCAAGGTCGTGCAGGTATCGCGTCAACGCCACTCATACCTGCCACATGCAAATCATTCCTTCGGCTGATTTGGCTGTCACATCGCCGATCTAGAGTAACGACAGCGTAAATACCCAGACCCGCCCGTATTCGACAAAAGGGATACCCATGTTGCAGACCCGCATCATCAAGCCCGCCGAAGGTGCCTACCAGTACCCACTGTTGATCAAACGCCTGCTGATGTCTGGCAGCCGTTATGAGAAAACCCGCGAAATCGTCTATCGCGACCAGCTGCGGCTGACTTATCCCCAGTTGGTCGAGCGCATCGCGCGGCTGGCCAATGTGCTGACCCAGGCTGGGGTCAAGGCGGGCGACACCGTGGCGGTGATGGACTGGGACAGCCACCGTTACCTGGAATGCATGTTCGCCATCCCGATGATCGGGGCGGTGGTGCACACCATCAACGTGCGCCTGTCGCCTGAGCAGATTCTCTACACCATGAACCACGCTGAAGATCGCCTGGTGCTGGTCAATAGCGACTTTGTGGCTCTCTACCAAGGCATTGCCGGGCAATTGACCACCGTCGACAAGACCTTGCTGTTGACTGACGGCCCGGACAAGAGCGCCGAGCTGCCGAACCTGGTCGGCGAATATGAGCAACTGCTGGCCGCTGCCAGCCCGCAGTACGACTTCCCCGACTTCGATGAGAACTCGGTGGCCACCACCTTCTACACCACCGGTACTACCGGTAACCCCAAGGGCGTCTACTTCACCCACCGCCAGTTGGTATTGCACACGCTGGCCGAGGCGTCGGTGACCGGCAGTATCGACAGCGTGCGCTTGCTGGGCAGCAATGACGTCTACATGCCCATCACGCCGATGTTCCATGTGCATGCCTGGGGCATTCCCTATGCGGCGACCATGCTGGGCATGAAGCAGGTCTACCCTGGGCGCTACGAGCCGGACATGCTGGTCAAGCTGTGGCGCGAGGAGAAGGTCACCTTCTCCCACTGTGTACCGACCATTTTGCAGATGCTGATCAACTGCCCCTCCTCGCAAGGCCAGGACTTCGGCGGCTGGAAGATCATCATCGGCGGCAGCGCCTTGAACCGTGCGCTGTACGAGGCTGCGCTGGCTCGCGGCATCCAGCTGACTGCCGCCTACGGCATGTCGGAAACCTGCCCGCTGATCTCCGCAGCGCACCTCAATGACGAGCTGCAGGCCGGCAGCGAGGACGAGCGGGTGACCTATCGGATCAAGGCCGGAGTGCCGGTGCCACTGGTGGAGGCGGCAATCGTCGATGGCGCGGGTAACTTCCTCCCCGCCGATGGCGAGACCCAAGGCGAGCTGGTGTTGCGCGCACCTTGGCTGTCGATGGGGTATTTCAAGGAACCGGAAAAAAGCGCCGAGCTGTGGGCCGGCGGCTGGCTGCACACCGGCGATGTCGCCACCCTCGACGGCATGGGTTACATCGACATTCGCGACCGGATCAAGGATGTGATCAAGACGGGCGGCGAGTGGATTTCCTCGCTCGACCTTGAAGACTTGATCAGCCGTCACCCCGCTGTGCGTGAAGTGGCAGTGGTCGGGGTAGCCGACCCGCAGTGGGGCGAGCGGCCGTTCGCCTTGCTGGTGATCCGAGAAGGGCAGAGCATCGACGCCCGCACGCTCAAGGACCACCTCAAGCCTTTTGTCGAGCAGGGTCACATCAACAAGTGGGCGATTCCCAGCCAGATCGCCGTTGTTACTGAAATTCCCAAGACCAGCGTCGGCAAGCTCGACAAAAAGCGCATCCGTGTGGATATCGTCGAGTGGCAGGCGAGCAACAGCGCCTTCCTGTCGACCCTCTGATTGGCCATGCGGGTTACCCCTCAATGGGCGTGACCCGCATTGCAGAGAGCGCGGCGGCTTGTCAAATGAAGAAATTGCGCCATGCTTGAGCACTGTCAGCTCGCACACCGGACAGTCATGGAGCGAGCGGCAGGCACGGAACGCAAATCACACTTTAGAGGGATCAAGCGCCTGTGCCTGCTGGCTATAGTCGGGGCCAGGGGATTTTCAGGAATGGGGGAGGGCGATGCGTGCAACTCGCATCGTCGCAGGCAACAGCCTGCACACCGGTCGCTCGGACCGTTCTTGAAAGGACTCACTGCCATAACAAAAAAGTACATGGAGTAGCGTCGATGAAATCTGCAAACCAGTTCTGGCGCCGGGCAAAACTGCCCCTGGCCGTCAGCCTCGCTTCAACGCTCGCAAGTCCCGCGTTTGCCGTTAGTTTCAACATCGGGGAAATCGAAGGTCAGTTCGATTCGTCGCTCTCTGTCGGCGCCAGTTGGTCGACGGCCAGTCCCAACAAGAACCTCATTGGTTCCAACAACGGCGGCAAAGGCTTGTCGCAGACCTCCGACGACGGCCACCTGAACTTCAAGAAAGGCGAGACCTTCTCCAAGATCTTCAAGGGTATCCATGACCTTGAGCTGAAGTACGGCGACACTGGTGTATTCGTGCGTGGCAAGTACTGGTATGACTTCGAACTCAAGGACGAACACCGCCAGTTCAAAGACATCAGCGACTCCAACCGCAAGGAAGGCGCCCAGTCCTCTGGCGCTGAACTGCTCGACGCCTTCATCTACCACAACTACAACATTGCCGACCTGCCGGGCACCGTGCGTTTGGGCAAGCAGGTGGTCAGCTGGGGTGAAAGCACCTTCATCGGTGGTGGCATCAACAGCATCAACCCGATCGATGTCTCGGCATTTCGCCGTCCAGGTGCCGAAATCAAGGAAGGCCTGATTCCGGTCAACATGTTCTATCTGTCGCAGAGCGTCACCGACAACCTGTCGGTGGAAGGCTTCTACCAGATCGAATGGGACCAGACGGTCGTCGACAACTGCGGCACCTTCTTCTCGCAACCCGACGTGATCGCCGACGGCTGTGACAACAACCTGGCCGTACTGGCTACGCAGAACTCGCTGGCTGGCCGCCTCGGCCCGCTGGCCGGCCCCATCGGCGCTACCCTGGCCGCCCAGGGCGTGAGCTATGGCTCGCCTGACGAAGGTGTGATCGTACGTCGTGGCCCTGACCGCGATGCACGTGACAGCGGCCAGTTCGGCGTGGCCATGCGCTACATGTTCGAGCCGCTCAATACCGAGTTTGGTGGCTACTTCATGAACTACCACAGCCGTGCGCCGATCTTCAGTGGCCGCGGTGCCGATGCGCAGTTCTATGACCCGAACAGGCTGGCCGGAGCACTGATCGGTGCTGGTGTACCGCCTGGGCTGCTGCCGGGCCTGCTGCCGGGCCTGATGCCGCTGGTGGTCGCGGGTAACTCCAGCTACTACGTGGAGTATCCAGAGGACATCCGTCTGTACGGCCTGAGCTTCTCCACCACGTTGCCAACCGGCACCGCGTGGAGTGGTGAGATCAGCTACCGGCCGAACGCGCCCGTGCAGTTGAACACCACCGATATCCTGTTCTCGGGCCTGACCCCACTCAACCCGGATGTGTCCGTGCTCCCAGGCACCCCAGGTCAGGATCAGCCAGGCTATCGCCGTAAGGAAATCACCCAGCTGCAGACCACCTTCACCCACTTCTTCGACCAGGTCATGGGTGCAGAACGCTTGACCATGGTGGGTGAGGTCGGCTGGACTCACGTCGGCGGTCTGGAGAGCACCTCCAAGGCGCGTTATGGCCGAGACCCGGTCTACGGCCCAGGCCCGCTGCCAAATGGCCAGTGCCAGGCGCTGAACACCAGCACCCTGGGTACTGCCGATGCCAACAACGTTTCGCGTTACTGCGAAAACGACGGCTACACCACCAGCGATTCGTGGGGCTATCGCATCCGCGCAATCTGGGACTACAACAACGTCTTCGCCGGGGTCAACCTGCGCCCAAGCGTGGCCTGGTCGCATGACGTCGACGGTTACTCGCCAGGCCCTGGCGGCAACTTCGAGGAAGGCCGCAAGGCGGTCAGTCTGGGCTTGGAAGCCGAGTACCAGAACACCTACACGGCGAACCTGTCGTACACCAACTTCTTCGACGGCAAGTACACCACTGTGGATGACCGCGACTTCATCGCGCTCAGCTTCGGTGTGAACTTCTAAGAACATTGATCCAGGACGACACGACAATGAACAAGACCAGAAGTCTGCTGAAAGCCGGTGTGCTGGGCATGTCCCTGCTGGCGACCAGCGTCATGGCTGCGGTTTCCGCCGACGAGGCGGCCAAGCTGGGCACCACCCTGACGCCGATGGGCGCAGAAAAGGCCGGCAATGCCGACGGCTCTATCACCGCTTGGCAACCGCTGTCGAAAACTGCCGGTAGCGTAGATAGCAAAGGTTTCCTGTCCGATCCATATGGCAGTGAGCAACCCAAGTTCACCATCACCGCGCAGAACGTCGATCAATACAAGGACAAGCTCTCGCCTGGCCAGGTGGCGATGTTCAAGCGCTATCCCGAGACCTACAAGATTCCGGTCTACCCGACCCATCGGGGTTCTACCGTGCCTGCTGAGGTGTTCGCCGCCATCAAGCAGAACGCCACCAAGACTACCCTGGTCGAAGGCGGCAACGGCCTGAACGATTTCCAGACTGCGGTACCCTTCCCGATTCCCAAGAGCGGTGTCGAGGTCATCTGGAACCACATCACCCGTTATCGTGGCGGTAGCGTGACACGCCTGGTGACCCAGGCAACCCCGCAGCAGAACGGTTCCTACAGCTTGGTGTACTTCCAGGATCAGTTTGTCTTCCGTGATCGGATGAAGGATTTCGACCCAGCCAACCCAGGCAACATCCTGTTCTACTTCAAGCAGAAGGTAACCGCGCCGGCGCGCCTGGCCGGTACTGTGCTGCTGGTCCACGAGACGCTTGACCAGGTCAAGGAGCCACGCAAGGCGTGGATCTACAACGCCGGTCAACGCCGGGTACGCCAGGCGCCGCAGGTCTCCTACGACGGTCCAGGTACCGCTGCCGATGGTCTGCGCACCTCCGATAACCTCGACATGTACAACGGCGCGCCAGACCGCTACGACTGGAAGCTGGAAGGCAAGAAGGAACTGTACATTGCCTCCAACAGCTACAAGCTCGATTCGCCGACGCTCAAGTACGCCGATATCCTCAAGGCCGGTCACATCAACCAGGACCTGACCCGGTACGAGCTGCGTCGTGTGTGGCATGTGGTGGCAACCCTCAAGCCGGGCCAGCGCCACATCTACGCCAAGCGTGATTTCTACATCGACGAAGACACCTGGCAAGCTGCGGTGATCGACCAGTACGACGGCCGTAATCAGCTGTGGCGCGTCTCCGAGGCGCACTCGCAGGACTACTACAACGTCGAAGTGCCGTGGTACACGCTGGAAGCGATCTATGACCTGCAGTCTGGTCGCTACCTGGCGCTGGGCATGAAGAACGAAGAGAAGAGGGCTTACGACTTCGGCTTTACTGCCAGCAAGAGCGACTTCCAGCCCGCAGCGCTACGCCAGGACGGTGTGCGCTAAGCTGAAAGCGAGCAACTCCGTGTGACTCCCAGAACGCCCCGGCTTGCCGGGGCGTTTTGATTTCCTGCGGTGTCTGTGCCGGTCGCATCGCGGGGCAAGCCCGCTCCCACGAGTCTTCTTGGGCTGCCTGGGAGCGGGCTTGCCCCGCGATGAGGCCGGCAGAACCAGCCCAAATACCCCAGGCACGTCATCCCAACCAATCCGTACTGTTTCTTTTTGTCGTAGTCTTTTTCACGACATCCGTCCCCATCATCTTCAAATACGCTGCGATACCCGCTAGTCTCGCAACAATCCGTACCGCCGAAGTCTTCCAATTAGAACGAGCCGGCCATGACAGATTTGTCCCGTATGCATGGATTCGCCAGTCAGGCCATAGGCCTGCTGGACGGGCGTTTCTTCCGGCCACCGTTGCCGGACGGCCACGTCCCGCGTGATCGCCTGTGTCAGCGCCTGCAAGCCGGGCTGGGCGGACGCCTGTTGCTGGTCAACGCCCCGGCAGGTTTTGGCAAAAGCTCGCTGGCCATCGAATTCTGCCAGGGCCTGCCCGAGCACTGGCGCAGTCTCTGGTTGGGGCTGAGCCAGCGTGATGCCGATCCTGGCCGCTTCCTCGAGCGCTTGCTCGAAGGCCTGCAGCAGTTCTGCCCGGCACTCGGTGGCCAGGCCATGGGGCTGTTGAAGATGCGTCAGCGCCATCAACCGTTCGCGTTCGAAGAGTGGCTCGATGGTTTGCTCGATGAGCTTGCACTCTACCTGCAAGCCGATAGCCCATTGCTGCTGGTACTGGACGACTATCACCTGGCCCAGGGTCCGGTTCTGGACCGCTGTCTGCAATTCTTCCTCAACCACCTGCCAGGTGGCCTGGTGCTGATGATCACCAGTCGCCAGCGCCCCGACTGGCACCTGGCGCGTTTGCGCCTGTCGCGCCAGCTGACCGAGCTGAACGAGCAGGACCTGCGCCTGACCCCCGAGGAAGCACTGGCGGTTATTGGTCGACAACCCACCGGCCTGCGTGGCCAGGCGCTGGACAACCTGATCCAGCGCAGCGATGGCTGGGTGGCAGGCTTGCGGTTCTGGCAACTGGCGGCCAGCGAGTCGGGGGACGAGCATGCCTTGCCCCAGGCCCTGCACGGGGGCGAAGGGCTGATTCGCGATTACCTGCTTGAAGAAGTCATCGATATCCTGCCAGCCGACGTGCAGGCGTTTCTCTACGAGACGGCCTGCCAGGAGCGCTTCTGCGCCGAACTGTGCGATGCTCTGCGCGAGCGCCAGGACAGCGCGGACATCCTGCGGTATCTGCAAGCCCATCAGGTGTTTCTGGTGCCACTGGACGAACACGGCCACTGGTATCGCTACCACCATCTGTTTTCCGACCTGCTGCGCAGCCGCGAGGCCCGCGAGCCCCTAGCGGATCTGCACCTGCGTGCCTGTCGCTGGTTCGAGCGCCAGGGCTTGCTCGATGAAGCGGTAGAGCAGGCTTTGCGTGCTGGCCATCTGAATGTGGCCGCCGACCTGGTACAGAGCCTGTCTGAGGAGCAGCTGCTGGCCGAGCAGAATGTCGGCATGTTGCTGCGCTGGAAAATGGACCTGCCCGACAGCCTGCTGATCAGCACGCCACGCTTGATCGTGCTCTACAGCTGGGCCTTGGGCCTGGCTTGTCAGCTGGACGCCGCCGAGGAGCTGGCCGCGCACTTGAGCCGCTTCCTGCCAGCGCCGTCGGCGACTGCGCAAAAGTCCATGCTGGCCCAGTGGCTGGCCTTGAGCGGGGTGATCGCTCGCGGTCGCGGCGATCGCGAGCGCACCCTGGCCTACTGCGGCGAAGCCCTGCACAGCCTGCCGAACAAGCGCTATGGGCAACGCTTGGTGTGCCTTTCGACCTTGTCCAACCTGGCCATTGCCGACGCCGACTTCTGGCGTGCGCGCGGCTGGAATCGCGAGGCCCTGGAGTTGGCGCAACGGGTCGGCAACCCATTGTTCGAAGCCTTGGCCCATTACGACCGGGCGCGCGTGCTGCATGCCCGTGGCGAAGTAGAGCGAGCCCTGGACGAGGTGCGTCAAGGCTTGCAGCGCTTGCAAGGGCTGTCAGCGCAGCGACTGTACGCCGTGCGTGCCCGGCTGACCCTGTACGAAGGCTACCTGCTGGCCACCCACCTACAGCCGGCCCAAGGTCGCGCCCGCCTGCGCGCAGGGCTTAGCGAAGCACGTGCCTGCCGCGACATCAGTGTGCTGATCGGCCACTGCGCGATCGCCTCGCTGGAAGGTCGCGAGGGCCACTTCGCCGAGGCCTTCGCGGAACTGGCTGAGGCCGAGCGCTTGATGCACATCTGGGATGTGCCACCGATTTTCTACCTGGCCATGATCACCCTGGTGAAGTGCGAGCTGTGGTTGGCCCAGGGCCGTACCGACCTTGCCGAATCCTGGTTGCTGCGCCTGGGCCAGACCTACGGCGGCGAGCAGCCAGCGGCTGCGCCAGAGTTTCATCCGCTATTGCCGCTGCACATCGAATTGCAGCAGGCCCTGCTTGAACGGGTGCTTGGGCGCCCCGAAGACGCCGCCACGCGCCTGCGCGGCTTGGTTGAGCGGGGGCAGGCCAGCGGCGGGCACATGTTGCTGGTCAGTGCCTTGTGCCAGTGGATCGCGTTACTGCTGGCGCAAGGGCGCGACCAGCAGGCCGTCAGCCTGCTGCCCAAAGCCCTGGAGGCGGCTCAAGGGGGCGCCTTGCAGCCTTTCCAGAAGCTGATCGAAGCGCACCCCCACTGGTTACGCGAACACCTGTCGGTGCGCGCCGCCTGCGCCACTCAAGTCGCCTTGCTGGCGCGCTTGCCGCAGCTGCCAGTCAGCAATTCCAGCAATGAAGCGCTAAGCGGGCGTGAGCTGGCGGTGCTGGAGCTGATCGCCCAAGGCTGCTCCAATCAGCAGATCAGCGAGCGCCTGTTCATTTCGCTGCACACGGTCAAGACCCACGCCAGCCATATCAACAGCAAGCTCGGCGTCGAGCGGCGCACCCAGGCGGTGGCCAAGGCCAAGTCGCTAGGCCTGCTGGCGTAGTGGCTGCTGGGGGGGATTGCTGGCTACAATAGTGGCTCAAAGCCATTATTGCTGGCGCCGCTGTTTCCGGGCTCATCTTTCTTGCCCTGCTGCCGATAACCGAATCGGCGGCATGCATCGCCGCACGCCATTTTCCAACTACTCCCAAGACAGGTCGTGTTGATGCTGCAGTACGGGCAAAAAAGCTTTCTGATCGTCGACGACTTCACCGACTTTCGCACCTCTACCCGCTCCATGCTCCGTGAGCTGGGCGTGCGTGACGTGGACACCGCCGACAGCGGCGAGCAGGCGCTGCGCATGTGTGCGCAGAAGCGCTACGACTTCGTGCTTCAGGATTTCCATCTGGGGGATGGCAAGAAGAACGGCCAGCAGGTGCTCGAGGACCTGATCCTCGACAAGCTGATCAGCCATGAATGCGTGTTCATCATGGTCACCGCCGAGAGTAGCCAGGCCATCGTCCTCAGTGCCCTCGAGCATGAGCCCGATGCCTACCTGACCAAGCCATTCAACCGCGTCGGCCTGGCCCAGCGCTTGGAAAAGCTGGTGCAGCGCAAGACCTTGCTCAAGCCCATCCTGCAGGCGCTCGACCGCGCCCGACCGGCCGAGGTATTGGCGGCTTGCGCCGCGCTGTGCAAGCAAGATCCACGCTTTGCACCGCTGTGCTTGCGCTACCGGGCCGATGCCCTGCGCGATCTGGGGCGTTTTGACGAACTGGAAAAATTCCTCAAGTCGATCCTCGCCAGCCGACCTCAGCCATGGGTCTATTCGATGCTCGGCAGCGTGCTGCACAAGCGCGGCCAGCATGCCCAGGCGCAAGGGGTGTACGAGCAGGCGCTCAAGGCCTTCCCGATCATGCCCAGCCTCTACGATGGCATGGCCGAGGTGCTGGTGGCCCAGGGCGAAACCAAGCGCGCCCAGCACATGCTCGAAGAGGCCGTGCGCCTCTCGCCCCTGGCCGTGCGCCGACAGGCCGCATTGGGCAAGCTGGCGCTGGATAACGAAGATTTCGAAAGTGCCTCCAAGGCCTACCGGCATGCGGTCAACCAGGGACAGAGCTCGCGCTACAAAGACGCCGAAACCAACCTTGGCCTGGCCCAGGCCTTGATGAGCAAGAACGCAGGCTTTGGCCTGGATGCGCGCACCCGGGTCGAGATCAACACGGTGTTGAGCGAAGTGGCCAAGGAAAATGGCGACGACCAAGGGCTGCAAGTACGGGCCCGGCTGATGAAGGCGGCCAGTCTGCAACAGGCCGGTGATGCCGAAACTGCGGCGAAACTTACCGAGCAGGCCATGCAACGCCTGGACAAGATGGATCAGTTCTTCTCGGTGGAAGCGGCGCTAACGGTGGCCAAACAACTGCAACAGCTTGGCCAGGAGTCGGCGGGCAGCGGCATTCTCAAGGGCTGCGTGGAAACCTACGGCGACGACCCCAAGGTCATGCAGAGCGTTGCCAAGCTCACCGACGACCCCACGGTGCTCGGCGCGGTCACCGAGGCGGTCGACCTCAACCGCCAGGGCGTGCGCAGCTACCAGGGCGGCCAGCTCAACGAGGCGCTGGAGATGTTCCGCCGGGCCCTGTCGCTGCAGCCGAAGAACATCAGCATTGCCCTCAACACCGCCCAGGCGTTGTTGCGTATTGCCGGTGAAAGCCCTTCGCCAACGCTGATGCAGGAATGTCGCGACTGCCTGCAGCGGGTGGCTGGCATTCCCGCCAGTGATAGCCGTTATGATCGTTACCGCAAATTGCATATCCGGGTCTTTGGCGCATGAACCAGGACAATCAGGGGCTGGATTTTTCCACGGTGATCGCCTCCACCGTGCATGACATGAAGAACTCGCTGTCGGCCCTGATCCAGGCCCACTCGCAATGGCTGGCGCGTCTGCCCGAGGCGCAGCGCGAGGGCAGTGAGCAGGGGGTGATAGAACATGAGTTACGTCACCTCAACGGCATGCTGGTGCAAATGCTTGGGCTGTACAAACTGGGCGTCAACCAGTTGCCGATCTGCCCGGACTACCACGAGCTGGAAGACTTCATCGAAGCCCAGCTCGCCGCTCAGCAAGAGGTGCTCAAGCAGCGCGACATCCTCGCCACCTGGCGCATCGAAACGGACAACCCGCTGGGTTTCTTCGACCGCGAGCTGGTCGCCTCGGTGGTGGGCAATGTGCTGACCAACGCCATCCGCTATGCCGGCCACGCCTTGCTGATCAGCATCGAGGAAGAGGGCGAGCAGTTGATCATCAGTGTCAACGATGACGGACCGGGTTATCCCGAGCGCATGCTCGAGCGCCAACAGGACTACGTACAAGGGATTGATTCGAGCACGGGCAGCACCGGCTTGGGCTTGTACTTCGCTGCGCGGATCGCGGCGTTGCATGAGCGCGATGGGCTCAGTGGGCGGATCGAGATTGCCAATGGCGGGGCGTTGGGCGGCGGGTTGTTCCGCTTGTACCTGCCTTGAATCTGACAGCGCTTCTCAGCGTTTTGTAGGATCGGTCTGGTTCAAGCTTTTTGGGCTTCAAAGAAAGCCTTGCGAATGACAATGTAGATACGGTGTTTCTACAAACAGCTTGCAATCATTCGGAGGGTTTCTACTATGTATCTACCTTTGGAGATACTTATGGAAGTCAAGATACTACAGTGGGGTAACAGTGCAGCCATCCGCTTGCCAGCGGCTGTGCTAAAGCAGATGCGCTTGGGTATCGGCTCCAAGATGAGCCTCGATACCGCGGGCGAGTCGATGGTACTCAAACCTGTCAGGTCCAAACCCAGGTACAAGCTTGAAGAGTTGATGGCCCAATGTGACCTTGAGGCACCCGAGACCGAGGAGTTGGCAGCATGGAATGCCATGCGGCCAGTGGGGAAAGAAGTGTGAGGCGAGGTAAGTTCGCCAGAGGCGATATCGTGCGGATCAACCTCGACCCTACCGTTGGCCGTGAGCAGCAGGGCGCGGCCCGGCCGGCCCTGATCCTGACGCCTGGGGCGTTCAATACTTCAGGCCTGGCGGTGATTGTTCCGATCACTCAAGGCGGCCAATACGCACGACACGCTGGATTTGCCGTCACGCTCAGTGGCGCAGGAACACAGACACAGGGTGTGGTCCTATGTAACCAGCTGCGTGTCGTGGACCTTGAAGCCAGAAGTGCAAAGCGGATAGAAACCGTGCCCGAGGCGATAATCGAAGAGGCCTTGGCGCGAGTGCAAACGCTGTTCGATTACTCTTGAATGAAGGCAATTTGGTAGACCTAGATGAATGACGCCCCCACCGCCCTCATCCGCGAAACCTTCCCCGTCGGTCCCATGCAATGTAACTGCACCCTGATCGGCGACCCAGTTAGCAAGAAGGCCATCGTCGTCGACCCGGGCGGTGACCCGGATAAAATTCTGGCCCGCCTGCAAGCCCACGGCCTGACCTTGGTGAGCATCATCCACACCCATGCCCACTTCGATCACTTCCTGGCGTCCGGTAAGCTCAAGGAGCTGACCGGCGCGACCCTGCACCTGCACAAGGACGACCAGCCACTGTGGGACAACCTGCCCATGCAGTGCCAGATGTTCGGCGTGCCCTATACCCCGGTGCCGCCGCCCGATCACTGGTTGGCCGATGACCAAGAGCTGGCCTGCGGCTGCGGCGTCGCCCTGCACACCCCAGGGCACACGCCTGGTTCGATGAGTTTCTGGTTTGCCGATGCCAAGCTGCTGATCGCCGGCGACACCCTGTTCCGTCGGGGTATCGGTCGCACCGATTTGTGGGGCGGCGATCAGCGGGCTATCGTTCGTTCGATCAAGGATCGCTTGTACCGCCTGGATGAAGAGGCTGTGGTGGTGACCGGGCATGGCCCTGACACCCGCCTCGGCGATGAGATGCGCGAGAACCCGTTCGTGCGCGCTTGAAATTTCATGGAATTTTTCCGCTTCGCTGTAATCCAAGGCTGGCATAGATCCATTCAAGATCACTGCACACTTGAATTTCAGTAGGAGCTTTCCATGTTCACCATGCGTCGTCTGATTATCGTCGCTACCGCCGCTGCCCTGATGTCGGGCTGCGTAAGCCAGAACCCTTACGACAACCAGGGTCAGGCGCAGGGCTCCTCGGGCATGAGCAAGACCGCCAAGTACGGCGGCCTGGGCGCACTGGCCGGCGCCGTGGCTGGCGCCGCCATCGACCACAACAACCGTGGCAAGGGCGCACTGATCGGCGCTGCTGCGGTTGGCGCTGCCGCAGCGGGCTACGGCTACTACGCCGACAAGCAGGAAGCCGCGCTGCGCGCGAGCATGGCCAATACCGGCGTCGAAGTGCAGCGTCAGGGTGACCAGATCAAACTGATCATGCCAGGCAACATCACCTTCGCCACCGACTCGGCGAACATCTCGCCAAGCTTCTACTCGCCGCTGAACAACCTGGCCGGCTCGTTCAAGCAGTTCAACCAGAACACGATTGAAGTTGTCGGCTTCACCGACAGCACCGGCAGCCGCCAGCACAACATGGACCTGTCCCAGCGTCGCGCCCAGGCGGTCAGCACCTACCTGACGTCCCAAGGTGTCGATCCATCGCGGGTTTCGGTGCGTGGACTGGGTCCAGACCAGCCAATCGCCAGCAACGCCGATGCCAATGGCCGTGCGCAGAATCGCCGGGTTGAAGTCAACCTCAAGCCGATTCCTGGCCAGCAATACGAGCAGCAAGGCCAGGTACAACAGTACCCGTAAGCTGTACGCGCTGAAGAGAAGGGCAAGCCAGTCGGCTTGCCCTTTTTCTTTTCAGGGCGTTCTGCTCGCCTGAATGGCGGTGAGCGCGATGGTGTGTACGATATCGTCGACCTGCGCCCCGCGCGGCAAGTCATTGACCGGCTTGCGCAGGCCTTGCAGCATCGGTCCAAGGCTGACCCCGTCAGTACTGCGCTGCACCGCTTTGTGGGTGGTGTTGCCGGTGTTCAAGTCCGGGAACACGAACACCGTGGCACGCCCGGCCACTGGGCTATGTGGCGCTAGTTGGCGGGCGATCTCGGGGTTGGCGGCGGCGTCGTACTGCAACGGGCCGTCGATCAGCAGGTCATGCTCTGCCTGCTGCGCCAGGCGAGTGGCCTCGCGCACTTTCTCTACTTCCTCGTCACTGGCCGAATCGCTGGAATAGCTGATCATCGCCACCCGTGGCGCAATGCCAAAGGCCTCGGCCGACTCGGCGCTCTGCCGGGCGATCTCGGCCAGCTCCGCAGCACTGGGGTGCGGATTCATCACGCAATCGCCGTACACCAGCACCTGCTCGGGGAACAGCATGAAGAACACCGACGACACCAGGCTGCTGCCTGGCGCGGTCTTGATCAGCTGCAAGGCTGGGCGAATGGTATTGGCCGTGGAGTGGACCAGGCCCGACACCAGGCCATCGACCTCATCCAGGGCCAGCATCATGGTGCCGATCACCACCGGGTCTTCGAGCTGCTGCTCGGCCATCGGCGCGTTAAGGTTCTTGCTCTTGCGCAGGTCGACCATCGGTTCGACATAACGCCCACGAATCAGGTCGGGGTCGAGCACTTCCAGGTCTGGCGGCAGAGTGATGCCCTGGGCGCGGGCCACTGCTTCGACGTCTTCAGGCTTAGCCAGCAGCACGCAGCGGGCAATGCCTCGCGCTTGGCAGATGGCCGCGGCCTGTACCAGCAGCGGTTCGGCACCCTCGGGCAGGACGATGCGTTTGTTGGCTTGCTGGGCCCGCTCGATCAACTGATAGCGGAATACTGCCGGAGACAGGCGCAGTTCGCGCGGCGTGCCGCAACGCTGATGCAGCCAGGCCGCATCCAACTGGCTGGCAACGAAGTCGGTGATGAATTCGGCGCGTTCGCGGTCATCTACCGGGATTTCGCGGTTCAGCGAGTTGAGCTGGTTGGCAGTGTCATAGGAGCCGGTGCTCACCGACAAGATCGGCAAGCCTGCCTGCAACGCCCCGCGACACAAGCCGAGGATCCGTGGGTCTGGCTTGCTGTCGCTGGTCAGCAACAGGCCAGCCAGGGGCACGCCATTGATCGCTGCCAGGCTCACGGCAAGGATGATGTCGTCGCGATCGCCAGGCGTCACCACCAAGGTGCCGGGTTTGAGCAGCGGCACAGTGTTGGCCACGGTGCGGGCGCAGATGATGATGGTGTTCATCCGCCGTTGTTCGTAATCGCCGGCATTGAGTACTTGTGCGCCGAGCAGCTCGGCCACATCACGGGTGCGTGGGGCATTGAGCTCAGGCTGGTAGGGGATACAGCCCAGCAGGCGGAAGTCGTTACCGCGCAACAGCGGCGAGTGCTCGCGCAGGCGGCTGGCGAACTCGGCCATGCTTTCCTCGGTGCGCACCTTGTTGAGGATCACCCCCAGCACTTTCGGGTCGCGGGGGCCGCCGAACAGCTGGGCTTGCAATTCCACCCGGCCAGACAATTCGCTGAGCACCTCGTTTTCTGGCGCCGAGACCAGAATGACCTCGGCGTCCAGGCTCTTGGCCAGGTGCAAGTTGACCCGCGCCGCGTAGCTGGCGTGGCGAGTCGGCACCATGCCTTCCACCACCACCACATCGTTACCGACGCAGGCCTGTTGATAGAGGCGGATGATTTCTTCGAGCAGCTCGTCCAGCTGGCCGTCGCCGAGCATGCGCTCGACATGCGCCAGGCTCAGCGGCGTCGGCGGCCTCAGGCCATGGGTGCGGGCGATCAGTTCGGTGGAGCGTTCCGGGCCGGTATCACCGGGATGGGGCTGGGCGATCGGCTTGAAAAAACCAACCTTCAGCCCGCCGCGCTCCAGGGCGCGAACCAGGCCTAGGCTGATGGAGGTCAGGCCGACGCCAAAGTCGGTCGGCGCAATGAAAAATGTTTGCATGCGTGCTTCTCGAGATAAGCGGTGCAAGGGATCAATCGCCAAGGGTATCGCTATCGGCCCCTTGAGCGCACCAGCCACAATCGAATAGCTGGCCGATGCGCTGTTCGCGCAGCGCTGCATCGAGCACCCAGGGCCGGGCCTGCCACGGCGGTTGGTGGCGCAGGTGCTGGGTGTGGCCGCAGGACAGATCGACTACCCAATGGCCTTCTTCGTCCTGATGAAAGCCTGTGACCCGACTGACGGGTCGCCCATCGTGGGCGGTGCGTTCGCAATCGGGCGATGCCTTGGTTACACTTGTCCGCTCTACATTCTTTTGCAAAAGGTCTCGCCCCCATGCCGATCGCCGCCAACAAGGCTGTCTCCATCGACTATACCCTGACCAACGACGCCGGGGAGGTCATTGACAGCTCCGCCGGCGGCGCGCCGCTGGTTTACCTGCACGGTGCTGGCAACATCATCCCAGGCCTGGAAAAAGCCCTGGAAGGCAAGAACGTCGGTGACGAACTGGAAGTTGCCGTCGAGCCAGAAGAGGCTTACGGCGAATACCTGGCCGAGCTGGTCAGCACCCTGAACCGCAGCATGTTCGAAGGCGTCGACGAGCTGGAAGTGGGCATGCAGTTCCACGCTTCCGCTCCGGACGGCCAGATGCAGATCGTCACCATCCGCGACCTGGACGGCGATGACGTCACTGTCGACGGCAACCACCCGCTGGCTGGCCAGCGCCTGAACTTCAAGGTCAAGGTTGTCGATGTGCGTGATGCCAGCGAAGAAGAAATCGCTCATCGCCACATCCACGGCGAAGGTGGCCATCACCACTGATTTTCTGCGCTAAGCTCAGAGAGTCGCCAGGCGCTCGGGCAAGCCGTACTTGCCCTCCATGGGAGGGTTGACGGTTTGCCCGCGCGCCTTTTTAGTGGGCGCAATTCGCCCCCAGCGACAACCGGGAACCGAGAGGGGATTACATCATGAGTGCATTTCACGACCTGACGTTGAAGGCGTTGGACGGCAAGGACCTGCCCCTTGCACCGTTCAAGGGCCAGGTGGTGCTGGTGGTCAATGTCGCCTCCAAGTGTGGTCTGACGCCGCAGTACGCTTCGCTGGAGACGTTGCACCAGCAGTTCAAGGGCAAGGGCTTCAGTGTCTTGGGCCTGCCCTGTAACCAGTTCGCCGGCCAGGAGCCTGGCAGCGAGAAAGAGATTCAGGACTTCTGCAGCCTCAACTACGGCGTGAGCTTTCCTCTGAGTGGCAAGCTTGAGGTCAATGGCCCGCAGCGCCATTCGTTGTACCGCCTGCTGGCGGGCGAGGGTGCTGAGTACCCGGGGGATATCACCTGGAATTTCGAGAAATTCCTGGTGGGCAAGGACGGCCGCGTGCTGGCCCGATTCGCCCCGCGCACTGCACCGGATGATCCGACGGTGGTGCAGGCGATCGAAAAAGCCTTGGGCTAATTGCCCTGGGGCGCCATTAGAGTGACTAGTGGCTACAACAGCCATCACAGACACTTCGATAGCCCCCGATCACTCCAATCAATAGTGCTGTGCCGGCCATCTGGCGCCCCCTAAGCTCAGGTGAATTTCTCACCTATGGGAGCGCCCGATGTCCACCAACCCGCTGTTCCAACCCTTTACCCTGGGCGCCCTCGAGCTGCCGAGCCGGGTGGTCATGGCTCCTATGACCCGCACCTTCAGCCCCGGTGGTGTGCCGCATGACGGCGTGGTCGAGTACTACCGTCGCCGCGCCGCAGCTGGGGTTGGCCTGATCATCACCGAAGGCACCACGGTCGATCACAAGGCGGCCAACGGATACCCCAACGTGCCGCGCTTTCATGGTGAGGATGCCCTGGCCGGCTGGAAGCGGGTGGTCGACGCCGTCCACGCTGAAGGCGGGCGCATCGTGCCGCAGCTATGGCATGTGGGCAGCGTGCGCCGCCTCGGCACTGAGCCAGATGCGGCGGTGCCAGGCTATGGGCCCAGCGGCAAGCGCAAGGACGACAAGGTCGTGGTGCATGAGATGAGTCACGCCGATATCCAGGAGGTGATCGCTGCGTTCGCCCAGGCTGCGCGGGATGCCCAGGCCATCGGCATGGATGGGGTCGAGATCCATGGCGCCCATGGCTACCTGATCGACCAGTTCTTCTGGCAGGCCAGCAATCAGCGTGATGATGAATATGGCGGTGATCTGGCCGCGCGTTCGCGCTTTGCCATTGAACTGATCCAGGCCGTGCGCGCGGCGGTAGGGCCGCACTTCCCGATCATCCTGCGTTTCTCGCAGTGGAAACAGCAGGACTACAGCGCCCGCCTGGTAGAAACGCCTGAGGCCCTGGCCGCCTTCCTCAAGCCCCTGGCCGACGCCGGCGTGGATATCTTCCATTGCTCGACCCGCCGCTTCTGGGAACCAGAGTTCCCAGGCTCGGAGCTGAACCTGGCCGGCTGGACCCGTAAGCTCACCGGTAAGCCCACCATCACCGTTGGCAGTGTTGGCCTGGATGGCGAGTTCCTGCAGTTCATGGTCGACACCGACAAGGTGGCCAAGCCCGCCAGCCTGGAAGGGCTGCTGCGCCGCTTGGATGATCAGGAGTTCGACCTGGTCGCGGTTGGGCGAGCGCTGTTGGTCGATCCGCAGTGGGCGCAGAAAGTCCGCGAGGGGCGTGAGCAGGAGGTGCTGCCGTTCAGCCGCGAGGCGCTGTCGAGCCTGGTTTGATGGCCATGGCAGAGGCAGTGCCGGTGTTGGCAGGGTGAGCGGGCTGACGAGAGGCGCTACTCAGGTACCCCTCGAACTGCTCGACAATCGCCGGCCAGCCCTGGCGGCTAGCGTGCTGGCGGGCATTGAGGCGGACCCGGCGCAGGGTCTCGCTTTCTTCCAGTAGCCAGCAGGCGGCATCGATGAACGCTGCCTGGTCACCCGGCATGGCCAGCGCACCGCTGTGGCCGTGGCGGATGTGCTGGGCGGCAGCGGCTTCGTCGTAGGCGACCACGGCCAAGCCTGAGGCGAGCGCTTCGAGGACCACATTGCCGAAGGTTTCGGTGAGGCTCGGGAACAGAAACAAGTCGCCGCTGGCATAGTGCTCGGCCAGCACCTCACCCCGTTGAGCTCCGCAAAACACCGCATCGGGCAACTGCTGCTCCAGGCTGGCGCGTTGTGGGCCGTCGCCAACCATGATCAAGCGCAGGCGCCTTTGTGGATAAGTGCGCTGTAGCGCCTCCATGCACGGGCGCAACAGGGAAAGGTTTTTCTCTGCCGCCAGCCGCCCGACATGCAGCACGGCGAGGTCGTCCGGCGCCAAGCCCCACTGCTCGCGCAGCGCCTGACTGCGCCGGGCTGGATTGAACAGGCAGGCATCGACGCCGCGCGCCATTAGCGCCAGGCCCACGAACCCCCGCCGCTCCAGTTCCAGGCGCTGGCTGATGCTCGGTACCAGCGTGGTTGCCGTGCGCCGGTGGAACCAGCGCAGGTAGTGGGTCAGCAGCCGCGCCAGCAGACCCAACCCGTATTGCCCGGCATATTGCGCAAAGTTGGTGTGAAAGCCGCTGACTACAGCGATCCCCAGGCGCCGCGCGGCACGCAGGGCACTCAGCCCGAGCGGCCCTTCGGTGGCGATGTACAGCACGTCCGGCCGCTGTCGGCGCCAACGCCGCCACAGCTTGTGCACCGAGACGCCGCCCCACTGCAAGCCCGGATAACCCGGCAGCGGCCAGCCCTTGCACAGCAGCAGGTTGTCGTCCTCCTGTGCAGCGGAGTCATCGGCCTGGCGCGGGCGGATGATCTCTACCTGATGCCCGCGTTGGCGCAAGCCGTCGCTCAGCCGGCCAAGGGTGTTGGCCACGCCGTTGATCTCGGGTGGAAAGGTTTCGCTGACCAGGGTGATGCGCAGGCTCGGTGTATTCATGACAAAAAGTTTCCGCGCCCGCTGTTGCGGTTAAGTGACGGCGTTGTGACGGGCAGATGACGGCTGATTTCCGGCTGTTTCGCTTGTATGAATATTTCCTTGCAGCGCACTCAAGAAGGTTGCCGATCCAGCCGATGCAGATGCATTCGAATGGCCGTTTGCGCTCCAGGAGTGCGGTAATGTTCAACAACAAACTCAAGCAAGAAATCCAGCAGTTGCGTGAAGAGCTGCTGTCGATGGAGCAGGTCAAAAGCAGCCTCGACAGCGAGATGCTGGTGCTTCAGCTCGACCCCCAGGGGCGCATCGAAACGGTCAATAGCAACTTTGAGCAGGAAATGCTCTATCGCGCCGAGCAACTGATCGGACGCAACATCGAAGAGATCGTGCCGGCCCATGTGAAGAAGCTCGATTTCTATCAGCGCATGAACAGCGCCATCACCCGAGGCGAGCACCTCAATGGCGCCTTCCGTCTGCTGCGCGGCAATGGCGAGGAGGCCTGGTTGCGCTCGATTCTGCAGCCGGTCAAAGGTAGCGACGGGCGGATCAAGTATTTCAGCCTGCATTCCAGCGACCTGACCCGCACCATCGAAACCTCCCGCGAACACGAAAGCCTGATCAAGGCGTTGATGCGCTCCACAGCGGTGATCGAGTTCAACCTCGACGGCCAGGTGCTGACCGCCAACGACCGCTTTCTACAGACCATGGGTTATCGCCTGGAGCAGGTGCGCGGCAAACACCACCGGCTGTTCTGCGACCCGGAAGAAGCCAACTCGGCCGGTTACCAGGCGTTCTGGGACAAGCTGCGCCGTGGCGAGTTCGTGGCTGACCGGTTCAAGCGTATCGATGCCCATGGCCGGGTGGTTTGGCTCGAAGCGTCCTATAACCCGATCATCGATGCCCACGATGTGCTGTACAAGGTGGTCAAGTTCGCCACGGTCATCACCGATCAGGTCAATCAGGAATTGGCGGTAGCGCAGGCCGCAGACATTGCCTACACCACCTCCGTGGGCACCGACGCCAGTGCGCGTAAGGCGACCGATGTGGTCACGCAGACGGTCAGCGTGATGCGCGGTCTGGAAGCCTCGATGCAAGAGGCCGCCGAGGGCATCCAGGCGTTGGACACCCAGTCACGGGTGATCGGCTCGATCATCAAGACCATCAGCGACATCGCTGGGCAGACCAACCTGTTGGCGCTTAACGCCGCCATCGAGGCTGCGCGTGCCGGCGAGCAGGGCAGGGGGTTTGCGGTGGTTGCCGACGAAGTACGGCAACTGGCCTCGCGTACCAGCACCGCTACCGAGGAGATCGCCCGGGTGGTGCAGCAGAACGAGCAGTTGGCCCAGGCCGCGGTGGATATCATCGACACCAGCAAGCGCCAGGCCGAGCAAGGCCTGAGCTTGGCCGGTGAGACCGGGGATGTGATCGTCGAGATTCAGGATGGGGCGAAGAAGGTGGTGGAAGTGGTAGGCCAGTTCTCCAGCCAACTGAGCCACTGATCCGGGTGCCGAGGGGCTGCGCAAGGCAGCCCCACGCTTTTCAGCTACGCTCGCGCACCCAGAACAGGGTGGCCCCGGCCACCGCCGCGGGCATCATCACGATGTTGACGAAAGGAATCAGCAACGCCAGGTAGGTAATCCCACCAAAGCCCATGCTCTGCCAGCGCTTTTGGCGCAGCCAGGCGAGCATGTCCTGCCAGCTCATCTTGTTGTTGTCGGCCGGGTAGTCGATGTACTGGATGGCCATCATCCATACGCCGAAGATCAGCCACAGCGGCGCGGCGATCACGTTCACCACCGGGATGAACGAGAGGATGAACAAACCGAGCGCACGGGGCAGGAAATAACCCAGTTTGCGCATTTCCCGACCGAAGGTACGCGGCACCATGGCCATCAGCTCACCCCAGCTGAAGGCCGGGAAGGTGTCCTCACCGCGCACCACCACCTCGACCTTCTCAGCGAGAAAACCGTTGAACGGCGCGGCGATGATGTTGGCCACCAAGGTGAAGGTGAAGAAAATCATCAACACCAGCAAGGCGACGAACAGCGGCCAGAGGATGTAGGTGAGAAAGCTCAGCCAGTCCGGCAAGGTCGGCATCAGCGTATCGACCCACAGGCTGAATTGGTGTCCGGCGAAGTACACCAAGGCGCCGAACAGCAACAGGTTGATTGCCAGCGGCAGCAGCACGAACAGCCGCAGGTTAGGGCTCAGGACCAGTTTCAGGCCTTCGCGCAGGTACTGGGGGCCGGAAAGGACGGGGGCTTGCATCGAGACGCTCCGCAAAAGAGAAAAACGCGCTGACCTTACCGAGTTTGCCGCGCCGACGAAAGGCGGGCAGACGCCGAGAAACGGGCTGTAACAAAAGCAGGTGGATAATTTCTATCGGTTTTTCGCTTGGATAGAGCCTCTCTATAAGGTGGATTGTCGGAGGATATTTCCTTAATCTCTGCGACCTCGCTACAGTGCGCTCAACTTTCGGTTTTCGGACCTGCGCGTTGTAGCCTTCCCCAAGTGCTGCGTGGGTCCTTTTTATTCCAGCTGCCGCCGCCGGTACATCGATGCCGACCCCGTGCGGCCCGCTCGACAGGAGTTCGACATGTCTGAAGTACGTCATTCGCGCGTGATCATCCTCGGTTCCGGCCCTGCCGGTTACAGCGCCGCGGTGTATGCCGCACGCGCCAACCTCAAGCCGCTGCTGATCACTGGCATGCAGGCTGGCGGTCAGCTGACCACCACCACTGAAGTCGACAACTGGCCGGGCGACCCCCATGGCCTGACGGGCCCAGCCCTGATGCAGCGCATGCAGGAGCACGCCGAGCGTTTCGAGACCGAGATCGTCTTCGATCACATCAACGCCGTAGACCTCGCCAACAAGCCGTTCACCCTGCAAGGCGACAGCGGCACCTACACCTGTGACGCACTGATCGTCGCCACCGGTGCCAGCGCTCGCTACCTGGGCCTGCCGTCGGAAGAAACCTTCATGGGCAAGGGCGTTTCTGCCTGCGCTACTTGCGATGGCTTCTTCTATCGCAACAAGCCGGTCGCTGTGGTGGGTGGTGGTAACACCGCTGTCGAAGAAGCCCTGTACCTGGCCAACATCGCCAGCAAGGTCACCCTGGTGCACCGCCGCGAAACCTTCCGCGCCGAGAAGATCCTGGTCGACAAGCTCAACGCCCGTGTGGCCGAAGGCAAGATCGAGCTCAAGCTCAACGCCACCCTGGACGAAGTACTCGGCGACAACATGGGCGTTACCGGTGCGCGTCTGAAGAACAACGACGGCAGCAGCGACGAGATCAAGGTTGACGGCGTGTTCATCGCCATCGGCCACACCCCGAACACCTCGCTGTTCGAAGGCCAGCTGACCCTCAAGGACGGCTACCTGGTGGTCAATGGCGGCCGTGAAGGCAACGCTACCGCGACCAACGTTGAAGGTGTGTTCGCCGCGGGCGACGTGGCAGACCACGTTTATCGCCAGGCAATTACCTCGGCCGGCGCTGGCTGCATGGCGGCACTGGATGTCGAGCGTTACCTGGACGGGCTGGCTAACGCTTCGTTCTAAGGCATCTGATGCACAACGCTGGGCTGGTCAGCCAAAGCCATTGGCGGCCGGCCTGGCGCTATCGCGGGGCAAGCCCGCTCCCACGTGGTCATGTATACGCGTGGGAGCGGGCTTGCCCCGCGATGCATTTCACAGGCTGAGGCGCATCGACGGGTCTATGAGTTTGGCTTGCCCATAACCCTAGAATCTCCCACGTGGTCATGTATACGCGTGGGAGCGGGCTTGCCCCGCGATGTATTTCACAGGCTAAGTCGCATCGACAGGTCCACCGCCTTTACATCTTTGGTCATAGCGCCAATCGAGATGTAGTCCACACCCGTCTCGGCAATCACCCGCAGGGTGCTCTCGTTGACCCCGCCGCTGGCCTCGAGCTTGGCCTTGCCGGCATTGATGCGCACGGCTTCTCGCATTTCATCCAGGCTCAGCTCATCGAGCATGACGATGTCGGCACCGGCCGCCAGCGCCTGACGCAGCTCATCCAGGCTTTCCACCTCGATCTCTACCGGCTTGCCTGGGGCGATGCGCTGCGCCGCCGCCACGGCCTCGGCCACCCCACCACTGGCGGCGATATGGTTTTCCTTGATCAGGAAGGCGTCGTACAAGCCGATGCGGTGGTTATCGCAGCCGCCGCAGGTCACTGCGTACTTCTGTGCCAGACGCAGGCCAGGCAGGGTCTTGCGGGTATCGAGCAGGCGCACCTGGGTACCCTCGACCAAGCCCGCCAAAAACCGCGCTCGTGTCGCGACACCCGAAAGCATCTGCAAAAAATTCAACGCCGACCGTTCACCGCTGAGCAGCGAGCGCGCCGGGCCTTCGAGATGGAACAAGGGCTGATTGGCCTTGGCCTGCTCGCCATCGGCTACCTGCCAATGCACCGCCACCCGCGGATCGAGCTGACGAAATACCGCATCGACCCATGCGGTGCCGGCGATCGTGCAGTCCTCGCGGGTGATGATGGTCGCCTTGGCCAGGCGCTCCGCCGGGATCAGCTGGGCGGTAATGTCGCCGCTGCCAATGTCTTCGAGCAGTGCGCGACGCACGTTGGCTTCGATTTCGGCAGTCAGGTCGGCAAGGCGTAGGTTCGGCATGGTCGGCTCCACAAGCTAGATGCCGGCGATTATAGGGCAGGGGGCTGGTGTGTACAGCCGTCCGCAGCCTGACCTTTGGTCAGGGCGGATGAGCAATCTGGGCAAATTGCAGTCATTTACCGGGCTGGGGGTAGAGCGCGCTGGTAGCTGTAAGATTTTTTGTCGATAATAGCGCCCAGTATTTGGCGTCATGACTTTGACGATTTTCCTGCAAGGAGTATGGGATGCATAAAGAAGGCAAGGTGGTGCCCCTGGCGGCGGCCATCGACAAAGGCGTGCGTGCGCCCTTGCCCTGTCTTCCCATCCTGTTACTCCAGGTGCGCGACAAGGCCGCGCTGCACCTGCGCCAGGGTTTGCAGGCGTTGTTCGACAATGCTGACGATACGCTGTTCGAAATGGCCGACAAGGCCGTCGAACGTTGCGATCAGAACCTTTATTTCGAAGCCATGCGCGATCTACGCCTCAAGCGCAAGAGCATCGAACGCGCATTCCTCGACAGTTTTTATCAGGCATTTGCCCAGATGGGCCAAGCCGACCCTTTGCCCTATCTTGGCGTTAGCGAGTTCTTGCGCAACACGCTGCAGCTTGAGCGCGCTGCGGCTATTCAAACCATGCTCGACCGGGTGTTGTCGCGCGAGGGCTTTGCCCTCGGCCAGCTGGGCCTGCGCTTTCAGGCGTTACTTGATCAGGCACTGGATGAGCCGCGTAATCCGTTGGGGCCTGAAGCCTTGTGTGGGTACTTTCTCGACGCCGGGCGCAGCCTGGGAGTAGGCCCCAAGGTCAAACTGATCTTGCTCAAACTGTTCGAGCGCTACGTGCTGCGCGACCTTGACCTGTTGTACGGCGAGGCCAATCAGCTGCTCGCCGCTGGCGGTGTCTTGCCGGAGCTCAAGGCTGCGCCGCGTCGCCGCGCAGAAGACCGACGCCTGGCTGACCGATGTGTCCCAGATTGTCTGGCAGCTGGCGCCGAAACTGATGCCGATAGCGCAGGCCAAGCCTACTTCGCCTCGCTGCAAGCGCTCCTGGCGCCAGTGCGAGGCCGCGTCGCACCGCGGTTGCAAAGCCTGGCTGCCGCCCAGCCCATCAGCACGGCCGATCTGTTGCGCCTGCTGTCGCACCTGCAAAATTATGTGCCGGCCACCGGTGAGCCGGATGACTTCCATCTGGGCCAGCAGCTTGAGCAGTTGCTGCTGCGGGTCAGCGTACGCAGCGGCAGCCGTCGGCGCATCTCCAGCGCCGATGAAGACCTGATCAATCTGGTCGGTCTGCTGTTCGATTTCATCCAGGCCGATGCCAATTTGCCGGTCAATTTACGCGCCCTGATTGGCCGCCTGCACATACCGCTGCTCAAGGTGGCGCTGCTCGACAAAGGCCTGTTCAGCCGCGCCAATCATCCGGCCCGACGCCTGCTCAATGAAATCGCCGCCGCTGCGATTGGTTGGGAAGCTGACCCACAGGGTCCACGAGACAGCCTGCAGTTGCGGGTCGAACGGATCGTCCAGCGCTTGCTCAATGACTTCAACGAGGATCCACGGCTGTTTGCCGAGCTGCTCGAGGATTTCCTCGCGTTCAATCAGGATGAGCGGCGTCGCAACGAGCTGCTCGAGCAACGCACCCGCGATGCTGAAGAAGGCCGTGCCCGTACCTTGCAGGCCCGTCAGCAGGTGCAGCAGGCACTGAATGTGCGCCTGCACGGCCGCGTGCTGCCGCAGGTGGTGGTGCAGATGCTGGTGCAGTCCTGGAGCCAGGTTTTGCTGTTGGCCTGGCTCAAGCAGGGCGAAGCGGGTAGCGCTTGGCTCGACGGGCTGCAGACCATGGATGATTTGCTCGCCAGCATCGCCCCGCACCAGGGCGCGCAGGCCTGCCAGCGATTGCTCCAGCAGGTGCCGGGGCTGCTCAAGGCGCTGCGCGAAGGCTTGGCCAGTGTGGCCCTGGACTCAGCGGCGGCGCGGGAGTTTTTCCTGCAACTGGAACAATTGCACCTGCACGCCTGTACCGAATCGCAGGAGGCTCGAACACCGGCAGCCGACCACGTACTGGTGGCGGATGAAATTGTCTTGGCGATTGCCGACGAGTCGGCCTGTGCTGGGGTGTTGCAGCCTGAGCAGCAAGAGGCAGAGAAGCAACTGGTTGAGCGTCTTCGCGTCGGCAGCTGGGTTGAAGTGCTCGATGACGATGAGCCACTGCGCTGCAAGCTGGTTGCCCGGATCGACAGCAGCGATCGCCTGGTGTTTGCCAATCGCACCGGCATGAAAGTGCGCGAATGGAACAGCAGCAGCCTGGCCCAGGCGCTGCGCCGAGGCGAAGTGCGCCTGATCGATGATGGCCTGCTGTTCGAGCGCGCGTTGGACGCGGTGCTCAGCCATCTGCGCAGCCAGCAGGCGCGCTGAAGGCGTGGCCGCAGCACAATCATTTACATGCAAGCGCGATTGTCAGGGGGCATACTGGGTGCCCTATACCTGGTGATCTACAGGATCTGCTCAATGCAATTGGACCGTGCGACAGGCTGGTTTTCCGGCGTTACCCACTGCCCCTCGCCCAACTTCAATAGCCGCCCTGAGGGCGAGGCGATCTCTTTGCTGGTTATCCACAACATCAGCCTGCCGCCTGCCTGTTTCGGCACCGGCAAGGTCCAGCAATTTTTCCAGAACCAGCTAGACCCTGCCGAGCACCCCTACTTTCAAGACATCTGTCACCTCACGGTATCGGCGCATCTGTTCGTCGAGCGCGATGGCGCGGTGACTCAGTTCGTGTCGCTGCTCGACCGTGCCTGGCATGCCGGGGTATCGCGCTTCGAGGGCCGTGAAGGGTGTAACGATTTCTCGATTGGCATCGAACTGGAGGGGACCGACGAGTTGCCTTACACCGATGCCCAGTACGCCACCCTGGTACAGCTCACCCAAGAGATTCGCGGGGCCTGGCCGGTCATCGGGCCAGCCCGTATTCGTGGTCACGACGAGATCGCCCCGGGGCGCAAAACCGACCCCGGCCCAGCCTTTGACTGGCATCGCTATCGCGCCGATTTGCAGGACAACGAGGTAAATCCATGAGTTTTCTGGTGTTGGTGCTGGTGCTGTGGGTCGAGAAGTTCTCTGCCCTGCGTCAGCGGTTGCAGCGTGATGGTTTCTTCCTCACTGAGCTGGCGCGCCTGGAGCGCAGCGGCAAAGTGCACCCGTGGTGGAGCCTGGCGATCCTGGTGTTGGCGCCGGTAGCGCTGCTGGTGTTGCTGCTGTACGTGCTGGAGCCGGTGGCCTATGGCCTGCTGGCGCTGCCGGTACACCTGTTGGTACTGATCTATAGCCTCGGCCGCGGCGATGCCAAGGCCGCGCTCGGGCCGTTTCGCGACGCCTGGCGACGTGGCGATGACCAGGCCGCGCTGCATGTAGCCGAACGCGACCTGGGGCTGGCGGCGGATGATCCGCAAAGCCTGCTGATCCGGGTTCAAGGCTATCTGCTGTGGCAGGCTTACCAGAGCTTCTTTGCCGTGATCTTCTGGTACTTCCTGCTCGGCCCAGGCGCGGCGCTGGCTTATCGGTTAGTGGTGCTGTGCGCCGAATATAGCGGTCAACCACCGCTCAAGGCCAAGGCCGAACAGCTGCGCCACGTCATGGACTGGTTGCCAGTGCGGGTCTTGGCCCTAAGCTTCGCCCTGGTGGGTAACTTCGTGGCGGTAATGCGCGTGATGCTGCACGAACTGCTCAACTGGCGGATCAGCGCCGGCCACCTGATCGCTCGGGTTGGCCGGGTGGCGGATGACATTCCAGAGCAAGAAGACAGTCAGCGTGGGCTGGCGCGTCTGGATAGCCTATGGGAGCTGCTGCTGCGCTCGGCGGTGCTGTGGTATGCGGGTTTTGCGCTGTGGACGGTCTTGGTCTGATCAGGCCCGGTGATGCTCGCTAGCGTGGCAGCGGGCTTGCCCCACGATAGCGAAGGTAAGGCCAACAGCTAAGCTGGCGCTTAACCATAAGTTACAAACCTTGGATTGGATCTGCGCTATTAATGGCCACGTGCCACACCGCAGAACAACAATAATCCAAGGAGGTGACCTGTGCAGCGCTTGCTCTATCCGGCCATCGCACTCATGAATCGGCTGAGCTTCGGCCTGAAGTTCAGCCTGATCAGCATCTTGTTCTTCCTGCCCATGCTGGTCACCAGTTTCTATCTGGTGCGCGACGCCTACCGCCAATACCACGCCACCCACGTAGAACTGCAAGGCCTTGGCCCACTGGCCGGTAGCCTGGTGCTGCGAGCCGATCTGGAAACCCTTGGCAACCTTCTGCAAATCAACGCTGTGCTTGGCCAGTCGGGGCAGGCCGGCGATGTCGAGCAACGCATTGGCGCTCTGCAAAACAAGCTCGCGGCCCAGTTGCAGGCCTTGCAGTCCAGTGATCCGCTGTTGGAAGACAAGCGTGCGGAGCTGAGCGAGGCGTTTACCCGTGCGCGCGATGAATCTTCGTTGCAGAACAAGGTGGCGTTGTTCGACAAGCTGTTGGGCCAAGCCCAGGTCCTGGCCAAGTTGGTGGCTGCCCAGGCGGGCCTGAGCCAGGACAGCCAGGCCTCGGTGCGCCAGTTGACCGAAGTGCTTGGCACCGCGACGGCCCAGGTCACGCAAACCCTGGGTGAGGGGCGGGCGATGGGCGCCGTTGCGTTAGGCCGAGGGTTCATCGACTCGGCAGGCAGTGCGCGGTTTGAAGACTTGCTGCAACGCCTGGAGCGGCTGGGCGCTGACTATGCCATCCGCCTGGACGATGCCCTGGCCAGTGATTCCCAGGCCAAGGCCATGCTCAGTGCAGCTGCCCTGGCGAGTCAGGCGACCGTCAAGCAGGCGGCGACACTGTTCGAAGACCAGGTGGTGGTGGCCGAAACCCTGGATGCGCCGTGGCCGGCGTTCTATCAAGAGGTCAGCGAGCTGATGGGCCAAACCTATCGCCTCAATGATGCGGTGCTGGCCCAGCTACAGGTGCAATTGCAAGAGCGCCTGGCCGAACACCGCCAGCGCATGATCGCCCTGATCGCCGCCCTGGCCACGGTGTTCGCACTGATCATCTACCTCTACAGCGGCTTTTACGTATCCACCCGTCAGACCCTGCGCGGGTTGGGCGCGGCCATGGATAAAGTCGCCGCCGGCGACATGACCGTGAGCTACCAGGCGCGCAGCCGCGATGAGCTGGGTGAGCTGGGCAGTGCCTTCAATGAGACCGTGCGCAGGATTCGCGAGCTGATTGGCCAGGTCGGCCATACCGTCACTACAGTCGAGGCGCAGGCCGGGCAGGTACTGGCGGTGTCGGTGCGCAGCAACCAGGCGGTGAGTGGCCAGCGCGAGCAGATCGAGCAGGTCGCCACGGCCATGAATCAAATGAGCGCCACCGCCCTGGAAGTCGCCCGCAGCGCGGCGTTGGCTGCCGAGGGAGCACAACAGGTCAACCGTGAAAGCGCCACCGGCCGTGGCCTGGTCGAGCACCAACAAGACAGCATCGCCCGCCTGGCCGGGGAGATCGACCAAAGCGTGGTGACGGTCAATCAGCTGGCCGGCGACAGCCAGGCGATTGGCGGCGTGCTGGCTGTGATTCGCAGCATTGCCGAGCAGACCAACCTGCTGGCGCTCAACGCTGCCATCGAGGCGGCGCGAGCGGGCGAGCAGGGCAGGGGCTTTGCGGTGGTGGCCGATGAAGTGCGCACCTTGGCCAAGCGCACCCAAGACTCAACCGAAGAAATCGCCCAGATGATCCAGCGCTTGCAGGAGGGTGTCGGTGCGGCGGTCAAGGCCATGGGCAGCAGCCATCAGATGGCCGCGGGCACGGTCGACGAAGCCCGCCAAGTGCAGCAGGCACTGGGCAATATCCTCGCCGCGGTGGGCGGGATCGTCGAGCAGAACCAGCAAATCGCGGCGGCGGTCGAGCAGCAGACAGCGGTGGCGCATGACATCGACCAGAACATCGTGGCGATCAATCGCGCAGCCCAGGACACCACGCAAGGGGCTTGTCAGACCGAGGATGCCAGCCGGGCGTTGTCCGGGCAGGTGACCGAGCTCAAGCGCTTGATCGGCGCCTTCAGGGTTTGATCGGCAGGCCTCATCGCGGATGCAACGTGGGAGCGGGATTGCCCCACGATGAGGTCAGTATTACCAACCAAACAACTCACAGGCATTGCGGCTACTGACCTCAGCCAAGCGCTCAGTCTCAACCCCCATCAGCCCCGCCAGCACTTGGGCAATCTGGGGCAAATGCTCTGGGCTGTTGCGCTGCCCGGCAAACATCGCGGGCGCCATATCCGGCGAATCGGTTTCCAGTACCACGCTCTCCAGCGGCAAGCGCGCCACTGTTTTACGCAGGCGCAATGCCTGCGGCCAGGTTGCGGCGCCGCCAAGCCCCAGCTTGAAGCCAAGCTTGATGTACTCGCGCGCCTCTTCATAGCTACCCGCAAACGCATGGATGATCCCGGCCCGCGCTGGCTTGTAACGTTTGAGGGTAGCGATCACCTGCGCGTGGCTGCGGCGCACATGTAGCAGCGAGGGCAGTGCGAAGTCGCAGGCCATTTGCAGCTGGGCCTCGAACAGCGCTTGCTGGCGCGCCTGGTCCAGTTCTGGCAGGTAGTAATCCAGGCCGAACTCGCCAACAGCGCACAATCGCGGATCACCGCGCAGGCGTTCGAGCCAGTCGCGCAGCTGCTGCAGGTGCTCTGGCCGATGCTGCTCCAGGTACACCGGATGCAGGCCGAGCGCGGCAACCACGCGGGGATCGGCACAGGCCAGATCCCAAACGCGTTGCAGATTGTCCTGATACACCCCCAACACCACCATGCGCTCGACCCCTCGGGCCTGGGCACTGTCCAGCAGTTGCTGGCGGTCGTCGTCGAAGTCGGCGAAGTCCAGGTGGGTGTGGGTGTCGATCAGGCGCATGTTCAGGCCGGCTGGATACGTTGCTTGAAGGTACGCGCCACCGCGTGTACGCCGGGTTCGTAGCGTTTTTCTTCGATCGCGGCCAGGGCCAGTTCCAGGGCCGTGGCCGCGATCAGGCCGTGTTGCTGGGCCATGGCGTTGACCGGCAGCGGCAGGAAGTCCAGCAACTGGTTGTCGCCAAAGGTGCCCAACTGCAGCTGACGCGAGTCGGCCGGGCGCGTTTGCAAGGTATCGAAAACCCCTTGCAGCAGCACGTACGAGGTGGTTACCAGGGCATCCGGCAGGCCGCCCAGGTCACTGATCAGCTGCTGCATCAGGCGCTGGCCGCAGTCACGGCTGAACGCCTCGCCCTGGTAGCGCCGCACGTCGCCATTGAACTGCTCCAGCGCCTGGTCGAAGCCGCCTGCGCGCGCCTGGCTGACCGACAATTCCGGGCGTGCACCGATCAGGGCGATGCTGCGTGGGCGGGTGGCGAGCAGGCTGTGCGCCAACTGCTGGCTGGCATCACGGTCGTCGCTGATCACCGAGCAGAAATGCGCTGGGTCCAGGCGCCGGTCGATGGCGATCACGGGCAGGCCTTTGTCTTGCAGTTCGCGATAGCTGTCATCTTCCGGCGGCAGGCAGCTGGCGACGAACAGCGCATCGCAACGCCGGGCGCGGAACAGCTGCTGCAACTGCCGCTCGCTGTCGGGTTGGTCGTCGCTGCTGGCAATCAGCAGTTGATAGCCACGGGCGCGCGCGCCTTGTTCGAGCTGTTTGGCGATGCGGGCGTAGCTGGGGTTCTCCAGATCCGGGAGAATGAAGCCCAGGGTGCGTGTGTGCCGGCTGCGCAGGCCAGCGGCCTGGGGGTTGGGCGTGAAGCCATGGGCCTCGACCACCGCACGCACACGCTCGACCGTGCTGTTGCTGATGCGCTGCTGTTCGGCCTTGCCATTGATGACGTAGCTGGCGGTGGTCACTGACACACCGGCCAGACGGGCGATATCGCTGAGTTTCACCGAATTTTCCTTGTTATTACCGGGACTGGCTGTAGAGCTTGACCGGATAGTTTCCCCCATGGCCAGGCTCGCGCGCAGACGACCATTGTCGCAATTGTCCGACAGGATGGGGCTTTTTAGTCGGCAGATTATCGAGTAACGTGGCCACATGGTCAGATTAATCGTTTCAGCAGGCAATTTGACTGCCGTGGTTGCCGCCTGCGCCTGACCCGTGAACCGGTTGATAGAGTGAATTCCACAACAATACCTCAGTACCCATTTCGGGGCTGCAAAAGGAGAAGGTCATGCTCGAGCTCGCCAAAGAGCAGATAGCCATGGGCCAGTCGGCTGCCGACAAGGGCGAGGCGCTAAGCCTGCTGGCCCGTTGTCTGGTCGAGGATGGCCTGGTCGCCGAGGGATACCTTGAGGGTTTGCAGGCGCGCGAGGCGCAAGGCTCGACCTTCCTCGGCCAGGGCATCGCCATCCCCCATGGCACGCCGCAGACCCGCGACCAGGTGTTCGCCACCGGTGTGCGCCTGATGCAGTTTCCCGAGGGCGTCGACTGGGGCGATGGGCAGGTGGTCTACCTGGCGATTGCCATCGCCGCCCGTTCCGATGAGCACCTGCGCCTGCTTCAGTTGCTGACCCGCGCGCTGGGCGAAACCGACCTCGCCGAGGCGCTGCGCCGGGCCAGCTCCGCCGACGCCCTGCTCAAGTTGTTGCAGGGTGCGCCGCAGGAGCTGGCGCTGGATGCGCAATTGGTTGGGCTGAACCTGCCCGCCGAAGATTTCGATGAGCTGGCCTGGCGCGGCGCACGCCTGTTGCAACGCGCCGGCTGCGTCGATAGCGGCTTTGCCGCCGTGCTGCAGCAGGCCGAGCCGCTGCCGTTGGGCGAGGGTTTGTGGTGGCTGCATAGCGAGCGTCAGGTGCGTCAGCCCGGCCTGGCCTTCATTACCCCGCAGCAGCCACTGCGCTATCGCGAGCAACCGCTCAATGGCCTGTTCTGCCTGGCCAGCCTGGGCGCGGCCCATCAGGCATTGCTTGAGCGGTTGTGCGAGGTGTTGATCGAAGGCCGCGGGCAAACGCTGTACCAGGCCACCAGCAGCAGAGCGGTGCTTGAAGTGCTCGGCGGCGAGGCGCCAGTCGACTGGCCCAGCGCCCGCATCGTGCTGGCCAACCCGCATGGTTTGCACGCGCGCCCGGCCAAGGTGCTGGCGCAGTTGGCTAAAGGTTTTGCCGGTGAAGTACGCATCCGCCTGCTCGACAGCGCCCAGCCCGCGGTGTCGGTCAAGAGCCTGAGCAAGCTGCTCGGCCTCGGTGCGCGGCGCGGGCAGACGCTGGAACTGATCGCTGAGCCGAGCATTGCCGCTGATGCCTTGCCGGCACTGCTGGCGGCCATCGAGCAGGGCTTGGGCGAAGAGGTTGAGCCGTTGCCGGAAATTGCCCAGCCAGCCGCTGCGGTAAACGAACGAGCCCTTGTCGCGCCGCAGCCGGGCAGCCTGGTTCAAGGTGTGGCAGCGGCACCTGGGATCGCCTGCGGCCCGGCCCATGTCTGCGTCGAGCGTGAAATCGACTACCCATTACGCGGTGAGTCGCCGGCGCAGGAACGCAGCAAACTGCGCCAGGCGCTGGAGGCGGTCAACGCGGATTTGCACACCCTGGTGCAGCGAAGCGACAAGGCCATCGGCGAGATCTTCGTCACCCATCAGGAAATGCTCGCTGACCCCGCCTTGAGCGATGACGTCGATCAGCGGTTGGCCCAGGGCGAAAGCGCGGCAGCAGCCTGGATGGCGGTGATCGAGGCCGCTGCACGGCAGCAGGAGGCCTTGCACGATGCCTTGCTCGCCGAGCGCGCGGCCGATCTGCGCGACGTTGGCCGACGGGTGCTGGCGCAATTGTGCGGCGTGCAACAAACCGCAGAACCTGGGCAACCCTACGTATTGGTCATGGCCGAGGTCGGCCCGTCCGACGTGGCCCGCCTGGACCCGGCCCGGGTCGCAGGGATCGTCACCGCCCACGGTGGCGCCACCGCCCACAGCGCCATCGTTGCGCGGGCGTTGGGTATCCCGGCGGTGGTTGGTGCTGGTGCGGCGATCCTCTTGCTCGAAGCCGGTACGCCACTGCTGCTCGATGGCCAGCGTGGCCAGGTCACCGTCGCGCCGCCCGCCGATGAGCTGCACCGCGCCTTGGCCGAACGCGATCTGCGCGAGCAACGTCTGCAGGCTGCCTGGGCCAATCGTCATGAACCGGCGATCACCCGTGATGGCCATGCCCTCGAAGTGTTTGCCAACATCGGTGAAAGCAGCGGCATCGACAAGGTGGTCGAACAGGGCGCCGAAGGCATCGGCCTGTTGCGCACCGAATTGATCTTCATGGCGCACTCCCAGGCACCCGACGTCGCGACCCAGGAAGCTGAGTACCGACGCGTGCTTGATGGCCTGGGTGGGCGCCCTTTGGTAGTGCGTACCCTAGATGTGGGCGGCGACAAACCCCTGCCGTACTGGCCGATCGCGGCCGAAGAAAACCCCTTCCTCGGCGTGCGCGGGGTGCGGCTCACCCTGCAGCGGCCGCAGGTGATGGAAGACCAGCTGCGCGCGCTGCTGCGCTCGGCCGAGGGGCGGCCGCTGCGAATCATGTTCCCGATGGTTGGGCAGATCCATGAATGGCGCGAGGCCAAGGCGATGGTCGAGCGCTTGCTGGAGGAGATCCCGGTCAGCGACCTGCAACTGGGGATCATGGTCGAGGTGCCGTCGGCGGCGTTGTTGGCGCCCCAGCTGGCGCGCGAGGTGGACTTCTTCAGCATCGGCACCAACGACTTGACCCAGTACACCTTGGCCATCGACCGCGGTCATCCAAGCCTCTCGGCCCAGGCCGATGGCCTGCACCCGGCGGTGCTGCGCTTGATCGACATGACCGTGCGCGCTGCCCATGCCGAGGGCAAGTGGGTGGGCGTGTGTGGCGAGTTGGCCGCTGACCCGCAGGCGGTGGAGCTGTTGCTCGGCCTTGAGGTCGATGAGCTGAGCGTGGCCAGTCGCAGCGTCGCCGAAGTCAAGGCACTGGTGCGCCAGGCCGATTACCAGACGGCCCGCGCCTTGGCGTGCGAGGCCCTGCAACAAGACAGCGCCGCCGCCGTGCGGGCGCTGGTGGAGCGTTACTGATGGCCAAGATCCTCACCCTGACCCTCAACCCCGCGCTGGACATCACCGTCAGCCTCGACAGCTTGCGCCCAGGGCATGTCAATCGCAGCCAGACCCAGCACAGCCACGCCGCCGGCAAGGGCCTGAACGTGGCCCAGGTACTGGCTGACCTGGGCCACAGGGTTACCGTCGGTGGCTTTCTAGGACGGGACAACCTGCAGCCGTTCGAAGCGCTGATCGACTGGCGCGGTTTTGCCGACTGCTTCGTGCGGGTCGCGGGCGAGACGCGCAGCAACATCAAACTGGTCGAGTCCGATGGACGTGTGACCGATATCAATGGTCAGGGGCCGCAGGTCGACGAAGCGTCGCGCACCGCCCTGTTGCGGCGTCTGGAACAGGTCGCGGCCGGCCATGATGCAGTGGTGGTAGCCGGCAGCCTGCCGCGCGGGATCGACCCGCAGTGGCTGCACGAGTTGCTGGTACTGCTTAAAGCGCAAGGTTTGAAAGTGGCCCTGGACACCAGCGGCGAAGCCCTGCGGGTTGGCCTTCAAGCCGGCCCTTGGCTGGTCAAGCCCAACACCGAAGAGTTGGGCGAAGTGCTCGACGTTGCCGTGCACACCCAAGCCGAACAGCGAGCGGCTGCCGAGCGGCTGTTGGCCAGTGGTGTCGAGCATGTGGTGGTGTCCCAGGGCGAGCAGGGCGTGAGTTGGTTCACCCATGGCCTGACCCTGCACGCCCAGCCGCCTAAGGTGCGCGTGGCCAGTACGGTTGGCGCGGGTGACTCGCTGGTGGCTGGCATGGTGCATGGTTTGCTGCAGGCAGAGGCCCCCGCCCTGACCTTGCGCCGCGCCACCGCCATCGCCGCCCAAGCGGTAACCCAGGTCGGCTTCGGTATTGCTGATCGCGAGCAGCTGGCGCGCCTTGAAGCCGCCGTGCAACTGACAGAACAACAAGAGGGTTGCCGATGAACATCGCCATTGTCACCGCCTGCCCAAACGGCCAGGTGTCCAGCGTGCTCAGCGCACGCCTGCTGGCGGCTGCTGCCCAGCGTCGCGGTTGGAGCACCAGCGTCGAGGTAGAGGATGCCGAGCACCCTGAACGGCGCTTGAGCGCGGTACAGATCGCTGAAGCCGACTGGGTGCTGGTGATCAGCACGGGGCCGGTCGACTTGTCGCGTTTTGCCGGCAAGCGGCTGTATCAAAGCACACCCGCCCAGGCCCTGGCTGACCGAGAAAGTTTTCTTGATGAGGCTGCGGCCCAGGCTCAAGTACAGGCGCAGACATCGCCCGTGACAGTCGCGGCGTCAGCGTCCATTGGTGTGCCGCGTATCGTCGCGGTGACCGCCTGTCCGACCGGGGTCGCGCATACCTTCATGGCTGCCGAGGCGTTGCAAAAGGCCGCGCAGCAACTGGGCTACCAGATCACTGTGGAAACCCAGGGCTCGGTCGGTGCGCGCAATCCACTGCCAGTAGCGGCGATTGCCGAGGCAGACGTAGTGTTGCTGGCCGCAGATATCGAAGTGCCGACGGCCCGCTTTGCTGGCAAACGGATCTATCGCTGCGGCACTGGGATTGCCCTCAAGCAGGCGCAAGCGACGCTCGACAAGGCCTTGCTCGAAGGCAAGGTCGAGAGCACCGCCGATGCTGCCAGCGAGGCGTCGAAAAAAGCCGAGAAGGCCGGCGTTTACAAGCACCTGCTGACCGGTGTGTCATTCATGTTGCCGATGGTGGTGGCAGGCGGTTTGTTGATCGCACTGTCCTACGTGTGGGGGATCAACGCCCACGAAGAGCCCGGCACCTTGCCCGCGGCATTGATGCAGATCGGTGGCGAAGCGGCCTTCAAGTTGATGGTGCCGCTGCTGGCCGGCTATATCGCCTGGTCCATCGCTGACCGCCCAGGCCTGGCGCCCGGGATGATCGGCGGCATGCTTGCGACCCTGCTCGGCGCTGGCTTCATCGGCGGCATCGTCGCCGGTTTCCTGGCCGGCTACAGCGCCAAGGCGATCAGCCGTTGGGTACGCCTGCCCAGCAGCCTGGATGCGCTCAAGCCGATCCTGATCATCCCGCTGTTGGCCAGCTTGTTCACGGGCCTGGTGATGATCTACGTGGTCGGCCAGCCGGTGGCAGCCATGCTCGCCGCCCTGACCCAGTTCCTCGACACCATGGGTACGACCAACGCGATTCTGCTCGGGCTGCTGCTCGGCGGGATGATGTGCGTGGACTTGGGCGGGCCGATCAACAAGGCCGCGTATGCCTTCTCGGTCGGCTTGCTGTCGACCCACAGCTACGCGCCGATGGCGGCGACCATGGCCGCGGGCATGGTGCCGCCGATTGGCTTGGGCCTGGCCAGCTTGATCGCCCGCAGCAAGTTCGCCCAGAGTGAGCGCGAGGCGGGCAAGGCGGCGTTGGCGCTGGGGCTCTGCTTCATTTCCGAAGGGGCGATTCCGTTTGCCGCCAAAGACCCGCTGCGGGTGATTCCGGCAAGTATTGCCGGTGGTGCGCTGACCGGGGCGTTGTCGATGTATTTCGGCTGCAAGCTGATGGCGCCGCATGGTGGGCTGTTTGTGTTGTTGATCCCCAATGCGATCAACCATGCGCTGTTGTACCTGCTGGCGATCGTCGCTGGCAGCGTGTTGACGGCGGTGGTGTATGCGCTGATCAAGCGCAGTGAGCAGGTTGAATTGGCTGTGGCGCCGGTCAAGGGCTGAATGTGTTGGCGCCATCGCGGGGCAAGCCCGCTCCCACAGATACCGCGCTGCTCTTGCGGCTGGCGGTGACTCGTGGGAGCGGGCTTGCCCCGCGATGGCGTCAGTACAGGCGCAGGTTAGCGTCCTTGCTTGCGCCGCAACGGCACCAGCAACTCACCCAGGCCGTTATGATCGATCTCATGCATCAGCGCCAATAGCGAGCCCAATTCCCCTGGCGGAAAACCCTTGCGCGCAAACCAGCCCAGGTAGTCGCCGGGCAGGTCGGCAATCAGTCGGCCCTGATACTTGCCAAAGGGCATGGTCCGGGTGACCAGCAGTTGCAGCGATTCAGGTTTCATCGTCACGCCTGTCGATAGCAAAGCGCCGACCATACTGCAATCTGCACGAGCGCCCAAGCGCAGATCATGCAGAAAGCCGATTGCATGCCTTCCTACCAACTTCATAACTAACTGATTTTATTGTCTTTATTGAAAATTAAAGGCTTGGCACGAAGGCTGCTCTGTATCTAGGGACTTCCATCTGCCAAGGAGTTTGAGTCATGAGCAATCCAAACAAAGACGTGATCGACGTTCTCAACGACCTGATCGAATACAGCAAGGATGGCGAGAAGGGCTTCAAAACGTCCGCCGAAGACGTCAAGAACCCCGAGCTGAAGTCATTCTTCGTCCAGCGGGCCAGTGAGTGCTCCAGCGCTGCCGCCGAACTGCAGAGCGAAGTGCGTCGCCTGGGTGGCGATCCGGAAACCTCGACCAGCATCAGCGGTGATCTGCACCGGGGCTGGGTCAACCTCAAGTCGCTGGTGACCGGTAAGGATGAGGAAGCGGTGCTCAATGAGGTGGAGCGCGGCGAAGACCATGCGCTCAAAGCCTACAAGGAAGCCCGCGAGAAGCTGGTCAAGCTTGGCCGCAGCGTCAGCGATCCGACCTATAGCCTGGTGGAGAAACAGCTGCAGGGTGTGCAGCGTAACCACGACCAGGTCAAAGCACTGCGTAACGCCGCGCGCGCTCGCTCTTAATCGAGCGGCCCTGCTACCCGGTTACGGCCAGCAGCCTTGGCCCGGTACAGGGCTTCATCCGCCGCACCCAGCAGCCTTGCCAGGTCTTGCTGGGTGCCGGGGATGTACAGGCCGATGCCGATACTGACGGTTATTGGCAGGCTGTCCTCGCCAAATAGCGGTAGCGCTTGGACGTCGGCACGAATCCGTTCAGCCAGCATCAGTGCGCCAGCCAGTTCGGTCTCCGGCAGCACCACCTGAAATTCCTCTCCCCCATAGCGCGCTGCCAGGTCTGCCGGGCGGCGGATAGCGCGTTCGATGGTCTTGGCCACTTCGCGCAAGGCATGATCGCCACCGGCATGGCCGTGGCGCTGGTTGAATGCCTTGAAGTGATCGATATCGACCATCAGGATCGCCAGTGGCCGGCGGTTGCGCTGCGCCCGTGCCCATTCCAGACGCAACACCTGATCCAGACGGCGGCGGTTGGCCAAGCCGGTGAGGCTGTCAGTCGCGGCCAGGGTGGCCAGGCTTTGCTCGGCATCATGCCGGCGACGTAGCTCGCGGCCCAGCAGCAGGGTCAGCCAGAGAATGCCTATGCACAGCACGCCGGTGGCCACGCTGACCACGATTGCCGTGCGCCGCCACGATTCGAAGACTTCATCGGAGGCGTGCGCGACCAGCACGATCAGTGGCAGGTCGGCAACCCTGGCGAAGGTGTACATGCGTTGCTTGTCAGACAAGGCTGACCTGGCGCTGAAGCTACCGCTGCGCTCATTGAGAATACGTTGGAAGTTGGCCCGCTTGCTGTAATCGGCACCGATCATAGGATCTTGCGGCCGGGATGGCTGGCGAGCCAATAACTGCCCCTGGGTGTTGAACAGGTTGATGCTGCTGTCCTTGCCAATGTCCAAGCGTTGGAACAGCTCGTTGAAGTAGGACAGGCGCAAGGCGCCTGCGGCCAGTCCGAGAAACTCACCCTGCGGGCCACTGATCCGTCGACTGAAGCTGATACACCAGTCCAGGTCGCCCAGCTTCGCCTTGAAAGGCGGGCCGACCAGCAGGCCCAAATTGGCGTTGTTCAAATGCGCCTGAAACACCCCGGTATCGGCGAAATTAGCCTTGCGCGGCAGCATGCTGGTGGAGTCACCGACCACATTGCCTTGGGCGTCGAGCCACAGTACATCGCCGCGGCGACGATCGACGAAGGCTTCATTGAACAGCAGGCGTTGGCGCAATTGGTCGGGGACTTGTGGCAGCTCCTTGCGCCCGACCGCCCAGATCAGCCCTTGGAGCGACTGATCGTAGAGCTCGACATTGCGCAGGATATCGCTCTCGATCAGTTGGACGATGTTGCTCGATGAGCGAATCGCCGATTGCTCGACGCTGTCTCGCTCGCGCGCCAGCAGATAGCTGACGATGGCCACAATGGCGAGCACGGCGAGGCAACTGCCCAGATTGAGGATCAGTTCGGGGTGGGTCTTGTACAGGGCGGCGCGCGGTGATCGGGTGGGCAACGTCATACTCGCAACTGCATAAGCCCCTCATGTCCTTGAGGGTAGGGCCATTAAGCGGCGGCGGTAGTTTAGGCAAGTGGATATTGTCGGACAAGATTTTATCTGGCTGTCCGACGGAATGAGGGGCAACTTCTCTTCGTCGCGGGCAAGCCCGCGCCCACGCTGCCCCTAGAATGGCTAGCGTGGGAGCGGGCTTGCCCCGCGATTACAGGATCAGAATACGTTCAACGGATAATCGACGATCAGCCGAATCTCGTCATTGTCCTGCTCGGACGCATACGCCTGATTGGCCCGATGGCTGGCATAGCGCAGCAGCACCGACAGATCCTTCAGGTTGCCTTCCTGGAACACATACTTCACGTCCAGGTCACGTTCCCAGTGGGTGGCGTGCTTGCCGTCCGGGTTGTAGTAGTCGTAGTAGGTGCGGTTCTGGTCAGCCTTGGTCAGGTCGGCCTCACCGCGCGAATACGACAGCGACGAGCTCAGGCCAGGAATGCCCAAACCTGCGAAGTCATAGTCGTACTGCAGCTTCCACGAACGCTCGTTCGGCGCGTTGAAGTCGGAGTACATCCGCGAGTTGTCCAGGTACACGCTGTCGCCCAGGTTGATGTAGTCGAACGGCGTGTCGCCATTGACCCGCTGATAGGCGGCGGTGATGCTGTGGTAACCGGCATTGACCGTGAAGTGCAGGCTGAAGGTGTTGTTGTCGATGTCGCCCAGCAGCGCCTGGCCGGTGTCCTGGGTGTGATAGAAGTGCACACCAGGGTTGAGACTGACCAGGTCATTGACCACGTAGGTGTAGTCGAAGTCGACGTAGTACTGGTTCCAGATGTCCTTCAGCTCGGCGGCATACAGGTTGGTGGTGATGTTCTCGGTGCCGCTCCACGATGCACCCGCCCAGCTCAGGTGATCGCTGTCGCGGTTGTCCTGCAGAGCACCGTAGTAGGTGTCGATACGCCGATGGCCGCTCTGGTTGTACGGTTTGGTGAAGCTCACCTGGCCGCCTTCGAGCAGCAGGCCGTCGACACTGGTGTTGGTCAGGCTGACGCCGCGGAAGGTCTGCGGCAGCATGCGCGTCTCACCGCCGGCAATCACCGGGTTGGTGAGGAACAGGTCACCGGCCTTGAGCTCGGTGTCGAATGCCTTGAGCTTGACCGCCGCCCCAGCGGTGGAGAAAGAGTGCGGCGCGGCGCCCAGTTCGTCTTCGTTCTTGAAGTGCGAGGGCAGGATGCTGGTGCCAGCATGGCCGCCACCGCCATCGAGTTTCAAACCCAGCATGGCGTGGGCATCGAGGCCGAAGCCTACAGTGCCGGGGGTGTAACCGGACTCGAAGCGGGCGACGAAGCCCTGGCCCCATTCGCGGTTGTCACGCACGCCGGTGTTGAGGTTGTTGCGATTGAAGTAGGCGTTGCGAAAATGCAGGTTCAGCGACGAGCCTTCGATAAAGCCTTCAGCCTTGGCTTGTTCGTCGGCCTGTGCCATGAGTGGCATCGTTGCGGTGAATGCAATGAACAGCGGGGTAAAACGGAACGCGGAAGTCACCGGTAAGAGCTCCTTTGGTCTGACGGTGGGCAGTTTTTATTGTCGCAATTGCAAGTCTTCTTATTGATATACGTAACAGTCAGGCTGAATTATTCGACACATAAAAAAAGCCGCTGATTGGCAGCGGCTTTAAGAGGCTAACATATTGGCGCGCTGGGCGGCCATGCACTAGCCAAGGGAAAAAGGAGCGTTGGAACAGGATTGATCAGCTATCGGCGTTGTCGTCGGTGACGACTTTGGAAGCGGTCTGCTGAGCGTCTTTCGCAGCGTCTTCCTGTTGCGCGGCATAGCTCTGGCGAGCTTCTTGATGAACCGCGGCAAGTTCTGCGTTTCGGGCGACGAAGGCCGGCGATTCTTCAGCCATGGCCAGGGGCGACAACAACAGGGAAGACAGAACGAATACGCTGGCAACACCCATACTGTTGGACATTTGGAACAACCTTCTTGCGGGGCAAGTGATAATTAAGACAGGGGCTAAGTTAGTACCAATCACGCCGTGGAAACAGCGCAAAGATGGATAAGCACTATTGCGCAAAAGGTAAGGATATGTCGCGAACTCCTCAGTTCTGCGGCGCAAACCCGCGGACTTGAGCGCTCGGCAGACGAATACCGAAGGTGTTGGCGCCGGCTTCGCTGCGCACGAAGACACTGCCGCCGTGCATCAAGGCGATGGCTTTGACGATTGCCAGGCCCAAACCATGGTTGCCACTGCCGGTATTGGTGCGCGCAGCATCGACCCGGTAGAAGCGTTCGAACAACAGCGCCAGGTGCTCGTCGGCAATGGCGGGGCCAGGGTTGCTCACAGCGATGCTGACATGCTCTGGCCCCGCCTCGATGTGCACCGCGATGATTTGCTGGGGCGCGGTGTGCTGCACGGCATTGTTGAGCAGGTTGATCAGTGCCCGGCGCAGTTGGGCTTTCTCGATCGGCGCCAGCGCATCGCCGCTGACACTGACCTTCACCTGGGCGTCTTCGAGGATGTAGTCCAGGTAGTCGAGGGTGGTGGCGACTTCTTCGGCCAGTGACGCCTGGGTCAGCGCGGTGGCCTTGCTGCCCTGGTCGGCGCTGGCCAGAAACAGCATGTCGTTGATGATGCTGCGCAGTCGTTCAAGCTCTTCAAGGTTCGATTGCAGGACCTCGAAGTAGTGTTCGGCGCTGCGTCCACGGGTCAGTGCCACCTGGGTCTGGCCGATCAGGTTGGTCAGCGGCGAGCGCAGTTCGTGGGCGACATCGGCGTTGAACGCCTCCAGGCGCGAGTAGGCCAGGCTGACCCGGTCCAGCGCTGCGTTGAAGGCGCCAGCGAATTGCGCCAGCTCAGGTGCCAGGTCGTGGGTTTGCAGGCGTCCGTCCAGGCGCGGTGGGGCCAAGGCTTGCGCTTCATTGGACAGCGCCAGTAACGGTCGCAGGCCGATCCGCGCCACCCAGTAGCCGAGCACCGCGGCCAGCAGCACGCCGAGTACGGCCAGGCCCACGATGGCCACCAGCAGGCTGTGCTGGGCCTGCCAGAAGGTTTCGGTATCGATGCCGATCATGAAGCGCAGGGCTGGCCGCTCACCCAGGGCCGGCAGTTCGCTGACCAGCACTTTGTACGGATAGGGGCTGTCGGCCAGGCGCAGATCGCGCATGCCCTGCGCACCCTCGGCGAAGGCGCGGACCTGCTCGGTCGGCTTGCCATACTCGTAGGCCGGATCGCTGCTCACCACCCAGAAGCGAATGCGCCGGTCTTCTTCGCTCAGCAGGTTGAGCTTGTTGTGAATCTTCAGCCAGTGCTCGCGGGTGCCGAAGCGATTGAGGGTCGACTCCAGCACGCTGAAGCGCGCATCCAGCTCGGCCGCCGGGAGCATGTCCAGGCTGTGGTCGACCTGGCGGTACAGGGCAGTGCCGATCAGCAGGAACACGCCCATCGCCACCAGCAAAAACAGCGCCGCCAGGCGCAGGGCGATGGAGTTAGCCGGCACGGTTTTCCAGGACATAGCCCATGCCTCGAATGGTATGCAGCAGCTTGTTGTCGAACGGCCCGTCGAGTTTGGCCCGCAGGCGTTTGATGGCCACTTCGACGACATTGGCGTCGCTGTCGAAATTGATGTCCCAGACCAGCTCGGCGATGGCGGTCTTGGAGAGGATTTCACCCTGGCGGCGGGCCAGCACGCTGAGCAGCGAGAACTCCTTGGCGGTCAGCTCCAGCCGCTGCCCGGCGCGGCTGGCCTTGCGACTGATCAGGTCGATCCACAAGTCGCCAACTTGCACCTGCAAGGGCTCATGGTTGCTGCTGCGGCGCGTCAGTGCTTGCAGGCGCGCGACCAGCTCAAGGAACGAAAACGGCTTGCCCAGGTAGTCGTCGGCGCCTTCGCGCAGGCCGTGGATGCGGTCTTCGACGCGCTCGCGGGCGGTCAGCATGATCACCGGCGTCTGCTTGCGGGCACGCAATGCGCGCAGCACGCCGTAACCATCCAGGCCGGGCAGCATGACGTCGAGGACGATCACCGCGTAGTCGCCTTCCAGGGCCAGGTGCAGGCCGTCGATGCCGTCACGGGCCAGGTCGACGGTAAAGCCCTGTTCGCTCAAGCCGCGATGCAGGTAGTCGGCGGTTTTCTCTTCGTCTTCGATGATCAGTACACGCATGCTCTTGTCTCAACTGGCGTTCGGCGCGGCCGCGGTGGCGGCCTGGCGGCGATGGAACAGACGCTCCAGGGCCAAGTATATGACCGGGGTGGTGAACAGCGTCAGCGCCTGGCTCACCACCAGCCCACCGACCACCGCAATGCCCAGAGGCTGGCGCAGTTCAGCGCCAGTGCCAAAGCCGAACATCAGCGGGACTGCGCCGAGCAAGGCGGACAGGGTGGTCATGATGATCGGCCGAAAACGCGTCAAGCACGCTTGATGGATCGCCTGCTCCGGGGTCAGGCCTTGCTTGCGCTGCGCCTCCAGGGCGAAGTCGATCAACAGGATGCCGTTCTTCTTGACGATGCCTATCAGCAGCACCACGCCGATCAGGCCCATGATGCTGAAGTCCTGGCCCATCGCCCACAGCAGGATCAACGCCCCCAGGCCGGCCGAGGGCAGGGTGGAGATGATGGTCAGCGGGTGGACGAAGCTCTCGTAGAGCACGCCGAGAATGATGTACACCGCCACCAGCGCAGCGAGGATCAGCCACGGCTGGCTCGACAGCGAACTCTGGAAGGCCTGGGCGGCGCCCTGGAAGTTGCCGGCGATCGAGTCGGGCATGCCCAGTTCGCGTTGGGTTTGGTCGAGGATGCGCACCGCATCGCCCAGGGCTACCCCGGGCGCCAGGTTGAACGACAGGTTGGCGGCCGGGAACAGGCCGTCATGGGCGATCGACAGTGGCCCGGTGCTCGGCGCGGCGACATGCGCGAGCGCCGACAGTGGCACCATTTGGTTGGTCAGCGGTGAGCGCAGGTAGAAGTAATTGAGGCTCTCGGCCTTGCCCCGCTGGCGGGCATCCAGTTCGAGAATCACCTTGTACTGGTTGGTCTCGGTCTGGAATTCACTGATCTGCCGCTGGCCGAAGGCGTCATACAGCGCCTGGTCGACATCGGTGGTGGTCAGGCCGAAGCGCGCTGCGGCCTGGCGGTCGATCTCGATGCGGGTGACGCTGGCGCCCAACTGCAGGTCGTTGGACAGGTCACGAAACGCCGGGATCTCGCGTAGGCGCTCGGTCAAGCGCTGGGTCCAGAGGTTCAGGGCGACGCCGTCATTGCTCTTGAGCACGTACTGGTACTGGGTACGCGATGGCCCGGAGCTGAGGTTGATATCCTGGCCGGCACGCATGTACAGCACCACCCCAGGGACTTTCGCCAGTTGCGGGCGCAGCCGGTCGATCAGCTCGCTGGCCGACACATCGCGCTCGCCACGGGGCTTGAGGGCGATCCAAAAGCGGCCGTTGGCGATGGTCTGGTTGTTGCCGGTGACCCCCACCGCGTGGGAGAAGGCGCGCACCGCAGGGTCAGCCTCGATGATCTTGGCCAGCGCCTGATGCTTTTCGATCATCGCCGGATAAGAGACGTCGGCCGCTGCCTCGCTGGTGCCGAGGATGAAACCGGTGTCTTGCAGCGGGAAGAAGCCTTTGGGAATGGCCACGTAGCCGACCACCGCCAGCGCCAGGGTCAGGCCGAACACGCCGAGGGTCAGGCGTTGATGGGCGAGGGCGCGGTTCAGGCCTTTTTCGTACCAGCGCACCAGGCGCTCGCCAAAGCCATCGTGATGCTCCTTGGGTGGCCGGCGCATGAACAGCGCGCACAGGGTCGGCGCCAGGGTCAGCGACACCACCACCGAAATCAGGATGGTCGAGGTCGCGGTGAGGGCGAACTCCTTGAACAGCCGCCCAACCACACCGCCCATGAACAACAGCGGGATAAATGCGGCGATCAGCGAGAAGCTGATCGATATCACGGTAAAGCCGATCTCGCCGGCGCCTTTTATTGCGGCGGTGCGGCTGTCGTCGCCAGCCTCCAGGTGGCGGTGGATGTTCTCCACCACCACGATCGCATCGTCGACCACGAAGCCCACCGAGATGACGATGGCCACCAGGGTCAGGTTGTTCAAGCTGAAACCAAAGATATACATCAGCGCGCAGCTGGCGATCAGCGACACGCCCAGCACACTCGACACCACCAAGGTCGCCGACCACTGGCGCAGGAACAACGCCATCACGCCGATCACCAGGATCACCGCGATCATCAAGGTCAGCTCCACCTCATGCAGCGAGGCGCGGATGGTCTGGGTGCGGTCTTGCAGCACCGACACCTCGACCGAGGCCGGGAGCATTTCCTGCAAGCGCGGTAGCGCCTCCAGCACCCGGTCGACGGTATCGACGATGTTCGCCCCAGGCTGGCGGAACACCACCAGGTTCAGCCCAGGCTGATCGCCAGACCAGGATTTGACGTAGGCGTTTTCCGCGCCCTGGATCACCTTGGCCACATCCGACAGGTGTACCGGCGCGCCGTCGCGGTAGGAGACGATCAGCTTGGCGTAGTCCTCGGGATGAAACAGCTGGTCGTTGGCGGCCAGGGTCGACACGCTGTGCTCGCCGTACAGCGCGCCCTTGGCCAGGTTCAGGCTGGTTTGCTGGATAGCCAGGCGCAGGTCGGCCAGGGTCAGGCCGATGGCGGCGAGTTTCTCCGGCTGGGCCTGGACGCGGATCGCCGGGCGCAGTTGGCCGGTGATGTTGATCAAGCCGACCCCGTCGATCTGGCTCAACTGTCGCGCCAGCAAGGTCTCGGTGTAGTCGCTCAGCTCGTTGCCGGGCATCTGCGCGGAGCTGACGGTGAGCACCAGCACCGGGCTGTCGGCCGGGTTGACCTTGCGCCAGGTTGGCGGGTTGGGCAGGTCCTGGGGCAGGCGCGCGGTGGCGGTGTTGATCGCCGCCTGGACTTCCTGGGCGGCGGTGTCGATGTTCTTGTCGAGGGTGAATTGCAGGATCAGGTTGGTCGAGCCCAGCGCGCTGCTGCTGGTCATCTGGGTCATGCCGGGGATGGCGCTGAACTGTACTTCCAACGGCGTGGCCACCGACGAGGCCATGGTTTCCGGGCTGGCGCCGGGCAGTTGCGCGGTAACCTGGATGGTCGGGAAATCTGCCTCTGGCAAGGGCGCCACGGGCAAGCGTGGGAAAGCGATGGCGCCAAGCAGGACCAGGGCGAAGGTCAGCAGCAGGGTGGCGACTGGGTGGTCGATGCACCAGGCGGAAAGACCGTTGCGGGTAGTCATGGTTGCGCCCTGCGATCGGCCATCTCAGTACTGTTGGGCGCGTCGCTCAGCACTTCGACGTGAGCCCCCGGCTTGAGCCGCGACTGACCATCGAGCACCAGCCGATCACCGGCTTTGACCCCGGCAATGATGTTCAGCGTGCTGTCCTGGAACAGCACCTTGACCGGCACACTGGTGACCTTGTCGCCGTCCAGGCGGTAGACGAAATGGCCGTCGACGCCGCGCTGGACCACGGGTGGCGGTACCACCAGCGCGCTTTCGTCGACCGCGGTGCGCAGCTTTATCGTCACCAGTTGGCCGGGCCAGAGCAGCCCATCCTTGTTGTCGAATTCGGCCTTGACCCGCAGCGTGCCAGTGCTGGCTGAGATCTGGTTGTCGATCAGGGCCAGATGCCCCTCGGCGAGCAGTTTGCTTTCGCCGTTGGCATCCAGGTAGGCCTGGACCACAGCTGCGGTTGGCGCCTTGAGCAGGCTTTGCAGGGTCGGCAGCATCTGCTGGGGCAGGGCGAACTCGATGCCGATCGGGTCGATCTGGGTCACGCTGAACAGGCTTTGGGTATCGCTGGTGCGCACCAGGTTGCCGGGGTCGACATTGCGTATGCCGACTCGCCCGGTTACCGGGGAGCGGATCTGTGTATAAGAAAGCTGCACCTGGGCATTGGCGATGGCCGCCAGGTTGCCCTTACCGGTGGCTTGCAACTGATTGACCAGCGCCTGTTGCTGGTCGAGGGTCTGCTTGGAGACGCCATCGTCGCTGCTCAGTAGCTTGTAGCGCTTAAGATCGACCTCGGCCACTTGCAGCTGCGCCTGGCTCTGGCCGAGCTGGGCACGTGCCTGGTCGAGGCTGGCGCGGATAGCCCGATCGTCGAGGGTGGCGAGCAGGTCCCCCTGCTTGACCCACTGGCCTTCCTTGACCAGCACTTGGGTCAGCACGCCTTCGACCTGTGGCCGAATCTCGACACTGTGCAATGACAGCACCGAGCCAATGGCGCTGGCATAGCGCGGCACATCTTGCTGGGCGACGCTGACCACCCGCACTGGAATCGCCGTTTGCGCACGGACGGCCGGCGCCGATTGGCGTTGGCTCAGCCAGCCGCCTGCGCCAATCAGGGCAATGAGCGCCAAGGCGGCAAGAAACACAGAGCGGGACGGACGTCGCATCGGGTCGGGCACCGTAGCCGGGGGTGAGAAAACGGATGTCTGTACTCAAGCTTATAGCGCCGGGATCGGGTCGCCAGCGTGACGCCTAGCTGACAGCGCTGACAGTTTCGGCAGGTTAGTGGCGAATTGCCAATATGCTGCCCCAGATCAATGTTTCTCTGCTAGTTGGCCATAGAGTCGAACGCCCTGCCGATCTTCCCGACAAGAACGAGAGCCGCCGATGAAGTGCAATGTGCCTGTTACCGGTCGCCAAGTGGAGTACCCCGGCGATGCCAACATCCTGTCCACTACCGACCTGGACAGCCTGATCACCTATGCCAATGACGATTTCGTGCGCATCAGTGGCTTTGCCCGCGACGAATTGCTCGGCCAAGCGCATCACCTGGTGCGCCACCCCGACATGCCGCCGCAGGCGTTCGAGCAGATGTGGCGAGCGTTGAAGGCCGGCAGTTCATGGATGGGTTTGGTCAAGAATCGCTGCAAGAATGGCGATCACTATTGGGTCAGCGCCTTCGTTTCGCCGATCAGTAGCGGCGGCAATACCGTCGAGTATCAGTCGGTGCGCACCCGGCCAACTGAAGCGCAGGTCGCCGCCGCCGAGCGTTGTTATGCACGCTTGCGCGCGGGGCGGCGAGGTTGGCGCGAGCGCTTGCCGGTGGTTGGCCTGGGCCTGCGCGCATGCGTGGCGGTGGCGGCTGCCTTGGTGGTGGCACTCGGCGCTGGGCATTGGTGGCTGGGCACGCCTTGGCAGGCTGCACTGCTGGAGTTGCTGTTGGCCGCAGGCCTGAGCAGTCTGGCGATTGTGCTGGCGTTGCGCCCGTTCGAGCGCTTGCGCCGCCAGGCGCTGAGCATTGCTGACAATCCGCTGAGCCAGCAGCTGTATACCGGACGGCGCGACGGCATCGGCCAGATCGAGTTCGCCATGCGTATGCTCAAGGCGCAGCTGGGCGCGGTGGTTGGGCGTATCGGCGATACCTCGGCGCGTCTGGCTGGCCATTCCGGGGCCTTGGTCAATGCCCTGCAGGCTAGTCACGCCAACAGCCTGGATCAGCAGAACGAGGCCGACCAAGTCGCCACCGCGATCCACCAGATGAGCGCCAGCGTCGCTCAGGTTGCCAGCAGCGCCCAGTTGGCCTCGATGGCCGCTGACCAGGCTGAGGACGAGACCCAGGCCGGCCACCAGTTGGTCGACCGCAATCGCTGCGCGATCCAGGATCTGGCGGGGTCGTTGGTAGAGGCCAGTGAAGTGGTGCAGCAGCTGGAGGGCCACAGCAGCGAGATTTCCGGAGTGCTGGATGTCATTCGCGCGATTGCCGAGCAGACTAACCTGCTGGCCTTGAACGCTGCGATCGAAGCGGCGCGCGCCGGCGATCAGGGGCGCGGCTTTGCCGTGGTTGCCGACGAGGTTCGCGGCTTGGCCCAGCGCACGGCGCAGTCGACCCATGAAATCCAACGCATGATTGGCGCCCTGCAGGATGGTGCGCGTGCCGCCGTGCAGGTGATGCAGCAGAGCAGCGCCCACGCAGGACACAGCGTGAGCCAGGCGCAGTTGGCCAGCGGCGCGCTGGATAGCATCAGCGTGCGGGTCAACCAGATCAACGAGATGAGCTTGCAGATTGCGGCGGCGGTAGAGCAGCAGAGTCAGGTCAGCGAGAGCATCAACCGCAACATCGTCAGCATTCGCCAGGCCAGTGAGGCGACGGTCGATGTGGGCCAGCGCAGTCACACCCGGGCCAGTGATGTGGCGGATTTGGCGCAGGATCTGCGGCGCTTGGCCGATGAGTTCTGGCGGCGCTGTCAGTGATCCTTGCTGTGCCCGTGCCGGCCTCATCGGGGGGCAAGCCCGCTCCCACGCATGTTGTTGAATCCAGGAGCAACTGCGTGGGAGCGGGCTTGCCCCGCGATGAGGGCGGCGCTGCCTCAGAAACCTATGAAGGCGTAATAGACAGGCGGCTCGGCGGTGGTTTGCAGGCCGTGACTCACAAGGGTACTGGCGAGCTCTGAGTCCGCTACATGCACAGTCCAAGGCGCACGATCATCGCTGGTGACCTGCTCCAGCGCATTAGCGAAAGCCGCCATTTCCGGCAAATAGGCGGTAAAGCCATTGCCCTTCAGCGCGCTGGTGGTCATGCCCAACGCCTGACAAATCGCCACCTTGGCCGCGATATCGTCCCTATCCGCCTGGCGCGACGCGGCAATCAGCGCGACCAGCTGCGGATCCGCCAGTACCTGGCCATGGATCAATTCAGGCCCCTGGCCCCAGGCTTCGGGCGGGCAGTCCTTGTTTTCCGGGCGCAGCGGCAGGTGCGGGTTGATCTCTGCCGGGTAGATGCGACAGACCAATGGCCGCGTCTCATAAATAGTGCACAGGTCCTGCGCATCGAGGTTGCGACAGCGCCCTGGATTGAATGCAGCAAAGGTCACTGACACGCGCAATTGCCCAGTGCCGCAGCTGACCGGGTGCGAACGCCCCAGCACGTGCTCGCGCTGCTCGACCGGCATGCCCGGGCCATCGGTGACGAAAGCCTCGAGCAATACCACTACCTGGCCGCCAGCCGCCGCCCATTGGCGCGACTCGGCCAAGGTCAACGGAACATGATGGCCGGTGCAGCACTTGCCGCAACCGGTGCAGGAAAAACGAATGCTGTCGTTCACTTGGCGCCTGGGTTCCACTCGCTGACGAACGCCTTCTTGTGTTGACGATCGTACAGGCACAGCTCAGTGCCGGTGCGTTGCTGCATGTGCTTTTGCGGATAGACGCCTTCGATCAGCAGGGCGCTGAAACCGACCTGGTCGTCGAACTCGGTTGGCTTGCCGCGGGCGTGGGCGTCCTTGAGTTGGCTGGCAGACAGGCAGTCCTTGAGCATCTGTTGGCGATACTCGTTCCAGGCCTGGCTGCTGGAGGCCTGGGCGACACCTGTGGACAGGGCGCAGGCGATCAGGAGAAAGCTGAAATACTTCATACGCGATACCGGCATAAAACATCCGAGGGGCGCGAATTATGCCCCAGTCTCCCCAGGCATCAAGCCTGGGAGTTTGTCGCTGAATATATCAGGGTGGCCCAGCTTGCCTACTGGCATAACTGTCAGTGCTCAGCGAACACCACAGTGCGCGCAGCGGTCACCAGGCAGTCGGTCAGGTCCGGCGAGGAGAACTTGGTGAGGATCGCATTGGCGCCGGCGGTCTTGGCCTTTTCGCTGCTCATGGCGCTGTCCAGCGAGGTGTGCAGCAATATATAGAGGTGCTGGAAGTCGGGCGTCTCGCGCAGGGTGCGGGTAAAGGCGTAGCCGTCCATCTCCGACATCTCGATGTCGGAAACGATGATGTTGATCTCGCGCTCGGTGCCTTGCAGCTCCAACAGCACATTGATCGCGTCCTTGGCACTGCGCGCGGTGTGGCATTCGATCCCCAGGTTGCGCAGGGTGTGCACCGATTGCTGCAGGGCGACTTGGCTGTCGTCGACGACCAGGATATTGGCGGCGGCCAACAGGCTGGCGTCTTCCTCGCTCAGCTCGCCGGGATGCGGCTCGGGCTGAGGGGGGGCGATGGCATGGATGACCTTTTCAATGTCCAGCACCTGCACCAGGGTGTTGTCGACCCGGGTTACGCCGGTGATGAACGAGCGATTGCCCGAGCCGTAGGGCGGCGGTTTGATGTCGGTGCTCAGGCAATGCACGATGCGGCTCACCGCCTGCACGTGCAGGCCCTGGCGCGAGCGGCTGATCTCGGTGACGATCAGGCAGCCGCCGTCCGGGTCGGCCAGCGGCCGCTCGCCGATGGCGCGCGACAGGTCGATCACCGACAACGAATTGCCGCGCAGGGTCGCCACGCCTTTTACGTGAGGGTGGGACTCCGGCAGCTTGGTCAGTGGCGGGCAGGTGATGATTTCGCTGACCTTGAGCAGGTTGATAGCCATCAGCTTGCCGCTGCGCAGGGTGAACAGCAGCAGGGACAACGAGTCCGCGCGGGCATTTTGCGTGGCCATGGGCAACCTTTGGGTGTGTCAGGAAAAGAGAGGATGCCGGGTTATCGGCCTGTGCTGGCTTGGCTTTAGGGGTTTTTCGGTCCGCTGCGATAGGCTGCAAAGCAGCCCCACCCCCATTCAGCGCAGCCCCAAGCGCTTGGCCACCCGACTCAAATTGGCCCGATCCAGCCCCAACTCACGCGCCGCTGCCGCCCAGTTATCCTCGTGGCGCGCCAGGCACGCCTCGATCACTTGCCGCTGATAATCATCCAGCGCTTCACGCAGCCCACCCTCGGGCAGGCTGGCCAAGACTTGCGCGCTTTCAACCGGCGCGGCAGTGGTCGGCAGCACACTACGCAGATCCAGGTCCGCAGCCTCCAAGGTAAGAATCCGTGGCCGCTGCGGGTGCTGCCCGAGGGCCTTGAGTGCCGAGCGGCCGATCAAGTGCTCCAATTCACGCACATTGCCCGGCCAGTCATAAGCCAGCAGTGCCGCCTGGGCCTCATGACTCAGACGCAAACTATTCAGGCCCAGGCGCGAACGGTTCTGCTCCAGGAAGTAGCCCGCAATCAGCAGCACATCACGGCCGCGCTCGCGCAGCGGTGGAACCTGCAACGGATACACGCTGAGCCGGTGATAGAAATCGGCGCGATAGCGGCCGTTGCGCACCTCATCGGCCAAGTCGCGGTTGGTCGCGGCGATCAGCCGTACATCGACCTGGTGCTCACGATCCGACCCCAAGCGCTGCAGCTGGCCGCTTTGCAACACGCGTAGCAGCTTGGCCTGTACCGTCAGCGACAACTCGCCCACCTCATCGAGAAATAACGTACCGCCATTGGCCAGTTCGAACTTGCCACGTCGTTCGCCATGGGCACCGGTGAACGCCCCACGGACATGGCCAAACAGCTCGCTTTCGACCAGGGTGTCGGGCAGGGCCGCGCAGTTGAGGCTGATCAGTGGCTTGTCGGCGCGGCTGCTGGCCTGGTGCAGGGCCTGGGCCACCAGCTCCTTGCCGACGCCGGTCTCTCCGGTAATCAACACGGTCAGGTCACTGCCGCCTACCAGGCGGATTTCTTCTACCAAGCGTTTGTGCGCCTTGCTCTGGCCGATCAATTCCTTGTCCTGGCCGCTGGCCTGGCGGTAGACCTCGGCGCGTTGCTGTTCGTCTTCCACGCGCAGAGCCAGATGCTCGATGCGCTCGGCCACGGTGACCGTGGCCGCTGCCAGGCTGGCGAACGCTTGCAGGGCATCCAGCTCCAGGCTCTGGAACTGACCGGGGGTCAAGGCATCCAGGGTCAGCAGGCCCCAGGGCTGTTCATCGACCATCAGCGGGCAGCCCATGCAATCGTGTACTTCCAGGTCGGCGTCGGGTGCATTGACCAAGCCGTCATAGGGATCGGGTAGTTGGCTGTCGCTGGCAAAGCGCGTCGGCTCGCTGCGGCTGAGCAGGATCTTGAAGCGCGGGTGCTCACTGACCCGAAAGCGCCTGCCCAAGGTGTCAGGGGCGAGACCGTCGACCGCCAGCGGCACCAACCATTCGCCATCCAGGCGCAGCAAGGCAGCGGCGTCGCACGGCAGCAAATCGCGCATGGCCTGCAATAGGCGGCGATAGCGCTCTTGGTCGGGCAGGTCGCGCGACAGGTCGCTGACCAGGGGGAGGAGGGCAGTGAGCAAAGGTTTTGCGGTCATAAAGACTCCTTCTGGTCGTTATGACTATACGCCTGTCATTGTCATTTTGACACTATGCCCCGCCAAGGTCCGAATACACTGGGTTTTAAAGTTGGCACGATTGCTGAAGTAGCCAAGGCATCCATTCGAAGCCACAGGCTCAGGAGTTGTCGCAATGCTCAATGCCGAACAACGTGCAATCATCAAAGCCACTGTCCCTCTGCTGGAAAGCGGTGGTGAGGCGCTGACCACCCACTTCTATAAGATGATGCTCAGCGAGTACCCCGAGGTACGCCCGCTGTTCAACCAGGCCCACCAGGCCAGCGGCGACCAGCCGCGCGCCCTGGCCAACGGTGTATTGATGTACGCCCGCCACATCGATCAGCTCGAGCAGCTCGGCGGGCTGGTTGGGCAGATCATCAACAAGCACGTGGCGCTGCAGATTCTGCCCGAACACTACCCGATCGTGGGGCGCTGCCTGCTGCGCGCCATCGAAGAAGTGCTTGGCAAGGACATCGCCACCGCTGAGGTGGTCGATGCCTGGGCCGCGGCCTATGGTCAGTTGGCCGATATCCTGATCGGCGCCGAGGAAAACCTCTACAAACAGAAAGAAGAAGCCGCAGGCGGCTGGCGCGGCACGCGCGAGTTCCGCCTGGTGCGCCGCGAGCAAGAGAGCAGCGAGATCGTCTCCTTCTATTTCGCCCCGGTCGATGGCAAGCCGGTGCTCAAGGCCGAACCGGGTCAGTACATTGGCCTGCAACTGTTTATCGACGGTGCCGAGCAGCGTCGCAACTATTCCCTCTCGGCTTTGTGCGATGGCGAGCAATACCGCATCAGCGTCAAGCGTCAGGCCGGTGGCAAGGTGTCCAACTACCTGCATGACGGGTTCATGGTAGGCGATACCATCGCCCTGTTCCCGCCTGCAGGCGACTTCACCCTGGCGCAGAGCGACAAGCCGTTGGTGTTGATCAGTGGTGGGGTGGGCATCACTCCGACCTTGGCGATGCTGCAAGCGGCGCTTGCTACCGAGCGTCCGGTGCACTTCATCCACTGTGCGCGTAATGGCGCGGTGCATGCCTTCCGTGACTGGATCGACGGCCTGGCTGCGCGCCATCCGCAGCTCAAGCGTTTCTATTGCCATGCCGAGGAGGGCGGTGATGCCGATGCGGTGGGCTTGTTGAACGAGGAACTGTTGGCGCAGTGGCTGCCGCAGGAACGCGACGTCGATGCCTACTTCCTGGGGCCCAAGGCCTTCATGGCGGCGATCAAGCGTCAGCTCAAAGGGCTAGGTGTGCCAGAGTCGCAGAGCCGCTACGAGTTCTTTGGGCCGGCGGCTGCATTGGAGTAATCCTCCAGGCAGGTGCGGCATCATCGCGGGGCAAGCCCGCTCCCGCGCGATAGCGTAGGAGCGGGCGCTGCTGCAGATGTTTCATCCTTAATCGCGCTTTAATCACTGTATCCTTCACTCGCGGGTGTCGAGGGGCTTGCGCCTGTCCGGCATTCGCGTCGCCATTTGTGCATGGCCGACGTTGAACCGACGTCGATCCGTCTGGTCCTAGAGCTCTGCGGATAGTGCAGTCACGCCACTCCTTCGACATTCAAGGTCATGTTCAGCGTGTAGACTGGCGCCCAGGTCGGCCTCAGCGCTGCCACTCTCCATCGAAGGAATCGGCAATGAACGAACAAACATCGCGCCTCAATCGTGAACGGCGCTTCCTGGTGCTGCTGGGGGTGATCTGTCTCGCCCTGATCGGCGGCGCGCTCTACATGCAGATCGTGCTCGGCGAGGCGCCATGCCCGTTGTGCATCCTGCAGCGCTACGCCTTGCTGCTGATCGCGGTGTTCGCGTTCATCGCAGCGGCCATGCCGGGCAAGCGCAGCCTGACGCTGTTCGAAGGCTTGGTCATGCTCAGCGCCATCGGCGGAATCGTTGCGGCTGGCCGCCATGTGTATATACTCGCCAACCCTGCGGTCAGTTGCGGCATCGATACCCTGCAACCGATCGTCGACGACTTGCCCCTGGCCAAGGTCTGGCCACTGGCGTTTCAGGTCGAGGGTTTCTGCAGCACCCCGTATCCGCCGATCCTGGGTCTGTCGCTGGCGCAATGGGCGCTGGTGGCGTTCATCCTGACCGCCATCCTGGTGCCGCTAGGCATCTATCGCAACCGCCGCGGGGCTTAGACCAAAGTCCCGAATTCGCGCAAGTCTGTTGCACCGCGAGAGAATCACCTGATCTCGCCTCCCAGTTGATCCAGATCAAACACAAAGCCTTGCAGAATGCGGGTTTCAGGCCTAATGGGAGGGGTGCGACAAACTGTCGCGAAGTTGATTTTTTGAGCAGGATTGTTACGCATTCTGTAAAAGACTGTTGCTCAATAAGTCATAGTAAAGGGGGGGCGACCTATCTACAATCGCCCCCAATTTCCGTTCGGCACTGCTTGCAAGTCGCAGGATTGAAGGAAGCCACGGCTCCTTTTTGCTGACTTCGTCAAGTTTCGCCCAACGGCGATACCGGGCGGACACCCCTCCGCGTTTTCCCGCACCAAATGGACTTGGTCTGAAGTACAGGCCTGTTGCCTACGAAACCATAAGCA
>Ga0247821_10000038_pt1 | contig 63511 bp, 52 predicted proteins | sample 13C_Glycerol_Day_FD_192481 | JGI IMG/M metagenome (GOLD analysis project Ga0247821, IMG submission 192481) | Soil microbial communities from agricultural site in Penn Yan, New York, United States - 13C_Glycerol_Day14 | ecosystem: Environmental > Terrestrial > Soil > Agricultural land | place... | reverse complement strand
GATTTTCGCCAGAATGGTAATGCCGCGCTCTTTTTCCTGGTCGTTGGAGTCCATCACGCGCTCGTCGTTGAGCTCGTTACGCTCCAGAGTGCCGGACTGGCGCAGGAGTTTGTCGACCAGGGTGGTTTTACCATGGTCAACGTGGGCGATGATGGCGATGTTACGCAGATTTTCGATCACAAATGTATCTCGATCAGAGGATTCGGTTTGCTGCCCAGTCTAGGCAGCCAATATGAAGGTAAAAGGCTCAGCGGGCCCATTGGTCGGGAGGGCGATGGCGGATGCTGCCGCCATACAGCCCTGGCGTCTTATGCCGGACGATAAACACGCACATTGGCATGTCCCTCACTGAGCAGGTGATGCGCATGCAGGCGGCTCATGACGCCCTTGTCGCAATAAAGAAGGTACTGACGATTGCCATCGAGGTGCTTGAAGCGACTGTTGATGGCATAGAAAGGCATGACCTGGACCTCGACGCCGTCGATCACCAGGGGTTCGTCTTCCTGGGCATCGGGGTGGCGAATGTCGATGACGATCTGGCCAGGCAGGGCTTCGCCCACTTCCTCGACCTGAATGTCCTGGCCCAGCTCGTCGATAACGTGGTCGATCGAGATGAAACGGGCACGCTCCAAGGCGCGCTCGAGTACCTGCATGTCGAACTGGTTTTCTTCGTGCACGACCCGGTGCGGTTTGGCACAGGTGGTCGGGTTCACCGAGATCACGCCGCAGTATTCTGGCATGTGCTTGGCGAACTCGGCGGTACCGATCTGATAAGCGGTGTCGATGATGTCCTGCTTGTGGCTGGCCAACAGCGGGCGCAGTACCAACTTGTCGGTGGCTTGGTCGATCACTGCCAGGTTTGGCAGGGTCTGGCTGGACACCTGGGAGATCGCCTCGCCGGTGACCAGGGCGTCGATTTCCAGACGGTCGGCGATTTTCGCCGAGGCGCGCAACATCATGCGCTTGAGGGTGACGCCCATGTAGCTGTTGTCGACCTTGCCGAGAATCTCGCCGACCACTTCTTCGAACGGCACGCTGATGAACAGCACGCGCTGGCTGCTGCCGTATTTCTTCCACAGGTAGTGGGCAACTTCCATCACCCCCAGCTCGTGGGCACGGCCGCCGAGGTTGAAGAAGCAGAAGTGGGTCATCAGGCCGCGGCGCATCATCTGGTAGGCGGCCACCGTGGAGTCGAAGCCACCGGACATCAACACCAACGTCTGCTCCAGGGCGCCCAGCGGATAGCCGCCGATGCCCTGGTGCTGGTTGTGGATCACGTACAGGCGCTGGTCGCGGATCTCGATGCGCACCATCACTTCTGGGGTCTTCAGGTCGATCCCGGAGGCGCCGCACTGCTGACGCAGTTGGCTGCCGACGTAGCGATCGACGTCCATCGAAGTGAAGTCATGGTGGCCGCCGCGCTTGCAGCGTACGGCGAAGCGTTTACCGGCCAGCAGGTGACCGAAGTGCTGCTTGCACTTCTCGACGATATCGTCGAAGTCGCCCAGCGGGTATTCCTCCACTTGCAGGAAGTGGGTGATCCCCGGCATGCAGGACAGGCGCTCGATCATCTCGCGCTGGACTTTTTCGTCTTCGACGCGGGTGACCACTTCGAGGTTGTCCCAGACACCATCGACCTTCAGCTCAGGGTCCAGATCCTTGAGCACATTGCGAATGTTCTTCGCGAGCTGACGGATGAAGCGCTTGCGCACCGGCCGGCTCTTGATGGTGATTTCTGGGAAGACTTTGACGATAAGTTTCATGGGTAAACAGCGCGCCCAGGGCCTGCCGAAAATGAGGGGCGCGAATTATAGCGGAAATTGCTCAGGATTTGACCAACTTTTGTACAGAAGGTTTGACTTTCTCTGCCAAGCCCTGTTTTACAGGCCTGCAGCTATCGCGGGGCAAGCCCGCTCCTATGTAGCCTGCACGTTCTCCTGTATAGGCTGCGTGGGAGCGGGCTTGCCCCGCGATAGAGCCCTGACAATGAGCGATAGCTGAGTTACGCACCATTACGGTGCGCAACCTTTCAAAAACGCCTCTTATCAGTGCGTCGCAGCCCGCCCATCCCTGAATAAATGCCCCTAAACGCCTGCTTTTGTCCCGCCCTCGCCATTTTTGGGCACTGGCATGCAATTTGCTCCCTTGTGAGGCAGGTAAGCTTGGCCGACTATGCGCGCCCGGCGACACCCTTTTTCCAGGGCAGCGGCCCACCGCGCTCTAGACCATCCGGAGGACAACATGTCGAAGTCGGTTCAGCTCATCAAAGATCATGACGTCAAGTGGATTGATCTGCGTTTCACGGACACCAAAGGCAAGCAGCAACACGTCACCATGCCAGCTCGCGATGCGCTGGATGATGAGTTCTTCGAAGCTGGCAAGATGTTCGATGGCTCCTCCATCGAAGGTTGGAAAGGCATCGAAGCCTCCGACATGATCCTGCTGCCGGATGACAGCACCGCCGTGCTGGACCCGTTCACCGAAGAGCCGACCCTGATCCTGGTCTGCGACGTGATCGAGCCGTCCACCATGCAAGGCTACGACCGCGACCCACGCGCTATCGCTCGTCGCGCCGAAGAGTACCTGAAGACCACCGGTATCGGTGACACCGTCTTCGTCGGTCCAGAGCCTGAGTTCTTCATCTTCGACGACGTCAAGTTCAAGTCCGACATCTCCGGTTCGATGTTCAAGATCTTCTCCGAGCAAGGCTCGTGGATGACCGACCAGGACGTCGAAGGCGGCAACAAAGGCCACCGTCCAGGCGTCAAAGGCGGCTACTTCCCGCTGCCGCCGGTCGACCACGACCACGAAATCCGCACCGCAATGTGCAACGCCCTGGAAGAAATGGGCCAGGTCGTCGAAGTTCACCACCACGAAGTGGCAACTGCCGGCCAGAACGAAATCGGCGTCAAGTTCAACACCCTGGTAGCCAAGGCTGACGAAGTTCAGACCCTGAAGTACTGCGTGCACAACGTTGCCGACGCCTACGGCCGCACCGCGACCTTCATGCCTAAGCCACTGTACGGTGACAACGGCTCGGGCATGCACGTGCACATGTCGATCGCCAAAGAAGGCAAGAACACCTTCGCTGGTGAAGGCTATGCCGGCCTGTCGGAAACCGCCCTGTACTTCATCGGCGGCATCATCAAGCACGGTAAAGCCCTGAACGGCTTCACCAACCCGGCTACCAACTCCTACAAGCGTCTGGTACCAGGCTTCGAAGCTCCGGTCATGCTGGCCTACTCGGCCCGTAACCGTTCGGCTTCGATCCGTATCCCTTACGTTTCCAGCCCGAAAGCCCGCCGCATCGAAGCGCGCTTCCCGGACCCAGCTGCCAACCCATACCTGTGCTTCGCCGCACTGCTGATGGCTGGCCTGGACGGCATCCAGAACAAGATCCACCCAGGCGATGCCGCCGACAAGAACCTGTACGACCTGCCGCCTGAAGAGGCCAAGGAAATCCCACAGGTTTGCGGTAGCCTGAAAGAAGCCCTGGAAGAGCTGGACAAGGGCCGTGCGTTCCTGACCAAGGGCGGCGTGTTCTCCGACGACTTCATCGATGCCTACATCGAACTGAAGTCGGAAGAAGAAATCCGCGTTCGCACCTTCGTCCACCCGCTGGAATACGATCTGTACTACAGCGTCTGATGCAAGCGGCGCCTGGCGCCGCAATCATCACCAAGAAACGGCCTCCTTCGCGAGGCCGTTTCTGTTTTCAGGGGCACATTTTTCGGAAGTGTCTGACTGCCGCTATTTCAGACTGACTGCACACTTCGAGGCTCCACTGCCACAGGAGACTCATCATGCGCCTTGCCTCATTTGCGCTGTGCTGCGCACTCGCCCTCACTGGCTGCAGTGCCGAGCCAGTCGATCCCGCCCTGTCCCGATTACTCGACAACATCGAACGCCGGCTGGCGATCGCCGAAGCCGTGGCCCTGCACAAGTGGGACCGCCAGCAACCGGTCCAGGCCACTGCCCGCGAGCAGTCGGTGCTCGACGCCGTGCGCCGCTCAGCCCCCGCCCATCAACTCAACGCCGAACACGCCGAGGCGTTCTTCGCCGACCAGATGGAAGCCAACAAGCTGCTGCAATACGCCTTGTTGTCGCAATGGCGACTGGATGGCGAAGCCCCTGACCTGCCGCGCCAAGACCTGCAAAGCAAGATTCGCCCGCGCCTGGATGTCCTGCAGGATGATCTGCTGCGCAACCTGGCGCGGTTCCGCCAGAGCCGCTCTGCCCTTTGCCCGGAACAAGTCGCCGTGGCACTGCGACAGCGCGAGGGCGACTTCCTGCATTACCTGGCGATGATCCGCGCCACTGGCCAGCTGTGTGAATGAGCCGAGCGTCGCTATGCTCTATATTGGTGCATACAAAGTCTAAGTGCCCCGTGGTGCAGCCCAATTTGGGTCACGTGAAACGATAAACCACGATTTAAATCCCCCGAATGGCGCGGCCGCAGGTGTTTCTCGGGAAATTGCGCTTCTTTTCGGAGCCTTGGTTTGTTTCTTGCATTTTCAAGCCATCACGCGGATCACCAGCGCGCCCGCCCTTGGCCCAGCCAACGGCGGCCCATGTGCCAAAAGAGGTCAACGACGCCCCATGACCATCAGCGATGCACAGCACCGTCTGCTTCTGGACAACCTGACCACCGCCACGCTGCTGCTCAATGCCGAGCTGCGCCTGGAGTACATGAACCCGGCTGCGGAAATGCTCCTGGCCGTCAGTGGCCAGCGCAGCCATGGCCAGTTCATCAGCGAGCTGTTCACCGAGTCGACTGAAGCGCTCAACTCGCTGCGTCAGGCGGTGGAACAAGCCCACCCGTTTACCAAGCGCGAAGCCCAACTGACCTCGTTGACCGGCCAGAGCATCACCGTCGACTACGCCGTCACGCCGATCCTGCATCAGGGTCAAACCCTGCTGCTGCTTGAAGTACACCCGCGCGACCGACTGCTGCGCATCACAAAAGAAGAAGCCCAGCTGTCCAAGCAGGAAACCACCAAGATGCTGGTGCGCGGCCTGGCCCACGAGATCAAGAATCCGCTAGGCGGTATTCGCGGCGCGGCACAGCTGCTCGCGCGCGAACTGCCCGAGGATGGCCTGCGCGACTACACCAACGTGATCATCGAAGAGGCCGACCGCCTGCGCAACCTGGTCGACCGTATGCTCGGCTCGAACAAACTGCCGTCGCTTGCGATGACCAACGTGCATGAAGTGCTGGAGCGGGTGTGCAGCCTGGTCGAGGCCGAGAGCCAGGGCGGCATCACTTTGGTGCGCGATTACGACCCAAGCCTGCCGGACGTGCTGATCGACCGCGAACAGATGATCCAGGCCGTCCTCAATATCGTGCGTAACGCCATGCAGGCGATCAGCGGCCAGAACGAGCTGCGCCTGGGTCGTATCACCCTGCGCAGCCGTGCAGTGCGCCAGTTCACCATCGGCCACATCCGTCATCGCCTGGTGGCTCGGGTCGAAATCACCGACAACGGCCCCGGCATCCCGGCAGAACTGCAAGACACCCTCTTCTATCCCATGGTCAGCGGACGCCCGGACGGCACCGGGCTCGGCCTGGCCATCACCCAGAACATCATCAGCCAGCACCAGGGCCTGATCGAATGTGAAAGCCACGCCGGCCACACCACCTTCTCGATCTTCCTGCCCCTGGAACAAGGAGCCACAGCCCAATGAGCCGCAGTGAAACCGTCTGGATCGTCGACGATGATCGCTCCATCCGCTGGGTCCTGGAAAAAGCCCTGCAACAAGAAGGCATGACCACCCAGAGCTTCGATAGCGCCGACGGCGTCATGGGCCGCCTGGCCCGGCAGCAGCCGGACGTGATCATCTCCGACATCCGCATGCCTGGTGCCAGTGGCCTGGACCTGTTGGCGCAGATCCGCGAACAGCATCCGCGCCTGCCGGTGATCATCATGACCGCCCATTCGGACCTGGACAGCGCCGTTGCCTCGTACCAAGGCGGCGCGTTCGAGTACCTGCCGAAGCCATTCGACGTGGACGAAGCGGTATCGCTGGTCAAGCGCGCCAATCAGCATGCCCAGGAGCAGCAAGGCCTGGACGTACCGGCAACCCTGACCCGCACCCCGGAGATCATCGGTGAAGCGCCGGCGATGCAGGAGGTGTTCCGCGCCATTGGCCGGCTCAGCCACTCCAACATCACCGTGCTGATCAACGGCGAGTCGGGCACCGGTAAAGAGCTGGTGGCCCACGCCCTGCACCGCCACAGCCCGCGCGCGGCGTCGCCGTTCATCGCCTTGAACATGGCGGCGATCCCCAAGGACTTGATGGAGTCCGAGCTGTTCGGCCACGAGAAGGGCGCCTTCACCGGCGCGGCCAACCTGCGCCGTGGCCGCTTCGAACAGGCCGACGGTGGCACCCTGTTCCTCGACGAGATCGGCGACATGCCCGCCGACACCCAGACCCGCCTGTTGCGGGTGCTGGCTGACGGCGAGTTCTACCGGGTTGGTGGCCATGTGCCGGTCAAGGTCGACGTGCGCATCATTGCTGCGACCCACCAGAATCTGGAAACCCTGGTGCAGGCCGGCAAGTTCCGGGAAGACTTGTTCCATCGCCTGAACGTCATCCGCATCCATATCCCGCGCCTGGCGGATCGCCGCGAAGATATTCCGACCTTGGCGCGACACTTCCTCGGGCGTGCGGCCCAGGAGTTGGCGGTCGAGCCCAAACTGCTCAAGCCGGAGACCGAAGAGTTCATTCGCAACCTGCCGTGGCCAGGCAACGTGCGCCAGTTGGAGAACACCTGCCGCTGGATCACCGTAATGGCCTCCAGCCGCGAAGTGCTGATCGGCGACCTGCCGCCCGAGCTACTCAACCTGCCGCAGGATGCCGCGCCGGTGACCAACTGGGAGCAGGCGCTGCGTCAGTGGGCCGACCAGGCGCTGGCCCGGGGTCAGTCGAACCTGCTCGATAGCGCAGTGCCCAGTTTTGAACGGATCATGATCGAGACGGCGCTCAAGCATACGGCGGGGCGTCGGCGTGATGCTGCGGTGTTGCTGGGTTGGGGGCGCAATACCCTGACGCGCAAGATCAAGGAACTGGGGATGAAGGTCGATGGCGGGGATGATGATGAAGGCGATGAGCATTGATCTACGCTAGCCATTGACCGGCATCGCGCGCAGCCCCTCCTCACGCGGGAGCGGGCTTGCTCCGCGATAGCATTGTTGCAGACACATCCTGCTCCAATCATGCCTGGCAACGGTTCACATTGCGGCCTACCTTGAGAGTTCATCATTCAAGGAGACCGACATGGATCGTCCCGCCTCCAACCACCTGCGCCGAGGCCGCTTTTCAGAGCCCGGCCGTATCTACCTGCTGATCAGCACAACGAAGGACCGGCGGCCCATATTCGCCGATTTCGGTGCTGCCCGCTGCCTCCCCCCGCTCCTCCACCAAGCCGAAATTGAAAACGCCCTTCGCTCTCTTGCCTGGGTAATCATGCCCGATCACTTCCACTGGCTGATCGAACTGCGCGACAGCACGCTGTGTAGCTTGATGCGGCGATTCAAATCCAGAAGCCGTTGCTCGCTATACAAACAAGGCAAGGTAGAGGGACGGTTATGGCAGTCTGGCTACCATGACCAGGCACTGAGGCGCGATGAGGATGTGCGCGACTTTGCGCGCTATATCGTGTGCAATCCGCTGCGGGCAGGCCTGGCAGAGCGCCTTGGCGATTACCCTCATTGGGACGCTGTTTGGCTGTGACGATGTGATCGCGGGGCAAGCCCGCTCCCACGTTAATGCTCGATGTTACGGGCTGAACCGCCCCACCATGCCCCGCAATTGCTGCTGCAACTGCCCCAACTCGCCTTGCTTCCGGTGCTGTAAGGCCAACATGACTTTGCGTGGGAGCGTTTGCGTGGGAGGCCTTAACTTTGTCTGGGATCGATCTGTCTGCATGCACCGTTGCTGTGCTTCATGCACCTCGCAAAGGCACAAATCCCCTCAAACACTGGCCGAACTGTCTTGAAACGCAATGTTTCCGGGCTTTCCGAAACTGGCACGACACCTGCAATAAGTACTGTATCTCCAGTTTCGGGGACCTCGGTACAGGCAGGCCGGGAATTCCCCTCTTTTACTCGTGCAGTTCGCTGCACACCCGAACGCCCAGCGTGCTCCCGGCCTATCGCCGCGCTGCACGCTCCAGTTCTGGGGACCTCGGTACAGGCAGGCCGGGAATCCCCTCTTTTATTCGTGCAGCCTCACCTGCACTCGCCAGCGTCCCGCGTCCTCTGCACCGACCCAGTCGCCCTGCAGAGGGCGCGCGGCGACCACCGTCAGCAGCAAGCCTTCCTCGCTCTTCTGCACCCGCCAACCCACTGGCTTACCCTGCAACGTCAGCTGCCCACGTTGGGATTTGCCCTGCGCTTCGAAGACCACTGCAACCGTGCCTTCGACATTCTCGCCATGCAGCTTGGGCTCTTCGTTAAACCACAGGTCCAGGCCGCCCTGCACCACTTCTATCTGCTCCAGCACGCGCTCTTCAGGGGTGGTCAAGCGGCCGATCATCAGCCCGACCATCACCCCGACGATGGCCAGGGAAAACATCACGCGCGGGAAGGCTTTCGAACGCAGGTCGGGTTCGGGGGTAGAATGCCCGTCATCTTCATGCTTGGAGCCGTGCATGTTTCACGTCATCCTTTTTCAACCAGAAATTCCGCCGAATACCGGCAATATCATCCGCCTATGTGCCAACAGCGGCTGCGCCCTGCACCTGATCGAGCCGATCGGCTTCGAGCTGGACGACAAGCGCTTGCGCCGGGCCGGACTGGATTACCATGAGTATGCCACGCTCAAGCGCCACCAGAGCCTGGCCGGATGCCTGGAAAGCCTCGGCCAGCCGCGCCTGTTCGCCTTCACCACCAAGGGCTCGCATCCGTTTCACGAGGTCGCCTACCAGCCAGGCGATGCATTCTTGTTTGGGCCTGAAAGTCGCGGGTTGCCCGCCGAAGTGCTGGACAATTTGCCGGCTGAGCAGAAGCTGCTCCTGCCGATGCGGCCGGGCTGTCGCAGCTTGAACCTGTCCAATACCGTTGCAGTGACGGTCTACGAGGCGTGGCGTCAGCAAGGGTTTGCCTGACGGCCATGAAAAAAGCGCCCCAAGGGGCGCTTTTTGTTTCTCGCAAGCGGTACTTACTGCAGCGACGGTGCTTCGCCAGCGGCCTGCATGCGCTCCATCTCTTGCGCGTACAGGGCGTCGAAGTTGACCGGCGACAGCATCAGGGCCGGGAACGAACCACGGGTCACCAGGCTGTCCAGGGTTTCGCGCGCGTACGGGAACAGGATGTTCGGGCAGAACGCACCCAGGGTGTGGCTCATCGATGGCGCGTCGAGGTTCTTGATCAGGAAGATACCCGCCTGCTGAACTTCGGCAATGAACGCCACTTCGTCACCGTTCTTGACGGTTACCGACAGGGTCAGTACGACTTCGTGGAAGTCACCTTCCAGGGCTTTCTGACGGGTGTTCAGGTCCAGCGAAACAGCCGGTTCCCACTGCTGACGGAAGATCTGCGGGCTCTTTGGCGCTTCGAACGACAGGTCGCGCACATAGATGCGCTGCATGGAAAATTGTGGGGCGTTTTCGTCGGCGGCGGCGCCGTTATTTTGTTGGTCAGTCATGGCAGATCCTTTTCCTAATGGGGTTCTAAGCGGTGTGAATCAGGCCGCGAGAAGGCTGTCGAGCTTGCCCGCCCGCTCCAGGGCATAGAGGTCATCGCAACCACCGACATGGGTACTGCCGATCCAGATCTGCGGCACCGAGGTACGGCCGGCCTTCTGGCTCATTTCGGCGCGAACCTGTGGTTTGCCGTCGACCTTGATTTCCTCGAACGCCACGCCCTTGCTCTCGAGCAGGTACTTGGCGCGCATGCAGTAGGGGCAGTAGTCGCTGGAGTAAACGATGACGGGCTTCATATCACTTCACCAGGGGCAGGTTATCGGCTTTCCAGCTGGAAATGCCACCGCTGAGCTTGGCGGCGGTGTAACCAGCCTTGAGCAGTTCACGGCAATGGGTACCAGACTGCTGGCCCATGCTATCGACCACGATCAGGGTCTTGTCTTTGTGTTTTTCAAGCTCTGCCATGCGAGTGGCGAGCTTGTCTTGCGGGATGTTCAGCGCACCGACGATGTGCCCTGCCGAATATTCCTTGCTCGGGCGGATGTCGATCACCAGACCCTTGTCGGCATTGACCAGGGCGGTCAATTGGCCGTTGCTCAGGCTCTGCCCGCCGCGACGAATTTCATTGACCAGCAGCAGGATCAGCAGAACGAAGAAGATCGCCACCAGAATGAAGTGGTTTGTGGCAAAAGTGATCAGGTTAGCAACCATCAGGTGTGTTCCACGCGATTGAAAATGGCGGCCAGTATACACAGCCCCAAAGGCCCACCAAAGCCCGTAGGCCAGGCAGGCGAACAGCTTTCATTGCAGCTGGTCGGGACGATGGTCGGGTAGCACGATGAATTTTCGCCCCAGATGGCGTATTTGCCCTAAAATGCGTGTCTTTATCATCTTCTAGCAACCGTGAGTGGGATTGATGACGAGCACGCCTAAACCCCTGGTCCTGATCATCCTGGATGGTTTCGGTCACAGCGAAAGCCCCGAGTACAACGCCATCTTTGCAGCCAACACCCCGGTCTACGATCGCCTGCGGGCTACCCAGCCCAACGGCTTGATCTCCGGTTCTGGCATGGATGTCGGCTTGCCCGACGGCCAGATGGGCAACTCTGAGGTCGGTCACATGAACCTCGGTGCCGGGCGCGTGGTGTACCAGGACTTCACCCGGGTGACCAAGGCCATCCGTGACGGCGAGTTCTTCCACAACCCCGTGCTGACCGGTGCCGTGGACAAGGCCGCCAGCGCCGGCAAGGCCGTGCACATCCTCGGCCTGCTCTCCGACGGCGGCGTACACAGCCATCAGGACCACCTGGTCGCCATGGCCGAACTGGCCGCACAACGTGGCGCCGAGAAAATCTACCTGCACGCCTTCCTCGATGGTCGCGACACCCCGCCCCGCAGCGCCCAGTCGTCGATCGAACTGCTCGACGCGACCTTCGCCAAGTTGGGTAAAGGCCGCATCGCCAGCCTGATCGGCCGCTACTTCGCAATGGACCGTGACAACCGCTGGGACCGCGTCAGCGCCGCCTACAACCTGATCGTCGACTCGGTGGCCGATTACACTGCCGATACCGCCGTGGCAGGCCTTGAAGCCGCCTACGCACGCGACGAAAGCGATGAGTTCGTCAAAGCCACGCGCATTGGCGAAGCGGTCAAGGTCGAAGATGGCGATGCGGTGATCTTCATGAACTTCCGCGCCGACCGTGCCCGCGAGCTGTCGCGCGTGTTCGTCGAGCCGGACTTCAACGAATTCCCGCGTGCCCGCCTGCCCAAGCTTGCCGCCTACATCGGCCTGACCCAGTACTCGGCCAAGATCGCTGCCCCTGCGGCCTTTGCCCCAGCCAGCCTGGACAACGTACTGGGCGAGTACCTGGCGAAAAACGGCAAGACCCAGCTGCGTATCGCCGAGACCGAGAAGTATGCCCACGTGACGTTCTTCTTCTCGGGCGGGCGTGAAGAGCCGTTCGAAGGCGAAGAGCGCATCCTGATCCCGTCGCCGAAGGTCGCCACTTACGACCTGCAGCCTGAAATGAACGCCCCTGAAGTGACCGACCGCATCGTCGAAGCCATCGAGCAGCAGCGCTTCGATGTCATCGTGGTCAACTACGCCAACGGCGACATGGTCGGCCATACCGGCGTGTTCGAGGCGGCGGTCAAGGCTGTCGAGGCGCTGGACACCTGCGTTGGGCGCATCGTCGAGGCACTGGACAAGGTTGGCGGCGAAGCGCTGATTACCGCCGACCACGGCAACGTTGAACAAATGGAAGACGAGTGCACCGGCCAGGCGCACACCGCTCATACCACCGAGCCGGTGCCGTTCATCTATGTGGGCAAGCGCAAGCTCAAGGTCCGCGAAGGCGGCGTGCTGGCGGACGTGGCGCCGACCATGCTGCAACTGCTGGGCCTGGAAAAGCCAGCAGAGATGACCGGAACCTCGATCCTGGTTGACTAATTCACCTGGGAGCGGGCTTGCCCCGCGATAGCGCCGGCAGGTTCACCCCGTGCTGAAGCTGCCGGCGCTATCGCCGGGCAAGCCCGCTCCCACGTTGCAGTTCCAGTCCACTGCCGCGATTACCAGCGCTTTCCAGACAAACGCCTCGCCGCAGATGCCGCGAGGCGTTTTTTTTGCAGGCCCAGGCGGGCATACTAGGCCAGTCTCCATCCCTGGTACGCCCAACCTCATGCTTCGCGCCCTGATTCCTCTCGCCCTGTCTTGCCTGCTCAGCCCGGCCTTCGCCGATGAGCGTGCGCAGACCCAGCAACAACTGGACGCCACCCGCCAGGACATCGCCGAGCTCAAGAAGATGCTGGGCAAGCTCCAGGAGGAAAAGTCCGGCGTGCAAAAAGACCTCAAGAGCACCGAGACCGACATCGGCGCGCTGGAAAAACAGGTGGAGGCGTTGCAGCAAGAACTAAAAAAGACCGAGGGCGAACTGGAGCGCCTTGATACCGAGAAAAAAAAACTCCAGTCCGCCCGCGTTGAACAACAACGCCTGATCGCCATTCAGGCCCGTTCGGCCTACCAGAACAATGGCCGCGAGGAATACCTCAAGCTGCTGCTCAACCAGCAGAACCCTGAGAAATTCGCCCGCACCCTGACGTACTACGATTACCTGAGCAAGGCGCGCCTGGAGCAACTGCGCACCTTCAACGAAACCCTGCGCCAGCTGGCCAATGTCGAACAGGACATCGCCAGCCAACAGGCGCAACTGCTGGCCCAGCGCGGCAATCTCGACAGCCGCCGCCAAGAGCTCGAAGCCGAGCGCAGCAAGCGCCAGCAGGTGCTGGCCAAGCTCAACAGCGACCTGAAAGCGCGCGACCAGAAGCTGCAAGCCCGCGAGCAGGATCAAGCCGAGCTGGGCAAAGTCCTCAAGACCATCGAGGAAACCCTTGCTCGTCAGGCCCGCGAAGCCGAGGAGGCGCGCCAGAAGGCCTTGCTCGCTCAGCAGGAGGCTGAGAAGCGTCGCCAGCAAGAAGCCCTGGCCGCTCGCCAAGCGCCAGAGCCGCCAAAGAAAAAGGCCCTGACCACCCTCGGCCCACTGGTTTCTGGTGATGGCGCCAACTACGGCGGCGCATTTTCTGCCGCTCGGGGAAAACTTCCATGGCCAGTCAATGGTCGACTACTGGCACGCTTCGGCGATGCACGCGGTGGCGATGCCCGAGCCAAATGGGATGGCGTGATGATCAGCGCCGCCACCGGCACCCAAGTGCGCGCTGTGCACGGCGGTAGAGTGGTATTTGCCGACTGGTTGCGCGGCGCTGGACTTCTGGTCATTCTCGACCATGGTAATGGTTACCTGAGCCTGTACGGCCACAACCAGAGCCTGCTCAAGAGCGCCGGTGACGTAGTCAAGGCCGGCGAAGCCATCTCCACCGTGGGTGACAGCGGTGGCCAGGATAGCGCAGGCTTGTACTTCGCCATTCGCCAGCAGGGCCGCCCCAGCGACCCCGCGCAATGGTGCCGTGGCTAGGCATTTTATTTTTACGGTGGCTGCACCGTGGCTCCTGCGGGAGCGCCAACAGGATCAGGAGTTCGTTCGACATGCTGCACTCGCCTCGCCTCACCCAACTGGCCCTGACCATCGCCCTGGCGATCGGCGCGCCCCTGGCCGTTGCCGCCGAGCCGGCCAAGCCAGCCGCGGTGCCAGCACCGGTGCCTGCCACCGAGGTGACGGCCAAGTCGCCGCTGCCGCTTGAGGAGCTGCGCACCTTTGCCGAGGTCATGGACCGGATCAAGGCGGCCTATGTCGAGCCGGTGGACGACAAGACCCTGTTGGAAAATGCCATCAAGGGCATGCTCAGCAACCTCGACCCACACTCCGCCTACCTTGGCCCTGAAGACTTCCAGGAGCTGCAGGAAAGCACTAGCGGTGAATTCGGCGGCTTGGGCATCGAAGTCGGCATGGAAGACGGCTTCGTCAAAGTCGTCTCGCCGATCGACGACACCCCGGCCTCCCGCGCAGGCATCGAGGCGGGCGATTTGATCGTCAAGATTAACGGCGCGCCCACCCGCGGCCAGACCATGACCGAAGCGGTCGACAAGATGCGTGGCAAGATCGGCGAAAAAATCACCCTGACCCTGGTTCGCGATGGCGGTACGCCGTTCGACGTCACCCTCGCCCGCGCGGTCATCCAGGTCAAGAGCGTCAAGAGCCAGCTGCTCGAGAACGATTACGGCTACATCCGCATCACCCAGTTCCAGGTCAAAACCGGCGATGAAGTCGGCAAGGCCTTGGCCAAGATGCGCAAGGACAACGGCAAGAAGCTGCGCGGTGTGGTCCTGGACCTGCGCAACAACCCAGGCGGCGTGCTGCAGTCGGCGGTAGAAGTGGCCGACCACTTCCTCACCAAGGGCCTGATCGTCTACACCAAGGGCCGTATCGCCAACTCTGAACTGCGCTTCTCGGCCAACGCCGCCGACGCCAGCGAAGGCGTACCGTTGGTGGTGCTGATCAACGGTGGCAGCGCCTCGGCCTCGGAGATCGTCGCCGGCGCTCTGCAAGACCAGAAGCGCGCCGTGCTGATGGGCACCGACAGCTTCGGCAAAGGCTCGGTTCAGACCGTGCTGCCACTGGCCAATGACCGCGCCCTGAAGCTCACCACCGCCCTGTACTTCACCCCCAACGGCCGCTCGATCCAGGCCCAGGGGATCGTTCCGGACATCGAAGTGCGCCCAGCCAAGCTGACCGCCGAAGCCGATACCGAGAACTTCAAGGAAGCCGACCTGCAAGGTCACCTGGGCAACGGCAACGGCGGCGCCGACCGCCCGACCGGAAGCAGCAAACGCAAGGATCGCCCACAGGATGATGACTTCCAGCTGAGCCAGGCCCTGAGCCTGCTCAAAGGCCTGAACATCACCAAGGGCGATTGATCCTCTCGATGCGTTATCTGCTGTTTACGCTGTTCTGGCTGCTGGCTGGCACCGCCCATGCGGCGCCAGCCAAGGCTTATATGAGCATCATCATCGACGACCTGGGCCAGAACATCGAGCGCGACAATCGCACGCTCGCCCTGCCTGGGCCGGTCACCATGGCGATCATGCCCGACACGCCGCATGCCATCGATTTCGCCCGTCAGGCGCATAAGGCCGGCAAGACGGTCATCCTGCACATGCCCATGGATCCGGCCACCGGCCCCTACGCCTGGCACCCCGATATCCCGTTGCCGGAACTCGCTAGCCGGCTCAACGCCGCCCTGGCCAAGGTGCCCCACGCTGCCGGCATCAACAATCACATGGGCAGCCGCATGACCGCCCAGCGCACGCCAATGACCTGGTTAATGGCTGAGTTGCAGCAGCGTCACCTGTTCTTCGTCGACAGCCGCACCAGTGCCGCCACGGTCGCCGCCGCCGAAGCTCAGGCGATCGGCCTGGCACATGTGTCGCGGGATGTATTCCTGGACGATGTGCGCACCACAAAAGCGATCACCGCCCAGCTCCAGGTGGGTATTGCCCAGGCCCGCAAGCAGGGCTCGGCGTTACTGATCGGCCACCCCTATCCACAGACGCTGGAGGTTCTGCAACGGGAAATTCCGCGCCTGAAGAGCCAGGGCGTCGAGCTGATCGAGCTTTCACAGATGATTGCCGAGCGTGGTAACCAAGCCATGCCCGGACATGGCAAAAACGGCCGCTACAGCAACCGCTGACTATCTGTCAGATCTATCTACCGCTTGCCGCCCAGGCAGTTGAAAACAATGGAACTCCAAACATTACGGAGACTTCCATGTTCAAGCGCCACCCTTTCTGCCTGGGCGCAGCCCTGATCAGCCTGGCCATAACGGCCAGCGCCGAAGATACCGTCCAGCCTTCGGTCCCCACCCCTGAGCTGCTGACCAATGCCCACGGTGAGCGTCGCCAATGGACCGGCATTGGCCGCCTGACCCGGCCAGGCGGTAGCCAATGCATTGCCAGCCTGATCGACAGCCGCGCGCCCGGAATGGCCGCATCAGGCCCCGCCTACCTGGTCACCGCGGGGCATTGCGTGGACAAACGCAACGGCGTGATCGGCCATGACACTGAGATCGAAGGCAGCATCAGCTTCAACTTCTTCGTAGACACCCAGGACCAGCGCCACACCTTCGCCCTCAAACGCACGCTGTGGAGCAGCATGCAGGGCCTCGATCTGGCCCTATTGGAGCTGGACGCGAGTCTCAGCCAGGTCATGGCGCAAGGCATTGTGCCGTTAGCGCTAGCCGCAGATTCTCCCCCTGGCGCAAACGTGCATGTCATCGGCGAGTCATCCGCCAATGAGCTTGGCTTGCGCCTGACAACCTGCAGCCAGGCCACTACCGACTTCGTGATCGCAGCCCCGTGGGTATGGCGCAACATCTACAGCACCGACTGCCTAGGCCTGGGACCCGGCTCCTCCGGCAGCCCAGTGATCGATGTGCAAAGTGGCCGCCTGCTCAGCGTGCTCAACAGCGTTTCTGAACCGATAAGCGGCAAAGCTGCCCCTTGCTCACTGAGCAGCCCCTGCCAAGTGCCGGTTCAAACCGATAAACCCGCGTTGACGACGGGCTTTTCCATACCACTGGGCCGCTTGCAAGGGTGTTTCGCTCAAGGCTTTGCCAATCTGTCACTGGACAGTTGCCAACTGCTGCCGGGCTTTGAGTTGATCGTCGAAAAAAATCCCCGATCGCTCACCAAGATCGCGACCGATGCAGAGGGTAACGAGCGTCTACCCAGGTGGGGCCTTAGCTTTTCCCTGAATACGCCACGCTACCGATACAAAACCGTGCGCAACCCGCTCGCCTGTGAAAACCCTGAGGGCTACAGCGGCACTATCGCTGCTGAGCAAAATCACATTGACGAGCCCATCGGTCCAGAACCAGGCTGGCACTTCCTCTGCCTGATCGGCGTGGACTCAGCCGAGCACAAGCCCTCCCCGGCCTTGATGGGCAATAGCCTGAGCCTAGCGACCCAGCTGCTTCCCGCAGCTCCCGTGCCAGACCCCGACATGACCGTCACAGCGCTGCCCAATGGCAATGTACAAGTCAGTTGGCGCACCGCACCGCCGCACCTGACCCTGTACCGGGTAAAGCGCGGGCCACCTGCGACCACTGACTGCCAGGATCCCGCTGGCTTTCGTCACCTGCGCCATAAGCGCTATGAGTTCAAGGCCCAGCAACTACCACTGACGCTGTGCACGGTCAGTGAAGACTTGATAGAGCAACGCTCTGCAGTACGCACCGATCTGTTACAACCAGCGGCTTCAGGGAAAAAATGAGCGGCGCAACGAGAAAGGCCCCTGTTCTCACGACCAGGGCCCTTCTCTTTTGCTTCAACCGTTGTCAGCTATAGACACGGCCAAGCAACTGGCGATGGCTCTCGAACTGATCGAGCACATCACGCACCACCTGTTCAGGGGTAAAGCCCATCAGGTCGTACTCCTGGCTGCCGTCGTGCAGGTACACCTCGGCGCGGTAGAAACGCTGGCGGACTTCCGGCTCACCTTCGACCGGTGCCTCGCTCGGCGCGGCCATGTAGCCGTCCAGGCTCACTTCATAGACGAACGGGTTACCCTCTTCCATCATCACCCGCAGGCCCATCATGTTGCGCGACTGGCCCACCCGGGTTTCGACCTCGAAGCCCAGGGTGCGCAACTGTGCGGCGGCATCCTTGAGCGCAGGGCTGACCTGCTTGTCCATGAAGCGCTGAACCACGGCCTGAGTCGGCTGCAGGTCCATCGCACTGAGGCGCTCGCTGAAACCGCGACGACCACGGGCGGCCAGTTCGGCACGCTCCTGCTCAAGCTGCGAATCCTGCTTCATGGCCTTGTACAGGCCAAACATGAACAGCACCAACACCACCGAGAACGGCAGCCCGGCCAGTACCACCATGGTCTGCATCGCCGCGAAGTTACCCGCGAACAGCAAACCGATGGTGACCAGGGTAATCACCACCGACCAGAACACCACCATCCAATGCGGCGCGTCTTCGTCGACCTGGCCACCTTTGCACGACAGGTTGGCCATCATCACCGCGCCGGAGTCGGCTGGGGTGAGGAACAGCACGAAGCCCACGAACACCGCTACACCAATGACGATCTTGGCCGCTGGGAAATACTCCAGCAGCTGGTAGATCGACATCGACGGCTGCTCCAATGCGGTTTTGCCCAACTCCACGGCGCCATGGTTCATCACCAGGTCCAGCGCAGTGTTGCCGAAGATCGACAGCCAGGCCAGGGTGAAGCCCAGCGGGATCAACAGCACGCCCGCGACCAGCTCACGCACGGTGCGGCCTTTGGAAATACGGGCAATGAACATGCCGACGAATGGGCCCCAGGAGATCCACCAGGCCCAGTAGAACACGGTCCACAGGCCCAACCAGCGCTCGGACTTGCCGGCCTCGCCTTCATAGACGTAGAGGTCGAAGGTCTTGAGCACGATGCCGTTGAGGTAGTCGCCAATGTTCTGCACGAAGCCGTTGAGCAGGTGCAGGGTGTCACCCGCCAGCAGGACAAAGATCAACAGGCCGCTGAACAGCAGGATGTTCAGGTTGGACAGACGGCGGATGCCATTTTCCACACCGGAAACCGCCGCCACCGTGGCGACCGTGGCCATGACCAGGATCACGATCAGCAGGTTGGTCTTGCTGTGGTCCATGCCGAACAGGTATTCCAGGCCCGAGGCCACCTGCATCGAGCCAATACCCAGGTTGGTCACCAGGCCCAGCAGGGTCACGAACATACCGAAGATGTCCACTGCGTGACCGGCGCCACCCTTGACCCAACGCTCGCCCATCAATGGGTACAGCGCCGAGCGCAATGCCAGCGGCTGGTTGTGGCGGTAGGCGAAGTAACCCACGGCCAGGCCGACCAGGGCGTAGATCGCCCAGCCATGCAGGCCCCAGTGCAGGAAGGTCAGTTGCAGGCCCTGGCGCGCAGCCTCGGCGCTGGCCGAAGGTCCTTCAGGCGGATTGAAGTAGTGGTCCAGCGGCTCGGAGGCGCCAAAGTACAGCAGCGAGATACCGATACCGGAGGAGAACAGCATGCCGGCCCAGGCGCCGTAGCTGAAATCAGGCTGGTCGTCCTTGCCGCCAAGCTTGAGCTTGCCGAAATTGGAGAAGGCCAGGACCACCACGAATACCAGGTATCCGCCGATCACCAGCATGTAGTACCAGCCGAAAGTGCGGGTCAGCCAAGTCTGGGCGACGTTGAGAACTTCACCGGCTTTTTCCGGTACAGCGATAAGCAAGGCAGTCAACACAAGGATCAGCAGCGCGGAGGTGATGAACACCACGTTGTTGACCCGGACCCTCTCGGCGGGGGGTTTGGTTAGGGAGGCAGAACTCATTGCACGAATGCTCCGGGGAGTGCGGCTGTGGAGGCTAATCAGTCATTTCCCGCGCAATTGGTGCAATAGCCCTACTGCGTCAGGTGTTATAAAAGCACCTTGGAAACCGTGATCCCGAATCGAAACGTTGCAAAAAACCAGACAGATGGCCTGTGTGCGAACCGCCTCCCATGCTTGGGTGCGCGCATTAGCCACAGCTCATCTCGCCCGCTCCAAGGGCCTGTCGCACGGCCAGTGACCGTTCGGCAGAATCTGTCATTTGCATCGCTCTAGCCCGTCAACGCCTTGTATTCCGGGGGTTACACGATTTCCTGGGGTGACAATCAGTGCCGTTTGAAACAGCTGAAAAACTGTCAATGGCACAAATTGTCGCAGAGCTTATTCTTTATTGATTGAACGTTCAATCAAAACAAAATAGACTGGCCTTCGCCGAGGCAGCCGCTTGTCGTCTGCCCGCAGGCCTGAGGAGAAAGCAAGATGCCCAAGGTCGGTATGCAACCCATCCGCCGCCAGCAGTTGATCGAAGCCACCCTGCAGGCGGTCGATCAGGTCGGACTGGGGGACGCCAGCATTGCGCTTATTGCCCGTTTGGCCGGGGTGTCGAATGGCATCATCAGTCACTACTTTCGGGACAAGAATGGCCTGATCGCAGCGACGATGCGTTACATCATGAACATGCTCAACGAAGGCGTAAGAGCACGTCGCCAGGCCCTGACGGACGACAGCCCACGCGCTCACCTGAAGGTGATCATCGAGGGCAACTTCGATGCCAGCCAGGTGAACGGCCCGGCAATGAAAACCTGGCTGGCCTTCTGGGCCTCCAGCATGCACCAGCCCGATTTGCACAGGTTGCAGCGGATCAACGATCACCGCTTGTATTCCAACCTGTGCTGTCAGTTCCGCCGCGCCCTGCCGCTCTACCATGCGCGCAAGGCAGCCCGCGGGCTGGCAGCGCTGATCGACGGCCTTTGGCTGCGTGGCGCTCTGTCGGGAGATGCATTCGACACCGAGCAGGCAATACGGATTGCCTACGAATACATGGATCTACAACTGGCTAAGCAGCACACCCTGGCCACAACCGACCAGGCCGCTGAACAAGCGCGCACGGCACTTGCCCACCCGGCAGGAGCGTGACGCGCAAAGCCAACCACACACTGCACTTGCGAGGACACTATGGCCCGTTTCGGAACGCAAAAACTCTACATCGATGGTGGTTATGTCGACGCTGGCTCTGACGCCACCTTCGAAGCCATCAACCCGGCTACCGGCGAAGTCCTCGCCCACGTGCAGCGTGCTACCCAGGCTGACGTCGAGAAAGCCGTCGAAAGCGCCGAGCGTGGCCAGAAAGTCTGGGCGGCGATGACCGCCATGCAGCGTTCGCGCATCCTGCGTCGCGCCGTCGACATCCTGCGCGAGCGCAATGACGAGCTGGCCCAGCTGGAAACCCTGGACACCGGCAAGTCGTACTCGGAGACCCGCTACGTCGACATCGTCACCGGCGCCGACGTGCTGGAATACTACGCAGGCCTGGTGCCGGCCATCGAAGGCGAGCAGATCCCCCTGCGCGAAAGCTCCTTCGTCTACACCCGTCGCGAGCCGCTGGGCGTGACCGTCGGTATCGGCGCGTGGAACTACCCGATCCAGATCGCCCTGTGGAAATCCGCTCCAGCCCTGGCCGCTGGCAACGCGATGATCTTCAAGCCGTCGGAAGTCACCTCGCTGACCACCCTGAAACTGGCTGAAATCTACACCGAAGCTGGCCTGCCAAACGGCGTCTTCAACGTACTGACCGGCAGCGGCCGCGAAGTCGGCACCTGGCTGACCGAGCACCCACGCATCGAGAAAGTTTCCTTCACCGGCGGCACCACCACCGGCAAGAAAGTCATGGCCAGCGCTTCGAGCTCCTCGCTCAAGGAAGTCACCATGGAACTGGGCGGTAAATCGCCGCTGATCATCTGCGCCGACGCCGACCTGGACAAGGCCGCCGACATCGCCATGATGGCCAACTTCTACAGCTCCGGTCAGGTCTGCACCAACGGCACTCGGGTGTTCATCCCTGCCGCGATGAAAGCCGCCTTCGAAGCCAAGATCGCCGAGCGCGTTGCGCGCATCCGTGTCGGCAACCCAGAAGACGAAAACACCAACTTCGGCCCGCTGGTCAGCTTCCAGCACATGGAAAGCGTGTTGGGTTACATCGCCAAGGGTAAAGAAGAAGGTGCCCGCGTGCTGTGCGGCGGCGAGCGTCTGACCGAAGGTGATTTCGCCAAGGGCGCATTCGTTGCCCCGACCGTGTTCACCGACTGCACCGACGACATGACCATCGTCAAGGAAGAGATCTTCGGCCCAGTGATGAGCATCCTCTCCTACGAGAGCGAAGAGGAAGTCATCCGCCGCGCCAACGACACCGAGTACGGTCTGGCCGCTGGCGTATGCACCAACGACATCAGCCGCGCCCACCGCATCATTCACCAGCTGGAAGCCGGCATCTGCTGGATCAACGCCTGGGGTGAGTCGCCAGCTGAAATGCCAGTAGGCGGCTACAAGCAGTCGGGCGTTGGCCGTGAGAACGGCGTCAGCTCGCTGGCCCAGTACACCCGCATCAAGTCGGTCCAGGTTGAGCTGGGCGGCTACACCTCGGTGTTCTAAGCACCCCGTGTAGTCACGCCCGTGCCGCTCGGCACGGGCGTTCCCGCTTCCTGATCACCGCAAACGAGGGTACTTCGCATGTCCCAAGAATTCGATTACATCATCGTCGGTGCCGGCTCGGCCGGTAACACGATCGCCACCCGCCTGACCGAAGACGCCAGCGTCAGCGTACTGCTGCTCGAAGCCGGCGGTCCGGACTACCGCTTCGACTTCCGCACCCAGATGCCAGCCGCCCTCGCCTTCCCGCTACAGGGTCGCCGCTACAACTGGGCCTACGAGACCGATCCAGAGCCACACATGGACGGTCGCCGCATGGAATGTGGCCGCGGCAAGGGCCTGGGTGGCTCCTCGCTGATCAACGGCATGTGCTACATCCGTGGCAACGCCCTGGACTTCGACGGCTGGGCCAAGCTTCCAGGCCTGGAAGACTGGGCTTACCTGGACTGCCTGCCATACTTCCGCAAAGCGGAAACCCGTGACATCGGCCCGAACGATTACCACGGCGGCGAAGGTCCGGTCAGCGTCACCACGCCTAAAGCCGGCAACAACCCGCTGTTCCACGCCATGGTCGAAGCCGGCGTGCAGGCCGGCTACCCGCGCACCGAAGACCTCAACGGCTACCAGCAGGAAGGCTTCGGTCCGATGGACCGCACCGTGACCAAGAAAGGCCGTCGTTCCAGCACCGCTCGCGGTTACCTGGACCAGGCCAAGAAACGTCCGAACCTGACCATCGTCACCCACGCCCTGTCTGACCGCATCCTGTTCGACGGCAAGCGCGCCGTGGGCGTGACCTACCTGGTCGGCGACAGCGAAGAGCGCGTCGAAGCGCGTGCCCGCAAGGAAGTCATCGTCAGCTCCGGCGCCATCGCTTCGCCGCAACTGCTGCAACGCTCCGGCGTCGGCCCGCGCGCCCTGCTGGAAAGCCTCGACGTCCCGGTCGTGCACGACCTGCCGGGCGTCGGCGAGAACCTGCAAGACCACCTGGAGCTGTACCTGCAGTACGCCTGCACCCAGCCGGTCTCGCTGTATCCGTCGCTGCTGTGGTGGAACCAGCCGGCCATTGGCGCCGAGTGGATGTTCAATGGCACTGGCATCGGCGCCAGCAACCAGTTCGAGGCCGGTGGTTTCATCCGTACTCGTCCTGAGTTCGAGTGGCCGAATATCCAGTACCACTTCCTGCCGGTGGCGATTAACTACAACGGCTCCAATGGCGTGAAGGAACACGGCTTCCAGGCGCACATGGGCTCGATGCGTTCGCCTAGCCGCGGCCGTATCCAGCTCAAGTCCAAGGACCCGCGCCAGCACCCGAGCATCCTGTTCAACTACATGGCCACCGAGCAGGACTGGCAGGAATTCCGCGACGGCATCCGCCTGACCCGGGAGATCATGGCCCAGCCAGCGCTGGACCCGTACCGTGGTCGCGAGATCAGCCCGGGTGAGCATGTGCAAACCGACGAAGAGCTGGATAAGTTCATCCGTGAGCACGCCGAGACCGCGTTCCACCCATCCTGCTCGTGCAAGATGGGCAGCGACGAGATGGCTGTGGTCGACAACGAAGGCCGCGTGCATGGCATGCAAGGCCTGCGCGTGGTCGATGCCTCGATCATGCCGATCATCATCACCGGCAACCTCAACGCCACCACGATCATGATCGCCGAGAAAATCTCCGACAAGATCCGTGGTCGCAAGCCACTGCCGCGCAGCACGGCCAAGTATTACGTGGCTAACGGCGCGCCAGTCAAAGGCAAGTCGATGCGTGAAGTGAAGCAAGGCTGATTTGCGCGTTATCCGCTTGGGGCTGCTGCGCAGCCCCAAGCTTCTTCATGAGCACACGCTCAGGTTGGAATAGGGAAAAACCGCCGCATCAACGAGTCATCATCGGCCCCCAGTCGCCGCGCCAACACCTCCCGATCAAACACCTCCCCCGTACGCATCTCATACACCCTCGCCCCCGCCGGCACCTGACCCAATCCCTTCAGCCGTACCTCCATGAACCGATGGTTCATTCCCTTCACAGCGGTCACTTTCTCGACCTGTAGATAACGCCCCGGCAGCATCAACGACTCGACCTCATCCGGCCGTCGCGAGAACGGCGCCACCGGCGTAGCCTCAACAAACTCGCCTGGCTCCAGTACATACACCACCGCATGGTCATCAAATACCGCCTTGCCGCTAACCTGCGCCTGAGGGTTGTTGAACACCTCCCAAAGCGCGTAGGGATTCTCGGTGAACGAGGTGAAATCGGTGGTCACCAGCACATCACCCACCCCTACCCCACCCTCGCGAAACACCGACGTGCCGGTACCGCGTAATACCGACGCTGCCCGGTACAGCGTTAACTGATTGTTCACCCCAATCTGGCCCAGCGCATGCGCCAGGTCGTGGCTTCGCTGAATACCGACGCTGCGCCTGCCCTCGAGCGGCAAGCCACGCCAGAGGTTGTTGTAGCGCTCCGGTGAGCTGGTGTATTCGGCGATGGCGGCCGAACCATAGCCATACTCGTCGCGGTACACCGGATACGGCTCGCTGAAGGCATCCAGGTATTCGCCACTAGTACCCAACACATCCAGATCAGCCCAGGGCACTGCGCCCATTAGCGACTCTTGACGCGCCAGAGCGCGATCGGAATACGCCAGAAGCTCATCTGCTGCGGGCAGCATGTAACGCTCCCAGTCAGGCCCGGAAACGGCCAGTTCGCTCTGCGCGCCGATCCGCAGCGATTGCCGCGCACCGGCAAACAACTCGCCACTGCGCATCATCGCCGCGTCCAACAAGATGAACAGGATATCCAGCACCACTGCCGACCACGCCGCTGTGCGCCAGGCCGACTTACCATTGATGGCGCGATCCAGATGCAAGCCAAGACTGCCCACGCCAAGCCCCAGCGAAGTCAGCACCACCGGCCATCCAAACGGCGCCATGGGTGCGATGATCAGGCTGGCAGCCTGCAACCCGGCCAGCCAATCCGCCTTGCGCAGCTCGGCATTACTGGTCAGGCGCTCATGGGCGTTGTTGACCAGTTGCGCCATGGCTTGCTCGCGCAAGCGTACGAACAGATCGCCAGTGATGGCCTGCCCGGCGATGCCGATATCGCCCCGCGCTTGTGCCAACAACTTCAAGTAGTTGCGCAGGCGCGGCCGCAGTGATTGCGCCAGGACATCACCGCCGATGAAGTAGCCGATCAAACGCTCGCGGCCCACGGACGTACCCGCCTGACCGATCAACCACACCTGCAGTGCATGGCGGTCATCGAACACCCGCAGCGCATTCTGCTCATCCGCCAGGTACAGGCAGCACCTGCCCGTGCCGAGCGTTCGCTGGAACAGGGTCCGGGCGGCGATGCCGCCAATGCTCATGGCACTCCAGCCGCTCTGCGCCGAGGCCGCACAGCTGCGACGCAGCGCCTGCACAGTGCTCGGCACAGTGGCTACCACGAGGCTCGCCGCGCGCAGATCGGCGCGCTCCGCCTCGGTAAGTGCCGACCGCTCAAGCGCAGCCAGAAACCGCGCCCGGGCCAGCACACAGAAGTCCTCACTGTGTTGCGCCTGAAAAGTTTGCAGCAACTGCGTGTAGCGCTCAGAGAAGTTCATCTGCCAGAACATATCCAGCACCCCTTGGGGCGCCAGGCGAACTTCGTTGCGCTCGTCATATTCGCCATGGCTGGCATCCACCCGATAGAAACCGCCATAGACAGACAGCTGGTCAGCGTCGGTTTGCTGCGCCGGACTGAATCGCTGCATCACCAGCTCAGTTAGCGTCAGCGAGCGCCGCGGCGGCCCCCGATGACGCCAGCCGGTGTAACTCAGCGAGCTGCTGGCGGCCGATTCGAACTCATGCCAATAGAGCGTGTCAGGATCGAGCCAGTACCCCAGCAGGCGCTGCAGCACGTGGCCGGCAGCCTGCCGGGCAAGGCCATGCAAATCAGGAAATCGACCCAGGAAACGCTGGGCAATGTGTTCAAGTGTCTGGTTGTTGCCGCTACTCATGGTGCTCTGCCTAAGTGAAGGTGGAGCACCACTTCAGCTCAAGTCGCCTGCCGCCATGCGGTAACGCTTTACAGCCCGCGCCGGCATCAGGTTAGAATCGATTGGCACGCAACCTGCGTGCTCGGCGTCAGCCTTCCCTTCGCGTTTCCCCCGGAGTACTGCCTTTGGATGCAAGCACCATCAATAGCCTGTTCCTGATCGGCGCATTGCTGGTGGGTGCAAGTATCCTGGTCAGTTCGCTGTCATCGCGCCTGGGCATCCCTATTCTGGTCATCATCCTCGCGGTCGGCATGGTCGCTGGAGTCGATGGTGGCGGCATCATCTTCAACAACTATCCAACCGCCTACCTGGTGGGCAACCTGGCCTTGGCGGTGATCCTGCTCGACGGCGGCCTGCGCACGCGGGTGGCGAGCTTTCGCGTAGCCTTGTGGCCGGCGTTGTCGCTGGCCACAGTGGGCGTTTTGATCACCACGGCGTTGACCGGCATGGTCGCCGCCTGGCTGTTCGACCTGAGCCTGATCCAAGGGCTGCTGATCGGCGCCATCGTCGGTTCGACCGACGCCGCAGCGGTGTTCTCGCTGCTCGGCGGCAAGGGTCTGAACGAACGGGTCACCGCTACGCTCGAGATCGAATCGGGCAGCAACGACCCGATGGCGGTGTTTCTCACCGTCACCCTGATTGACATGATCGCCAGCGGCCAGACTGGCCTGCACTGGAGCCTGTTGACCCACCTGCTGCGCGAGTTCGGCATCGGCGGCCTGCTGGGCCTGGGCGGCGGCTGGCTGATGTTGCAGCTGGTCAACCGGATCAACCTGGCCGGCGGCCTGTACCCGATCCTGGTGGTCGCCGGTGGTTTGGTGGTGTTCTCCCTGACCAACGCCCTGCATGGCAGCGGCTTCCTTGCTGTGTACCTGTGCGGCCTGGTGTTGGGCAACCGACCCATTCGCAGCCGCCACGGCATCCTGCACATGCTCGACGGCATGGCCTGGCTGGCGCAGATCGGCATGTTCCTGGTGCTCGGCCTACTGGTCACCCCGCACGACTTGCTGCCGATCGCCCTGCCCGCGCTGGGCCTGGCGCTGTGGATGATCCTGGTCGCCCGCCCCCTCTCTGTGGTCGCCGCCCTGTTGCCGTTCAAGGCTTTCCATGGCCGCGAGAAAGGCTTCATCTCCTGGGTTGGCCTGCGCGGTGCAGTGCCGATCATTCTTGCGGTGTTCCCGCTGATGGCCGGGCTGCCGCAGGCGCAGCTGTTCTTCAACCTGGCGTTCTTCATCGTGCTGGTATCGCTGCTGGTGCAGGGCACCAGCCTGCCGTGGATGGCCAAGCTGCTGAAGGTCACGGTGCCGCCGGACCCAGCGCCGATCTCCCGCTCCGCGCTGGAGGTGCACGTCACCAGCGAGTGGGAGCTGTTCGTCTATCGCCTGGGTGCTGAAAAATGGTGCATCGGCGCCGCCCTGCGCGAGCTGAAGATGCCTGAAGGCACGCGAATTGCCGCGCTGTTTCGCGGCGAGCAATTGCTCCACCCCTCGGGCAGCACCGTGCTGGAGGTGGGCGACATGCTCTGCGTAATCGGTCATGAGCACAATCTGTCGGCGCTGGGCAAACTGTTCAGCCAAGCGCCCCAGCGTGGTTTGGATCTACGCTTCTTTGGCGACTTCGTCCTTGAAGGTGATGCCGAGCTGGGTGCGGTGGCGGCACTTTATGGCCTGAAACTCGATGGCCTGGACGCAAAAATGCCGTTGGCGCAGTTCATCCGACAAAAGGTCGGAGGCGCTCCAGTAGTAGGGGATCAGATCGAATGGCACGGCACAATCTGGACCGTCGCGATGATGGACGGGAACAAGATCCACAAAGTCGGCGTCAGATTCCCGGAAGGTACTCGGCCTGGCCCCGGGTTGTTCCTCTAGACTTCGACTTGCCTCGTTTTACAAGAACCCTGCACAAGACTCTGCCTATGTCCCTGCGCGTGTATCTCCGCGCAGCCCTGCTCGGGCTGTGCTTGTCCCTCTCGTTCGCCGTCAGCGCGGCCGAGGCTCCAACCACCGCCAGCATCCAGAACAGCCTCGACAAGATTGCCGATCGCAAGCTTCCGGAGGCCGAGCAGAAGGCTCTGCAGCAGGTCCTCGAAGACACCTTGAGCCTGCTCGGCAGCAAGGAAGACAGCGAGAAGAAGCTCGCCGCGCTCAAGCAACAGCTGGCCGACGCCCCGCGCCTGACCAGCGAAAGCCAGCGCGAACTGATCAAGCTCAAGACCAGCAAGACCGTACCGGTTGCCCAACGCTACGCCAGCCTCAGCGTGCCGCAGTTGGAACAGCTGCTCAGCGAACGCAGCACCCTTCAGGGCGAGCTGCAAAAAGCGCTGTCCGAAGCCAACAGCCTGATCATCAACTCGCAGACCCGCCCCGAGCGCGCCCAACGCGAGATCAGCAACAACCAGACTCGCGCCCAACAGATCAACAGCAGCCTCAAGTCCGGCAAGGACAACGGCAAGACCCTGTCCGCCGACCAGCGCAACCAGCTCAATGCCGAACTGGCCTCGCTCAACGCCGTGACCCTGCTGCGTCGCCAGGAGCTGGCCGGCAATGGCCTGCTGCAAGACCTGGGCAACGCCCAGCACGACCTCTTGATCGAACGCGCAGCGCGTCTGGAACAAGAAATCCAGGACCTGCAGACGCTGATCAATGACAAGCGCCTGGCCCAGTCGCAGCAAACCGTCACCCAGCAGTCGATCGAAGCGCAGAAAGCCGGCGGCAGCAGCCTGTTGGCCACTGAGAGCGCTGCCAACCTCAAGCTCTCCGACTACCTGCTCAAAAGCACCGACCGCCTCAACGAGCTGACCCAGCAGAACCTCAAGACCAAGCAGCAGCTCGATAGCCTGACCCAGGCCGACCAGGCCCTGGACGAGCAGATCAACGTGCTCAAGGGCAGCCTGCTGTTGTCCAAGATCCTCTACAAGCAGAAGCAGACCCTGCCGCACCTGAAGCTCGACCGCGACCTGGCCGACCAGATCGCCGACATCCGCCTGTACCAGTTCGAGATCAACCAGCAGCGCGAGCAGATGAGCAACCCGGTGGGTTACGTCGACCGCCTGTTGGCCACCCAGCCCGAGCAGGATGTCACCCCACAACTGCGCAAAGCACTGCTGGAAGTGGCGATCACCCGCAGCGACCTGCTTGAGCGGCTGAACCGCGAACTGTCCGCCCTGCTTAACGAGTCGATCACCCTGCAGCTCAACCAGAAGCAGCTGCTGAGCACTGCCCAAGGCCTGCGCACCACCCTGGAAGAGCAGATGTTCTGGATCCCCAGCAACAAGCCGCTGGATTGGGAATGGCTGCGCAGCGTGCCGCAACGCTTCGTCGACCAGGTCGCCAACCTGCCGTGGGGTTCGGGGATCAAGGAGCTGACTGACGGCCTGATCCAACGGCCGCTGCTGTTCCTGCCGCTGTTCCTGGTCATCGGCGGGCTGCTGTGGCGCCGCAAGTACCTGTACCAGCGGCTGGGCAAGGTTCACCAGGACATCGGCCACTTCAAGCGCGATAGCCAGTGGCATACGCCCCAAGCCATCCTGATCAACATTCTCCTGGCACTGCCAGTCAGCATTGCCCTGGCCCTGGGCAGCTACGCACTGCAGATCGACGCGCGTGGGCAGAACGCCAACCTCGGCGCGGCCCTTTGGCAACTGGCCCAGGCTTGGTTGGTGTTCTACACCGCCTACCGCATCCTTGCCCCGGGCGGCGTGGCGGAAATCCACTTCCGCTGGCACAAGCCGCAAGTCGAGTTCCTGCGCGGCTGGGTGCGCCGCCTGGGTACCGTGGTGCTGGCATTGGTCGGCGTGGTGGCGGTGGCTGAGCACCAGCCCTCGGCGTTGGCCGACGACGTCCTGGGGATCGGCGTGGTGCTGACCTGCTACGCGCTGATGGCCTGGCTGCTCAGCCGACTGCTGCTCAGCAGCCCGGCGCACCGCGATACTTCGCTGTTCCGCAAAGCAGTCGGGGTGGCCTTCACGGCCCTGCCGATCGCGCTGTTCGTGGCCGTGTGCTTTGGCTACTACTACACCGCGCTGAAACTCACCGACCGGCTGATCTACACCCTCTACCTGCTGCTGTTCTGGCTGGTGATCGAGGCCGCCTTCGTCCGGGGTCTGTCGGTGGCCGCTCGCCGCCTGGCCTACCAACGCGCGCTGAGCAAGCGCCAGGCGACCAAGGAGGGGCTCGATGGCGAGGTCATCGCCGAAGAGCCGACGCTGGACATCGAGCAGGTCAACCAGCAGTCGCTGCGCCTGATTCGCCTGGCCCTGCTTGGCGGTTTCATTGGCGGCCTGTACTGGGTCTGGTCGGACCTGATCACGGTGTTCGCCTACCTCAACAACTTCACCCTCTATGAGTACACCAGCGGCACCGGCGCCGCCGCCAGCATGGTGCCGATCAGTCTCGGCGATCTGCTTGGCGCGCTGGTGATCGTCGGTATCACCTTCGCCCTGGCGGGCAACTTGCCTGGCTTGCTGGAAGTGTTGGTGCTGTCGCGCTTGAACCTGGCCCAGGGCAGCGCCTACGCCACCACCACGTTGCTGTCGTATGTGATTGCCGGGGTGGGCTTCGTCAGTACCCTGTCGACCCTCGGGGTGAGCTGGGACAAGTTGCAATGGCTGGTCGCCGCGCTATCGGTGGGTCTGGGCTTTGGCATGCAGGAGATCTTCGCCAATTTCATCTCCGGCATCATGATCCTGTTCGAACGCCCGGTGCGCATCGGCGACACCATCACCATCGGCAACCTGTCCGGCACGGTGAGCAAGATCCGCATCCGCGCCACCACCATCACCGACTTCGACCGCAAGGACATCATCGTCCCCAACAAGACCTTTATCACCGGCCAGCTGATCAACTGGTCGCTGACCGACACGGTCACCCGGGTGACCTTGAAGCTGGGCATCGACTACGGTTCGGACCTGGACCTGGTGCGCGACCTGCTGCTCAAGGGCGCCCATGAGAACCCGCGGGTGCTCAAGGATCCGGAGCCGCTGGTATACTTCCTCAACTTCGGCGAAAGCTCGCTCGATCACGAGCTGCGCATGCACGTGCGCGATCTAGGCGACCGCAACCCGACCCTGGATGAGATCAACCGCTACATCAACCGCGAGTTCAAGGCGCACAACATCAAGATTTCGGTGCGTCAGGTCGAGGTGTTCCTGATGGATACCCAGGGGCAGAAGCAGAAGTTGATTGCTGTCGAGGGTGGCGATGGCACTGCGCCGCAGGGCACTCGGCCGGTGTAACTGGACTCCAAAGGGCGTGAACCGCAGAATTGCGTCGAGGGCTACGCCCTCGTTCGCAGGCAAGCCCGCTCCCACAGGAGCAGCACAATCCCTGTAGGCACGGGCTTGCCTGCGAAGGGCCGCACCGCGGCCGCCAATTCTCCAACCAGGAGCCGGCCCTTGAAAGCCCTCGACCAACTGACCTTCGACAACCGCTTCGCTCGCCTGGGCGATGCGTTCTCCACCCAGGTCTTGCCCGACCCGATCGCCGACCCACGGCTAGTCGTCGCCAGCCACTCAGCCATGGCCCTGCTCGACCTCGACCCCGCGCAAGCCGAGCTGGCGCTGTTCGCCGAGCTGTTCAGCGGGCACAAGTCATGGCAAGACGCCGACCCACGGGCGATGGTCTATTCGGGCCACCAGTTCGGCTCCTACAACCCACGCCTGGGCGACGGCCGCGGCCTGCTGCTCGGCGAAGTGGTCAACGATGCTGGCGAGCACTGGGACCTGCACCTCAAGGGCGCCGGCCAGACCCCTTACTCACGCATGGGCGATGGCCGCGCGGTGCTACGCTCGTCGATCCGCGAGTTCCTTGGCTCCGAAGCCCTGCACGCCTTGGGTATCCCCAGCAGCCGTGCCCTGTGCGTAGTCGGCTCCAGCACGCCGGTCTGGCGCGAAACCCGCGAAAGCGCGGCGATGCTCCTGCGCGTTGCTCAAAGCCATGTCCGTTTCGGCCACTTCGAGTATTTCTACTACACCCGTCAGCCAGAACAGCAACAGCTGCTGATCGATCATGTGCTGGAACAGCATTACCGCGAATGCCGCGAGGCCGAGCAGCCGTACCTGGCCATGTTCCGCAGCATCGTCGAGCGCAATGCCGAGCTGATTGCCCGCTGGCAAGCCTATGGCTTCTGCCACGGGGTGATGAACACCGACAACATGTCGATTCTGGGTATCACCTTCGACTTCGGCCCGTTCGCCTTCCTCGACGACTTCGACGCCAACTTCATCTGCAACCACTCCGATGACCGTGGCCGCTACAGCTACTCCAACCAGGTGCCAATCGCCCACTGGAACCTCAGCGCCCTGGCCCAGGCCCTGACGCCCTACATCGAGGTCGAGGCGCTCAAACAAGCGCTTGGGCTGTTCCTGCCGCTGTACCAGGCGCATTACCTGGACCTGATGCGCCGCCGCCTGGGTTTGACCAGCGCCGAGGACGACGACCTGGCGCTGGTCGAGCGTTTGCTGCAACGCATGCAAAGCGGCGGCGTCGACTACACGCTGTTCTTCCGCCGGCTTGGCGAGCAGCCGGCGGCTGAGGCACTGAAGGTGGTACGTGATGATTTCATCGACCTCGCCGGGTTCGATGCCTGGGGCGCAGACTATCTGGCCCGCTGCGAGCGGGAGCCTGGCAATGCCGAAGGGCGGCGTGAGCGGATGCATGCGGTGAATCCGCTGTATGTGCTGCGCAATTACCTGGCGCAGAAAGCCATCGAAGCGGCTGAGGGCGGCGATTACAGTGAAGTGCGGCGGTTGCATCAGGTGCTAAGCAACCCCTTCGAAGAACAACCCGGGATGCAGGCCTATGCTGAACGGCCGCCAGAGTGGGGTAAGCATCTGGAGATCAGTTGCTCATCGTAAACTGACCACTTTCGGGGGCGCAAAGCGGCCCCAAAACACCCAGGAGTTTCTATGTCAGAACCATTACTGATCCCCTGCCCGCACTGCAACGGCCTCAACCGCCTGCCCGCCGCACGCCTGAACGACGCCCCCAAATGCGGCCGTTGCAAACAGAACGTACTCCTGAACAAACCCTTCGACCTCAGCGAAAGCAGCTACGCCAGCCAGATCAAAGGCGACCTGCCGCTCCTGCTGGACGTGTGGGCCGACTGGTGCGGCCCATGCAAATCCTTCGCACCGATCTTTGAACAGGCTGCCAACCAACTCAGCGGCCGCTGCCGCCTGGCCAAGCTCGACAGCGAGGCCAATCGCAACCTCGCCGGGCAACTGGGCATCCGCTCGATTCCCAGCCTGATCCTGTTCAACAATGGCCGCGAAATCAGCCGCCAAGCGGGCGCCTTGCCACTCCAGTCATTGCTGGAGTGGCTGCGTAGTCAAGGGGTCTAGGCGTTTTCTTCGAGCAGCGAGTGCAACTCGACAAACTGCTGAGTCAGCTTGTGCCGGGGCTCCAGATGGATCAGCGGCAAGCTGGCGTGGTGCGATTCGCGCATCTTCACCGAGCTGCTCAGGTACACCGGCAACACCGGCAATCCCTCTTCCAGCAGCTCGTCGAGCATCTGTTGCGGCAGAGTGGCGCGTGACTGGAACTGGTTGACGACAATGCCTTCAACCACCAAGTCTTCGTTGTGGTCATCCTTGAGCTCTTCGATCTCAGCCAGCAGGCCATACAGCGCCTGGCGCGAGAAGCTGTCGCAATCGAACGGAATCAGCACTCGATCGGCGGCGATCAACGCGGAAACTGCGTAAAAATTCAGCGCAGGCGGGGTATCGATGTAGATGCGCTCGTAATCCTCATCCAGATCATCGAGCAGTTTGCGCAGCTTGTTGATCTTGTGCTTGGCCTCAAGCTTGGGCTGCAGGTCGGCCAGCTCCGGGGTCGCGGTGACCACGTGGAGGTTGTCGAACGGTGTCTCGTAGATATCGACCTTGTTCTTCTTGGCAAACGGCCCGCTGGACAGGCTCTGCTTGAAAAAGTCGGCGATACCCATGGGGATGTCCTCACCGGTCAGCCCGGTCAGGTATTGGGTCGAGTTGGCCTGGGCATCCAGGTCGATCAGCAGGGTCCGATAGCCCTCATTGGCGCTCACCGCCGCCAGGTTGCAGGCGATGCTCGACTTGCCCACACCACCTTTCTGATTGAATACCACGCGCCGCATGAGAGACCTCCGTGTATCAACGAATGCCCGAGTATGTGTGCAGCGGCCGGGCTTGACCAGTACCGTTGCTCAACCTTCTCCTACAACAACCGATACCTTGTCCAGGCACTGTTATCAGACGCATCTGGCTCGCCAGCAAAGTCATGTATCGCTAACCTCGTGATTTTTCCGCTGGCCACGGTCTAAGCATTTGCTACAGCTCGGCAGCACCGGGATAATGCGCGCCAGTCGGCGAATGCCAATCCCCTGTCAGGCCGTTGTGGCGCTCATTTCAATGGCGAACGCGTCTCCACAGGGCGGGAAACAGACACATCGTGATCACCTTCGACATCAGCCAATGGCGCGCTTGGGCTCCAGGCCTGCAGACGCCTGCCGATTGGCAGGCCTGGGCCGATGGCGCCGATCTGCCTGCAGATGACGGCCAAGCGCCAGACGTAGGGTTCTTGCCGGCCATGCAACGGCGGCGCCTGAGCTATCTGGCGCGCATGGCGTTTGCGGTTGGCTGGCCGCTGGCCGAAGGTATCGAGGCCCTGCCGCTGGTGTATGTCTCGCGCCACGGCGAAACCCCGCGCACCTTCGCCCTGCTCAGCGAGCTGGCCGAGCGCCAGCCGTTGTCACCCACCCAGTTCAGTTTGTCGGTGCACAACGCGGTGATCGGCTTGTGGTCGATCCTGCGCGGCGAAACCAGCGAAATGACCGCCCTGGCGGCGGCCGGCGACGGTTTCGAGCAAGGCGTGATCGAAGCCGCTGGCCTGCTCCATGAGGGGGCGCCGGCGGTCCTGCTGATCGTCGCCGAAGAGCAGCCGCCAGTCGCTTACCGGCCGTGGATCGACGATGTGCCCTGCGCCTACGCCGTGGCCCTGCTGCTAACCCCCGGCACGCAGTGGCAACTGACCCTCGGCCAAGCGGTCTCAGGGCAAGCAGCACCAGGCCCTGCGCCGCTGCCGCATGCACTGAGCTGGCTACGCGCCCTGCTCAGCGAGCAAACCCGCCTCACTCACCCAGGAAAGCAGCGCTCATGGACCTGGCAACGACAGCCATGAACACGCCTCGCGACGCCTACTATTGGCGCCTGCTGGCGACCGCCCTGAGCTTCTTGCTGTTCGGCGTCGGTGGCCTGTGCCTGCGGCTGCTGGTGTTTCCCTTGCTCGCCTGCCTGCCAGGTGATGCCGAGCGCCATCAACAACGCGCCAGGCGCACCATCGGCTGGCTGTTCTGGCGCTTCATCCGCTTCATGCGTGCCAGCGGCGTGCTGACTTATGAGATCATCGGCGCCGAGCGCCTGGGGCGCCCTGGGCAGATGATCATTGCCAACCATCCGTCGCTGATCGATGTGGTGTTTCTTATCGGTCTGGTGCGCAACGCCAACTGCGTGGTCAAGCAAAGCTTGTTCGCCAACCCGTTCACCCGTGGCCCGGTCCGCGAGGCGCAGTACCTGGGTAACGATGGCAGCATGCAGATGTTCGATGCCGCAGTCGATGCGCTGCACCAGGGCCAGCCACTGATCATCTTCCCGGAAGGCACCCGCACCGAACCCGGCAAACCACCGGCCTTTCATCGTGGCGCCGCCGCAATCGCCCTGCGCGGTGCGAAGATCATCACGCCTGTGACCATCAGCGTCAGCCCCACCACGCTGACCAAGAACGAGCCGTGGTACCGCATCGCCCGGCGCCGCGTGCACGTGCGCCTGAAGGTCGGCGGCGACATCGACCCGGCGGCTTTCGCAGCCCTGGGCCCGGCGCCCATGGCCTCGCGCCGGCTCAACGACTATCTGCACCACTATTTCATCAAGGAGCTCGCCGAAGATGAGCGATCCACAGCAACACCTGAACCGTGATATCAAGCAGTTGATCATCGATGCCCTGGGCCTTGAAGACATCACCGTGCAGGACATCGACGACCAACAGCCCCTGTTCGGCGAAGGCCTGGGCCTGGATTCGGTGGACGCGCTCGAACTCGGCCTGGCCCTGCAGAAGCACTTCGGCATCAAGATCGACGCCGATGCCAAGGACACCCGTAGCCATTTCAGCAACGTCGCCAGCCTGGCGGCGTTCGTCACTGCCCGTCAGGCCGCCTGAGACCGCCCCATGCAAAACCGTGAAGACATCTTCAATATCCTGCGCGACGCCTTGGTCGAGCTGTTCGAAACCAACCCTGCCAGCATCACCCTGGACTCCAACCTGTACCAGGACCTGGAAATCGACAGCATCGATGCCATCGACCTGATCGACCATATCAAGCGCCAGACCGGCAAGAAGATCAGCGCCGAAGACTTCAAGAGCGTGCGCACCGTGGGCGATGTGGTCGAGGCCGTATTCCGCCTGGTCAACACTGCGGCATGAAACGCCTGGTCGGCCTGGGCCTGGTGCTGGCCGGCGTGCTGTATCCGTTTGCCGTGCATTTCGGTCTCGGCCATTTCGCGCCCTGGCAGTTCGCCGTGCTGCTCGGCGGCCTGTGGCTGGCCCGCAGCGTCAGCGCACCGCGCCGCCCCGGCAACCTGTGGATGGCGGCAGTAGCGCTGACGTTCTGCGCCGTGCTCGCGCTTTCCGACAGCAGCCAACTGCTGCGTTGGTATCCGGTGCTGGTCAACGCCTTCATGCTGGTGCTGTTCGGTTCGAGCCTGAAATACGGCCCGCCGCTGGTTGAGCGCTTGGCCCGTTTGCGCGAACCGCAGCTGCCTGAAGCGGCGCTCAGCTACACCCGCCGAGTGACCCAAGTGTGGTGTGGCTTCTTTGTGCTCAACGGCGGGATCGCTGCGGCTCTCACCCTCTGGGCGCCGCTGAGCTGGTGGACCCTGTACAACGGCCTGATTGCCTATATCGCCATGGGCCTGCTGTTTGCCGGTGAATGGCTGACACGACAACAGGTGCGAGGACGCGCATGAACTGGATCAACCCCGAGCAGCTGTTGCGCCCCGTGGACGGGCCGCGCTTGGTCACGCAGGCGCCCGCCCTGACGCATGCCGAGCTGTGTGAACAGGCCCTGCGCCTGGCCGGTGGCCTGCAAGCGAAAGGTATCCAGCGCCTGGCGGTGCACCTGCAAGACGCTGCCGAGCTGGCCATCGCGTTGCTCGGTGCCTGGCGCGCCGGCGTGCAGGTCTTGCTACCGGCCGACCTGCAAGCGCAGACCCGCGCACGCTGGGACGATCAGGTCGACCTGTGGATAAGTGACCAGCCCGACGACCTCAGCATCGCCGACCTACAGGGCGAACCGCTGCCACCCGCCGAGCTGGATCTCGATAAGTGCCGGATTGGCCTGTGCACCTCAGGTTCCAGCGGCCAAGCCAAGCTGATCGACAAACGCCTGCGCCAGCTGGCCAATGAAGTCGCCGCCCTGGAGCAGCTGTGGGGCGCGGCCCTTGGCGATGCCTGGATCATCGGCAGCGTGGCCACCCAGCATATCTACGGCCTGTTGTTCCGCGTGCTTTGGCCTCTCTGTGCCGGCCGGGGTTTCCTGCGCCAGCCAATGCCCTTCCCCGAAGATCTGCAGCGGGCCAGCCTCGAACTGCCAAGCTTTGCCTGGGTGGCCAGCCCGGCGCTGCTCAAGCGCATGGGCGATAACCTCGATTGGCCAGCATTGAGCCAGGTGCGCAAAGTGTTCTCATCAGGGGGCGAGCTGCCGGCCGAGGCAAGTGCACGTCTGCAGCAGCGGCTTGGCCAATGGCCCGTGGAGATCCTCGGCAGCTCGGAAACCGGCGGCATCGCCTGGCGAGAGGGCGGCGACCTGTGGCAACCCTTCGCAGGCGTGCAACTTGCTGTGGATGAACAGGGCGCCCTGCGCATCGCCTCGCCCTACTTGCCGCCTGGCCATATCGAACAAAGTGCCGACGCTGCTGAACTATTCAGTGATGGCCGCTTGCGCCTGCTCGGCCGCCTCGACCGCATCGTCAAGCTGGAAGAAAAACGTATCGCCCTGCCCATGCTCGAACAGGCGCTGTGCCGCCACGCCTGGGTCAGCGAAGCGCGCCTGGGCGTGATCGAGGAAGGCCGTGCCTCGCTGGGCGCCTTGTTGGTACTTAGCCCAGCCGGCGTGCACGCCTTGCGCAACCAGGGCCGGCGGACCTTGCTCGACAGCCTGCGCCAGCACCTGGCCCAGTATTGCGAGGCGCTGGCCCTGCCGCGGCGCTGGCGACTGCTACGGCAATTGCCGATGAACGCCCAAGGCAAACTAGCCGAGGCGCAGGTCCAGGCCCTGCTCAAAGCGCCACGGGCGAATGATCCACAAGTGCTTGAGCGGCTGGAAGAGGGCGCTCTGCTGCGCCTGTGGGTGCCTGCGGACCTGCCCTGCTTCACCGGCCACTTCCCGAGCACGCCGATCCTGCCGGGCGTGGTGCAGATCGACTGGGCCATTACCCTCGGCGCCGCACTGGTGCCGCCAGGGCTGCGTTTCGCCGGCATGGAAGTGCTCAAGTTCCAGCAACTGGTGCGCCCCGCAGACGAGCTCGAACTGAGCCTGCGCTTCGACCCGCAACGCAGCAAGCTGTACTTCGCCTTCAGCAGCGCAGGGCAACCCTGCTCCAGCGGCCGCATTGTGTTGGAGGCCGCCTGTGCATAAGCCTTGCGCGGTGATCCCGGTGTACAACCACGAACGGGCGGTGCCTGCCGTGGTCGCTGAATTGCGGCGGGCGGGCTTACCCTGCGTGCTGGTGGACGACGCCAGCCATCCGCCTTGCGCCGAAGTGCTACGCCAGCTGGCTGGCGAGCCGCAGGTGTTCCTGGTCACCCTGAGCAGCAACCAGGGCAAGGGCGGCGCGGTGATGGCCGGTTTGCGCGAGGCGGCGCGACTGGGTTTTAGCCACGCCCTGCAAGTGGACGCCGATGGCCAGCACGACCTGGCTGATATCGCCACCTTCCTGGACCAGTCGCAGGCCCATCCACAGGCGCTGATCTGCGGTTATCCACAGTACGACGCCAGTGTGCCCAAGGGCCGCCTGTATGCCCGCTACCTGACTCACGTATGGGTGTGGATCAACAGCCTGTCGCTGGCGATCCCTGATTCGATGTGCGGTTTTCGGGTTTACCCGCTGCCAGCGACCCTGGCCCTGATCGACTCGGTGCAACTGGGCCTGCGAATGGATTTCGACACGGAAATTCTCGTGCGCCTGGCTTGGCGCGAGCAACCGATGCGCTGGCTGCCAACCCGTGTGCATTACCCGCAGGACGGCGTCTCGCACTTTCGCCTGGTGCACGACAACGCGCTGATTTCGCGCATGCACGCGCGCTTGTTCTTCGGCATGCTGCTGCGCGCGCCACTGATCCTCTGGCGCCGGTGGCGACGATGAACAGCCCATCACGGCACTGGGCCGAGCAACGCGAACGCGGCAGTTTCTGGTTGATGAAGCTGACCGCCGGGCTGGTGCGCCTGCTTGGCCGGCGCCTGCTCAGCCCGCTGATCCACGCCATCGTGCTGTACTTTTTCCTGTTCGGCCGCCGTGCCCGGCGCAGCGCCTGGCAGTATCAACAACGGCTGGCTGCGTACAGCGGCGCAGCCACGCCAGCGCCCAGCCATTGGCAGGTGTTCCGCCAGTTCATGGCCTTCGCCGATTCCCTGCTGGACAAGCTCGACGCCTGGAACGGCAAGCTGCGCCTGCAAGATATCGAAATCGACGACCCTGCCGGCCTGCGCCAGCAACTGCGTGGCAGCCGCGGGCAAATGCTGGTCGGCGCGCACCTGGGCAACCTGGAAGTCTGCCGGGCCTTGGCCGAGTTGGGCGAGCAGGTGACCATGAACGTGCTGGTGCACACCCGTCATGCCGAACGCTTCAATCGCTTGCTGGGCGAAGCCGGGGCCAGCCACCTGCGGCTGATCCAGGTCAGCGAGCTGGACCCGGCGATCATGCTGCAGCTGTCCGAACGCCTGGAACGCGGCGAATGGCTGGCGATTGCTGGCGACCGCGTGCCCCTGCATGGCGCGCGTACGGTCGAGGTGGATTTCCTCGGCCATCCGGCCGCATTTCCCCAAGGCCCCTGGTTGCTGGCAGGGTTGTTGGGTTGCCCGGTCAACCTGCTGTTCTGCCTCAAGCGCGAAGGCCGCTATCGGATCACTCTGGAGCCGTTCGCCGAGCGCCTGCACTGGCGGCGCGACAACCGCGAACAGGTGATCGGCGAATGGGCCGCGCGCTACGCTGCGCGACTGGGCCATTATTGCCAGCAGGCGCCCACCCAATGGTTCAACTTCTACCCCTTCTGGAAAGACCGATGACGACGCATGAGTCTGTAACCTTCGGCGAGGCGCCGCTCGCCATCGAGGCTGTCCTGGCCCTGAGCCAGCGCCAAGCAGCCGCACGCTTGGAAGAGGACCCCGCCTATCGTGAGCGGATCGCTCGCGGCGCGCGTTTTCTCGACACCCTGCTGGACAAGGAAGGGGTGATCTACGGCGTCACCACCGGCTATGGCGACTCGTGCGTGGTGGCAGTACCGCCGGAGCACGTCGAAGCCCTGCCGATCCACCTGTACACCTTCCACGGCTGCGGCCTGGGCAAGCTGCTCGAGCCTGCGGCCACCCGCGCGGTGCTGGCAGCGCGGCTGCGCTCGCTGAGCCATGGGATGTCGGGGGTGCGCCTGGAGTTGCTGGAACGGCTGCGCGCGTTCCTCGAACACGACATCCTGCCGCTGATCCCGGAAGAGGGCTCGGTGGGCGCCAGCGGCGACCTGACCCCGCTGTCATACGTAGCGGCGACCCTGTCTGGCGAACGCGAAGTGCTGTACCGCGGTGAAAAGCGCAGCAGCGCCGAGGTACATCGGGAACTCGGCTGGCAACCGCTGGTGCTGCGCCCCAAGGAAGCCCTGGCATTGATGAACGGCACCGCCGTGATGACCGGCCTGGCCTGCCTGGCCTTTGGCCGCGCCGACTACCTGCTCAAGCTGGCCACCCGGATCACCGCACTCAACGTGATTGCGTTGCAGGGCAACCCTGAGCATTTCGACGAGCGCCTGTTCGCCGCCAAACCGCACCCCGGCCAGACCCAGGTCGCCGCCTGGCTGCGCCAGGATCTGGCCATCGACGCCCCGGCAGCCCCGCTGCACCGCCTGCAAGACCGCTACTCGCTGCGCTGCGCACCCCATGTACTGGGGGTGCTGGCCGACAGCCTGGGCTGGTTGCGCAGTTTTATCGAGACCGAACTCAACAGTGCCAACGATAACCCGATCATCGACGGCGACGCCGAGCGAGTTCTGCATGGCGGGCATTTCTATGGCGGGCATATCGCCTTCGCCATGGACAGCCTGAAGACCCTGGTGGCCAACGTCGCCGACCTGCTCGACCGCCAGTTCGCGCTGCTGGTCGACGAGCGCTACAACCATGGCCTGCCGAGCAATCTGTCCGGTGCAGAAGCAGGCCGTGCGATGCTCAACCATGGCTTCAAGGCAGTGCAGATCGGCGCCAGCGCCTGGACCGCCGAGGCGCTCAAGCAGACCATGCCCGCCAGCGTATTTTCCCGCTCCACCGAATGCCACAACCAGGACAAGGTAAGCATGGGCACCATCGCCGCACGCGATGCCTTGCGCGTTCTTGAGCTGACCGAGCAGGTCGCTGCGGCAACCCTGCTGGCAGCCAATCAGGGCGTCTGGCTGCGTCGCCGCCAGGCGGATGAGCGACCACTGCCGCCAGCGCTGGGCGAGATGCATGCCGTATTGCTGGAAGACTTCGCCCCCGTCATCGAAGACCGCGCATTGGAGCGAGAACTGCGCCTGTGCCTGAGCCGTATCGCCGAACGACACTGGAGGCTGCATGCGTAGCCCCGGCGTGTTCCACGTCGATACTGAGATCGTCGTGCCGTTCTTCGATGTCGACAGCATGCACATCGTCTGGCACGGGCACTACGTCAAGTACCTGGAAGTCGCCCGCTGTGCCTTGCTCGACAAGCTCGAGCACGATTATCGGCTGATGCATGCCAGCGGCTACATGTGGCCGGTGATCGACTTGCAGCTGCGCTACATCCGTGGCGCCACGTTCGGCCAGCGCCTGAACGTGCGCGCCAGCCTGGTGGAATGGGAAAGTCGACTGAAGATCAATTACCTGATTAGCGATGCCGCAAGCGGCGAGCGCATGACCCGCGCCAGCACAGTGCAGGTTGCGGTGCACATCGACAGCGGCGAAATGCAACTGGCCTCACCGCAGGTGATGCTGGACGCGGTGCAGAAGGTGCTGTCATGAAATGTGCCACTGGGCCTGCGTTGCAGGCCATCAAAACACTGCAAAGCCCTGTGGGAGCGGGCTTGCCCGCGAAGGGTCGCAAGGCGACCCCAAACCCTCAAAACCACTCCATGGCGCTGGCGTTACGCGCCCTCACCACGTTAGCCCTGCTGCTCACCAGCCCACTAACCTTAGCCTTCACCCTCGAAGACCTGCAAAAGCAGCTAAGCGAACCCGCCGTAGTCAAAGGCCCCTTCATCCAGGAAAAACACCTGCGCGCCCTCCCCCAGCCCCTGGTCAGCCGCGGCCAATTCGTCCTGGCCCGCGACCACGGCCTGCTCTGGCTGTTGCAAACACCGCTGCGCCAGGACTACCGCATCACCGCCAGCGGCATTGCCCGGCGTGATCCATCCGGCTGGCAAACCCTGCCCAGCCGTAGCGCCGGCGCCGAGCAGAACCGTCTGTTTTTCGCTGTCCTGCAAGGCGACAGCAGCGGCCTGCAACGCGACTTCGAGCTGAACTTGCAAGGCACCGCCGAGCGCTGGCAACTGCAGCTGAACCCTCGCTCGCTGTTGCTCAAGCAGATCTTCCGCCGTATCGACATCGCCGGCGGCCAGTACGTCGAGCGCATCGAGCTTGAAGAAAGCCAAGGCGACAGCACCGTGCTGCGCATGCCAGCCAGCAGCGGCGCCACCGCCCTGAGCGATACGGAGCGCAGCGATTTTGCCGATTGAACGTCTGTTGCCACGGCTGTTCCTGGCCTTGCTGATTGCTGTGCTCGCCGTCGCCGGCTGGCAGTGGCAGCGTGGCGCGCCGCTGTCGGGCGACTTGATGGCGCTGGTGCCCGGCGACACCCAGGATCCGTTGGTACAGCGCGCCGAGCAACGCATGCAGGCACCGCTGAACCGCGAGATGCTGGTGTTGGTCGGCGACCAGGACCGCGAGCGCGCCGTGGCGCTCGCCGAACGCCTGGCCAAACAGTGGCAAGCCAGCGGCCTGTTCGAAAAGGTCCAGTGGAGCTTGCAGACCGACCTGCAAGCAGTGCGCGAACAATTGCTGCAAGGCCGCCTGGCAATGCTTTCGGCCGCTGATCGCAGGCAGCTGGTCGAACAGCCCGAGGCCTTTATCGAACAACGCGTGCAAAGCCTGTTCGACCCTTTCACCGGCTTTAGCCTGGTCCCCAGCCAGGACGATTGGCTAGGCCTGACTGGACGCATCCAGGCCAGCCAGCCGAAGCCCGCCAATGTCCAGCTCGACACCGCCAGCGGTGCGCTGATCGCCGAGGCTGACGGCAAGCACTGGGTATTGCTGCGCGCGCGCAGCCAGGGCGATGCCTTCGACCTGAAGTTGCCGTTGCAGGTCGCCGACCTGCTGGCCGCCAGCCGGCTCCAAGCCGAGCAGAGCGGGGCCCAACTGATGGCGGTCAGCGGCCTGTTGCACGCCGCCAATGGTCAGCGCCAGGCCAGCCGGGAGATCACCTGGGTCGGCGGTGGCGCCACCCTGGGCATTCTTCTGCTGTTGCTGCTGGCGTTTCGCCGCTGGCGGGTGTTGCTGGCATTCGTGCCGGTGCTGGTTGGCATGCTGTTCGGCGCGGTGGCCTGCGTGGCGCTGTTCGGCAAGATGCATGTAATGACCTTGGTCCTGGGTTCCAGCCTGATCGGGGTGGCGGTGGACTATCCGCTACACTACCTGTCCAAGAGCTGGAGCCTGCGCCCTTGGCGCAGCTGGGCGGCGCTGCGGCTTACCTTGCCGGGGCTGAGCCTGAGCCTGGTCACCAGCTGCATCGGTTACCTGGCCCTGGCGTTCACCCCGTTCCCGGCACTGACCCAGATCGCTGCATTCTCGGCGGCGGGCCTAGTCGGCGCCTACCTCAGCGCAGTGTGCCTGCTACCGGCACTGCTACAGTCTGTCGAGCTGCGCCCGGCAGACTGGCCACTGCGCATCGCCCAGGCCCTCACCGACCTACGTGAACGCCTGCTGAGCAAAGTCCCCAGTGCCGTGTTGCTGGGCCTTTTGATGCTGTTCTGCGCCGCAGGCCTGTGGCAACTGGACAGCCGTAACGATATCCGCCAGTGGGTCGGTAGCTCACCGCAGTTGCTGCAAGAGGCGCAGGCCGTCGCACGCATCACCGGTTACCAGCCGACCAGCCAGTTCTACCTGGTCCGCGCCGCCGACCAAGGCCAACTGCTCGAACGCTTGCAGGGGTTGAGTACAAAGCTCGACGAGCTGGCTGAGCTGGACAAGCTCAAGGGCTACATGAGCCTCAGCCAACTGGTCGCCAGCGCTGGCGCTCAGCAACAGCTACGCCAGGCGCTGGCGCAATTGCCTGCCCATTGGCAACCGTTGCTGGCGCTGGGCGTGCCGCAAGATGCATTGGCCGCAGAGCTTGAACAACTGCGCAGCCTGCCCGATCGCTCGATCGAGCACGTCCTGGCTGGCCCGCTCGGCGAGGCTTGGCGACCGTTGTGGCTGGGCAAGGATGGTCATGGCGTGGCGGCGATCGTCAGCCTGCAAGGGCTCAATGATCCGGCGCTGCTGCGCTTGCAGACCGATGAACTGCCAGGGGTGCAACTGGTGGATCGGCTCGGTCAGCTGAACCAGTTGTTCGCCGCTACCCAAGTCAGCGCCGCCGAGTTGAAACTGCTGTCGTGCGCGCTGATCCTATTGCTGTTGGTCGTGCCCTTCGGTTTGGCTGGCGCCCTACGGCTGGTAGCCCTGCCGCTGCTGGCCGCGCTGTGCAGCCTGGCCAGCCTTGGCTGGCTGGGGCAACCGCTGACCCTGTTCAGCCTGTTCGGCCTGCTGCTGGTAACGGCGATCAGTGTCGACTACGCGATCCTCATGCACGAACGGATCGGCGGCGCTGCGGTCAGTCTGCTCGGCACCTTGTTGGCGGCGCTCACCACCTGGCTGTCGTTTGGCCTGTTGGCACTGTCCAGCACGCCGGCGGTGAGCAACTTTGGTCTGGCAGTGAGCCTGGGCCTGGCCTTCAGTTTCGTCCTGGCGCCTTGGGCCGCCGCCCGTGATAGAGAACCCGCGCAATCATGAAACCCCTGCTGCTGTTGCTGACCCTGCTGCTGAGCGCCTGCGCTGCGCGGCCACCGCTACCGGAGCGCCTACCCCAGCTGACGCTGCCGCAGCAATTGCACGTGCAACGCGAACAAGCCGGGCAACGTCAGGACTGGTTGTTGGTGGTGCAGCGTGAAAATGGCCACCTGCGCTGGTCGCTGCTCGACCTGATGGGCATCCCCCAGGCGCGGCAATTGCTCGATGGCCAGGACTGGCAAGCCGATGGCCTGCTGCCGCCCAACCCCGCTGCGCGCGAGTTGTTCGCCGCCGTGCTGTTCGCGCTAACTCCCGAGCAGCAACTGCTGCAGCTTTATCCACAGGCCCGGCAGCAGGAGCAGCGGCGCTGGCTGGATACGCGCTGGCAGGTCGACTATCGCCAGGCCGACCACTTCACCTTGAACCTCGGCCAGGGCCTGCGTTACCTCGTCAGCCCTCTGCCCAATGAGACTGCGCCATGACCGCCTACCTCAATGCCCTGGGCCTGGTCTGCGCCCTTGGCCAGGGCCAGGCCGAAGTCGCCCGCAAGCTGTTCGCCGGTGACTGCTCAGGCATGCAAGCGCAGGACGGCTGGGTGCCGCAGCGCAGCCTGCCGGTCGGCGCCGTGGCCGGCCCGTTGCCGCAGCTACCCCTAGCAGGCCAGCAAAGCCGCAACAATCAGCTGCTGTATGCCGCTGCCCTGCAGATCGAGCCGGTCATCCGCCAGGCCATCGAGCGCCACGGCGTACAGCGGGTCGGTGTGGTGCTAGGCACCAGCACCTCGGGAATCGACGAAGCCAGCGCCGGCATCGCCCACTACCTGGACGCTGGGCACTTCCCTGCGGACTATCGCTATGACCAGCAGGAACTGAGCGCACCGGCCAACTTCCTGGCCGCTTGGCTGCAACTCGAAGGCCCGGCTTATGTCATCTCGACCGCCTGCACCTCCAGTGGCCGCGCCCTGTTGAGCGCACGCCGACTGCTCGATTTGGGCCTGTGCGATGCGGTGCTGTGCGGCGGCGTCGACAGCCTGTGTGGCCTGACCGTCAATGGCTTCAACGCCCTGGAGGCCGTCAGCTCACAGCGCTGCAACCCGTTGTCGGTCAACCGCGCTGGGATCAATATCGGCGAAGGCGCGGCGCTGTTCCTGATGACCCGCGAAGGTCCAGGCATTGCCCTGCTCGGCGCAGGCGCCAGCTCAGACGCGCACCACATTTCCGCCCCCGAACCGAGCGGCAAGGGCGCCTTGCAGGCCATGGGCAAAGCGCTGGACAATGCCCGTCTCAAGCCCGCGCAGATCGATTACCTGAACCTGCACGGCACCGCCACCGAGCACAACGACGCCATGGAATGCCGGGCCGTGCACAACCTGTTCGGCGCCCAGCTGCCTTGCTCATCGAGCAAGCCGATGACCGGCCATACCCTCGGCGCCGCCGGCGCCCTGGAAGCAGCCTTCTGCTGGCTGAGCCTGAGCGAGCACAACCCACTCGGCCTGCTGCCGCCGCATGTGTGGGATGGCCAGGCCGACCCACAACTGCCCGCGCTCAATCTGGTCGATGGCAGCCAGCGCCTGGCCCTGCACGGCCCGCGCCGGTTGATGAGCAATTCGTTCGCCTTCGGCGGCAACAATGTCAGCCTGATTCTCGGAGATGCACCATGACCACCTGGCCCCTGGCCGACCTGCTGCCACACGCCGGTGACATGATCCTCATCGATGGCATCGACAGTTGTGACGAGGAGCAGATCCACACCCACGCAACGGTCCGTGCCGGCGGCCAATTCAACCGTGCCGACGGCAGCCTGCCCGCCTGGCTGGCGCTGGAGCTGATGGCGCAGAGCGTGGCGGCCTATGCCGGCTGTCGCGCACGGCGCCTGGGCCAGCCGGTGGAAATGGGCTTTCTGCTCGGCACGCGCAAGTTCGAGTGCACTGTCGAACACTTCCCCGTCGGCGCCCAACTGCGTATCCATGCCCTGCGCTCGTTGGAAGACGACAACGGCATGGGTGTGTTCGAATGCCACCTGCGCGGCGACGGCATCCAAGCCAGCGCCCGCCTGAATGTCTATCGCCCGCCCCAGGCAAGCCAGTACCTGGCCGAGCCGGCACCCGAGGAACACCCGCATGACTGACACCATCCTGGTCACCGGCTCCAGCCGCGGCATTGGCCGCGCGATCGCCCTGCGCCTGGCCCGCGCCGGCTACGATCTGGTCCTGCATTGTCGCAGTGGCCGCAGCGAGGCCGAGGCGGTTGCCGAACAGGTCCGCGCGCTGGGGCGCCAGGCACGCATCCTGCAATTCGATATCGCCGATCGGGCTGCCTGCGCTGCCATCCTCAATGAGGATGTCGAAGCGCATGGCGCTTACTACGGCGTGGTGTGCAACGCCGGGCTGACTCGCGATGGCGCCTTCCCGGCCCTGAGCGAGGACGATTGGGACCAGGTCATGCGGACCAATCTGGATGGTTTCTACAACGTCCTGCACCCCTTGATGATGCCGATGATCCGCCGCCGTGCGCCGGGGCGGATCGTCTGCATCACCTCGGTTTCCGGGCTGATCGGCAATCGCGGCCAGGTCAACTACAGCGCCTCCAAGGCCGGCCTGATCGGTGCGGCCAAGGCCCTGGCGATCGAACTGGGCAAGCGCCGGATCACGGTCAACTGCGTCGCCCCAGGGCTGATCGACACGGCCATGCTCGACGAGCACGTGCCGGTCGAGGAGTTGCTCAAGATGATTCCGGCCCAGCGCATGGGCACCCCGGAAGAGGTCGCCGGTACGGTCAACTTCCTGATGTCCAGTGAAGCGGCCTACATCACCCGCCAGGTCATCGCGGTCAACGGAGGGTTGTGCTGATGCGCCGTGTCGTGGTCACCGGCATGGCCGGCATCACTGCCCTGGGCAATGACTGGGAAACCCTCTCCAGGCATTTTGTGAGCAACCGCAGTGGCATTCGCCGCATGCACGAATGGGACGTTTTCGAAGACCTCAATACCCGCCTGGGCGGGCCCATCGACGACTTCGCAGTGCCCGCGCACTGGACCCGCAAGCAACTGCGCAGCATGGGCCGGGTCGCCCGCCTGGCGGTAGCGGCTGCAGAACGAGCGCTGGCCGATGCCGGCCTGCTCGACGACCCGAGCATCCGCGATGGCCGCATGGGCGTGGCGTGCGGCTCCTCTGCTGGCAGCACCGACGAGATCAAGGCATTCGGCAACATGCTGCTCAACGCCAGGGCCGATGGCCTCAATGCCAACTCCTACGTGCGCATGATGCCGCACACCACTGCGGCCAACATCAGCATCTTCTTTGGCCTCACCGGCCGGCTGATCCCCACCTCCAGCGCCTGCACCAGTGGCAGCCAAGGGGTCGGCTATGCCTACGAGGCGATAAAATTCGGTCGCCTGCCGATGATGCTCGCCGGTGGCGCCGAAGAGCTGTGCCCGACCGAGGCCATGGTGTTCGATGCCCTGTATGCGACCAGCCTGATGAACGACACCCCTCAGCTGAGCCCGCGCCCTTACGACAGCGCCCGCGACGGGCTGGTAGTGGGTGAGGGTGGCGGCATGCTGGTGCTGGAGGAGCTGGAGCATGCGCTGGCCCGTGGCGCGCGCATTCATGCCGAGATCGTTGGTTTTGGCAGCAATGCCGACGGCCAGCACATCACGCGTCCTGAACAGACCACCATGCGCCGCGCCATGGAGCTGGCGCTGGAGGATGCCGGGTTGGCGCCCGAGGCGATTGGCTACGTCAACGGCCATGGCACGGCCACTGAACAGGGCGATATCGCCGAGACCCTGGCTACCAGCGAACTGTTTGGGCCGCGGATGCCGATCAGCTCGCAGAAGAGCTTCCTCGGCCATACCCTGGGCGCCTGTGGTGCGCTGGAGTCGTGGTTCAGCATCGAGATGATGAATCGCGACACGTACGTGCCCACCCTCAACCTCGACAACATCGACCCGCGCTGTGGCGAGCTCGACTACTTGCGTGGCGGCATGCGGGTGATGAGCAATGAGTACGTGATGAACAACAATTTTGCCTTTGGTGGGGTGAATACCTCGTTGATCTTCCGGCGCTGGCCGACGGTTTGATGGCGCTTGCACCGGCCTCTTCGCGGGCAAGCTCCCACAGGGTCCGGTGGTGTTGCATAACCTTGTGGAGGCGGGCTTGCCCGCGAAGAGACCAGGACGGGCTACAGGGTACTTTCGCGGGTCAGGAGCTCGGCAAATGCCCTGGCCATCGCCGACCCTCCTGCCTGGCGCTGGACCAGCCACACCGATGTCCCCGCGCCCTCATCAAGCAGGGTGCGATACACCACGCCATCAATACGCATGCGCTGGAACGACGCCGGCAGCACCGACACCCCCAACCCCGCCGACACCAGGCCAATGATGGTCATCGCCTCCCCCGCCTCCTGGGCAAAATGTGGGCTGAACCCCGCTTGCCGGGCCAGGCTCAATAACTGCGCATGCAAGCCGCTGCCATAGCTGCGCGGAAAGAACACGAACGGCTCATGGGCCAGCGCCGCCATGTACACGCCCTGCTCGCTCCCCTGCGCCAGCGGATGCGAGGCGTTGATCACTGCCACCAGCGGCTCTCGGAACAACTCAGTGACGACCAATCCCTCTGGCAGCGGCATTGGCCGCATCAGGCCGACTTCGATCGACTCGTCGAATACCGCCTCGGCGACATCTCGACTGCTCATCTCCTTGAGGTTCAAGTGCACGGCGGGAAAGCGCTGGCGAAATGCATGAATCGCCTTGGGAATCTTCGAGGTAAACGGCGCCGAGGAGGTGAAGCCGATCTTCATCTCACCCAACTCGCCCAGTTGCGCTCGACGGGCGACATCAGCGGCTTTTTCCACTTGGGCGAGTACCTGGCGCGCCTCCTCTAAAAACAACCGGCCCGCTTCGCTCAGCTCGACCCGACGATTGGTGCGCTCGAACAGACGCGCGCCCAGCTCCTGCTCCAGCGCCTGGATCTGCTGACTCAGGGGGGGCTGGGAAATCCCCAGCTGCTGCGCGGCGCGGCCAAAGTGCAGCTCCTCGGCAACGGCGATGAAGTAGCGCAGGTGACGCAATTCCATGAGCAGCTCCAAACAAGTCGTACAACGTCTTAAATAGGTCGAACAATATATTGGATCTAATCATTAGCCAGCTATATGCTTTTTACAATTCGCAACACCGGCCCGCGTGCCCGAGGGACCCCTTCGTGAAAACTGCTGTAGCGCCCCTGCCTGTCGACCCTGAGCCTGCCCCACTGAACGAGATCTGGATCGAGAAAGGCACTCCCGCCTTCCTCAAGACCGTGCTGGCATTGTTCAGCGGCGGCTTTGCCACCTTTGCCCTGCTCTACTGCGTGCAACCGATGATGCCGCTGCTGTCGCAGGAGTTCTCCATCAACGCCGCGCAGAGCAGCCTGGTGCTGTCGGTGTCGACGGCGATGCTCGCTTTTGGCCTGCTGGTCACCGGGCCGATCTCGGACCGGATCGGCCGCAAGCCGGTGATGGTATTCGCCCTGGTCTGCGCTGCGCTGTCGACCCTGGCCAGTGCGGTTATGCCAAGTTGGGAGTTGGTGCTGGCGACGCGGGCCTTGGTTGGCTTGTCGCTAAGCGGCCTGGCAGCGGTGGCAATGACCTACCTGAGTGAGGAGATTCATCCGCAGCACATCGGCTTGGCCATGGGCCTGTACATCGGCGGCAACGCCATCGGCGGCATGAGCGGGCGGCTGATCACTGGCGTGCTGATCGACTTCGTCAGCTGGCACACGGCGATGCTGACCATTGGCGGGCTGGCCCTGGCAGCGGCGGTGGTGTTCTGGAAAGTGCTGCCCGAGTCGCGCAACTTCCGCCCACAAGCGATGAACCCGCGCAGTCTGCTCGACAGCTTTGTCATGCACTTTCGCGACGCCGGGTTGCCGTGGTTGTTCCTTGAAGCGTTCCTGCTGATGGGCGCCTTCGTTACCCTGTTCAACTACATTGGCTACCGCTTGCTGGCCGAGCCGTATCACATGAACCAAGCGCTGGTGGGCTTGCTCTCGGTGGTTTACCTGTCGGGTATCTACAGTTCGGCGCAGGTCGGTGCCCTTGCTGACAAGCTGGGGCGGCGCAAGGTGTTCTGGGCGAGCATCCTGGTGATGGCAGGTGGTCTGTTGCTGACCCTGGCCAGCCCGTTGGCGATGGTGATCCTGGGCATGCTGGTGTTCACTTTTGGCTTCTTTGGTGCGCACTCGGTGGCCAGCAGCTGGATTGGTCGACGCGCATTGAAGGCCAAGGGCCAGGCGTCTTCGCTGTACCTGTTCTGCTATTACGCCGGATCGAGTGTTGCCGGGACGGCCGGTGGGGTGTTCTGGCACATGGCCGGATGGAATGGGATTGGCCTGTTCATTGGCAGCCTGTTGGCGGTGGCGTTGCTGGTGGCGTTGCACTTGAGCCGGCTACAACCCAAGTCCCTCTGATCGAAGTGGCGCAACGTGAGAGCGAGCTTGCCCCGCGATAGCGCAGAAGACCTCTGCATCGCCATCGCGGGGCAAGCCCGCTCCCACGTTTTGATCAGGCATCAATGCTGATCAGTTAATGATCTCGACGATATCCACATCCACTTCGCGGCTCATCAGGTTCTTCTCGACTTCACCGGTCAGCTTGACCTTGGTCTTGTCGTTGAAGCCTGCCGCTGGCATGTCCTCATCGTCGATCTCGACTTTGATGGTGCCGGTGTTGTCCTTGAATTCGTACTTGTCGTCGTTATCCAGCTTCTTGGTCACGAAGCCTTGCAGGACCACGCGGGTGTCGTCAGCGGCGTCGTTGGCAGCAGCCACAGTGGTGACCGGTTGAGCACCTGGACCGGTGTAGGTATTGGCCAGGGCAGCGGTGCTGAACAGCGGCGCGAGAATCAGGGCGAAGTAGCGAGCTTTCATGAGGTCAGGTCCTGTATCGGTTGAGATGGGACCAGATTAACGACGATCGCTGAATTAAACCTTAATCCAAACGCATCGCGGGGCAAGCCCACTCCCACGCCTCGTCCCTGAGGACTTTTGCGTGGGAGCGGGCTTGCCCCGCGATAGATTCAACGCTTACTGATGATACTGCGCGGACAGCTCGTGCACCGCGTTGATGAACGCGCCTGCATGCTCTGGATCGACCTCTGGGGTAATGCCATGCCCCAGGTTGAATACATGCCCAGTGCCCTTACCGTAGCTAGCCAGAATCCGCGCAACTTCCTGGCGAATCGCGGCAGGCTTGGCATACAGCACGGTTGGGTCCATGTTGCCCTGCAGGGCCACCTTGTCGCCGACCCGGCGGCGGGCATCGCCAATCTCGCAGGTCCAGTCCAGGCCCAACGCGTCAGCGCCAGCCTCGGCGATGCTTTCCAGCCACATGCCGCCGTTCTTGGTGAACAGGATCACCGGCACCTTGCGCCCGTCGTGCTCGCGGATCAGGCCGCTGACGATCTTGCGCATGTAGGCCAGGGAGAACTCCTGGTAGGCCGCCGCCGACAGGTTGCCACCCCAGGTGTCGAAGATCTGCACCGCCTGAGCACCGGCCTGGATCTGGCCGTTGAGGTAGCTGGTGACCGACTGGGCCAGCTTGTCCAACAGCAGGTGCAGGGCCTGCGGGTTGTCGTAGAGCATGGCCTTGGTCTTGCGAAAATCCTTGGAGGAGCCGCCTTCGACCATGTAGGTAGCCAGGGTCCAGGGGCTGCCGGAGAAGCCGATCAGCGGTACACGGCCATTGAGCTCACGGCGGATGGTGCTGACCGCGTCCATCACGTAGCCCAGGTCTTTGTGCGGATCAGGGATCGGCAGCGCTTCGATGTCCGCCAGGGTGCTGATGACCTTCTTGAAACGCGGGCCCTCGCCAGTTTCGAAGTACAGGCCCTGGCCCATGGCATCGGGGATGGTGAGGATGTCCGAGAAGAGGATCGCTGCGTCCAGCGGGTAACGGTCCAGCGGCTGCAGGGTGACCTCGCAGGCGAACTGCGGGTTCATGCACAGGCTCATGAAGTCACCCGCCTTGGCCCGGCTGGCGCGGTACTCCGGCAGGTAGCGGCCGGCCTGGCGCATCATCCAGACTGGAGTGACGTCTACGGGTTGCTTGAGCAGTGCACGCAGGAAACGATCGTTCTTCAGGGCAGTCATGTCGGCATCCGGAAAAAAAGTGCGGGCATTTTCTCAGACGTACAGAGAAAAGGCACGGTTGTTTGTCTATCCGTCTGCCTTGGATCAATTATTTTTGTATACAAAAAGCATCGCGGGGCAAGCCCGCTCCCTCGCAGCACACTCATCTGCATGGGAGCGGGCTTACCCCGCGATAGCGATCGGTCAGACTTCGAGGTAGTCCAGGATCCCTTCGGCAGCGGTGCGCCCTTCGAAGATCGCCGTCACCACCAGGTCAGAACCGCGCACCATGTCGCCACCGGCAAACACTTTAGGGTTGCTGGTCTGGTGCTTGAACTTGGCCTTCTCAGGTGCAACCACCCGCCCTTGGCTGTCGGTTTGAATGCCGTACTGCTCGAACCACGGCGCTGGGCTCGGACGGAAACCGAAGGCGATCACCACGGCATCGGCCGGCAGGACCTCCTCGGAGCCCGGAATCGGCTCAGGGCTACGACGGCCACGGGCATCCGGCTCGCCGAGACGGGTCTCGACCACCTTCACCCCTTCGACCTTGTCTTCGCCAACGATGGCGATCGGCTGGCGGTTGTAGAGGAATTTCACCCCCTCTTCCTTGGCGTTCTTCACCTCTTTGCGCGAACCGGGCATGTTCGCCTCGTCACGACGATAGGCACAGGTCACCGACTTGGCGCCCTGGCGGATCGAGGTGCGGTTGCAGTCCATCGCGGTATCGCCACCGCCAAGCACCACCACCTTCTTGCCCTGCATGTCGACGAAGTCTTCCGGCGACTTTTCAAAGCCCAGGTTGCGGTTGACGTTGGCGATCAGGAAGTCCAACGCATCGTGCACGCCCGGAAGGTCTTCACCTGGGAAACCGCCCTTCATGTAGGTGTAGGTGCCCATGCCCATGAACACTGCGTCGTACTCGGCGAGCAGTTGTTCCAAGGTGATGTCCTTGCCCACTTCGGTGTTCAGGCGGAACTCGATGCCCATGCCGGTGAAGACTTCGCGGCGATTGCTCAGCACGGTCTTTTCCAGCTTGAACTCGGGGATGCCGAAGGTCAGCAGGCCACCGATTTCAGGGTTGCGGTCGAACACCACCGGAGTCACCCCGGCACGCACCAGCACGTCAGCGCAACCCAGGCCGGCCGGGCCGGCACCGATGATGGCGACACGCTTGCCGGTCGGCTTGACCTTGGACATGTCCGGACGCCAGCCCATGGCGAAGGCGGTGTCGGTGATGTACTTCTCCACCGAGCCGATGGTCACGGCGCCAAAGCCGTCGTTGAGGGTGCAGGCACCTTCGCACAGACGATCCTGCGGGCACACGCGGCCACAGACTTCCGGCAGGGTGTTGGTCTGGTGCGACAGTTCCGCCGCGGCCAGGATGTTGCCTTCGGAGACCAGCTTCAACCAGTTGGGGATGAAGTTGTGCACCGGGCATTTCCATTCGCAGTACGGGTTGCCGCAACCCAGGCAACGGTGCGCCTGGTCGACGGACTGCTGGGGCTTGAAGGGTTCGTAGATCTCGACGAACTCCTTCTTGCGCTGACGCAGCAGCTTTTTCTTCGGGTCTTTGCGCCCGACTTCGATGAACTGGAAGTCGTTATTCAGACGTTCAGCCATTTTTCAAAACCTCTCAACAGCAGCTGCAAGCGATAAGCTGCAAGCCGCAAGACGATCACGTAAGCCCGGCAAACCTCGCACTGCGGTCACTTGCAGCTTGAGGCTTGCCACTTGCAGCTGCTTTTACTGCGGGTTGGCACGGGTACTGGACAGCAACTGCTTGAGATTGGCCGCCTTCGGCTTGACCAGCCAGAAGCGCCGCACGTAGTCGTCCAGGTTCTCCGAGAGCTCACGCCCCCACTCGCTGCCGGTCTCTTCGACGTATTCGGCAAGGACCCGCGCCAGGTGGCTACGGTAAGCCTCCATCGCTTCACCACTGATACGCTGGATTTCCACCAGCTCGTGGTTGAGCTTGTCGACGAAGCTGTTGTCCATGTCGAGCACGTAGGCGAAGCCGCCAGTCATGCCAGAACCGAAGTTGTAACCGGTCTTGCCCAAGACGCAGACAAAGCCGCCGGTCATATATTCACAGCAGTGATCGCCGGTGCCCTCGACCACAGCGTGGGCGCCGGAGTTACGTACAGCGAAGCGCTCACCTGCGGTACCGGCGGCGAACAGCTTGCCGCCAGTGGCACCGTACAGGCAGGTATTGCCGACGATGGCGCTGTCCTGGGTTTTGAACGGGCTGCCAGCAGGCGGCACGATGGTCACCTTGCCACCGGTCATGCCCTTGCCGACGTAGTCGTTGGCATCGCCTTCGAGCAGCAGGTTCAGGCCACCGGCGTTCCACACGCCGAAGCTCTGCCCGGCAGTACCCTTGAAGCGGAAGGTGATCGGCTTGGCGGCCATGCCCTGGTTGCCGTACAGCTTGGCGATTTCGCCAGAGATGCGCGCACCAATCGAACGGTCGCAGTTGCAGATGTCCAGGCTGAACTCACCACCGGCCTGGTCGCGGATCGCAGGCAAGGCCATCTCGACCATCTTCTCGGCCAGCTCGCCTTGGTCGAACGGCGGGTTCTTGTCGACTTCGCAGAACTGCGGCTTGTCAGCCGGGATGTGCGAGCTGCCCAACAGCGGGCTGAGGTCGAGGTACTGCTGACGCTCGGTGTCGCCTGGCAATACTTCGAGCAGGTCGGTGCGACCGATCAGCTCGCCGAGGCTGCTGACGCCGAGCTTGGCCAGCCACTCACGGGTTTCTTCGGCGACGAAGGTGAAGAAGTTGATCACCATGTCGACCGTGCCGATGTAGTGATCCTTGCGCAGCTTGTCGTTCTGGGTGGCGACGCCAGTGGCGCAGTTGTTCAGATGGCAGATACGCAGGTATTTGCAGCCCAGGGCGATCATCGGCGCGGTGCCGAAACCGAAGCTTTCGGCGCCGAGAATGGCGGCCTTGATCACGTCCAGGCCGGTTTTCAGGCCACCGTCGGTCTGCACCCGAACCTTGCCGCGCAGGTCGTTGCCGCGCAGGGTCTGGTGGGTCTCGGCCAGGCCCAGCTCCCACGGTGCACCGGCGTACTTGATCGAGGTCAGCGGCGAAGCGCCGGTACCGCCGTCGTAGCCGGAGATGGTGATCAGGTCGGCATAGGCCTTGGCCACGCCGGCGGCGATGGTGCCCACGCCAGCTTCAGCGACCAGCTTGACCGAGACCAGCGCCTGCGGGTTGACCTGCTTGAGGTCGTAGATCAGCTGGGCCAAGTCTTCGATCGAGTAGATGTCATGGTGCGGCGGCGGCGAGATCAGGGTCACGCCCGGAACCGCATACCGCAGCTTGGCGATCAGGCCATTGACCTTGCCGCCCGGCAGCTGACCACCTTCGCCCGGCTTGGCACCCTGGGCCACCTTGATCTGCAGCACTTCGGCGTTGACCAGGTATTCGGGGGTGACACCAAAGCGGCCAGTGGCGACCTGCTTGATCTTGGAGCTACGCACGGTGCCGTAACGCGACGGGTCTTCACCGCCCTCACCGGAGTTGGAGCGCGCGCCCAGGCGGTTCATCGCCTCGGCCAGGGCCTCGTGGGCTTCTGGCGACAGCGCGCCCAGGGAGATACCGGCAGAGTCGAAGCGCTTGAGGATCGCCTCCAGCGGCTCGACCTGATCCAGCGCCAGCGGCTGCTCGGCCACCTTGACCTTGAGCAGGTCGCGGATCATCGACACCGGCCGGGTGTCGACCAGCGTGGTGTATTCCTTGAACTTGGCGTAGTCGCCCTGCTGCACGGCGGCCTGCAAGGTGTTGACCACATCCGGGTTGTAGGCGTGGTATTCGCCACCATGGACGAACTTGAGCAGCCCGCCTTGCTGGATCGGCTTGCGCGCGCTCCAGGCTTCGGCGGCGAGCAGCTTCTGGTCGCCTTCCAGGTCGACGAAACGCGCGCCCTTGATGCGGCTCGGCACGCCCTTGAAGCTCAGCCCGACCACTTCGTCGGACAGGCCGATGGCTTCGAACAACTGCGCGCCACGGTACGAGGCGATGGTCGAGATCCCCATCTTCGACAGGATCTTCAGCAGACCCTTGGAGATGCCCTTGCGGTAGTACTTGAACACTTCGTCCAGATCGCCCAGCACTTCGCCGGTACGGATCAGGTCGGCCAGCACTTCGTAGGCCAGGTAGGGGTACACCGCCGAGGCACCGAAGCCCAGCAGCACGGCGAAGTGATGCGGGTCACGGGCGGTAGCGGTCTCTACCAGGATGTTGCTGTCGCAGCGCAGGCCCTGTTCGGTCAGGCGGTGATGCACCGCGCCCACGGCCAGCGAAGCGTGCACCGGCAGTTTGCCAGGGGCGATGTAACGGTCGCTCAGCACCAGCTGGGTCTTGCCTGCCCGCACCGCTTCTTCAGCCTGATCGGCGATGTTGCGGATGGCAGCTTCCAGGCCAATGCTTTGTTCGTAGTTGAGGTCGATCAGCTGACGCTCGAAGCCTTCGCGCTCCAGGTTCATCAGCGAGCGCCACTTGGCTGGCGAGATCACTGGCGAGCTGAGGATCACCCGCGAAGCATGCTCCGGGGACTCCTGGAAGATATTGCGCTCGGCCCCCAGGCAGATCTCCAGCGACATCACGATCGCTTCGCGCAGCGGGTCGATCGGTGGGTTGGTCACCTGGGCGAACTGCTGGCGGAAGAAGTCGTACGGCGAACGCACGCGCTGCGACAATACTGCCATCGGCGTGTCGTCACCCATCGAACCGACCGCTTCCTGGCCCTGCTCGCCGAGCGGACGCAGGACCTGGTCACGCTCTTCGAAGGTGACCTGGAACATCTTCATGAATTGCTTGAGCTGGTCAGCATCGTAGCTGGCCGCGCCCTGGTCATCGCTCAGGGTCGCCTGGATGCGCGTGGCGTGCTGGCGCAACCAGCGCTTGTACGGATGGCGCGACTTTAGGCGGTTGTCGATGGCGTCGGTGTCGAGGATCTGCCCGGTCTCGGTGTCCACGGCAAAGATCTGCCCCGGACCAACCCGGCCCTTGGCGACCACGTCCTCTGGTTTGTAGTCCCACACGCCGATTTCCGAGGCGAGGGTGATGTAGCCGTTGCGCGTGGTGACCCAGCGCGCCGGGCGCAGGCCGTTGCGGTCGAGCAGGCAGACGGCATGGCGACCTTCGGTCATGACGATACCGGCCGGGCCGTCCCACGGCTCCATGTGCATGGAGTTGTATTCGTAGAAGGCGCGCAGGTCGGCGTCCATGGTCTCGACGTTCTGCCACGCTGGCGGCACCAGCATGCGCACGCCGCGGAACAGGTCGATGCCGCCGGTGACCATCAGTTCGAGCATGTTGTCCATGCTCGAGGAGTCCGAACCTACGCGGTTGACCAGCGGGCCAAGCTCTTCGAGATCGGGAATCAGGTCGTTGGCGAATTTGGTGCGACGGGCCATGGCCCAGTTGCGGTTGCCGGTGATGGTGTTGATCTCGCCGTTGTGGGCGAGGAAGCGGAACGGCTGGGCCAACGGCCATTTCGGCAGGGTGTTGGTCGAGAAACGCTGGTGGAACACGCAGATCGCGGTTTGCAGGCGTGGGTCATCGAGGTCTGGATAGAACGCCGCGAGATCGCGCGGCATCATCAGGCCTTTGTAGATGATGGTCTTGTGCGAGAAGCTGCAGATGTAGTGGTCGCTGTCGTGGGCGTTGGCCACAGACGAGCGACGACGGGCACTGAACAGCTTGATGGCGAACTCTTGGTCGCTCAGGCCTTCACCGCCGATGAATACCTGCTCGATCTGCGGCAGGCGCTCCAGGGCCAGGCGGCCAAGCACGCTGGTGTCGATCGGCACTTTGCGCCAGCCGACCAGCTTCAGGCCAGCGGCGAGGATCTCGCGGTCCATGTTGGCGCGTGCGGCTTGCGCTTTAACCGGGTCCTGGTTGAAGAACACCATGCCTACCGCGTACTGCTTGGGCAGCTCGACGGCGAAATGCTCTTGGGCCACGGCGCGCAAGAACTGATCGGGCTTCTGCATGAGCAAGCCGCAACCGTCGCCGGTCTTGCCGTCGGCGTTGATCCCACCGCGGTGGGTCATGCAGGTCAACGCCTGCATGGCAGTTTGCAGAAGGTGGTGACTTGGCTCGCCCGTCATATGGGCGATCAGGCCGAAACCACAGTTGTCCTTGAATTCTTCCGGATGGTACAGACCTGTTTTCATAGACACATTCTCACCAGGTTCACCTCTCGACGGAGGCAAATCTCTTTTTAGTACAACCACTTACCATCCACACCGGTCGAATGCCAGCTTTTTTGCGGGGGGCAACGTGAAACCATTGTTGCACAGCGACAGTGAAGCTCACAAATTCTAACGACGAATCGTTGTAAATTTATGTCGCAATTTTGAATGTTTTTGACCTGTCGCCGTGGTACGGCATTGGTCGGAGTCTGAAGCGTTTCAGCCTGGACTGCAAGAGAGGGCTTGTGGCCGGCAGTCTGGGACAGAAAAGCCTGCCGCGTTTGAACGCAGCAGGCTAGACGAAAGTCAGGAGTCGCTCAGCATCTGGGCAGCGGGGTGGTGCCGCCCGGAAGGTATCAGCGAGCCGTAGCCAGCTCTTGTTGGACGCTGGCAACGGTACGTGGCCAAGGTTTACCAGCCTGGACCTTCGCTGGCAAGTTCTTGATTGCCGCAACCGCTGCATCACGGTTGGCGAAGTTGCCGTAAGTGACGACGTACAGTGGCTTGCCCTGCAGGGTTTTCTTGAAGTAGCGATAGTCGCCACCCTGCGCTTTGACGAACGACTGGGCCGATGCTTCGGAGCTGGTGCCGAGGATCTGCACCACGTAATTGCCTGGTTTTTGGCCCGAGTACCAGCCGCTGTTACCACTACCACCAGCAGCAGGTTTAGCCGCTGGCTTGGCGGTTGCAACCTGAGTCGGAGCGGGCGCTGGCTTGGCAGGCGCTACCGGTTTGGCCGGCTGGGTTGCAACAGGCTTTGGCGCAGGCGCAACCGGCTGGCTTGGCGCGCTGGCGATTGGCTGCGCAGGCGCCGCAGCTGGCCCCGCAGGAACACCTTCAGGCGGCGCAATGGTGGTAACGGTCGGCGGGTTGGCGGGTTGTAACGCAGTGTTGCCAGCTGGACCGCCCTCTTCGCCATCGCCCATGCCTGCGGCCTGGGCTAGCGGCTCGCGCATGACCGGCTGCGACTGACCTACCAGCGGCAGTGGCATTGGCTGGGAGGAGCCGGAGAACTCGATGGCAGGGTTGCCATTGTTGGCCTGGGCGTTGCCCGGCTGGCCTTCACCCAACGGCAGCTGGGCCTGGGCCGCAGGCGCGTCGGTAGGGGCTTTATCGGCGCCCTTCTTGGGCATCAGGACCGCCGCAGCAACGGCGACCACTACGACAGCAGACAGCGCGAGCACGTGTTTTTTAGGCATTTTGAACCCCATGGATGGTCGCTTCGCCGTACTGCGGGTGGCGATCATGGCTTCGATCAAGGTATCGCGGGCGACCTGGTTGATAGTGCCAGGCCAGCCGTCCGAATGTTCATGGATATCGACGATCTGTTCAGCGCTGAACACCTCGATGCCCCGGCCAGCGCCCTCCAGGCGTTGCTCCAGATACTCGCGGGTTTCTTCCTCGCTGTAGGGGGCAAGCTCGATGACGTGGAAACGATCACCATCAGCATTGAGCTCATCCAACCCTGCGATCAGCGAGGGCTCACCGAACAGGAACACGTGCGGACGCCCTTCCGGAACCCCCGCCGCCAACTCCAGCAACGCTTGGAGTGCCGACTCGCCGAGTTGTTCCGCATCGTCCACCAACAGATAGACTTCCTGGCCGGTCAGCGCCAGTTGTACCACCTGGGACAGAATGGCTTGCACCTCGGCCTGGGCTACCCCAAGCGCCTGGGCCACCTGGCCGAGCACGCTGGCAGCATCGCTGGCGCCACGGGCAGAAACCACCACGCTCTGTACCGACTGTTTGTTGGTGCTTGCCACCAGCGCCTGGCGCAGCAGGGTCTTGCCGCTGCCCACCGGGCCGGTGACTACCAGCATCAGCTGGCTGTAGCGGGCCAGGTGATGCAGTTGCCCCAACACCGGCTTGCGCTGGGCGGGGAAGAACTTGAAGCCGGGCACACGCGGCGCGAACGGATCGTGGCTCAGTTGGTAATGGTCGAGAAACGCCTCATCGGCATGCAAACTGGTCATTGCGCTGTCACAACCTCAAAGCTGGGCCACGATCGCGCGGTAATCCGCTGCCAGCGTGGCCTGAAGGATCTCTTTCGGATAGTCGTCGGTAATCACGGCTTCGCCCAGCTGGCGCAACAGCACCAGGCGCAAGCGACCGTCGAGAACCTTTTTGTCGACCGCCATATGCTCCATGAAATGCGCCGGGGTCATTTCCTGTGGGGGCACCACCGGCAATCCTGCGTCCTGCAGCAGGCGAATAGCGCGATCACGCGCCGGCTGGTCGATCCAGCCCAGGCGCATGGACATTTCCAGGGCCATTACCGTGCCTGCTGCCACGGCTTCGCCGTGCAGCCAGACGCCGTAGCCCATGTGGGTCTCGATGGCATGGCCAAAGGTATGACCCAGGTTGAGGGTCGCACGCACGCCAGACTCACGCTCGTCAGCCCCGACCACCGCAGCCTTGGCCGCGCAGGAGCGGCGAATGGCCTCGGTCAGGGCAGCGTTATCCAGGCCACGCAGGGCCGTCATATTTTCTTCGAGCCAGTCAAGGAACGGCTTGTCGCAGATCAGGCCGTACTTGATGACTTCGGCAAGCCCTGCCGACAGCTCGCGCTCTGGCAGGGTCTTGAGGGTAGTGGTGTCGATCAGCACCGCATTGGGCTGATAGAAGGCACCGACCATGTTCTTGCCAAGCGGGTGGTTGATGCCGGTCTTGCCGCCAACCGAGGAATCGACCTGGGACAACAGCGTGGTCGGCACTTGAATGAAATCGACACCGCGCTGATAGCAAGCGGCAGCGAAACCCGCCATGTCACCGATCACCCCTCCGCCCAGTGCGACCACGGTGGTACGCCGATCATGGCGTGCGCTGAGCAGGCCATCGAAGATCAGTTGCAGGGTTTCCCAGTTCTTGTAGGCTTCGCCGTCGGGCAGCACCACATGCACCACCGAGTAGGCGCCCAGGGTGCGACTCAAGCGTTCGAGATACAGCGGCGCGACGGTCTCGTTGGAAACGATGGCGACTTGCCGGCCGGCAATGTGCGGTGCCAGCAACTCAGGCTGGTCCAACAGGCCTTCGCCAATGTAGATCGGGTAGCTGCGTTCGCCCAGATCGACCTTTAGTGTCTGCATGTATCCCCACAATGTGCTTGGGCGCGGCATCGCCAGTGCAATCCGCGCGGTAACGTTGAACCCTGCCTCGGCATTGGCTGCCGAGGATAGTCCCCGGCTCAGCGGGGCGGCAACTTCTCCAGGCGCTCGAGGATGTCGAGCACCACCATGCGCGGTGGCCGTTCGTCGGTTTCCACCACCAGGTCAGCGATCTCGCGGTAGAGCGGATCGCGCGATTCCAGCAGCGCACGCAAGGTCGCCTCGGGATTGGCTGTGCGCAACAGCGGGCGATTGCGATCACGTGCGGTGCGGCCGACCTGCTGCTCCACCGAGGCGTGCAGGTAGATCACTCGTCCGCCGGCGTGCAGTGCCTGGCGATTGGCCTCACGCATCACTGCGCCGCCACCGGTGGCCACGACCACGCCGTCCAGCTCGCAGAGCTCGGCGATCATCGCCTCTTCACGATCACGGAAACCCGGTTCGCCTTCCTTGTCGAAGATCCACGGGATATTGGCGCCGGTTCGCAGCTCGATTTCCTTGTCGGAATCCTTGAACAGCAAACGCAGCTCTTTGGCCAAAAGGCGACCGATGGTGCTTTTACCAGCACCCATGGGGCCTACAAGTATCAAATTTCGCACAGAATCAACGACTCACAGCAATCGCCTGGTCACTCATGATACGCGGAGTCAGGAAGACCAGCAGCTCGGATTTTTTCTCTTGTAATGCATCGCGTCGAAACAGC
>Ga0247821_10000037_pt1 | contig 63835 bp, 55 predicted proteins | sample 13C_Glycerol_Day_FD_192481 | JGI IMG/M metagenome (GOLD analysis project Ga0247821, IMG submission 192481) | Soil microbial communities from agricultural site in Penn Yan, New York, United States - 13C_Glycerol_Day14 | ecosystem: Environmental > Terrestrial > Soil > Agricultural land | place... | reverse complement strand
CTCTTCCAGCAGTTCGATCAGTTTCTTGACTTTACGGATATCCATTAATCATCAACTCCCAAGGTTCGGTCAGGGGCGTAAATATAAAAACGTGTTAGCAAACGTTTCTTGTGAGCCCCGGCCTACGGGCCGGGTTCTCGTCATCAGGGCTTCGCGTTGGCAGCCAGGTGTTCCAGGGCGGACTCCAGGGCCAGCCGGTAACCGCTGGCGCCCAGGCCGCAAATCACTCCTACGGCGACATCGGAAAAGTAGGAGTGATGGCGAAAAGGTTCACGCTTGTGCACGTTGGAGAGGTGCACTTCGATGAATGGGATGCTCACCGCCAGCAATGCGTCACGTAATGCGACGCTTGTGTGTGTGAAAGCTGCCGGATTGATCAGGATGAAGTCGACGCCTTCGGTGCGAGCGGCATGGATACGATCGATCAACTCGTACTCGGCATTGCTCTGCAGGTACTGCAAATGATGGCCGGCGGCGCGGGCGCGCTGCTCCAGGTCCTGGTTGATCTGGGCCAGGGTCACGGCGCCATAGACGCCCGGTTCGCGGGTTCCGAGCAGGTTCAGGTTGGGGCCGTGCAGCACCAGTAGCGTTGCCATCTGTGGTTCCTTTTATCGTTAGGCACAAACGTTGCGCGGCGACTATGCCGTAAACCGGCGGGCAGTGTCCAGTTGCCGGCAATAGCCAGCACGATGACCGAGATTCACGCCAGATATGTGACTAATTTATTAATTTTGGTCATCGATGATGGCTTTTTCGCAGCCAGAAGAAGTTATAGACCCAGATCGGCGCGAATGCGCGTCAGATGTTCGGCAAATTCGCCGGCGTTTGTCTCACCGACCACACGTGCGGCGGTATTTTCGCTGCCGTTCGTGGCAAAGAACAGCAGCGCAGGCGGGCCGAACAGCTGGTAGCGATCGAGCAGGGCGCGTTGTTGCGCGTTGCTTTCGGTGATGTCGAAGCGCAGCCGTGTGTAGTCCTTGAGCTGTTCCTTCACGGCCGGGGCGTTGAGCACTTCGTGCTCGATCACCTTGCAGCTGATGCACCAGTCGGCATACCAGTCCAGCACCACGGGCTGTCCGGCGGCCTTGGCTGCAGCCAGGGCGCTGTCGAGGGCGGCGGGGGTGGTCACGGTCTGCCAGTCGCTCTGCGTGCTGGCCGGTGCACGGGCGTCGCTATTGAGCACCGCTGCCTGGGGCAGCGGGCGCAGTGGATCGGTCTGGCCGCTGAGGGCGCCGTACCAGCAGGCCAGGGCATAGACCAGCAGCAACAGGCCGAGCAGTTGGGCCAGACGTTGCCGGCTGGTCTTGCTGGTGAATTCCAGCGCACCGAGGAACAGCGCCACGCCAGCGCTCAGCAGGCCGACCAGCAGCAGCGTGACCTGCCCGGGCAGCACGCGGCTGAGCAGGCCGATGGCCAGGCCCAGCAGCAACACGCCAATGGCATTCTTGACCGTGACCAGCCAGGGCCCGCTTTTCGGCAGCCAGGTTGCGCCACCGGTGGCGACCAGCAGCAGCGGGGCGCCCATGCCCAGGCCCAGGGCGAACAGCTTCAGCGCCCCGCCGGCGGCATCGCCGCTGGCGCTGATATACAGCAGCGCACCGGCCAGTGGCGCCGACACGCAGGGCGATACCAGCAGGCTGGAGAAGATCCCCAGGATCGCCGCGCCGATCAGCGAGCCGCCCTTGGTACGGCCGACCAGGCGTTCCAGCGGGGTACTGATGGCGTGGGGCAGCTTCAGCTCGAACAGGCCGAACATGGCCAGGGCGAACAGCACGAAGAACAGCGAGAACGGCACCAGCACCCAGGCCGACTGCAGGCGCGCCTGCAGGTTCATGCCGGCACCGAACAGCCCCATCAGGGCCCCGAGCAGGGCGAAGCAGGCGGCCATCGACACCACGTAGGACAACGACAGGGCCAGGCCTCGCAGGCCGCCGACCTGTCCGCGCAGGACCACGCCGGAGAGAATCGGCAGCATCGGCAACACGCAGGGCGTGAAGGTCAGGCCGACACCGGCGAGGAAGAACAGCAGCAGTTCCTTCCAGGTCCAGGCTTTGGGCGAGCCTGGCGGCGGGGCTGCTTCGGTGCCATCGATGCTCAGGCGCTCGGTTTCCGGCGGGTAGCACAGGCCCTTGTCGGCGCAGCCCTGATAGCCCACCAGCAGGGTGAAGGCGCGAGGGTCGCCGGCCGGTCGCGGTACCTCGATGTCGAGGATGCCGTGGTAGACCTCGACGTCGCCGAAGAAGTCGTCATGCTTGGCCTCGCCGGGCGGGATCTGCGCGCTGCCCAGGGCGATGTCGGTGGGTTCGGTGTGAAACTGGAAGCGATGGCGGTAGAGGTAGTAGCCATCGGCGGCGACGAAGCGCAGCTTGAGGGTGTTTGCATCGCTGTGGACCAGGCTCAGCTTGAAGGCTTCATGCACGGGCAGGAAGTCGTCGCTGTTGTTCAGCGAGGCGGCGCCCAGGGTGGCGCTGGGGCGGTTGTCGAGCAGGCCGGCGCCGACGGCGGGCAAGGCCAGGAGCAGGAACAGAAGGCAAAACAGGCGGCGCATGGCGGTCTCGCAGTACAGAAGTGCCTGCATCATAGCGGACTGGGCCGATGCGTGCTGGGGTGGAGTCAGTGGCTGCGCGGCGCCTTCATCGCTGGCGATGCCAGCTCCCACAATGACACCCATAAGGAATCAGTGAGACCGAAACCTGTGGGAGCCGGCATCGCCGGCGATGGGGCGGCACGGTGCCGGCTCAGACCCGAAACGCCCGCACCGCCGTATTCAGCTCCCCGCCCAGCCTGAGCAGTTGCTCGCCCTGCTCACGCCCTTCACCGATACGCTGCAGGTTATCCTCGCCCAGACCATGAATCCGCTCGCTGTGATCGCGGATTTCACTGACCGCGCCACTCTGCTGGGCCGTGACGTCGGCAATGCGCACCGCAGTGGCGGAAATGGTCTGGATCGCCGTGACGATCTCATCCAGCGCCCCATCGGCCGACTGGGCCTGGCAGGCGGTGGCCTCGGCGTGCTCAAGCTGGTCGCGCATGCCTTGCACCGACTCGCGGGCGGCCTGTTGCAGGCGACCGATCAGGGTCTGGATCTCGCCGGTGGCACCGGTGGTGCGCTGGGCCAGCGAGCGCACTTCTTCGGCGACCACGGCAAAGCCACGGCCCATCTCGCCGGCACGGGCCGCTTCGATGGCGGCGTTCAGGGCCAGCAGGTTGGTCTGCTCGGCAATCGAGCGGATCACCGTGAGCACGCCGCCGATGGTGGCGGACTCTTCGGCCAGTTGTTCGATCATTTGCGCGTTGCCCTGAACCTCGTCGACCAGGGCACGCAGGCCGGCCAGGCTCTGGCCGATCACCGCCTGACCCTGTTCCACCGCACGTCCGGCGTCGCGGCTGGCGTCGGCAGCCTGGCTGGCATCACCCGCCACTTGCAGGATGGTCGCCTCCAGCTCGCCCAGGGCATCGCGGATCTGCGCGGTATCGCCGGCCTGGCGCTCGGCGCCGTCATGCAGGGCGCTGCTCATGCCAGCCAGGGCATGGCTGCTGCCGGCCACCTGTTCGGCATGGGTACGCAGGGTGCCGACCAGTTCCACCAGATAGTGGCGCAGGCGGTTGAGCGACTCCTGGATGTCGTGCATCTCGCGATTGCTCCTGCCCAGGGCAATGGGCTGGGCGAAGTCGCCCTCGGCCCAGCGCGACAGGGCCGGGGCCAGGCTGGTCAGCACCCGCGCCAGGCGCCGTTGCAGGGTGTCGATCAGCAGGGCGATGAGCAGGATCAGGCCGATCATCAACCCCTGGATGATCCGCACCTCGCCCTGGATAGTGGCATGCTGGCCTCGCACGCCTGGCTCGAGGGCGGCGATGGCGTGTTGTACGGCGTCGATGTGCTGGTGGGTGCTGGCAGCCAGTTCGCTGCGCCGCTGGATCTGCTCGCGGGTGCGCTGCAGCTCGGCCGGGTAGCGGTTGAGCAGGCTGCCCAGTTCGCGCTTGAGGCCGATGCCGCTGTCCTCGGCGGTACTGGCGCCTTGCGATTCAAGGCCCATCAGCGCGGCAAAATCATCGGCACTGGATTCGTTGCTGCGGGTGACGCCAAGCAAAGGCAGCTCATCCAGCGCCTGGGCCTGAGCGATGATCAGTTGCAGCTCGCGCTGTACTTCGTCGGCCAGTTCGCTGCGCCCGCTGCTGACCAGTTTGTCGCGGGCCAGCGACAGGCGCGAGAGGTGCAGCGCGGCCTTGAACAGCACCGGGGTGTAACGCCCGGCAGCGTCGTTGCCACTGTCTTTTGCATAGCTGGCCAATTGGTCGAGACTGGCCCCCAGCTCGCGCTCGGCCTGTTGCAGCAAAGCCTGCGGATCGCCCGCCAGCTTGCCCGCCGCCAGCAACTCGTTGCCGGTAAAGCGCTGCAGGTTGTCCAGGCTCGGGCGCAGGCTGGCGGCCAGGGCGTCGGGCAGTTGCTTGAGTTGTTCCTGCAGGTCGGCCGTTGCCTGCACCGCCGTGGCATGGCGCAGGGCATCGCCGCTGCCGAGGTAGTCCTGGATGTTGCGCGCCACCTGGTCCTGGAATTGCCGGGACAACGACAGGTACTGCTCCATCAACTGGTAGGGGCGTTCCAGCGCGCGCTGCGACCACCACAAGGTGGCGCCCAGGGCGATACAGACGGTGACCAGCAACAGGGTGTTGAAATTGGTGAGCAGCTTCAGGCGCATGTGCGGTGTCTACCAACGGCCGAACGGTAAGCGCCTGAAGTTATTGCGTTTTTATGACCGGGTGATGACGGAATCGGCGGTTCCGGTAAAAAAAGTGGCACATTGCCTTGATCATTCCACCCGTTGCACGCGATTGCGCCCGGCGCCTTTGGCCCGGTACAGGGCTTCGTCGGCGGCGGTGGCCATGCTCAGGGCATCGAGCCCGTCCCGCAGTTGCACCACCCCGGCGCTGAAGGTGCAGGACAGGTCGCGGGGCTGGGCCGGGTAGTGGATCTCGGCAAAGCGCCGGCGGATTTCATCCAGCACTTTATGCGCGGCCGAAAGATCAGTGTTGGGCATGACAATGGCGAACTCTTCACCGCCGTAGCGGCCGATGAAGTCGGTCTTGCGCAGTCGCTGCTTGAGAAACAGCGCCAGGCTCTTGATCACCCGGTCGCCCATGGGGTGGCCATGGCTGTCGTTGACCTTCTTGAAGTGATCGATGTCGAGCATGGCAAAGCTCAGCGGCTGCTCTTCGCGCCGGGCGCGGAAGCTGCAGTCTTCGAGCAGTTGCAGGATATGGGTGTGGTTGTACAGCCCGGTCAGGCTGTCACGCACCATCCGCGCCTTGAGGTTGCGCGCCCGGGCGGCCCGGTTGCGCACCGTGGTGATCAGGTGGCGCGAGCGGATCGGCTTGGTCAGGAAGTCGTCGCCGCCTTCGCTCATGGCGTCGAGTTGCTTGTCCAGGTCGTCCTCGGCCGACAGGTAGATGATCGGCACGCTGACGTAGCGGTCGTTGTGGCGGATCACCTTGGCAAGCTCGGGGCCGGTGCACGCAGGCATGTACATGTCGAGGATGATCAGGTCGGGCTGGAAGTCGGCAAGCTCGGCCATGGTGCGGATCGGGTCGGTCAGGGTGCGGGTGACGATGCCGGCGCTGTTGAGCAGGCGCTCGGTGTGCATGGCCTGGGCCCGGGAGTCGTCGATGATCAGTACCTTGAAGGGTTCGTACTGGGTGACGCTGGTCAGCAGTTCGACTTTTTCCAGCAGGCTGGAGGCTTCCAGGGTGCCGGTGAGGAACTCCTGGCCGCCGGCACGCACCGCGGCCAGTCGCGTAGGCGTGTCGGTTTCATCCAGGCTGAAGAACAGCAGCGGCACCCGGTGCTCAAGGCCCTGCTGGGCCTGGGCGGCCAGGTGCAGGCCGACGCCATGGCCGGTGAAGTCGACATCCATGACGATGGCTGACGGCAACCGCTCGATCATCGAGGCGCGAAAGGCTTCAGCGCTGTACAAGGCTTGTACACCAAGACCGAAGAACTCCAGCTGCTGGGCCAGCCGCTCGGCCCGCTCGTGGTCCTGGAGCATGATGTAGACCGGCTTGCGCAGGGGCGGCAGGGGCACTTGTTCGAGCTGGTCGCCCTGGCGCAGGCCGGTGCGCGACAGGCGCAGCATCAGGCGGTTGAGCTCGCTGATCAGGTGGCTGCTCAGTTGTGCGCTGTTGGCTTTGACGGCGGCCAGGGTCTGGCCGATGGCCTCGGCCAGCTGGCTGTGTTCCGGTTGTTCGAAGCGTTCGGCATAGCGCTGCAGGCGCAGGGTGGCTTCACTCAGTTCACCCAGGTCGCCCGTCGACCACTCGCTGCGCTGCAGGCGCTGCCAGATTTCGAGTATTTGCCGAGCCTGGTGGATGACCCGTTGGGCAAAGTGCTGCTTGAGGCGCTCACGATTGGGGTCTTCTGGCTCGGTCATGTCCTGACTACTTGTAAGGGGTGAGGCAGTTCGAGTGATGGCTCTATGCTAGCACCACTTGCTGGACAATCGAGTGCCTTGTATCAATTTACTGTACAAGTTTTTAATTCATTTTCTGACTCATCAGTCGCTTATACGAACCGGCGCGCTTGATTTATAGTGCAACGATACTTGCCGACCCCGGCAGGCGGCGCGTAACGGAAAACCGCACAGCGCTGGCACGAAGCCCGGGGGTTGCGGTCGAACCCCTTGAACCGACGTGACACAAAGGACAACGCCATGCTGGACTGGAAAAACCGTACAGGCAAAGCCGAGGCGCGCGAGCGGGTAGAACCTCGCAGCGCCGCCACCCGTAGCTATTTCGGTGGGTTGTTCTTCAGCCGCGCCCTGGGCACGCTGATCGGCCTGTACCTGTTGGTGTGCATTGGCCTGGGCTGGTACTGGAGCGCCGAGCCGGACCTGTTCCCGGTCCAGCAGAACGCCCAGGCGGCTGCCGAGAAGACCGGCCAGCAGATGGTCGTTGGCTACACCACCGTGGAAACCCTCAAGACCGTTGCCGGCACCTTGCTGACCAAGCCGGGCGGCTACATTTCCAACGACCGCTTCCCGCCAGGCCTGTGGATGGACAACATGCCCAGCTGGGAGTACGGCGTGCTGGTCCAGGTCCGCGACCTGAGCCGGGCCCTGCGCAAGGACTTCGCCCGTTCGCAGTCGCAGTCCGCCGAAGACGCCGACCTGGCCAAGGCCGAGCCGCGCTTCAACTTCGACAACAAGAGCTGGATCCTGCCGTCGAGCGAGTCCGAGTTCCAGGAAGGCATCAACTCCCTGACCCGCTACCAGAGCCGCCTGTCCTCCGAGCAGCAGGGCGCGCTGTTCTATACCCGTGCCGACAACCTCAACAACTGGCTGGGCGACGTCGCCACCCGCCTGGGCTCGCTGTCGCAGCGCCTGTCGGCCAGCGTTGGCCGGGTCAAGCTCAACAGCACCCTGAAGACCGAGACCGTGGTCGCCGGCCAGGCGCCGCAGCTGGATGAGGAAGTGGTCGAGACCCCATGGCTGCAGATCGACAACGTCTTCTATGAAGCCCGCGGCCAGGCCTGGGCCCTGTCGCACCTGCTGCGCGCCATCGAAGTCGACTTCGCCGATGTACTGGCCAAGAAGAACGCCACGGTCAGCGTGCGCCAGATCATCCGTGAGCTGGAGGCTTCCCAGGAGCCGCTGTGGAGCCCGATGGTGCTCAATGGCAGCGGCTACGGCATGTGGGCCAACCACTCGCTGGTCATGGCCAACTACATCTCCCGGGCCAACGCTGCGGTCATCGACCTTCGCCAGTTGCTGTCCCAGGGCTGACCGGTGGCCATCTCCAAGCAGGAGGCGGCCCATCGCGCCGCCTCCGATGCCGAGCTGATCGCCTGGGTCGACGACAACGACCAGCCGCTGGGCGCCTTGCCGCGTGCTGAACTGCGCGAACGCGGCCTGATCGGGCGTGGCACCTACATCCTGCTGTTCAACTCGGCCGGAGAGCTGTGCGTGCACCGGCGCACCGAGAGCAAGGCCATTTATCCGGGGTATTGGGATGTGGCCGCCGGTGGCATGGTCCAGGCTGACGAAAGCTTCGCCGATTCGGCGGCCCGCGAGCTGGAGGAAGAGCTGGGCGTGGCCGGGGTCGAATTGACCTTCCACGAGCGCTTTTTCTTCGACCAGCCCGGCAACCGGCTCTGGTGCGCCGTGTTCTCTGCCGTCTGGGACGGGCCTTTGCGCCTGCAGCCGGAGGAGGTCAGCGAGGCCCGTTTCCTGCCCCTGGACCAGGCCCTGGCCGACAGCCGGCAGCAGCCTTACTGCCCAGACTCCCTGGCGGCCCTGCAGCGTTACATCGACCGCCAAGGCTGACGTCGCGAATCCTGCGTAAAATGGCGCAGTTTTGTACTTAGCATTCGAGCGATTTATCGTTACACTGCGCGGCCTTTTAAGGCTGCCGCACCCTGGTGCGGCAGTAGCGCTGCCCCTGCCAGAGTGGGGCTTCGCGGTCGGGACCCTGCCAGGGGTATCGACCAGTTTTTGTCCTCACCGTACGAGGATCAAAAGTGGCCAAGAAAGCCTCATCATTCGCCGCCCTCGGTGGCCTGGTGTTCTCCACTGACGCAGGTCGGCATTGCCCGGACTGCAGCAAACCCATAGATGCCTGCATCTGCAAACAGTCGATCATCCCCGAAGGCGATGGCATTGCTCGCGTGCGCCGCGAAAGCAAGGGCCGTGGCGGCAAGACGGTGACGACCATCAGCGGCGTACCGCTGCCCCTGGAACAGCTCAAGGACCTGGCCAGCACGCTCAAACGGCGTTGTGGCACCGGTGGCGCGTTGAAAGACGGTGTCATCGAAATCCAGGGCGATCATGTCGAGCTGTTGTTGGCAGAGCTGATCAAACAAGGCTTCAAAGCGAAAAAGTCCGGCGGCTGAAGACTGCATCGCGATTTTTTGCAATTCGCTTTCTAAACTCGTTCCCGTAGGAAGGGTCTATCCCTGAACACGGAAAATCGTCATTTCCAGGTTTTACACTGCGCCCGCCAGCCGTGGGCCGGTGTTTTTCGACTTTTTATATAGGGGACTTCAATGTCCGTACGACGCACACGCAAAGACGATGGCAGCCAATGGACAGTTGCGGACAGCCGCAGTGTTTATGGTATTCGCCATTGGGGGGCCGGTTACTTCGCAATCAACGAGGCCGGGCGCGTCGAAGTTCGACCCAACGGCCCGGGCAGCGCGCCGATCGACCTGTACGAGCAGGTCGATGAACTGCGCAAGAGCGGCCTGTCGCTGCCGCTGCTGGTGCGCTTTCCGGACATCCTGCAAGACCGCGTGCGCCAGCTGACCGGTGCCTTCGACGCCAACATCGCGCGCCTGGAATACCAGAGCAAGTACACCGCGCTGTACCCGATCAAGGTCAACCAGCAGGAAGCGGTGGTGGAGAACATCATCGCCACCCAGAACGTGTCCATCGGCCTGGAAGCCGGCTCCAAGCCCGAGCTGCTGGCCGTGCTGGCCCTGGCGCCGAAAGGCGGCACCATCGTCTGCAACGGCTACAAGGACCGTGAGTTCATCCGCCTGGCGCTGATGGGCCAGAAGCTGGGCCACAACGTCTTCATCGTCATCGAGAAAGAGTCGGAAGTGGCGCTGGTGATCGAAGAAGCGGCCGACCTCAAGGTCAAGCCGCAGGTCGGCCTGCGCGTGCGCCTGTCGTCGCTGGCGTCGAGCAAGTGGGCCGACACCGGTGGCGAGAAGTCCAAGTTCGGCCTGTCGGCTGCGCAGCTGATCTCGGTGGTGCAGCGCTTCCGCGATGCCGGCCTGGACCAGGGCATCCGCCTGCTGCACTTCCACATGGGTTCGCAGATCGCCAACCTGGCCGACTACCAGCACGGCTTCAAGGAAGCGATTCGTTACTACGGCGAACTGCGTGCCCTGAACCTGCCGGTCGATCACATCGACGTCGGTGGCGGCCTGGGCGTCGACTACGACGGCACCCACTCGCGCAACGCCAGCTCGATCAACTACGACATGGACGACTACGCCGGTGTCGTGGTCGGCATGCTCAAGGAGTTCTGCGATGCCCAGGGCCTGCCGCATCCGCACATCTTCTCCGAGAGCGGCCGCTCGCTGACCGCCCACCACGCCATGCTGGTGGTGCAGGTGACCGACGTCGAGAAGCACAACGACGAAGTGCCGGTGATCGAAAACAAGGAAAGCCTGCCCGAGACCGTGCAGTGGCTGGCCGACCTGCTGGGCCCGACCGATATCGAGATGGTCACCGAAACCTACTGGCGCGCCACCCACTACATGAGCGACGTGGCGGCCCAGTACGCCGACGGCAAGATTTCCCTGGCCGAGAAGGCCCTGGCCGAGCAGTGCTACTTTGCCCTGTGCCGTCGCCTGCACAACTCGCTCAAGGCCCGCCAGCGCTCGCACCGCCAGGTGCTGGACGAGCTCAACGACAAGCTGGCCGACAAGTACATCTGCAACTTCTCGGTGTTCCAGAGCCTGCCGGACACCTGGGCCATCGGCCAGGTCCTGCCGATCCTGCCGCTGCATCGCCTGGATGAAGAACCGATGCGCCGTGCAGTGCTGCAGGACCTGACCTGCGACTCCGACGGCAAGATCAACCAGTATGTCGACGAGCAGAGCATCGAGACCAGCCTGCCGGTGCACGGGATCAACGAAGGTGAGGACTACCTGCTGGGCATCTTCCTGGTCGGCGCCTACCAGGAGATCCTGGGCGACATGCACAACCTGTTCGGTGACACCGACTCGGTGAACATCTACCAGAACCCGAACGGCACGGTGTACCACGCCGGTATCGAGACCCATGACACCATCGAGGACATGCTGCGCTACGTGCACCTGTCGCCGGAGGAGTTGATGACTCACTACCGCGACAAGTGCGCCAGCGCCAAGATCACTGCGCGTGAGAAGACCCAGTTCCTCGATGCGCTGCGTCTGGGGCTGACGCGTTCGTCTTACCTGTCGAGTTGATATAATCGCGGGGCAAGCCCGCTCCCACCAAAGTCACCTGACCGGTGGGGGCGGGCTTGCCCCGCGATGCTTTCAACGACGAACAAACCACCCATCCCGCCGCTGCAACCGCCAGCCCATCACTCCCAGCGTCACCCCGCGCAAGGCCATGAACAGCAAAAAGCCCAGCCACAACCCATGGTTGCCCAGGCCCGTGGCCGCATAGGCGACCGGCAAGGCCAGGGCCACGCTGAGCAGCATGCCGTTGCGCATCTCCCGCGCCCGCGTCGCGCCGATGAACAGGCCATCGAGCAGGTAGCTCCACACCGCCACCAAGGGCAACAGCGCCAGGTACGGCAGGTACTGGTAGGCCGTGTCACGCACGCTTTCGATATCGGTCTGCAGGTTGATGAACAGGTGCCCGCCAAGCAGGAACAGCACGGCAAAGCCGCTGCTGGCCAGCAGCGACCAGCCACCGGCCACGATCAGGGAGCGGCGCAGCGCCTGGCGATCACCCGCCCCGATGGCATGCCCGCACAAGGCTTCGACCGCATGGGCCAGGCCGTCGAGGGCATAGGCGGTCAGCAGCAGGCCATTGAGCAGCAGGGCGTTGGCGGCCACCGTCGACTCACCCAGGCGCGCACCCTGCACGGTGATCAGGAAGAACACCGCCTGCAGCGCCAGGCTGCGAATGAAGATGTCGCGGTTCACCGCCAGCAGCGGTCGCCAGCTTTGCCAGCGGCGCAGCAGGGCCCAGGCGATATGTCCGGGGTAGGCGCGCAGGGCCGGGCGGGTCAGGGCAAGGCCGAGCAGGGCGGCGCTCCACTCGGCAATCACCGAGGCGCGCGCCGAACCCAGTACACCCCAGTCCAGGCCGAGCACGAACCACAGGTTGAGGGCGATGTTGAGCAGGTTGGTGGTCAGCAGGATCGCCAGCGGCGCCCGGGCGTTCTGGGTGCCGAGGAACCAGCCGACCAGGGCGAAACTGGCCAGGGCCGCCGGCAGGCCGAGCAGGCGGGTCTGGAAAAAGTCGCGGGTGGATTGCTCCAGCGCCGCCGAGGGCTGCATCCATTGCAGGGCCAGGTGGCTGAAGGGCAGGGCGAGCATGCCCAGCAGCAGGGCGAACAACAGCGCCAGCAACAGGCCCTGCACCAGCACCTGACGCAGCGCCGCACCGTCGGCGCGCCCGGCGGCCTGGGCGGCAAAGCCGGTGGAACCCATGCGCAGAAAGCCCATCACCCAGGCGAGGAAGGTGTACAGGCTGGCGCCCACGGCCACGGCGCCGAGTTGATGGGCGTGGGGCAGGTGGCCGATCACGGCGCTGTCCACCAGGGCCACCAGGGGTACGGAAATATTCGAGAGAATCATCGGCGCGGCCAGGGCCCAGACCTTGCGGTGGGTCGGGCGGTCGCGCCAGTCGGTCAACAATCGGGACATGTCGGCTCCAGGCAAGCCGGACATTGTAGCCGTCAGGGAACAAATCCCGTAGTCGCGCTCTGATTTGCGCACAGTGCGGCTCGAGGGTGGCGCCGTTGATATATAGTTCATAGCTCAGAACCCGCTGCCCAAGAGTTACTCCCATGCTCAACAAAGGATTGTTGCTGGCCTGCGCGCTGGCCTTGCTCAGTGCCTGCGACTCGTCTGCCCCGGACAAGCCGGCCACCGCACCGGCCTCCACGCCCGCGCAGGTCCAGGAGGCGGCCAGGCCCGCCCGTGAGGACGCCGCCACCCTGGCCAAGCGCTATGCCGGGCGCGAGCTGACGGTGGTGGACGTCTCGGAAGTCCAGGTCGAGGGGGCAAGCGCCCTGTCCCTGAGCTTCTCGGTACCGCTGGATGCGCAGCAGAACTTTGCCGAGCGGGTGCACCTGGTCGACACCGTCAAGGGCAAGGTGGATGGCGCCTGGGAGCTCTCCGACAACGGCATGGAGCTGCGCCTGCGCCACCTGGAGCCACAGCGCAAGCTGGTGCTGACCATCGATGCGGGGCTGCAGGCCGTCAACGGCAACCGCCTGGCCGCCGAGTCGGTGAGCCGCCTGGAGACCCGCGACATGCAGGCCACCATCGGTTTTGCCAGCCGTGGATCGTTGCTGCCCACGCGCCTGGCCGAAGGCCTGCCGGTGATCGCCCTGAACGTCGACAAGGTCGATGTCGAGTTCTTCCGCATCAAACCCGAGTCCCTGTCGTCTTTCCTCAGCGCCTGGGGTCGCAACAGCAGCCTGTACTACTACCAGTCCAAGGAAACCCTGGGCATGGCCGATCTGGTCTACAGCGGCCGCTTCGACCTCAACCCGGCGCGCAACACGCGCGAGACCGTGCTGCTGCCGATTGCCGGGATCAAGCCGCTGCAGGAGCCGGGGGTGTACCTGGCGGTCATGCGCGCTTCCGGCTCCTATGACTACTCGCAACCGGCGACCCTGTTCACCCTCAGCGATATCGGCGTGTCGGCGCACCGCTATGCCAACCGCATGGATGTCTTCACCCAGGCGCTGGAAGGCGGCAAGGCCCTGGGCGATGTCAGCCTCGAACTGCTCGACGCCGAAGGCCGCGTGCTGGCCCAGGGCAAGACCGATGGCAAGGGCCACGCCCAACTGCCGATGCCGCCCAAGGCCGAAACCCTGCTGGCCCACCAGGGTGTGCATACCACCATGCTGCGCCTGAACAGCGCTGCGCTGGACCTGGCGGAGTTCGACATCACCGGCCCGCTGGCCACCCCTCTGCAATTCTTTGTGTTCGGTCCGCGCGACCTGTATCGCCCGGGTGAAACCGTGTTGCTCAACGGCCTGCTGCGCGACCAGGATGGCCGCCCGACCACGCCGCAGCCGGTGACGGTGGAAGTGCGCCGGCCTGATGAACAGATCAGCCGCAAGTTCGTCTGGGAGCCGGGCGACAACGGCCTCTACCAGTATCAGCTGCAACTGGCCGGCGAAGCACCGACCGGGCGCTGGCAGTTGCTGTTCGACCTGGGTGGCGGCAAGAAGCAGATCTATGAATTTCTCGTCGAGGATTTCCTGCCCGAACGCCTGGCCCTGGAGCTCAAGGGTAGCGATGCACCCTTGAGCCCGGAGCAGAGTGCCGAAATCGAGGTCAACGGTCGCTACCTCTATGGCGCCCCGGCTTCGGGCAACCGCCTCAGCGGCCAGGTCTACGTGCGCCCGCTGCGCGAAGCGGTACCGGCGCTGCCGGGCTACCAGTTCGGCTCGATCACCGAGCAGGAGCTGAGCCAGGACCTGGAGCTGGATGAAGTCAGCCTGGACGCCAACGGCAAGGCCACCCTGAGCATCGAGAGCAAATGGTCCGAGGCCCGCTCGCCGTTGCAACTGACCGTGCAGGCCAGCCTGCAGGAGTCCGGCGGGCGGCCGATCACCCGGCGCCTGGAGCAGCCGGTCTGGCCGGCCGAGCGCTTGCCGGGGCTGCGCGGCCTGTTCGATGGCGAAGAGACCGACAGCGACGGCCCCGTGGAATTCGAGGTGCTGGTCGCCGACCGCGACGGCAACAAGCTGGCCGCCGACAACCTCAAGGTGCGCCTGATCCGTGAGCGCCGTGACTACTACTGGAACTACTCGCAGAGCGATGGCTGGAGCTACAACTACAACGAGAAGTTCCTGACCCAGAGCGAGGAGACGGTGAGCATCAAGGCCGGCGCCACCGCCCGGCTCAACTTCCAGGTCGAGTGGGGGCCGTACCGGGTCGAGGTCGAGGATCCACAGACCGGGCTGGTTTCCAGCGAGCGTTTCTGGGCCGGCTATCGCGCCCAGGACAACGCCGGCGGCGGTGCCGTGCGACCGGACCAGGTCAAGCTGGCCCTGGACAAGCCCGCCTATGCCGATGGTGCCACCGCCAGTATCACGGTCACGCCGCCTGCGGCCGGCAACGGCTACCTGATGGTCGAGTCCAGTGACGGCCCGTTGTGGTGGCAGGAGATCGACGTACCGGCCGAAGGCAAGACCTTCTCGGTCCAGCTGGACCCGAAATGGGCCCGGCATGACCTGTATGTCAGTGCCCTGGTGATCCGTCCGGGTGAGCGCAAGGTCAATGCCACGCCCAAGCGCGCGGTCGGTGTGCTGCACCTGCCGCTGGACCGGGCCGGGCGCAAGCTGGCCGTGACCCTGGACGCACCCGAGAAGATGCGTCCCAAGCAACCGCTGACCGTCAAGGTGCAGGCGCGCAACGCCGACGGCAGCGTACCCAAAGAGGTGCATGTGCTGCTGGCGGCGGTGGATGTGGGCATTCTCAACATCACCGACTACCTGACCCCGGACCCCTTCACCGGGCTGTTCGGGCGCAAGGCCTACGGCGCCGACCAGCTGGACATCTATGGCCAGTTGATCGAAGCCGGGCAGGGCCGCCTGGCCAGCCTGGCCTTCGGCGGTGACGCGGCCATGGCCAAGGGCGGCAAGCGGCCCGACACCAGCGTCACCATCGTCGCCCGGCAGAGCGCGCCGGTGACCCTGAACGAGAACGGTGAGGGTGAGGCCACGGTCGAGATTCCCGATTTCAACGGCGAACTGCGCCTGATGGCCCAGGCCTGGACCGAAGACCGTTACGGCATGGCCGAGGGCAAGACGGTGGTGGCCGCACCGCTGATTGCCGAACTGTCGGCGCCGCGCTTCCTCGCCGGTGGCGACCGCACCACCCTGGCGCTGGACCTGTCGAACCTCTCGGGGCAGGCGCAAAAGCTCGATGTGCGCCTGAGCACCGAGGGCCAGCTGAGCCTGCTGGGCCCCGCCGAGCAGCACCTGGACCTGACCCAGGGCAAGCGCGTCACCCTGCAGGTGCCGGTGCAGGCTGACGGCGGCCTGGGGCAGGGCAAGGTCAAGGTCGAGGTCGCCGGCCTGCAATTGCCGGGCGAAACCGTCGGCGCGTTCAACCGTGAATGGACCCTGGGCATCCGCCCGGCCTATCCGGCCATGCTCAAGCATTACCGGGTGGCGCTCAAGGACCAGCCGTGGAGCCTGCCGCCCGAAGACCTGGCCGCGTTCGAACCGGCGGGCCTGGAAGCGATGCTGGCGTTGTCCAGCCGGCCTCCGTTGAACCTGGCCGAGCAGATCCGCGCCCTGGAAGCCTACCCCTATGGCTGCCTGGAGCAGACCACCAGTGGCCTGTATCCGTCGCTCTATGCCGACGCCGCCACCCTCAAGCGCCTGGGCATCAGCGGTGAATCGGCCGAGGTGCGCAAGCGCAAGATCGAGATGGGCATCGAGCACCTGCTGGGCATGCAGCGCTACAACGGCAGCTTCGGCCTGTGGAGTGCAGACAGTGAAGAGGAATACTGGCTGACCGCCTATGTCAGTGACTTCCTCCTGCGCGCACGCGAACAGGGCTACGCAGTGCCGGCTGAAGCCCTGAAGAAGGCCAGCGAGCGTTTGCTGCGCTATCTGCAGGAGCGCAACCTGGTCGAGGTCAACTACAGCAACAATGCCGAGCACAGCCGCTTCGCCGTGCAGGCCTATGCCGGCCTGGTGCTCGCTCGCACCCAGCAGGCGCCGCTGGGCGCCCTGCGCAGCCTGTTCGAACGCCGCAGCGATGCCCGTTCCGGTTTGCCGCTGGTGCAACTGGCCATCGCCCTGGACAAGATGGGCGACAAGCCGCGTGCCCAGCAGGCCTTGCAGGCCGGGCTGGCAATCAGTCGCCAGGGCGATGAATGGCTGGGCGACTACGGTAGCCCGCTGCGTGACCAGGCACTGATCCTGGCCTTGCTCGAAGAGAACGACCTGGCCAGCGATGCCCTCGACACCCGGCTGTTCGCGCTGTCCGATCAACTGGCGGCCAACCGCTGGCTGTCGACCCAGGAGCGCAATGCGCTGTTCCTGGCCGGGCGTGGCCTGTTGAGCAAGCCCGAGGGCAAGTGGACGGCACGCCTGGACAGCGCCGGTGAGGTGCGTGAGCTGGATGCGGCGCAATCGGGGCTGAAGCTGGAAGGGCCGTTACTGGCCTCGCCGCTGACCGTGCAGAACCAGGGCGGCGATACCCTCTACCAGCAACTGACCCTGTCCGGTTATCCGCGCCAGGCCCCGGTCGCCAGCAGCAACGGCATGGGCATCCGCCGCGAATTCCTGGGTATGAACGGCCAGGCCCTGGACCTCAAGGCGCTCAAGAGCGGTGACCTGGTGCTGGTGCACCTGGCGCTGACATCGGCGTCGCGGGTGCCGGATGCCCTGGTGGTCGACCTGTTGCCGGCGGGCCTGGAGCTGGAGAACCAGAACCTGGCGCAGAGCGCGGCCAGCCTGGAAAACGCCAGCAGTGCGGTCAAGCAGTGGCGCGAGTCGATGCAGAACGCCAACGTGGTGCATCAGGAATTCCGCGATGACCGTTACGTGGCGGCGCTGAACCTGGAGGGCTACGGCACCACCCACCTGCTGTATCTGGCGCGGGCCGTGACCCCGGGCACCTACCGGGTGCCGCCGCCGCAGGTCGAGTCGATGTACCGGCCGAACCTGCAGGCTGTGGGCGAGACCGCGGGAGAATTGGTGGTCAAGGGCCGCTGATTCTAACGGTGGCTTTGTAGCCGCTGCCGCCAGGCTGCGATCGGCCGCGAAGCGGTCGTAAAACCCGTCAGCCCCTGAGCATCAGGGCTGACGAGGTGTCTGGGTTGCGACTGCTGCGCAGTCGATCGCAGCCTGGCGGCAGCGGCTACAGATGTGTGTCAGTGAATGATCCAGCTCAGTACCCACAATCCCAGCAACAGCCAGATAATGCCGACAATGATCGACGCGCGCATGAAGGCGCGGATGGCCGAGTACAGCAGCATCAGGCCGATGACCAGGGCAACGATGCTGACCAGCGAGGTGTCCATGCCCAGGGTACGTGCCAGGCCATCGATGAAGTTGCCGCCAGCGTTGGCCAGCAGGTTGAACAGCCCGCTCAGTGCATCGACGACAAAGCGAATCAGCGCCCCCAGCGCCTGGCCGAGCCACTCGAAAAAACCTTCTACATGCATAGTTGCTTCCTGATGATCGAATCGGCGAGTCTGCCGTTGCCAAGCCTTTGGCCTTGTACCGGCCGGGTCGGTTCCCCGGCCATTTTGCCCGACGAGAGGGTCCGATGCTCATCTTAGCGCGCCCGCGAGGCCCGATGGCCAGACGCCTGAGCACCGTGGCAGGCGTCATCCTGCTGCTGTGTGCCTTGCTGTGGAGCGCCGATCGCCTGTGGCCGCTGCCCTTGCCCGCCGATGACCTGGCGCGGGTGGTGCTGGCCGAGGATGGCACACCGTTGTGGCGCTTCGCCGATGCCGAGGGCGTCTGGCGTTATCCGGTGAGTGCCGGGCAGGTCTCGCCCCTTTACCTGCAGGCGCTGCTGACCTACGAGGATCGCTGGTTCTACCGGCACCCCGGGGTCAATCCGCTGGCACTGGGCCGGGCGGCCTGGCAGAACCTGCGCGGCGGCCGGGTGTTGTCCGGGGGCAGTACCTTGTCGATGCAGGTGGCCCGGTTGCTCGATCCGCACCCGCGCACCCTGGCCGGCAAACTGCAGCAGCTGTGGCGCACCGCGCAGCTGGAATGGCACCTGTCCAAGGCGCAGATCCTGGAGATCTACCTCAATCGCGCGCCGTTCGGCGGCACCTTGCAGGGTGTGGCCGCCGCCAGTTGGGCTTACCTGGGCAAATCGCCCCGGCACCTGACGCCGGCCGAGGCGGCCTTGCTTGCCGTGTTGCCCCAGGCCCCGAGCCGCCTGCGCCCGGACCGTCACCCAGTACGGGCGCAGCAGGCCCGCGACAAGGTGCTGCAACGCCTGGCCGAGTACCAGGTGTGGCCGCCACAGCGGGTGGCCGAAGCCCGGGAGGAGCCGCTGTTGCTGGCGCCACGCCAGGAGCCGGCCCTGGCACCCTTGCTGGCTCGACGGCTGAACCGGCCAGACAGCCCGCCGCTGATCCGCACCACCCTCGATGCCGCCTTGCAACGTCGCCTGGAAGACCTCCTGCTGGGTTGGCGGGCACGCCTGCCCGAGCGCACCTCGGCAGCGATCCTGGTGGTGGAGGCGCAAAGCATGGCGGTGCGCGCCTACCTGGGCTCGGTGGACCTGAACGACGAGCGCCGCTTCGGCCATGTCGACATGATCACGGCCCTGCGTTCGCCCGGCTCGACCCTCAAGCCTTTTCTCTATGGTATGGCCATGGACGACGGGCTGATCCATTCCGAATCCTTGCTGCAGGATGTGCCACGGCGCTATGGCGACTATCGGCCGGGGAATTTCTCGATGGGCTTCAGCGGCCCGGTGGCGGCCAGTTCGGCCCTGGCGCTGTCGCTCAACCTGCCGGCCGTGCAGCTGCTCGAAGCCTATGGTCCCAAGCGCTTTGCCGCGCAGATGCGCAGTGGCGGCGTGCCCCTGACCCTGCCGCCGCTGGCCGAACCCAATCTGTCGCTGATCCTGGGCGGTGCCGGCAGTCGTCTGGAAGACCTGGTGGCCGGCTACGGCGCCTTGTCACGCGCGGGCCTGAGTGCGCCGATCCGCCTGCAGCCGGATGCGCCGCTGGTGGACCGGCACCTGTTGTCACCGGGCAGTGCCTGGATCATCCGGCGTATTCTCAGCGGGCAGGCGCGCCCGGATCGCGACCCCACGGCCGAGCTGGTACAGCGCCCGCTGCTGGCCTGGAAGACCGGCACCAGCTATGGCTTTCGCGATGCCTGGTCGATCGGTGTGGGGCCGCGTTACCTGATCGGCATCTGGATCGGTCGGCCCGACGGCACGCCGGTACCCGGGCAATTCGGCCTGGCGTCGGCGGCGCCGCTGATGCTGCAGGTGCATGATGTGCTGAGCAACCGTGACAGCCAGCGCGGTATCGCGACGCCGGTGGCCGCGGTGCCGGCCAATGTCGGCGTGGCCGCAATCTGCTGGCCACTGGGGCAACCCATGGCCCGCCACGATCCCAACTGCCGTCGCCAGCGCTTTGCCTGGACCCTGGACGGTACCACGCCGCCGACCTTGCAGGCGGCGGACCAGCCGTTGAGTGTCGGCCTGCGCGAAACGGTCTGGGTCAACGCCCGGGGGCTGCGGGTCGATGCCGGTTGTGCCGGCGCCCAGGCCCGCGAGATCGCCTTGTGGCCGGCGCCACTGGAGCCCTGGTTGCCGCGCCTGGAGCGGCGTGAGGCGCGCTTGCCGAAAATCGACCCAGAGTGCCCGCCGCAGGTCGCGGCGAGCGCGCCGCCGCTGTCCATCGTCGGCGTGCGCCAGGGCGACCAGTTGCGTCGTCCGGCCACCAGCAGCGAGCCGCTGCGCCTCGATGTTTCAGCCTTGGGCGGCAGTGGTCGGCGCTGGTGGTTCGTCAACGGCGCGCCCTTGGGCGAGTCGGTGGGCCAGGCACAGTTGAGCGCCCGTTTCGAACAGGCCGGCAACGTTGAATTGAGCGCGCTGGACGAGAGTGGGCAGACCGCCCGGGTCGAGTTCCAGATCGGCGAATAAGGGCGCTGACGATCCTTGAACAGGTGCAGGGCAGCACCTACGCTTGAGTCTGACGAGGGCACGGATGTTTTTCCCTCGTACTCTTCAGGATCATGGAGCGACCTATGCGTCCATTGGCCGTCGCGATCTTGGGGGTTTCCTGGGCCAGTGTGCTGAACGCCGAACCCCTGCCGGTCTATCTCAACAGCAATGACGTCGAACGCAGCCTGCCGGCAGCGAACCTGCCGATCGATGCCTATCGTCCCGTCACGCCCAGGCTGTACGTGGCGACACCTGCAATGCCGGCGCAATACCTGCCGATGACCACCCGGGTGCACCTGCGCAAGGTGCGCTTCGAAGGCGGTACGGTCTACCCCTTGAGTGACCTGCGCGACAACTACCAGGACCTGGTCAACCGCGACGTTACCCTGGCCGATCTGGACGAGGCGACCCGTCGCCTGACCCGGCGTTATCAACAGGACGGCTACCTGCTTTCCTACGCTTACCTGCCGCCGCAGGACTTTGCCGATGGTCGCGTGCAGGTGGTGCTGGTCGAAGGCTATATCCGTGACTACCAGCTGCAAGGGGAGATCGGTCCGGCGTCGGCATACCTGGAGCAACTGACGACCCGGCTCAAGGCCGAGCGCCCGCTGACCCGCAAGACCCTGGAACGCTACACCTCGCTGATGAGCCAGGTGCCGGGTGTCACGCTCGAGGCCCGGGTGCAGTCGCCTGGCATCCACGATGGTGCGGCCCGGCTGGTCGTCCAGGCATCGCGCAAGCCCTTCAGCGCCGCCCTGAACCTGGCGGACGGCAGCCGTGACGACCTTGAGGCACTGCTGGCGGTGAGCAGCAATGCCCAGACCTCGCTGGCCGAACAGGTCAGCGTTGCCGCGCTGGTGCCGCCCGGCGATGATCATGAGCACTACTACCGCCTGGACTACGCCCAGTACCTGGACAACGAAGGCAGCCAGCTCACGCTGTCGGCCTCACGCTATCGCAGCGACCCCGACGCCGAGGTCCGCCTGAACAATGGCATCGACCTGCGCCAGCGCCGGGAAAGCGACCGCTACGCGGTCGGCCTGGGCCAGGTCCTGACGGCTTCGCCCAACGAATGGCTCAGTGTCGCCGCGCGTGTGTACGCGGTGAGCGACGACACCGATTACCGGGGCGTCGAGGTACCCATGCGCATCAGCAGCCACACCGACTCGCGCGCCCTGGCGTTCGAAAGCGACTGGCGCACGGCCGACGCCAGGCAGCTGCGTATCCTCAGTGTCGGGGCCTACCAAGGGGTGGATTACCTTGGGGCGAGAACCGATGGCGACATCGATCTGGATTTCCTGCGCCTGCGGGTGTCCGGGGTTCAGGGTGACCGCTTCTTCGACAACTGGCAGGGGGTGGCCTCGGCGACCCTGACCTGGAGCAATGACAGCCTGCCGGACAGTGAGCGGGTGGTTTTCGGCGGGCAGGCCTTCGGTCACGGCTACCCCAGTGACCAGGCCGCTGGCGACAAGGGCTGGGGAGTGGCCTATGAGCTCAACTACAGCTTCAGGCCCGCTGGTGACTGGCTGAAGCTGGTGCAGCCCTACGGGGTGGTGGATGCCGCGCGCAGCTGGTTCAACGAGCTGGAAATACGCGATTCACGCCTGTCCTCGGCGGCAGTGGGGGTGCGCCTGGGCGATGACCGTCACTACAGCCTGTCCCTGGAAGCCGCCAGACCGATGTCGGACATCGCCCTGGACAGCCTCGATCGCCAGCCGCGCTTCACCCTGACCTTCAGGTACAAGCCGTAGCCGGGGGGCACCCCCCCCACGGTGCTGAGGCCGGGCGATTGTGGGAGCTGGCGTAGCCTGCGATGGAGTCCACACCGGCCTCATCGCCGGCTCCCACAATCAGTTCACCAGATGCAGGCGTGGTTTGGGGAACAAGTTGTCCAGGGTTTCCAGCAGGCGGGTGTGATAGATCGGCTTGCGGAACAGATCCAGCACTTGCAGACGCAAGAGGTCGCTGATGTCATCCATGTCGGCATGCCCGGAGGTGACGATCACCGGCAAGTGCTGGCGGGCGGTGTGCTCGCGCAGGCGCTTGATCAGTGAAATACCGCTTTCCTCCGGCATGCGCAGGTCAGTGATCACCAGGGCCACGTCCGGGTGGCGGGTGAGCTGTTGCAGGGCGAGTTTCACCGAGGTGGCCGTGTGGCAGCAGAAACCCTCGCCCTCCAGCAGTTCGGCAAGTTCCAGCAAAGCGTCCTCTTCATCATCCACCAGGAGAATCTGTTGACGTAGGGAAGAGGTCGGCATGGTGTAGTCCTGTTACTAAGCGAAAGTCAGGTTGGAGCGTCCAGCGAGCCTCAAGCGCGCGACCTTATGAGCCGCCACCAGTGCCACCAGTGCCGCCGGTACCGCCCGTAGCGCCGGCTTTCTCCATGGAACTCTGGACTTTGCTGAAGACCGAGGTCACACCGCTGGAAATCGGCGTAATGAAGGTCGTCAGCACCGCCGCCACCATCGCCGCCGCAATGGCGTACTCGATGCCGGAGGCCCCGTCCTTGCGGTAGAAGAATTCTTTGCAGTTCTTGAGGATTCGGGAAAGACGCATGGCATGTCTCCTGGCGCGCAAGGCGCGGATGGCGGGGCTTATTCGATGATTCCCCTTTGCCACCACAGCATCGCCAAGCCCGGCAAAACCGGCAAATGTAAGAAAGCATTAATCCTAAAGTTATAACGCCGGGTTGACGCGAGTAAGGCGTTGTTTTGCCGGGGTGCCAGATTTGCGACGGAAAATATTCTGACGGGTAATGGCATTTTGGCTCCGCTGCGCTAGTGTCAAATAGCGAAATAGTCGGTTCACCCTTGGGTGCGAAGGACTTACAGCGCAGTAGTCGTAGGAGAACCGGCGTGAGCAGCCGCATTACCATCATCCTGGCGGGTTTCTTCCTGGTCGGCGCCTTGCTGGCCGGTTATTGGGGACTGGTGCTGAGCCGTCCGCCCGCCGAACCTGTTGCCGCGCCGGTCGCTGCGCCGCAGGCTATGGTCGTGCAGCAGGTCGTCGACAAGGCCGGCGATGAAACACGCCAACCCGTGGTGGTGCTGCGTCGCGAGGTTGCCCCCTACACCCCCTTGACCGCCGACGACCTGCTGGTGGAGCGCCTGCAGGTGGCACCGGCCGACAGTTTCCAGACAATCGAGCAGGTACTGGGTCGCAGCAGCTGGCGAACCCTGGCCGCCGGCACCTGGCTTGACCAGGGCAGCTTCGAGGCTGGCGGGCCGCTGGCGCGCATGATTCGACCCCACGAGCGTGCGCTGGCGCTGGCCATTGACGATGTGATCGGCGCCGCCGGGCAGTTGAGCCCGGGCGACTACGTCGACGTGCTGCTCTACCTGCGCGAAGAGAACAACAATCCCCAGGCCTCCGCCCAGGTCGTGTTGCCGGCCCTGCGGCTGCTCAGCGTCGGCAAGCAATTGGGCCTGGCCAACGATGGCCAACCGGCGCAGCCGCCGCTGGACGAAAAAGCTCGTCAGGAACTACAGCGCACACCTGCGCGTACCGTGGTGCTGGCGGTCCCCGAGGCCCTGGCCAGCCGCCTGTTGCTCGCCGCCCAGGCCGGCAGCCTGCGCCTGGCCGTGCGCAGCGCCGAAGAACAACGCCTGGCCCGCTACTGGGCCGACCCGCAAGGCAGTGCAAAGGAGGTGGACTGGGCCAACCGAGAACTCTATCGCTTCAGCCAACTGGCCCAGACACCTGTGGCCAAACCCGTCGCCAGTGTCTCTGCGCCGCGTGGCATGCAGATCATCCGTGGTAATCAGTCCAGCCAGCCTACTCCCTGACCAAGCAGGATGCCCTTCAATGAGCAGTCGTTCCGTGCGGGTAAATCAGTCTTTGCTGTGCGTGTTGCTGTGGACGGGCACTTTTGTGCCCGCTGCACAGGCGGCCAGTGCCGGGTGCGCCGCCCTGGCGCAGCTGCCAAGTGTGATAGAAATCGACCAGGGCCTGCAGCAGGAACTGCGCGCGCCGGTGGCCATCACCCGAGTGGCGGTGGGCGATGCGAAAATCGCCGACGTGCATGCCAGCGGTGACGATGCCGTGTTACTCACGGCGGTCAGTCCCGGCGCCACCAGCCTGATGCTCTGGACCGCCTGCGCCAAGACCCCGCGCCAGGCCATGCTGTTCGTCAAGGGCGTGGCCAGCGCCGACATGGCCGAGACCGCCGTGCCGCCTTCCCAGGACCCGACGCTGCCCAGCCAGGTGCAGGCCGATATCCGCTTCGTCGAGGTCAACCGCACCAAGTTCAAGGAGGCCGGTGCGCGACTGTTCTTCAAAGGTTCGAACAATGCCCTGTTCAGTTCGCCAGGGACGGTGCCAGGCACGGTGGTCAGGCCCGACCATGTGCCCGGCGTCAGCACTGCGCCGGGTCAGTATGTCGATGTCAGGCCGGGCGTTCCGTTGGACAACGGGGTGTTCAATATCGTCTGGGGCGGCGGCAGCAGTCGTTTTCTTGCGGCCATCAATGCCCTGGAAAACAGCGGTTTTGCCTACACCCTGGCGCGCCCCAGCCTGGTGGTGCTCAGCGGCCTGACCGCCAGCTTCCTCGCCGGTGGCGAGATTCCCATCCCGGTGCCTAGCAGCGGCAGCGACAGCGTGTCGATCGAGTACAAGGAGTTCGGCATCCGCCTGGCGCTGTCGCCGACCGTGGTCAGCCGTGATCGCATCACCCTCAAGGTGGCCCCGGAAGTCAGCGAACTGGACTACACCAACGCGGTGAACATCGCCGGCACCCTGGTGCCGGGGCTCACCGTGCGTCGCACCGACACCAGCATTTCCCTGGCCGATGGCGAGAGCTTCGTCATCAGCGGCCTGATCAGCAGCACCACGCGCTCGGCGGTGGACAAGTTCCCGGGGCTGGGCAACATCCCGATCCTCGGCGCGCTGTTTCGCCAGTCGGCGTTGCAGCGCGATGAAACCGAGCTGTTGATGATCGTCACGCCGCATCTGGTCCAGCCCCTGGCGGCCAATGCACAACTGCCGTCCTTGCCGGGTGAGGGGCTGCGGACCTACGACCCGAGTTGGGGACGGTTGTTCTTCCTGGAAAACGGCGACTTCGAAGGTCGCAGCGGGTTATCTCAATGAGCGAAAACCTGAGCCAGACGTTTCTTGCCATCACCCGCAACGACGCCGACCTGCAATGGTTGCAGGGCGCCCTGGCGCCCTTGGGGCAGGTGGTCGGTGCCGGCACCGGCGCCAGCCTCGACGAGTTGCTGGCGCTGGTCGACGTCACCTTCGCCAGCCTGGTGTTCGTCGGCCTGGACCGCGACCACCTGGTCAACCAGTGTGCGCTGATCGAAGGGGTGCTGGAGGCCAAGCCGATGCTGGCTATCGTTGCCCTGGGCGACGGCATGGACAATCAGCTGGTGCTCAGTGCCATGCGCGCCGGCGCCCGTGACTTCGTCGCCTACGGCTCGCGTTCCAGTGAAGTGGCGGGCCTGGTGCGGCGCCTGAGCAAGCGCTTGCCACCGGTTACCAGCAACCCCAACCTCGGTGGCCTGACCGTGTTGTACGGCGCCCAATGCGCGGCCGATGGCGCCTTGCTCACCACCCACCTGGCGCGGGTGGTGCAGAGCAGCGGCCAGCAGACCTTGCTGCTCGACCTGGGCCTGCCCCGTGGCGACAGCCTGGCGCTGCTGGGCCTGGAGGCGTCCTTTCATTTCGGCGATGCCCTGCGTCACCTGCGCCGCCTGGACAACACCCTGATCGACAGTGCCTTCACCCGTGAAAGCTCAGGCCTGCGCCTGCTGGCCTACGCCGCGGCAGACGAAGCGCTCGAACGCACCAGCGCCGCCGAGCTGTACATGCTGCTCAGCGCCTTGCGCCAGCACTTCCAGCACATCGTCGTGAACCTCACCGGGCAGGCCGACAGCGAAGCCTTGCGCACCTTCGTCAGTCATTGCGACAAGCTGATCTGGTACACCGACCAGAACGTCCTCGACTGCCGGCGCAACCTGGAGGTGCTGACCCAGTGGCGGGAGAAGGGCATGAAACTGGAGCACGCCAGCCTGCTGGTCGATCGATACCTCAAAGGCGTGGCGCCGGATTCCGACGCCTTGAGCAAACGCTACGGCCTGCCGTTGCTGATGGTATTGCCCTACAGCCCGCAGGTGCGCCTGAACACCAAGAACCAGGGCCTGACCCTCTTCGAACTGGCTCCGCGGGATAACCTCACCCATCAGCTCAAGAGCCTGGGCGAGAGACTGGCCCGGCGCTCGGAACAGCACAAGACTGATGGCGGCACCTGGCTGCAGCGTCTCTGGGGGCTTAAATGAACAGCGCCGACGAGCTGTTCGGTGGCCCGCGCCACAACCTGGGCAACGATCCCCAAGGGCTCAAGCGCGCGTTGCACCGACACATCATCGATGCCATCGAGGACAGCGGACGCAACCTGCTGGAGGGGTCGCGCCCGGCGCTGGCGCAGTTCGTGGTGGAGCAGGTGGGCGACTATATCGCCCGCCTGCACCTGGCCTTGTCGCGCTACGAGATGGAGCGCCTGGCCGAAGAGATCGTCGACGAACTGACTGGCTTCGGCCCGCTGGAGGTGCTGCTGCGCGATAGCAGCGTCACCGAGATCCTGGTCAACGGGCCGCACCGGGTGTTCGTCGAACGAGCCGGGTTGTTGCAACAGACCGACCTGCGTTTTATCGATGCGCACCATGTGGAGCGGGTCATGCAACGCATCCTCGCGCCCCTGGGGCGGCGCCTGGACGAGTCATCGCCCATGGTCGATGCGCGCATGCCCGATGGCAGCCGGGTCAATGCGATCATCCCGCCGGTGGCGCTGGACGGCCCCTGCCTGTCGATCCGCAAGTTTCGCAAGGACATGCTCAAGAGCGCCGACCTGCTGGCCACCCGCACCATCGACCACGACATCCTCGACTTCCTGCAACTGGCCGTGGCCAGGCGCTGCAACATTCTGGTCAGTGGCGGCACCGGCACCGGCAAGACCACCTTGCTGAACATCCTCAGCCAGTTGATCGCACCCCATGAGCGCCTGGTGACCATCGAGGATGTTGCCGAACTGCACCTGGACCACCCCCATGTGGTGCGCCTGGAAACCCGACCGCCGAATGCCGAGGGCCATGGCGAGATCAAGGCCAGCGAGCTGATCCGCAACGCCTTGCGCATGCGTCCGGACCGCATCCTGCTCGGCGAGATCCGCGGCGTGGAAGTGCTCGATGTGCTCACGGCCATGAACACCGGGCACGACGGTTCCATGAGCACCGTGCACGCCAATACCGCCCTGGATGCCCTGCTGCGCCTGGAGACCCTGGTCGGCCTGACTGGCCGCCAGGTCGCCGAGAAGACCTTGCGGCAGATGATCTGCGCCGCCCTCGATGTGGTGATCCAGCTGACCCGCCTGGCCGATGGTCGCCGTTGTGTCAGTGAAGTGCTGGAAGTGGTCGGGGTACGTGACGATGTGTATGTCACCAACACCTTGTTCCGCCTCGACCGACGTTCGGGCGATGGCTTTTACCGCGACGCGCCGAACCCGGCGGGGGACAAGCTGCGCCGCGAGTCGTCGGAGCCGCGGCCATGATGCCGGTGCTGCTGGGGCTGACCTGCCTGGCGCTGTTGGCGGTGTCGGTGCGGTTGTTCTACAGCGGCCTGCGCAAGTCGGGTAACGAACGCATCCTGCAGCGCCTCGGCCAGGTGCAGTGCGCCTCGAGCGCGTCCCCGAGCCGTCGCGACTGGCTTGACCGCCTGCTGCAACGCGCAGGGCTTGAGCGGCGCAATGATCGTCTGCTGTCAGGCGCTGTGATCTGGAGCCTGCTGGCGCTGCTGGTCGGGCTTGCGGCCGGCTGGCTGCCCGGGCTGGGATGCTGGCTCGCCGCTCCCGTGCTGTTTCGCCTGTACCTGGGGTGGCGCTACCAGCGCCGCCTGCAACGCATGATCGAGCAGTTGCCGGTGCTGCTCGACCACGCCATGCGCAGCCTCAAGGCCGGTCGCACCCTGAGCGATGCGGTACTGGGCGCCATCGACGTCTGCCGCGAGCCCTTGCATGGCGCCATGCTGCGGGTGCGGCGCAATGTGCAGATGGGCGTCGACCTGGACGATGCCATGCACGACCTGGCCGAACTGTACGATCAGGACGAGCTGCGGCTGTTCGCACTGGGCCTGCGGATCAACCAGCGCTACGGCGGCAACGCCAGCGAATTGCTGGACAACCTGATCAAGCTGATTCGCGAGCGCGAGCAGGGTGCCCGCCAGTTGCGCGCCATGACCGGTGAAACGCGCATGACGGCCATGGTCCTGGGCCTGCTGCCGGTGGGCATGGCTGGTTATTTCCTGAGCAGCAACCCCAAGTACCTGCTGACCATGTGGCAGGACAGCAATGGTCAGTTCCTCCTGCTGGCCGCCTTCGGATTGCAGGTGGTCGGTTGCCTGGCGCTATGGCGCATGTTGCGGAGTCTGTGAAATGGCCTTGATGCTCAGCGCTGCGTTGTTCTTTGCCGCCTTCGTGCTGTTGCTCGGTCAACTGCTGCGCCAGCGCCGTCGGGAGCGCCTGGTGGCCCAGCGTCTGCAAGGGCAACTGGGCCGGGATGATCGCCTGGGCAACTGGGTGCAGCAGGTGGGCAGCAGTCGCCTGGCCCAGCGCTCGCTGAACCTGGACAGTGAAACCCGGCAGTTGCTCGATCGGCTGGGCTGGCGGCGCAGTCGCCAGCGGGCGTTGTTCGCCGCCTGCCAGGTCGGGGTGCCGTTGCTGGCCCTGGGCTTTGGCCTGTTGCTGGAGCAGACCGTCTATGCCGACAGTCCGAACGCCTGGCTGGTGGTGCCGCTGTGCGCCCTGGGTATCGGGTACCTGCTGCCCAAGCGTTTGCTGGCGCTGGCCGCTGCCCGTCGTCAGCAGCAGATCGCTCGCGAAGTCTCGACCTTCATTCCCTTGCTGCGCATCCTCTTCGAATCGGGCCTGGCGGTGGAGCAGGGCCTGCGGGTGCTGAGCCAGGAGTCACGGCTGCTGCTGCCGGTGCTCAGCGAAGAGTTGCGCCTGATCCTGCAACGGGTCGACTCGGGCCTGGCCCTGGCGCCGGAGCTTGAGAAAACGGCGCAGTTGCTGGCCGTGGACGAGTTCAGTGACACCTGCGTGATCCTCCAGCAACTGCTCACCCAGGGCGGCGGGGCGATGAAGTCATTGCTGGCGCTCAAGCAATTGCTGGATGACCGGCGCCTGACGCGGATGCAGGAACGGGTTTCGAAGATGTCGGGGAAGATGTCGATGGTGATGATGGTGTTTCTGTTTCCCGCCTTGCTGATCGTGCTGGCCGGCCCCGGCTTCACGGCATTGGCCAAGGCCCTGGGCTCATGAAGGGAGTGGTACGGATGAAAGCAGTCATGGTGGTCATGAGCCTGGTGTTGTTGGGCGGCTGTGCCAGCGATGGCGCCGCGCCCTGGCTGGCGCTGCCCGGTGGCAACGCCAGCTGTGCCAAACCCGATTCCAGCCAGGAGCTGGCCTTGAGCATGGCCGACGAGATGCTCGGCGAAGGGCGTCCCCACGCCGCCCTGGCACACCTGGAGGTCTTGCCGGCCGACATGGCCCAGGTGCGCCTGCGCAAGGCCAAGGTATTGCGCCTGCTGGGGCGCAGCGAGGCCGAACCCTTGTACCGCAGCCTGCTCGGTGGCTGCCTGGCCGCCGAAGGCGAGCATGGCCTGGGCCAGTTGTTTGCCGCCCGAGGCGATAATCTCCAGGCCCAGCGTCACCTGTTGCGCGCGGTTCGCCTGACGCCGACCGACGAGAAAGTGCGCAACGACCTGGGGGTGGTCTACCTGAACCTCGGTAATGTCGAGCAGGCGCGTTTCGAGTTCCTGACCGCGATCGAGCTCAAACAGAACAACACCCTGGCAGCGGTCAACCTGGTCAGCCTGATGCTGTACCAGGACAAGTGGGAGCAGGCGGCCGATCTCGTTTCGCGCCTGAACCTGAGCCCGATCCAGTTCAACGAGGCCAAGCGCCGCGCCGAACAGCTGAAGACGCCTGGCAAGTCCGCGCCGAGCCGTGCCGACCAGGTCGCAGCGGTGCAGGAACCGACCCCTTCCTTCGGGCAACCCTGAGGTCATCATGAAGCCAGCCAGCCTGTTACTGCTTGCCTTGAGTGCGCTACCCCTGGCGTCCCCGGCCATCGAGGCGGGGCCGTCGTCGAAGGCGCAACTGACCACCGAAGCCTGGCTGCAACTGCAGGCGCGCAACCTGGAGGCGTCGAAGATCCCGCAGACCGCCACGCCCAAGGAGCGCGAGCAGAGCATGCAGCGCTGGCTGGACAGCTACAAGTACGAGATCCCGGACTTCTACCGCTGGGAGCAGGTCGACTCGTCCGACAAATAGCCGCGGGTCGGCAGATACGGCGCCGCTAGTGCGCCGTTTGCCGCAGGTGCAGGGGCGAGCTACCCGGTGCCAGGGCCAGGGCCAGTTGGGTGCGGTTGTGCATGTGGGTCAGGCGCAACACCTGGGACACGTAGAGTTTGACCGTGTTTTCGGTGATGCCCAGCTCGCAGGCGATCTGGTAGTTGGTCTTGCCCTTGCTGACCAGGCGCGCCACCTCCAGCTGGCGCGGCGACAGTTTGTCGAAGATGGCCGGGATACTCTCGCTGTCCGCCTCCTCGACGTCCGTGGCCCGCCGGTGGGTGCCCAGGCCACGGGCCTTGTCCAGGTCCTGGTAGAGGTCGTCGATCGAGTCGGCCAGGTCCTGGAGTTTCTGGTTGAGGTTGCCCAGGTACTGCTGGCTTTTCTGCTGCTCCAGCACGGCGGCTTCCTGGCGTTGCACACCTTCGAGCAGTTCGTTGAGGTCGACGGGTTTCTGGTAGTAATCGGCAAAGCCTGTGCGCAGGGCCTTGATCACATCCTGCTTGTCGGCGCGGCCGGTGAGCATGATGGCTTCGAAAATGCGCTGGGGGCCGGCGACCACTTTCAGTGACTTGAACAGCTCCAGGCCATCGCACTGCGGCATGTGCAGGTCGCACAGCACCACGCCGATGGCCGGGTCCGCGGCAAAGCATTCGATGGCCTGGGTGGCGGACTGGCACGGTACGCAGCGATAGCCGCTGCCCTGGAGAAACTCACAGACTTCTTCGACGATCACTGGCTGGTCATCGACCACCAGCACCTTTACCTCGCTGAAGGATTTATTCACGCGCTACTCCCTGCTGGTGCGCCCCTCTCTCCCGGAGCCTGGGTGGCCCTTGTCGCAGGCCGCAGACATTCTAGAAAGTAGTCGCACATCGCGACTCTGTACAAGGCGGTACAGGCGCACCAGGTATCTGGCCGACTAGTGGATCCACACTGCGGCCAGCAGGAAGCCGGCCAGTATGAACGGGGCAAAGGGCTGTTTGTTCGATGACTCATCAGTGAGTTGCTTGAGGCGGTTCCTGACCTTCTGGCTCAGCAGCGCCCACAACCGGCGCCGACAGGACAGCCAGATCAGCACCGCGATGCCGGCACCGATGAATGTGCCCAGTACGTACATGCGGTCGGTGGCCAGGGCCAGGGCGGCAAGCAGTTTCACGTCGCCGGCACCGAAGCGCCCCAGCATGTAGCCAGGCAGGGTCAGGAGCATGACGATGGCCAGTGCCCAGCCGCCCTCGCTGGCATCGGCACCGATCCAGGTGTGCCCGGTCATGAACAGGTAGACCAGCGCGCAGGTTGCCGCACCGAGGGTCAGGGTGTTGGCGATCTGGCGTTCACGTATATCTTGTTCGGCGCACAAGGCAAGCCACAACAGAAGGACCATGCTTTGCATTGGCGAAAGGCATCCCTTTGTGGTGAATGATTCTATGCTGTCAGTCAGGTGTCACTGTCAGGGTAGACGCGATCATGAAAGCAAGCCTGGTCAAACGGCAAAAAGGCGCAGCCGCGCTGGAGTTCGTTGCGGTATTCGTGATCTTTTTCGCAGTGTTCTACGGGGTAGTCAGCTACGGCCTGCCGATGCTCATGCTGCAATCGTTCAACCAGGCCAGCAGCGAGGCGGTGCGCCGCTGTGTGGCCCTTGACCCGGCCAGCGCCAGCTACCGGCGCGACATCGACCAGATGGCCAGGAAAGTACTGGGCGAGCAGTTGGCGTGGATGCCCGGATCCCTGGACTTCCAGCTCGCCAGCGATGCCAGCATCACCCTCACGCCCGGCAACCTGCTGACGGTGAACATCGACTATTCCAAAGCCAAGCTGACCTCGGTGTTGCCGGTGATCGACCTGCCGGTGATCGGTGAGGTGCCACGCTTGCCTGCGAGCCTCAAGGCCAGCGCGAGCCTGCAACTGTGAGTGCCGGACCAGGCCTGTTCGAGCGTTGGCGCGGGCGCTCGCCCACCCCTGAGCCGCCTGCCGAGCCGACGCCAGGCATCGCGATGGTGGGCTTGCAGCTGTGGCTCGACGACAATGCCCGGGTGCTGCGTCTGGCCGGTCCCTTGCGCGCGGCGCTGGCGTTGCCGGAGCAGGCCGATGCCCGGCTGCAGGATTATGTGCAGCCCTACAGCCTGCTGGTGCTCGAAGGCGAGCCGATGGAGTGGCAGGCTCAACCCCTGGACCTGGATTTCAAGGCCGCCGGTGGCGGCACCTTGCACACGCGTGGCTGGCTTCAGGCCCAGTCCGGCAGCTGGCTGCTGCAGCTGTTCGATATTGGCGACCTGTTGCAGCAGCGCCAGCAATCGTTGAACGCCGAACGCCAGCGCCATTTGAGCTGCCACCTGGCAAGCGCCCTGCGCGATTGCAGCATCGAGCGCCTGGGACTGGTGGCGCAGGAGCAGTTGCAGTGGCTGGTCCGTCACTGGCGAGCCAGCGCCGCGCGGCTGCTGTTGCAGGGCAGGGACGGCTGGCAGACCTACGCCAGTGGCAATGACTCGCTGCCCTGGCCGGATGATGCGGCGCTGGGGCCGTTGCTGGACCAGCAGGCTCCCGGCCAGGTCCTGTGCAGCACGGCTCATCCAGGGCTGCAGCAGCTGTTTGCCCATGGCCCGACCTACCTCCTGCCCTATGCCCAGGGCCAGGAGGTACAAGCCTGGCTGATCGTCATCGGCCCCGCTGAAGCACTTGTCTCCCAGGACGCGCTGCAAGTGCTGGCCGCTTATGCCGAGCCACTGCTCGGCCGCCTGGCGGCCTTCGAACTGCAACAACAGAACGAACGCCTGGACAGTCTGCAACTGCAACTGGGCGCCGGCTGGTGGCAGTGGCGCCTGAACGAACAGAGCCTGCGCATGGACCCGGGGCTGGCCGCGAGCCTGGGCATGCCGGCGCAGTTGACCATCAGCCAGTGGTTGAGCCGTGTGCACCCGGCTGACCGGGAGGCGGCGCAGCTGGCCCTGGGGGAGTTGCAGCGCGACGGCTGCGCCTTGCACCTGAGTGTGCGTCTGCTCGATAACCACTTCGAGGCCAACCCGCGCTGGTATCGCCTGTGCGGGCAGGTGCGCGGCAGCGGGCAGCAGCGCCGTCTGCAGGGCTTCATGCTCGACATCAGCGACATCAAGGCCCAGCAGCTGCAGGCAGGAGCGGCCCAGGCGCGCCTGGAAAACCTGATCGCCAGCTCGCCGGCGGTGATCTATATCCAGCGCTACCTCGACGGGGCGCTACAGGCCGAATTCTTCAGTGCCAGCCTGCAACCGATGCTCGGCTGGGAGCCTTCGGGTGAGGCGCAGCCTGGCCAATGGGTCCATCCTGAGGACCAGGCCCTGTGGCTGGCGCGTACCCGCACCCTGTTGCGCGAGGGCCAGGTACGCAGTCGCTACCGGCTGCGGGATCGCCAGGGCGGGTATCACTGGGTGCTCGACGAGGCACGCCTGTTGCGCGACGACCTGGGTTTGCCGGTGGAGGTGGTGGGGATCTGGCTGGATGTCAGCGAAGCCACCGAGGCCGCCGAACGGGTGCGCAAAAGCGAGGAGCGCTATCGGGTGCTGGTAGAGGATTCGCCGGCGATGATCTGTCGTTATACCCCCGACCTGAGCCTGGTGTTCGGCAACCAGCCCCTGGCCGATTACTTGGAATGCACGGCAGCGCAACTGGCGGGTATCGACCTGGGGCAGTGGATGTCCGGGAGCCAGCGCGAAGCCTTCCTCGAGCGGCTGGCCGGGTTGACCCCGGAGCAGCCGGTGAGCACCGCGGAAATCTGCCTGGAGCTGCCCGGGCGCGAGCACGCCTGGTGGGTGTGGTCTGATCGCGGCTTGTTCGACGCCGATGGCCGCTTGTTGGAAATCCAGGCGGTGGGCCGCGACAACACCCAGGTCCGGCGTACCCGCCAGCAGCTGTTGCAGAGCGCGAAGATGGCCACACTCGGCGAGATGGCCACCGGGCTCGCCCATGAGATCAACCAGCCGCTGAACGTCATGCGCATGGCCGTGGTCAATGCGCTCAAGCGCCTGGAGAACGGAGAGGTGCAGGTGGACTACCTGCAAGACAAGCTCAAGCGCATCGACGCCCAGGTATTGCGCGCCTCCCGCGTGGTCGATCACATGCGGGTGTTCGGCCGGCGCTCGGAGGTCGAGCAGCATCCCTTCGCCCCCTGGCAGGCGGTCGAGGGCGCCCTGTCGCTGCTGGCCGAGGGCTTGCGCGGCAAGGGCGTCGAGCTGCGGGTCGAGCCCCCGGCACAGGGACAGACGGTCAGTGGCCACCAGGACCAGCTGGAGCAGGTGCTGATCAACCTGGTGGTCAATGCCCGCGATGCCTTGCTGGCACGCCGGGAGCAGGATCGCCAGCTGCAACCCTGGATCGCCGTGCGCATGGAAACCAGCGAGCGCCAGGTGCGCCTGCTGGTCGAGGACAATGGCGGCGGGATCGAGCCGCGCTTGCTGGAACGCATCTTCGAGCCGTTCTTCACCACCAAGCCGGTGGGCGTCGGCACCGGGCTGGGACTCTCGGTGAGCTACGGCATCATCGACGCCATGGGTGGCTGCCTGAGTGTCGAAAACGCCGCCGAGGGCGCACGCTTCTGCATCGAGCTGCCGACCTACTGCACCAGCTGAGCGCGGCTGCTGGAACAGGTCAGGTTGGCACCGACCTCGACGTTGAGCAGGTCGATGCCCAGGGTCTTGAGCAGGACATTGACCAGCGGGTCGACCAATGGGCTGAGCAGGCCCTTGATCAGCGGTTTGAGAATGTCTGCCACCTCATCCAGCAACCCGGCGACCTGGCTCACCACGGCGCCGAGGACGTTGCCGCTGACGGGCTTGTAGGCCTGCACCTCGATGCCGTCGATGGTGTCGTCGAGGCTGGCGATGATGTCGCTGGCCGACATGCTCAAGTACGCCGGTGGCTGCTCGATGTCGGGCGGCATATGGCCGGGCGGTGCGAATCGCAGGTCACTGGCAGGATCGGTCGAATTGCTGCCCACCAGCGGTGCATTGACCTTCACCCCGATGCCGCCGCCGGCAAACGCCACCCGGGTACCGCAGGCAGGCGGCAGGAACAGCAGGCGGCTGCAAACGTTGGTGCCGATGTCGATCAGTGGCAACGGCGTGACCTCGTCAATGCCCTTGCTGAAGAAATCCTCCGGGTGCTTGAACTGGCCGATGGCGACATCCACGGCTGCGCTGCGGGTGCGGGCCGTCAGGGTTTTCTCGGGGGTGCAGCTGTAGCCGCTGACTTCACTGCTCGCTCTTGCGACGTTGATGCCGACATCCACGCTGACCGTGCCCGGCAGCAGGCGGATGTCGGTGACCTTGCAGGGAATGCCCAGGGCGCAGGTCAGCGATTGCAGGGTGCCCATCACGTTCAGGCTGAGCAGGTTGTTGAGGACATTGGTCAGGGGCGAGGCAAGATCCAGCACGGCGTTGACCAACCCGGCCACCGTGGTCAGCACCGGCAGGTCCAGTGAAATCAACGCCCGTACCTGGGCCGTCTGCACGCGGATGGTGTCGGTTTGCGGGTTGCCGATGGCCGATAGCTGCTGGGGCTCGATCACTTTCAGGCGTACCTTGCCGTTGACCAGCCCCAGCAGGCTGATCGGCATTTCCACGGTTGCGGCGTTCTCCTTGGTGGACAGCAGGATCACGCTCTGTACCAGGTCCAGTACCTGCAGGCCGGCATCGAGCCCGGCCTGGGTGGTGCCACTTTGCAGGTTCAGAATACTGCCCAGCTGGAGCAGGCGGGTATTGTCGGCGCTGGCGGCAATCCTGCCCAGGTTGGTCACCACGTCGGCTGCGGCGCCGCCACGCTGCAGGACCTTGGCGGCGGCCTGGAGCAGTTGGGTCGCGGTGGCTCCGGCGCTGAGCAACTGTTGATAATTGCCCGCGCTGACCCCGACATCGATCGCCAGCTGGTCCAGGTAGCCGAGCAGGTTGACCCGGGTGTTGGCCAGCCCTTGCCAGCCCAGCAGGTCCAGCTGGACGTGGCCACCGAGGGGATCGACCAGGGCGTTGAGCAGCGGTGATTGCCGCGAGTCCAGGGTGGCGGCGGTGCTGCGGATGCGCAGCATCGCCTGGGGTGGCTTGGGCGTGGCGGCCACGGCGCTGGCGCTCAGGCGGGTGAAGTCGGGCACAGGATTGCCGCGCGCCAGGGCCAGTACGCCGGCGGCCACGCTGGTCGCTACACTCGTGCTGGCGACCACCCGGATGGCTTCGTGGCGCGTGGCATCGACGCTATAGCTGCGCAGGCTGTTGGCGCCGGTCTGCAGGCTGCCACAGGTGGTGTCCAGGGCTTGCCCATTGGTGAGTTCGAAACCATTGCGGATGGCGCTGGCCCGGGCCAGGGCGGCGGCCTGGGGCCCTGTACCGCTGCACACGGCGAGCTGCCCGGCGGCTTCCAGCGCCGCCATGTCGGCAATCCGCTGGAGCTTGCGCTGTTCCAGGAACAGCCGGCTGCTGTCGACCACCATCAGCACGAACAGCAGTCCCATGCCCAGGGTCAGGGCCGCGACCAGGCCGATGGCGCCGCGTTGCCGTGCGGGAAAACGAGGGGACACGCGCACTCCTTTGCCGGCCGAGGCCGCGCGGGGCAGCAGTTGTGCTCTGCAGTGTAGTCAGGATGATGGCCAGTCGCCTGTATGGCGACCGAGCCTTGCCGACTCAGCGCGGCGGGTAGTTGGCCAGGACCTTGGTCACGGTGTTCTGGATGGCGCTGTTGCGCTCCTCTGGGCTTGGCGGGTAGTTGTTCATGATCTGCTCGGCACTGCCACGCCACACCAGCTTGCCGTCGTGGCTGTCGAACATGTCGACCTGGATGGTGGCGACCTTGTAGTCGACGCTGCGGGTCTCGTTGTACATCGGCCCGCCCCAGTAGTTGCCCCAGTAGCCGCCCCAGGCACCACCGTAGTTGGTGGTGATCTGTTGCTGGCGGTTCTCGACGATCAGGTAGGTCTGCACCTTCAGGTCACCCTGGCTGCTGCCCTGGGCGGGGCGCAGGCCACGCTGGTCGAGCTGGCCGGCCACGGCCTGGCGGATGCGCTGCTCGGTCAGGTCGCTCTTGATCCGTGGATCGTCGGGACGGTATTGCAGCGCCGGTTCCTGCCAGACCCAGCTGCGGTAGGCGGCAAAGTCGCGGCTGGCATCGAAGTCCTGGGACACATTGCCGCTCGAGCAAGCGCCAAGCAGCACCATTGATGAGAGTAAAGCGAAACGGCGCAACATGATGGATCTCCAATTGCCTTTAACTGGGAGGATAGCCGTCCAGGGCCTTGTCCAGGGATTGGCGCAAGGCATCTTCGCGTTCGCTGCGCGAGCCCTGGCTGGCAGTCTCGGCGCTGTTGCTCCAGACCACCTGGCCATCGTTGGCGTCATACAGGTCAAGGTCGACCACCATCACCTCGACTTCATAGGTGCGTACCAGCGGAACGCTGCCGTAGACCCCGTAGCCATTGCCGTAACGGCCGTAGCTGCCGTACCCGCCATAGCCATAGCCGGCGTATGGATAGGCACCGTAGGGGTAGTAGTCTTCCCGCACCTGGCGCAGGCGGCGTTCCATACGCAGGTTGGCGCTCACCAGCAGATCGCCCTGGCCATTGCGTGCCGGGCGCAGGCCGCGCTGGTCCAGGGCATTGCTGACCGCCTCGGCCAGCTGGGCAGGATCGGCCAGGACGGTGCCGGCCGGCAGTTGCCCGTCGCGCCAGGCCCAGCTGCGATAACGCCCGAAATCGCGCGGCGCGGCCGGGTAGGCGCTGGCATCGAAGGTGCTGGCGGCCTGAGTTGGGGGCGGTGGCAAGGGGCGGGAGCTGGCGACATACGGGTTGGGGCTCTGGCAGCCGGCCAGGGCCAGGCACAGTGCGCCCAGGGTCAAACGGTACGGCATGTCACCCTCCGGCAGATGTCAGCGCGGCCGACAGATCCAGTGCAGGTAGCGCCCCAGCCCGGCAAACGCCGGATGACGCCGATGGGCCAGCTCCATTTCCAGCAGGTCGAGCAACTCGGCCTTGCTCTGGAATTCGCTGGGCATGTAGTCGTGGAACACCCGCACACCACTCTCTGTTTCGACCTGCCACAGGCTTTCAAGTTGCGCCTTGAGCGTGCGTGGATCAAGTGGTTTTTGCGGGGTCAGGCTCTGCTTTTCACCGGCCATGTCGTTGCGCCGCAGTTTGCGGAAATGGCCCTTGAGCAGGTTGCGATAGACCAGTGCGTCACGGTTGTAGAACGCCAGTGACAGCAGGCCGTCGCTACGGGTTAGCTGGTGCAGCACCGGCAAGATGCTTTCCGGTTCGGCCAGCCATTCCAGCACGGCGTGGCACAGCACCAGGTCGTAGGGCTCGGTCAATTGGCCCAGCAGGTCCTGCCAGGGCGCCTGGATGAAGGTGGCGTGCTGGCCGGCTTCGGCAAAGCGTGCGCGGGCGCCGTCGAGCATGGGTTCGGCAGGTTCGGCCAGGGTCAGCTGGTGACCGCGCTGGGCCAGCCACAGGGCCATGTGGCCCAGGCCCGCACCGATGTCCAGCACGCGCAGGGGGCGGTCGGGCAGGGCTTCGGCGAGGTCCGCCTGGAGCACCGCGAGGCGGATGGCGCCTTTGGCACCGCCGTAGATTTTCTCGGCGAACCGGGTCGCCAGGGCATCGAAATGACGGTCGTTCATCGGGCGAAACGCCTTTCGCTGTCGGCCAGTTTGCTGCGCACCACCTGTTCCATGTCCAGGCCCAGTTCGCTGCACAGCAGCAACAGGTACAGCACTACATCGCCGACTTCCTGGCCGGCATGCTCCAGTTGCTCGGGCGACAGCTGGCGCGACTGGTCCTCGCTCAGCCACTGGAAGATTTCCACCAGCTCGGCCATTTCCACGCTGGCGGCCATGGCCAGGTTCTTCGGGCTGTGAAAGCCGCGCCAGTCGTTGGTGTCGCGGATCCGGTGCAGGCGTTGGGTCAGTTCGTGCAGGTTCATCAAGGCTCTCCTCAAGCTGCATAGCTTCAGGCGCCCGCCCGCGCAACGCAAGCCTGCACTTCAGTCCAGCGCCCGCCAGGCCCCGCGCATGTGCTGCAGGTCGCCATGGCCCTGCAGCTGCAGCTGGCCACTGGCGGCCGTGGGGCTGGCGTCGAGGATCACCTCGCTGGGCAGGCGCACGGGCTTGAGGAAGTTCACCGCGATCTCGTAGCCACTGGCCGGCAGGTGCCCGCGCAACGCCGCCAGGGCCATGGCCTTGCTCCACATGCCATGGGCGATGGCGGTGGGGAAGCCAAACAGCTTGGCGCTGCTGTCGCTCAGGTGGATCGGGTTGTAGTCGCCGCAGACCTTGGCATAGCGCCGCCCGATGTCGCTGTCGGCGTACCAGCGGGTCAGTTCGCTCAGGGGCAGCGCATCCGGTTCGACGCTGGCAGGCGGCTCGCCCTCAAGCTTCAGGCCACGGCAGAGCATGCGGCTGGTCTCGAACCAGAGCGGCCCCAGGCCGTCTTCGGCCTGGGTGATCAAGTCGCAGGTGGCGCCTTTTTCATGAGGTTGCAGGTTTTCCACATGCACGCTGAAGCGCAGGCGACTGATGCCACCCAGCGGACGGATCACGCGGATGCTGTTGTGCAGGTGCACCAGCCCCACCAGTGGAAAGGGAAACAGCGGGTCGGTCAGCAGTTGCAGTTGCAGGGCGAAGGCCATGACATGGGGAAAGGTCGGCGGCAGGCGGCCGTCGTCACTGAAATGGCACAGTTTGCGATAGGCCTCGAGCCGTTTCGGCTCGACGTCCAGGTAGCAGCGCAGCCCGGTGTCGGGCAGGGTGTTGCCGCTGATCTTGCGTTTGCGCGCGGCGCGCAGGTACAGCCCGGACAGCGCCGCGGTGTTGTCGAGGTCCCGCCACTGACGCGTCATGTTCAAGCCCCCATCACGGCCTGGCCACACACCCGCAGCACCTGGCCGTTGACTGCGCCGGTGCCGGGTTGCGCCAGCCAGGCGACCGCCTCGGCCACATCCTGGGGCAGGCCGCCCTGGCCCAGGGAGCTCATGCGCCGACCCGCTTCGCGCAGGGCGAAGGGGATGGCGGCGGTCATGCGGGTCTCGATGAAACCGGGGGCCACGGCGTTGATGCTGCTGCCGCGCTCGGCCAGTTTCGGCGCCCAGGCCTGGGCCAGGCCGATCAGCCCGGCCTTGCTGGCGGCATAGTTGGCCTGGCCGCGGTTGCCGGCGATGCCGCTGATCGAGGCCAGCAGTACGATGCGCGCGTTGTCGTGCAGGGTGCCACTGTCGAACAGCGCCTGGGTCAGCAACTGGGGCGCCTTGAGGTTGACCGCCAGCACCGAGTCCCAGTATTCCGGGGTCATGTTGGCCAGGGTCTTGTCGCGGGTGATGCCGGCGTTGTGCACGACGATGTCGACACCGTCCGGCAGCCCTTCGATCAACTGCGCCGGGGCGTCGGCGGCGCAAATGTCCAGGGCCAGGCTGTGCGCGCCCAGGCGGGCGGCCAGGGCTTCGAGGTCGGCCTTGGCCTGGGGCACATCCAGCAGCACTACCTCGGCACCGTCGCGGGCCAGGGTTTCGGCGATGGCCGCGCCGATGCCACGGGCGGCGCCGGTGACCAGGGCGCGGCGACCGGCCAGGGGCCGGGTCCAGTCCTGCACGTTGCTGGCGCAGGCCTCCAGGCGCAGGACCTGGCCGGAGATGAAGGCGCTCTTGGGCGAAAGGAAAAAGCGCAGTGCGCCTTCGAGCTGATCCTCGGCGGCATCACTGACGTACAGCAACTGCAGGGTGCCGCCGGCACGCAGTTCCTTGGCCAGCGAGCGGCTGAAACCTTCCAGGGCGCGCTGGGTGACTCGCGCCATCGGGTCGTCGATCTGCTCCGGGGCGCGTCCGAGGATCACCACGTGGGCGCTGGGTGCGAGGCTGCGCAGCAACGGCTGGAAGAATTCGCGCAGTTGCTTGAGCTTGTCGCTGTCGTCCAGTTCACTGGCATCGAAGACCACCGCCTTGAGCTTGGGCCCAAGGCCTGCGACCCATTCGGTCGCGCTCAGGTCGGGGCTGGCAAAACTGTAGAGGTCATCGGTCAGGCGCTTGGCAAAGGCTTCGATCTTGTTCGCCAGCGGCCCGCCACCGAGCAGCAGGGCGCCTTCGACCGGCCGCAGGCGACCGGCCTCCCAGCGTTCCAGGCGAGCTGGACTCGGCAGGCCGACAGCGCCGACCAGGCGGCGACCGAGGTCGGAGTTGGCGAAGTCGATATAGCGGTCGCTCATGTGCGGTTCTCCCTGAAATAAGCTTCAAAGTGTGGACCATCTTTGGCCGTTGGTCGTTCGAACCCTGAAAAAACACCTACGCTGTAGCCGACCGTTTTGTAAAAAGAGGACGTTACGCATGCGCTCACTGCGCCGGGTCGCGATCATTGGCGGCAATCGGATTCCCTTCGCCCGCTCCAACGGCGCCTACGCCACGGCCAGCAACCAGGCGATGCTCACCGCTGCCCTCGAAGGGCTGATCGAACGCTTCGGCCTGCACGGCCAGCAACTGGGCGAGGTGGCGGCCGGGGCGGTACTCAAGCATTCGCGCGACATGAACCTGACCCGCGAGTGCGTGCTCGGTTCACGGCTGTCGGCGCAAACCCCGGCCTATGACCTGCAGCAGGCCTGCGGCACGGGGCTGGCGACCGCGCTACAGGTGGCCAACAAGATCGCCCTGGGGCAGATCGACAGCGGCATTGCCGGTGGCGTCGACACCACCTCCGATGCGCCCATCGCGGTCAACGAAGGCCTGCGCCGCATCCTGCTGAACGCCAATCGCGGCAAGAACACCGTCGACAAGCTCAAGGCCTTCCTCAAGCTGCGCCCGGGGCACCTGAAGCCGGAGCTGCCTCGCAATGGCGAGCCGCGCACCGGCCTTTCCATGGGCCAGCATTGCGAGTTGATGGCGCAGACCTGGCAGATTCCCCGCCAGGCCCAGGATGAACTGGCCTTGCTCAGTCACCAGCACATGGCGGCAGCCTATGCCGAAGGCTGGCATGACGATCTGCTGACCCCGTTCCTGGGCCTGACCCGCGACAACAATCTGCGCGCCGACCTGAGCCTGGAAAAGCTCGCCAGCCTAAAGCCGGTGTTCGAGCGCAGTGACAAAGGCACCCTGACCGCAGGCAACTCGACACCACTGACCGATGGTGCCTCGGTGGTGCTGCTGGGCAGCGAAGACTGGGCCCAGGCGAACAACTTGCCGGTGCTGGCTTACCTGGTCGATGGCGAGACCGCCGCGGTGGATTTCGTCAAAGGCAAGGAAGGCCTGCTGATGGCGCCGGCCTATGCCGTGCCGCGCTTGCTGGCACGCAATGGCCTGAGCCTGCAGGATTTCGACTACTACGAGATTCACGAAGCCTTCGCCGCCCAAGTGCTGTGCACCCTCAAGGCCTGGGAAGATCCCGACTACTGCCGGCAGCGGCTGGGGCTGGATGCTCCCCTGGGCGCGATCGATCGCAGCAAGCTCAACGTCAAGGGCAGTTCGCTGGCCGCCGGGCATCCGTTCGCAGCGACCGGCGGGCGCATCCTGGCCAATATGGCCAAGCTGCTGGCCACGGCGGGCAAGGGCCGCGGCCTGATTTCCATCTGCGCTGCCAGCGGTCAGGGCGTGACCGCGATCATCGAGCGTTGACCAGCGTGCCTTGAGCGTCCGCAGCCGGGCGATTGGCGTAGTGCTCGGCCATGATCGAGCAGACGATCAATTGCAGCGGATGGTAGATCATGATCGGCAGCAGGATCAGGCCCAGCCCCGGGTGGGCGCCGAAGATCAGCGCGGCCATCGGCGCCCCGGCCGCCAGGGACTTTTTGCTGGCGCAGAACACTGCCGCCACTTCATCGGCCGGGCTCAGGCCCAGGAGCCGGGCGCTGCGAGTGGTCAGCCAGAGAATCAACGCCAGCAACAGCGCGCAGCCCAAGAGGGTGGTGAGCAGCACCGCGCTACCTTGCTGCTGCCACATGCCCGAGACCATCGAGTTGCAGAACGCGGCATAGACCAGCAACAGGATCACCAGCTTGTCCAGGATGTTGGTGTAGCGCTTGTGCCGGGCAAAGAAGCGCCCGAACCAGGGCCGTAGCAACTGACCCAGGGCCAGCGGCAGCAACAGCAGGGCGCAGAGGTCGAGCAGGGTGGCGCCCAGGTCGATGCCACCGCTGCCGGTGCCGACCACCAGGCTGACCAGCCAGGGGGTGATGAAGATGCCGAGCACGCTGGACAGGCTGGCATTGAGGATCGCCGCCGGAACATTGCCGCCAGCGCTGCCGGTCAGGGCCACGGACGAGGAGATGGTCGAGGGCAGGGCGCACAGGTAGAAGAAGCCCAGCATCAGCAAGGCCGGCAACTGGCTGCCCAGCACGCGGTTGGCCAGCCACCAGAGCAGCGGGAAGACCACGAAGGTGAAGCCCTGGACCATCAAGTGCAGGCGGCCGTTCTTCAGGCCGTGGCGGATCTGCTCGCTGGACAGGTTGATGCCGTGCAGGAAGAACACCAGGAACACACCGATATTGATGACGTATTCGGCATGCATCGCCCCGCCACTGCGACCAACGCCGGGAAACAGCCAGGCCAGGAAGGTGGCGAGGAACATGCCGCAGAGGAACCAGTCGGTTACCACGCGTTTGAGGTGTTTGAGCGCTTGCATGGGCGGGCCTTAGAATCATTTTGTAATCATTGAGCCCGCAGGCTACGCTGCGCCACGGATTGCCGTCTTGCGATATAAGGCCAACTGATGCCGACTAACGGACAACAGCCTTCACCCCGTCCGATTCCTGTGCTGGAGCGCTTGCCCCGCCCGTTATATGCCCGTGCCGAAAGCCTGGGCGCAGGCTCCTGGACGCCGCGTCACCAGCACGACTGGGTGCAGTTTTCCTACGCCATCAGCGGCGTGCTCGGGGTCTACACCGCCGAGGGTAGTTACTTTGCGCCCCCGCAGTGGGGGGTATGGATTCCCGCCGGGGTCGAGCATGAGGTGGTGACCTCGATGCAAGCCGAGATGCGCAGCCTGTATGTGCGCCGCGAACAAGCCAGCTGGGCGCCCGGGCACTGCCGGGTGCTGGAGGTGACACCGCTGGCCCGCGAGCTGATCAAGCAGTTCTGCCTGTTGCCGGTGGACTATCCCGAGGGTGACAGCGCCGAGGCGCGGCTGGTCGGGGTGCTGCTCGACCAGTTGCAGGCCTTGCCGCAGGTGGGCTTCTCCCTGCCGCTGCCCCAGCACCCGCGCTTGCTCGAATTGTGCAACGAACTACTCGCCAACCCGGAGCAGGGCCAGACCCTCGGGCAGTGGGCGCAGCGCCTGAATACCTCGGAAAAGACCCTGATGCGCCTGTTCCAGCGCGAAACCGGCCTGAGCTTTCGCGGCTGGCGCCAGCGCATGCGCCTGCTCTCGTCACTGACCGCCCTGGAGGCCGGCCGCAGTGTCACCGACGCTGCGCTGGGCTGCGGCTACGATTCCACCTCGGCCTACATCGCTGCCTTCAAGGGCCTGTTCGGCTTCACCCCGGGCGAATTACGCCTTTAGGTGGGCTGCCCCGTCTGATCTGGAAATAAAGTCTCAGCGCGGTAAAAGGCCCGTATTCATTGGGAAACACCACCCGGAGTGACCACTCCGTCGCTTATGTGCAGAAAAAGAATGGCAAGTCGGACGGTTTGCCGTTACAACGCAGTGCGGTCTTGCTACAGCGAACAGCCGGTGTTGCACCGGTGGCCAATAAAAAATCACGTGTCTGGCAGAACAGGACCCCCGACAGAAGCCGATGAAGACTCCAAAACGCATTGAACCACTGGTTGAAGATGGACTGGTCGACGAGGTACTGCGGCCCTTGATGAGTGGCAAGGAGGCCGCCGTGTACGTGGTGCGCTGCGGTCGGGAACTCAGGTGCGCCAAGGTCTACAAGGAAGCCAACAAGCGCAGCTTCCGCCAGGCCGCCGAGTACCAGGAAGGACGCAAGGTGCGCAACAGCCGCCAGGCCCGGGCCATGGCCAAGGGCTCGCGCTACGGGCGCAAGGAAGCCGAGGACGCCTGGCAGAACGCCGAAGTGGCCGCGCTGTTCCGCCTGGCCAATGCCGGCGTGCGGGTGCCCAGGCCCTACGACTTTCTCGACGGCGTGCTGCTCATGGAGCTGGTGGCCGACGAATACGGCGATGCCGCGCCACGGCTCAACGATGTGCACCTTGAGCCCGAGCAGGCACGCGAGTACCACGCCTTCGTGATCCGCCAGATCGTGCTGATGCTCTGCGCCGGGCTGGTGCACGGCGACCTGTCGGAATTCAACGTGCTGCTGGGCCCCGAAGGCCCGGTGATCATCGACCTGCCCCAGGCAGTGGACGCGGCGGGCAACAACCACGCCTTCAGCATGCTCGAGCGCGATGTCGGCAACATGGCCGCCTATTTCGGGCGTTTTGCCCCGGAGCTCAAGCAGACCCGCTATGCCCGGGAAATGTGGGCCCTGTACCAGGCCGGTGAATTGACGCCGCAAAGCGAACTCAGCGGGTGCTTCCAGGAAGACCTGCGCCACGCCGATGTCGCCGGGGTAATGCGCGAGATCGACGCGGCCCGTTTCGACGAGGCCAGGCGCCGTGCGGCCCGCCACGAGGCCGAGCACGGGCCGAAGAAAGACGACGAGCCCGCGCCGCCGTGGATGCAGTGAGCGGTCAGTGACAGCAACTGCCGCCGGCTGCCAGGTCCTTGAGGATCGGGCAGTCCGGACGGTCGTCGCCCTGGCAATGGGCAACCAGCTCGCTCAGGGTGTCACGCAGGCTCACCAGTTCCTCGATGCGCCGGTTCAGGTCATCGATGTGCTGCTTGGCCAGGGCCTTGACGTCGGCGCTGGCGCGCTGGCGGTCCTGCCACAGGGTCAGCAGGCGGGCGACTTCTTCCAGTGAGAACCCCAGGTCACGGGAGCGCTTGATAAAAGCCAGGCTGTGCAGGTCCTCCTGCTGGTACAGGCGATAGCCGCTGTCGCTGCGCAGGGCCGGCTTGAGCAGGCCGATGGACTCGTAGTAGCGGATCATCTTGGCGCTCAGCCCGGAGCGGCGAGCGGCTTGACCGATGTTCATTGGGCGTCGTCCTGTGGCGGGGTTTCGGGTTTCCAGGTCTTGAGCCAGAGCGCATTACTGACCACGCTGACACTCGACAGGGCCATCGCCGCGCCCGCCAGCACCGGGTTGAGCATGCCGAAGGCGGCCAGGGGAATGCCGATCAGGTTGTAGATGAAGGCCCAGAACAGGTTCTGGCGAATTTTCGCATAGGTCTTGCGGCTGATCTCCAGGGCGGCCGGTACCAGGCGCGGGTCACCGCGCATCAGGGTGATGCCGGCGGCCTGCATGGCCACGTCGGTGCCTCCGCCCATGGCGATGCCGATGTCGGCGGCTGCCAGGGCCGGGGCATCGTTGATGCCGTCGCCGACCATGGCCACCACGCCCGACTGCTTGAGGGCACTGACGGTCGCGGCCTTGTCGGCGGGCAGTACTTCGGCGTACACATCCTCGATGTTCAGGGCCGTAGCCACGACCTGGGCGCTGCCGCGGTTGTCACCGGTCAGCAGGTGGCTGCTGATGCCTTGCCCGGCCAGCTGCCGCACGGCCTGGCCGGCGCCGGGCTTGAGACTGTCACCGAAGGCGAACAGGCCCAGCACGCGCGACTGCGGGCTGCGTTCGATCAGCCAGGACAGGGTTCGACCTTCGGCTTCCCAGGCCTTGGCGCTGATGGCCAGGTCGCCCGGTTGCAGGCCGCTCTCTTCGAGCAGGCGACGGTTGCCCAGGGCCAGGTCACGGCCGTCCAGCGTACCGGCGATGCCACGCCCGGTCAGCGACTGGCTGTTGCTGATGTCGGCAACCGCCAGGCCTTGTTCGGCACAGGCATCGAGTACCGCCTTGGCCAGCGGGTGTTCGCTGCCGCGCTGCAGGGCGCCGGCCAGTTGCAGCAGCTCGGCCGGGCTGCCGACGGCCGCCTGGCTGTGGACAATGCGCGGGCTGCCGGAGGTGAGGGTGCCGGTCTTGTCGAACACCACGCGGTTGACGGCGTAGGCTCGCTCCAGCGCTTCGGCGTCCTTGATCAGGATGCCGTGACGGGCGGCGACGCCGGTACCGGCCATGATCGCCGTTGGCGTGGCCAGGCCCAGGGCACAAGGACAGGCGATCACCAGCACGGCGACCGCGTTGATCAACGCGGTTTCAATCGGCGCACCGGCCAGCCACCAGCCGACCAGGGTGATCAGGGCCAGGACCAGCACGGCAGGGACGAATACCTGGCTGACCCGGTCCACCAGTTTCTGGATCGGCGCCTTGGCGGCCTGGGCGTCTTCGACCAGGCGGATGATGCGTGCCAGCACGGTTTCGGTGCCCAGGGCCAGGGTGCGTACCAGCAGGCGGCCTTCGCCGTTGATGGCGCCACCGGTGACCTTGTCGCCCACCTGCTTGGGCACCGGCAGGCTCTCACCGCTGATCAGGGCTTCGTCGGCATGGCTCTGGCCTTCGACCACTTCGCCATCCACCGGGAAGCGTTCGCCGGGCTTGACCACGACCAGGTCGCGCAGGCGCAGTTCGCTGATCGCCACATCACGCTCCTGGCCATCGACCAGCAGCAGGGCGCGTTCCGGACGCAGGGCTTCCAGGGCCCGGATGGCGCTGGCGGTCTGGCGCTTGGCGCGGCTTTCCAGGTACTTGCCGAGCAGCACCAGGGCAATCACCACGGCCGAAGCCTCGAAGTACAGGTGTGGCATGACGCCGGCCTCGGCCTGCGCCCATTCATAGAGGCTCAGGCCGTAGCCGGCGCTGGTGCCGATAGCGACCAGCAGGTCCATGTTGCCGGCGCCGGCGCGCACGGCCTTCCAGGCGGCGACATAGAAGCGCGCACCAAGGATGAACTGCACCGGCGTGGCCAGCACGAACTGCGCCCAGGCCGGCAGCATCCAGTGCACGCCAAAGGGTTGCAACACCATCGGCAGCACCAGGGGCAGGGCCAGCAGCACGGCCAGCGCCACCGACCAGCGCTCCTTGCGCAGGCGGCGTTCGGCGTCGTCCCGGGTGGCTTTGCCGGTCTGCGGCAGGCTGGCCGAATAGCCGGCCCGGGTAACGGCGTCGATCAGCACGCTGCTGTCGAGCTGGCCGAGCAGCTGCAGGTGGGCGCGTTCATTGGCCAGGTTGACGCTGACCTGTTGCACGCCCGGCACCTTGGCCAGGGCGCGTTCGACCCGACCTGCGCAGGAGGCGCAGGTCATGCCGCCGATCTGCAGCTCAAGGGTCTGGCTGGGCACATGGTAGCCGGCCTGCTCGACCGCCTCGACCAGGGCCGGGAGGCTATCGGCAGGGGCCTGGATGCGGGCTTGTTCGGTGGCCAGGTTGACGCTGACCTGTTCGGCGCCGCTGACCTTGCGCAGGGCGCGTTCGACCCGGCCAGCACAGCTGGCGCAGGTCATGCCGGCAATCGGCAGATCGAAAGTGGTAGATGCAGACATGGGCACTCCTCCTTGGACAGGCCACCAGCATCAACCTTGCCATGCGGGGAAGGTCAATAGCCCAGGCCCGACCTGATCAGCTTGAGGCCATTCTGATCGACCGCGATCCGGTATTTATTGATCTGGCCGGCCTGCAGGCGCAAGCGGGTGCTGCGCTGGTTCTCGATGCCTGGCTGGCAGCCCGGCACTTGCCCGGGCAGGTAGCGCAGGCGTACATCCAGGTCACCCGGGGGCAGGTTGAACGAGGTCGACTGCTCCTGGAATACCCGACCGGCCAACTGGTCGTTGAGGTACACGCCAATCTCGCAGGAGGTCGCCACTTCCAGGCGCTCGCGGGAAATGATCAGAATGCTGTAGTCGCTTGGCCCCGCGGCGCTGGCCTGGGTGAACAGGCCGAAAATGCCCAGCAGGCCGAAAAGGCCCGAAGCTGCCCTGCGCATGAAATGAAACTCCTGCATCGTCAATCGTCAGGTTCGCAGCTTGGCCGACCCGGGCGATGATTTCCAGCCCGGCAGCGTCGCGAAGATCTTGACCTTGCCCCGATGGCAAGCTTGAAACTGTGCTCAAACCCAACAGGAGGCAGTCACCATGCAAGTGTTCAATGTACAAGGAATGACCTGCGGCCATTGCGTCAGTGCCGTGACCCGTGCCGTGCAAGCCGAAGACAAAGAGGCGGTGGTCGAAGTCGATCTGGCACACAAACAGGTCAAGGTGCAGAGTTCGCTGGAGGCGGAGGATATTCTCCACCTGATCCGCGAAGAGGGCTATCAGGCCGAAGCCGTCTGAGGCCTGTCGGCCCGCATTGTGGATAAAAGATTTGCAGTGCGGGCCCAACTCTTCACAGCGCAACCCCGGCGGGACGGTTAGACTAGCAGACTTGCTTAGCCTGCTATGGATTTCCGATGAACCTGCGAACCATCCTGATTCTCGGCGCCTTGAGTGCGTTCGGGCCCCTGGCGATCGACTTCTACCTGCCAGGTTTCCCGGCCATGGCACTGGCCTTCGGTACCGACGAGAAACACATCCAGACCACCCTGGCCGCCTATTTCCTCGGCCTGTCCCTCGGCCAGCTGGCCTATGGCCCGGTGGCCGACCGCTTTGGCCGGCGCATTCCGCTGCTGGTCGGCGTCAGTCTGTTTACCTTGGCTTCGGTAGCCTGCGCCTTTGCCCCGAACCTCGATGCGCTGATCCTGGCACGCTTCGTCCAGGCCCTGGGCGGCTGTGCCGGCATGGTGCTGTCGCGGGCGATCGTCAGTGACAAGTGCGATGCGGTGGCCTCGGCCAAGGTGTTCTCGCAACTGATGCTGGTGATGGGCCTGGCGCCGATCCTCGCGCCAATGCTGGGCGGAGTGCTGGTCAACCTGTATGGCTGGCAGTCGATCTTCATTGCCCTGACCCTGTTCAGCGCCCTATGCACGGTGGCCGTTGCCGCGGGCCTGCCGGAAAGCCTGCCGGCTACGGTACCGCGCCAGCCCTTGTCGGGCGCCCTGCGCCAGTACGGGCGACTGCTCAAGGATCGGGTGTTCCTCGGCCATGCCTTGACCGGCGGCATCGCCATCGCCGGCATGTTCTCCTATATCGCCGGTTCACCCTTCGTGTTCATCAAGCTCTATGGCGTACCGCCGGAGCACTATGGCTGGCTGTTCGGCAGCAACGCCGCCGGTTTCATCCTGGTGGCGCAGGTCAACGCGCGGCTGCTGGCCAAGCGCGGACCGGCGTTCCTGCTGGTGCGTACGGTGTGGATCTACCTGGCGGCGGGCTTGAGCTTACTGGCGATCAGCGCCCTGCAGCCGGCCATGCTCTGGCCGCTGCTGATTCCGTTGTTCGTCTGTATTGCCAGCCTGGGCTGCATCATTCCCAACGCTTCGGCTTGTGCCATGAGCGGGCAGGGGGCTCGGGCGGGCAGTGCGTCGGCGTTGCTCGGTTGCCTGCAGTTCAGTGTCGCCGCCGGTGCCGCGGCATTGGTGGGCGTGCTGCACGATGGCAGCGCGGTGCCCATGGCCCTGGTGATCAGCCTGTGTGGCCTGGGGGCGGCCGGCATGGCGATGGCCACCCGTCGCTTGCAGCTCAGCCGATCCGTTTGAGCGGGTGCGGGGCCTGCAGGCGGGTCTGCAAGGTGTTGACGAAGGCGCGGGCTTCGGCCTCGCTGCGAAAACTCACCACATGCTGGTCCAGTCGGACTTGCCATGGGCAGCCTGGTTTTTGGGCGGATGCGCTGACTTGAATGATCATCGTTGCGTACCTGCGGTTGGCGTTGGCTGAAGAATTGTAGCGCTGCCGGCCTGCAGGGGAATGACCTGCGTCAGCTGTCGGACTGACGGTCACGCCCACCCCGCAGCCGGGGTGGACGTCTTGTTTCAGAACCCTTCGAGGACGATCTTGCCCTTGGCCGTGCCGCTTTCGAGCAAGGCATGGGCGCGGCGCAGGTTGGCTGCGTTGATGGTGCCGAAATGCTCGCCCAGGGTGGTCTTCAGGGTTCCGGCATCGACCAGTTCGGCGACCCGCTCGAGCAGCTTGTGCTGTTCGATCATGTCGGCGGTTTCGAACAGCGAGCGGGTGTACATGAACTCCCAGTGCAGCGACAGGCTCTTGCGCTTGAGCAGGCCGATGTCCAGTTGCTTGGGATCATCGATCAGCGCCAGTTTGCCCTGGGGGGCCAGGGCCTCGACCAGTTGCGCCAGGTGCTGGTCGGTCTGGGTCAGGCTGGCGACGTGGGTAACCTGTTCGATGCCGGCCGCCTTCAGTGCCTCGGCCAGCGGCTGGCGGTGGTCGATGACCTGGTCGGCACCCAGTTGGCGGACCCAGTCCTGGGTCTCTGGACGGGAGGCGGTGCCGATCACGGTCAGCCCGGTCAACTGACTGGCCAGCTGGGTCAGGATCGAGCCGACCCCGCCAGCGGCGCCGACGATCAGCAGGCGTTGGTCCAGGTCGTCCCGGCCTTCGGCGATTTGCAGGCGTTCGAACAACAGTTCCCAGGCCGTGATCGCCGTCAATGGCAGGGCGGCCGCTTCGGCGAAACCGAGGGTTTTCGGCATGTGGCCGACGATCCGCTCATCCACCACATGCAGTTCGCTGTTGCCGCCGGCGCGGGCGATGGAGCCTGCGTAGTAGACCTTGTCACCGGGCTGGAACAGGCTGACGTCGCGACCTACCGCCTTGACCACACCGGCCACGTCCCAGCCCAGCACCTTGGCGCTGCCCGCTTCAGGTTGCACGTTCTGGCGCACCTTGGTGTCCACCGGGTTGACCGAGATGGCACGCACCTCTACCAGCAGATCCCGTGGGCCCGGCTCCGGGGCGGGAAGCTCGATGTCCTGCAGGGCAGCGGGGTCGGTAATGGGCAGGGAGTGGTAGTAGGCAATGGCCTTCATGGCGGTGGTCCTCAAGCGGTTGTGGATGGCCGACATGATTGGCGCTTTCAATTCTGGTTAAAAGCCGTTAGAACCGCAGATACTTTCAATAATATTTTGATAATGGTGGTTGTCCGGTGCGATTCGATGACCTGCAGCTGTTTGTGCGTGCTGCCGAACTGGGCAGCCTGTCGGCCGCGGCGCGCTTGCTCGACCTGTCGCCGGCGGTGGCCAGTGCCGCGCTCAAGCGCCTGGAACAGCAACTGGGCACCCGATTGCTGGCGCGTTCCACGCGCAACCTGCGCCTGACCGCCGAAGGGGAGGGTTTCCTGCTGCATGCCCGCCAGGCCCTGGGGAGCCTGGAAGAAGGGCGCCGGCAGTTGGCCCGGGACAAGGATGAAGTCAGCGGTGTGCTGCAGTTGTCCGCACCCTCGGACTTTGGCCGCAATGTCCTGCTGCCCTGGCTCGATGAGCTGCAACGTGAACATCCAAAGCTTTCGGTGCGCCTGCTGCTGGGGGACCGCAATGCCGACCTGTTTCGCCAGGCGGCCGACATCGCCCTGCGCTATGGCGCCCCGGAGGACTCAAGCCTGGTGGCCTTGCCCCTGTGCCCGGACAACCGGCGCGTGCTGTGCGCGGCGCCGTCCTACCTGGCGCGCCATGGTGAACCGAAGGACGTGGACCAACTGGCGCAGCACAATTGCCTGCTCTACCAGTTGGGCTCCCGCGTTCACGACCACTGGCGCTTTGGCCGTGACGCACAGGAAACGGGGCTGACCGTCAGCGGCGACCGCTTCTGCGATGATGCCGATGTAGTCCGGCGCTGGGCGCTCGCCGGCGTCGGGATCGCCTACAAATCCTGGCTGGATGTGGCCTTCGATGTGCGGGCGGGGCGGCTGAAGGTGTTGCTCGGGCATCTGCAGGGAGAACCCGCGCCGCTCAACCTGATGTGCACCCACCGCGCGCAACTGGGCAAACCCGTGCAACTGCTGCGCAACCTGCTCAGGGAACGCTGCCAGGCGCTGTTCGAACAGTTGAATGGCTTGAGTCGTTAATCTCGGTTATTAAGTAGTTTGCCTTGAAGGCATTACCCATTTATACGTGGTACTTGATAACTGATGTTGTAGGTTTTATTCCTGGATATTTTCGTTCCCAGTTATTGAAGCGAGTAATCGGCATGTACAGGCCGGGGCTTGGCCTTAAACGTTTCAAATCATGTTCGACTCAACTTTCTCGCCCGCAGCGGCCAAGGTTTGCAAGAGCAGGCCGGGTTTGACCGGAACTGTACCGGAAAGGTGGGAAACGGCCTGTGCAAGGCGGCTTATAATGGGCCCAGCAGCCATTTCCAGCGAGAGATACTTCCATGCCCAATGCTGGCGAGTACCGTCTCTCACCTGACATTGGCTGGCATGAGCCCCGGCGGGCTGCTTGTCAACATTCAGCGAGGTTCACCTTTTCAACTTCCAGTCATTCTGGCATCGGAAACTTCGCAGTAAGTGCTGCTGACCTGTTTATTGACTCGATATCAGATGTTATCTCGCAGGGAGTTGAGATATGAAACCTGTAACAAGTATCAGCCAGATAGCCAGCCTGCTTGCCGATCCTAAACGCAGTGCGATGCTCTGGGCCTTGATCGACGGCATGGCACGTCCCTCCGATGAACTGGCCGACATGGTCGGGCTCAGTCCTTCATCGGCCTGTGCACACCTGGCCAGGCTGTCGGCCAGTGGTTTACTCAAGCTCGAGCCCCGGGGGCGCAAGCGCTATTTCAGGCTGGCCGGGCCTGAAGTGGGGGCTGCGGTGGAAGCCCTGGCCAGTGTGCAGGTCACTTCGCGGGAGACGGGGGCGTCCCAGGCCGACAACGGCATTCCCTTGTCCATGCGTCGGGCCCGGTTGTGTGGCGATCATCTGGGCGGAGAGCTTGCGGCCGATCTGTATCAGCGCCTGTTCGTCGCCGGCTGGCTCGATGGTACGGAGCAGCAGATCGAAGTGACCCTCGAAGGTCGCGCCCAGTTTGCCCGTCATGGCATTTTCATCGAGGCGCTGGCCCAGTATCAACGCAGAAGCGTCAGCAGTTGTCGGTGCTGCAGCGAATGGAGCGATCACCGTCCGCATCTGGGCGGTGCGCTGGGCAGCAGCTTGCTGAAACTGTTCATGCAGTCCGGCTGGATACGTGAAAGCGAAACCTCGCGGATGCTGCAGATCAGCGCGGCCGGCCTGCACCAGATCAACCGGATTGCCCAGCCGTTGACCTTGTTGTCTGCAAGCTAGAACGTCAGCAGCGACGCCTGGGTGACAGGCGTCGTCTGGGGGAGCCTGCGAACGCTTTGCAGTCGATCGCAGCCTGCGGCAGCGGTTACGGCTTGATCAGGCGGGCATCCAGGCTGTTTTGCGCCAGGCGACGCGCCTGGTCCTGGGTCATGCCCAGGTGGGTGTGCAGGGCATGGAAGTTTTCGGTGACATATCCACCGAAGTAAGCCGGGTCATCCGAATTCACCGTGACCTTCACGCCACGCTCGAGCATGTCGAGGATGTTGTGCTGGCTCATGTGGTCGAACACGCACAGCTTGGTGTTGGACAGCGGGCAGACGGTGAGCGGGATCTGTTCATCGATGATCCGCTGCATCAGCCGCTCGTCTTCGATGGCACGCACACCGTGGTCGATGCGCTGGATCTTGAGCAGGTCCAGGGCTTCCCAGATGTACTCGGGCGGGCCTTCTTCACCGGCGTGGGCGACGGTCAGGAAGCCTTCGCTACGGGCACGGTCGAACACGCGCTGGAACTTGCTCGGCGGGTGGCCCATTTCCGAGCTGTCCAGGCCGACGGCGATAAAGGCATCGCGAAACGGCAGGGCCTGGTCGAGGGTCTTGTGTGCTTCTTCTTCGCTCAGGTGGCGCAGGAAGCTTAAGATCAGGCCGCTGCCGATGCCCAGTTGTTCACGGCCATCCTTGAGGGCGCGGGTGATGCCGTCGAGCACCACTTCGAAAGGAATACCGCGATCGGTATGGGTCTGTGGGTCGAAGAACGGTTCGGTGTGAATCACGTTCTGCGCCTTGCAACGCTGCAGGTAGGCCCAGGTCAGGTCGTAGAAATCCTGCTCGGTGCGCAGCACGTCGGCGCCCTGGTAATAGAGGTCGAGAAACTCTTGCAGGTTGTTGAACGCATAGGCTGCGCGCAGGGTCTCGACGTCGTTCCAGGGCAGGGCGATCTTGTTGCGTTCGGCCAGGGCGAACAGCAATTCGGGCTCCAGCGATCCTTCCAGGTGCAGGTGCAGTTCTGCCTTGGGCAGCGCGTTAAGCCAGTCGTACATAAGTGGTGTATCTCATCAGGTGCGGTTGGCGCCATTCTACAGGGCTTGTGGCCAGGTGGCGGAGAAAGTGGACCGGCTGGTCCATGCCCTTTCCCGCCACCGTGGCTGCCATTACTGGCCCGGGCCTGTCATCCCTCAGCCGGCAATCAACTGCGCGGCCGCCTGGCGGTGGTCGGCGATCAGACCCTGGACGTCCAGGCCCTCGATCTGACCATCGATCACCCGCCACACACCTGCGACCATCACCCGGTCGGCACGGTCGGCGCCGCACAGCAGCAGTGCCGACAACGGATCGTGACTGCCGGAGAAGCGCAGTTCGTCGAGCTTGAACAGCGCCAGGTCAGCCTGCTTGCCCACCGCCAGCTCGCCGATATCGCTGCGGCCGAGCAACTGCGCCGAACCACGGGTGGCCCAGCCCAGGGCACGCTCCGGCGTGATGGCTTCGGCACCGTAGCGCAGGCGCTGCAGGTACAGGGCCTGGCGGGCTTCGAGGATCATGTTGGAGGCGTCGTTGGAGGCCGAGCCGTCCACACCGAGGCCAACCGGGGCGCCGGCGTCGGTCAGGTCGACGGTTGGGCAGATGCCCGAAGCCAGGCGCATGTTCGAGCTCGGGCAGTGGCAGATACCGGTGCCGGCCGCGCCCAGACGGGCAATTTCATCCGGGTTGAAGTGAATGCCGTGGGCCAGCCAGGTACGCGGGCCGAGCCAGCCGACGCTGTCCAGGTAATCCACGGTGCGCAGGCCGAAGCGTTGCAGGCAGAAGTCTTCTTCATCCAGGGTTTCAGCCAGGTGGGTGTGCAGGCGCACGTCCAGCTCTTCGGCCAGGCTGGCACTGGCGCGCATGATTTCCGGCGTCACCGAGAAGGGCGAGCAGGGCGCCAGGGCGATCTGGATCTGCGCGCCTTCGCCGCGCTCGTGGTAGCTGTGGATAAGTCGCTGGCTGTCGGCCAGGATCACTTCGCCTTGCTGTACGGTCTGCTGCGGCGGCAGGCCGCCATCAGCCTCGCCCAGGCTCATGGAGCCGCGGGTGAGCATGGCGCGCATGCCCAGGGTGCGCACGGCTTCGACTTGCACATCGATGGCGTTTTCCAGGCCATCGGGGAACAGGTAGTGATGGTCGGCGGCGGTGGTGCAGCCCGACAGCAAGAGTTCGGCCAGGGCTACGCGGCTGGCCAGTTCCAGTTTGGCCGGGGTCAGGCGGGCCCAGACCGGATAGAGGGTCTTGAGCCAGGGGAACAGCGGCTGGTTGACCACCGGCGCCCAGGCACGGGTCAGGGTCTGGTAGAAGTGGTGGTGGGTGTTGATAAGTCCGGGCAGCACCACGTGTTCGCGGGCGTCGAAGACTTGTCCACAGGGGGTGGACGGAGACTCGCCAAGGGCGAGGACTTCAGCGATGCGGCCGTCTTCAAGGACCAGGCCGCCACGGGCGTCGAGGCTGTTGGCGGTGAAGATGGCAAGCGGGTTTTTCAACCAGATACGGGTCGCAGGCATGGTGCCGGCTCCTCTGAAAGTGGGTTCAGGTTAGCCAGCTCAGTGTTGCCCTGTCTGCTGATCCAGGTTCGCCGCGGTGGGCGCGACGTGGAGTCTACACCCACCGCGAGGGAATTCACCAGATCAGCGCTTCGCCCCTGTAGTTGATGAACTGCAGGCCGCCTTTGCCCGCCTGGGCCTTGACCTGTTCGATCATGCCGCGGGTACTGGTGGCGACATCGATGTCGGCGCCATCGCCGCCCATGTCGGTCTTGACCCAGCCCGGGTGCATGGCCAGTACGCTGAGGGAGGTCTCGCCCAACTGCACCACGAAGCTGTTGATCATCGAGTTCAATGCGGCCTTGCTGGCTTTGTACAAGGCTAGCTCCGGCGCGTCGGGAATGCTCACGCTGCCCAGCACCGAGCTCATGAAGACGATCACACCGCCGGTCGGGTTCAGCTGTGGAGCAAACCGCTGGGCCACGCGGATCGGCGCCACGCTGTTGGTCATGAACAGGTCGCCGACATCGCTTGGCTGGGCGTTTTCCGGATTCTGGTCATCCGGGCCCTTGATCCCGGCATTGACGAACAACAGGTCGAAAGTCTTGCCCTTGAGGTCTTTTTGCAGGGTATCGAGTTGCTCAGCGCTGTTCATTTCCAGCGTCTTAACCTCGACCCCGGCTATTGCCGCCAGGGCTGACGCGCCGGCGGGGTTGCGCACCGTGGCGACGACATCCCAGCCATCCTCCTTCAAGCGCTGCACCAGCCCGAGGCCGAGGCCGCGTGAGGCGCCGATGATCAGTGCGGTTTTGTTCGAGGGCATGGGGACTCCTTTCAATGGGGGATGTTGATCAAAGAATAACCAGTCTAGCCAAGCTGCGGCCAAACGGGCCATTGGCGCAGGGACGCACGGCTTATCCACAGTTTGCTCCACAGTATCTGTGAGCAAGCGCCGTCGGTGGATATAAGTACCTTCAGCGTACCTCCCAGGGGCTATAACTGGGGATAACTGACTGATTTTTGGGCAGTTGACGCGCTGTCATCAAATCTTGATCAAAATATGATCGTTTGCGCGCAGGCCACGCCGTTCAAGGCTTCCAGGCGAATGCCCAAAGCTTATCCACAGCCGGGCCCACAGTGAATGTGGGCAAAGGCTCAGGCCCGTTGCAGCAAGATTCGACCGCGGCTCAGGTCCGCCAGTTGACGTTGCAGCGGCTCGATCTGTTCTTCGCTCACGGCCAGCAGCAGGTCGACGCCGTTGGCGGTGAAGTCTTCCTCCAGTACCAGGCCGTCCGCTTCGGCCACCCGCAACTTGAGCAAGGCCAGTTCGCTGAAGGTGCAGCTGCAACGGATTTCGCTGCGGCTGACCAGCAAGCGTTTTTCCGCCTGCTGCAGACATTTGTTGGCGCCGCCGCCATAGGCACGGGCCAGGCCGCCAGTGCCTAGCTGAATGCCGCCGTACCAACGGATCACCAGCACCACCACCTGATCGCAATCCTGGGCCTCGATGGCCGCCAGGATCGGACGTCCGGCCGTGCCGCCGGGTTCGCCGTCGTCGCTGCTGCGGTACTGCGGGCCCAGTTTCCAGGCCCAGCAGTTGTGGGTGGCGGCCAGGTCGCTGTGCTGCTCGATGAAGCTCATGGCTTCAGCGGCGCTGCTGATCGGCGCGGCCAGGGTGATGAAGCGGCTCTTGCGAATCTCTTCGCGAAATTCGCAGGTGTCGAGCAGGGTAAAGGGCATAAACGCAGGTTCAGTCGGGAAGTTTCAGGCCGCAGCCTTTGAGAATGATGTGGATAAGGTTGTTGCTGGCGTCTTCCATGTCCTGCTTGGTCAGGCGACTGCGGCCGGTGACCTGGCAGATCTGGGTGGCGAAATCGGCGTAGTGCTGGGTACTGCCCCAGAGCAGGAAGATCAGATGCACAGGGTCGACGCGGTCCATCTTGCCGGCGTCGATCCAGGCCTGGAACACCGCGGCGCGGCCCTTGAACCAGTCGCGGTAGTCCTGGCTGAAATAGTCGCTCAGGCACTGCCCGCCGCTGATGATCTCCATGGCGAAGATCCGCGAGGCCTGCGGGTTGCGCCGGGAGAACTCCATCTTGGTACGGATGTAGGTGCAGAGCGCCTGGGCCGGGTCGTCCTCGACGTTCAGGGCGTTGAAGGTGCTGTCCCACAACTCGATGATATTGCTCAGCACCGCCACATACAGGCCGAGCTTGTTGGTGAAGTAGTAGTGCAGGTTGGCCTTGGGCAACCCCGCCTTCAGGGCGATGGTGTTCATGCTGGTGCCCTTGAAGCCGTGACGGGCGAACTCGTCCTCGGCTGCCTGGATGATGGCTTGTTCGTTCTTCTGGCGAATGCGGCCGGCGGGCTTGCCCGGGGCGTTGATACGATGCGCAGGGACTTCGAAGGACATGGGCGGTTCCAGACAAGGCAATGGTTATCTTTTCTGAGGGGCTAACCTACCAGCATTAGCGCTCAGCGAGTAGCTGCCAGGCTCTCCAGAAAACTTTCCAGGACCAGGTGCGGGCGTCGGCCCTTGCGCGTCACCCAGCACAGGCTCAGGTCGTAGAAGCGTTGCGCAGGCTTGAGTGCGCGCAAGCGGCCTTGTTGTACCCAGAAGGTGGCGTAGTGATCGGGCAGGTAGCCGATGTAGCGGCCGGTGAGAATCAGGAAGGCCATGCCTTCGCGGTCCGAGGCGCTGGCGGTGCAGTTGAGGGCCTGGTAGTGCGCCTGGATCTCGGCCGGCAGACGGAAGGTCGGCGCAATCGCATCCTGGGCATTGAGGCGTTCATCGTCCAGCTGGCGGTCGTCGGCATAGAACAGCGGATGGCCGACCGCGCAGTAGAGCAGTGAGCGTTCGCTGTACAGCGGCTGGTACTCAAGGCCCGACAGCGGGCTGGTCTGCGGCACCACGCCAACGTGCAGGCTGCCGTCGAGCACGCCCTGCTCGACCTGGCTGGGGGCGATCATGCGGATCTGGATGCGCACGTCCGGGCCGCGGTCCTTGAGCTGGGCCAGGGCGTGGGTGATGCGCATGTGCGGCAGGGTCACCAGATTGTCGGTCAGGCCGATGTTCAGCTCGCCGCGCAAGTGCTGGTGCAGGCCGTTGACCTCGGTGCGAAAACTCTCCAGGGCACTGAGCAACTGCAGCGCCGAGTGATACACCTCGCGGCCTTCCTCGGTCAGGGAAAAACCCGCGCGTCCGCGCTGGCACAGGCGCAAGCCCAGGCGTTGCTCCAGGTCGCTCATCTGCTGGCTGATGGCCGAGCGACCGATGCCCAGGACGTTTTCCGCTGCCGAAAAGCCGCCGCATTCCACCACGCTGCGGTAGATCTTGAGCAGGCGGATGTCAAAATCACTGACCTGGGCGAGGGGATCGGGGCGACGGCTCATAGTTTAGTGATCCGCTATCTGAAGATTAGAAGAGTTGGCTTTTTCAGACTTTATCCTCGTGACAATTTAGCTGCAACAACACTTGTCGCTGCTCAATTGCCTTGCGAGGACTTGCCCGATGAATCTGCCTGAAAACGCTCCTGTCGGTCTGGCCAGCCAGCTCAAGCTGGACGCCCACTGGATGCCCTATACCGCCAACCGCAATTTTCAGCGCGATCCACGGCTGATCGTCGCCGCCGAAGGCAGCTACCTGACCGACGATAAGGGTCGCAAGATCTACGACGCCCTGTCCGGCCTGTGGACCTGCGGTGCCGGTCATACCCGCAAGGAAATCCAGGAAGCGGTTGCCCGCCAGTTGGGCGTACTCGATTACTCGCCAGCCTTCCAGTTCGGTCACCCGCTGTCGTTCCAGCTGGCGGAGAAAATCACCGAACTGACCCCTGGCAACCTCAATCACGTTTTCTATACCAACTCCGGTTCCGAGTGCTGCGATACCGCGGTGAAAATGGTCCGTGCCTACTGGCGCCTGAAGGGCCAGGCCACCAAGACCAAGCTGATCGGTCGTGCCCGTGGCTACCACGGTGTCAACATTGCCGGTACCAGCCTGGGTGGGGTGAACGGCAACCGCAAACTGTTCGGCCAACTGCTGGATGTCGACCACATTCCGCATACCGTGCTGCCGGGCAACGCTTTCACCAAGGGCATGCCGGAGGAGGGTGGTATTGCCCTGGCCGATGAAATGCTCAAGCTGATCGAACTGCACGATGCCTCGAACATCGCGGCACTGATCGTCGAGCCGCTGGCAGGTTCTGCCGGTGTGCTGCCACCGCCGAAGGGCTACCTCAAGCGTCTGCGGGAAATCTGCGACCAGCACAACATCCTGCTGATCTTCGACGAAGTGATCACCGGTTTTGGCCGCATGGGCGCCATGACCGGCGCCGAAGCCTTCGGTGTCACCCCGGACCTGATGTGTATCGCCAAGCAGGTCACCAACGGCGCCATCCCGATGGGCGCGGTGATCGCCAGCAGCGAGATCTACCAGACCTTCATGAACCAGCCGACCCCGGAATACGCGGTGGAATTCCCCCACGGCTACACCTACTCGGCGCACCCGGTTGCCTGTGCCGCCGGTATCGCCGCGCTGGACCTGCTGCAGAAGGAAAACCTGGTGCAGGCCGCCGCCGAGCTGGCACCGCACTTCGAGAAAGTGCTGCATGGTGTGAAAGGCGCGAAGAACATCATCGACATCCGTAACTACGGCCTGGCCGGTGCCATCCAGATCGCCGCCCGTGATGGCGACGCCATCGTGCGTCCGTACGAGATCGCCATGAAGCTGTGGCAAGCCGGCTTCTATGTGCGCTTCGGTGGCGACACCCTGCAGTTCGGCCCGACCTTCAACAGCCAGCCGCAGGAACTGGATCGCCTGTTCGACGCGGTCGGCGAGGCCATCAACCAGGTCGCCTGATTACTTCACCTATATAAGAAGCGAACGTCAGTGGTCTGGCGTTCGCGCACACATTCTCGATGGAGTTCTGCATGAGCACTGTTCAACACCTGATCAATGGCGAGCTGGTCGCTGCCGACGAGCGCACCGCCGATGTCTTCAACCCGTCCACTGGCCAGGCCATCCACAAGGTCGCCCTGGCCAGCAAGCAAACCGTGCAACAGGCCATCGACGCTGCCAAGGCTGCCTTCCCGGCCTGGCGCAACACCCCACCGGCCAAGCGCGCCCAGGTCATGTTCCGCTTCAAGCAACTGCTGGAGCTGAACGAAGCGCGCATTTCCCAGCTGATCAGCCAGGAGCACGGCAAGACCCTGGAAGACGCCGCCGGTGAGCTCAAGCGCGGTATCGAGAACGTCGAGTACGCTTGCGCCGCCCCGGAAGTGCTCAAAGGTGAATACACCCGTAACGTCGGCCCGAACATCGATGCCTGGTCCGACTTCCAGCCCCTGGGCGTAGTTGCCGGTATCACCCCGTTCAACTTCCCGGCCATGGTGCCGCTGTGGATGTATCCGCTGGCCATTGCCTGCGGTAACTGCTTCATCCTCAAGCCGTCCGAGCGTGACCCGAGCTCGACCCTGCTGATCGCTGAACTGCTGCACGAAGCTGGCCTGCCCAAGGGCGTGCTGAACGTGGTGCATGGCGACAAGGAAGCGGTCGACGCGCTGATCGAGGCGCCGGAGGTCAAGGCCCTGAGTTTCGTCGGTTCGACCCCGATCGCCGAATACATCTATGCCGAAGGCACCAAGCGTGGCAAGCGCGTCCAGGCCCTGGGCGGTGCGAAGAACCACGCGGTGCTGATGCCGGATGCCGACCTGGACAACGCCGTGAGCGCACTGATGGGTGCAGCGTACGGCTCCTGTGGCGAGCGCTGCATGGCCATCTCCGTGGCCGTGTGCGTTGGCGACCAGGTGGCGGACGCACTGATTGCCAAGCTCGTGCCGCAGATCAAGGCGCTGAAGATCGGTGCCGGTACTTCCTGTGGCCTGGACATGGGGCCGCTGGTTACCGCTGCAGCCCGTGACAAAGTGGTTGGTTACATCGATGACGGCGTTGCCGCTGGCGCGCAGCTGGTGGTCGACGGTCGTGGCTACCGTGTTGCCGGCAACGAAGACGGCTACTTCGTCGGTGGCACCCTGTTCGACCGCGTTACCCCTGAGATGCGCATCTACAAGGAAGAGATCTTCGGACCGGTCCTGTGCGTCGTGCGGGTCAACAGCCTGGAAGAGGCGATGCAACTGATCAACGAGCACGAGTACGGCAACGGTACCTGCATCTTCACCCGTGACGGTGAAGCGGCGCGCCTGTTCTGTGACGAGATCGAAGTGGGCATGGTCGGCGTCAACGTACCGCTGCCGGTGCCGGTGGCTTACCACAGCTTTGGTGGCTGGAAGCGTTCGCTGTTCGGTGACCTGCATGCCTATGGTCCGGACGGTGTGCGTTTCTACACCCGTCGCAAGGCGATTACCCAGCGCTGGCCGCAGCGTGCCAGCCATGAGGCTTCGCAGTTCGCCTTCCCTAGCCTTTAAGGCAGAGAGGAATAAAAGGGGAGGCCGTCAGGCCTCCCCTTTGCTTTTGGGGCTTTTGACCTTTGCGACAGGTTTGTTGCAGTTAGTGCTTGACGCCCCGTTTTATCTCTCTATAATTCGCCCCACTTCCGGCGTAGTCGAAACGGAAAACTCCTTGAGAATCAACGAGTTGAATGTTTCAGGT